>PVBE011584041.1_pt1 | contig 87780 bp, 72 predicted proteins | sample 1631181 | NCBI WGS metagenome assembly PVBE01 (sample SAMN08397723, study PRJNA350692) | Marine metagenome, whole genome shotgun sequencing project. | isolation source: water | place: Pacific Ocean | collected 2012-04 | reverse complement strand
ACGAGCCGTTGGCTATCGGCTGACCGCTGATAGCTGACCGCCGGTGGCCTAGGTGTACAATGAGGGGTCATTGGCGAAGAAGGTGGCGATGAAGGTATTGATAGCCCCCCAGGGATTCAAAGGCGGCGTGTCCGCTCTCGAGGCCGCCAGGGCCATCGAGCGCGGGGTCCGGGCAACCGCGCCGGAGGCCGAGACGGTGCTGGTGCCGGTGGCCGACGGTGGAGACGGGACTCTGAACGCCCTAGTGGAGGGCACGGGAGGCCGGCTTTTCCGGAGCACGGTGGCGGGCCCCCTTGGGCGGCCCCTGCAGGCCGCGTGGGGGGTTATGGGGGACGGCGAAACGGCGGTGGTCGAAATGGCCTTGGCTTCGGGCCTGGCCCTCCTGGCGCCATCGCAGCGCAATCCGCGAGACACCACCACCCAGGGCACCGGCGAAATCATGAGAGAAGCCCTGGACCGGGGTTTCACCCGCATCATCGTTGGGCTGGGCGGCAGCGCTACCAACGACGGCGGGACGGGAATGGCCGGCGCGTTGGGCGCCCGGTTCCTGGACGCCGGCGATCTCCCTCTCCCCGCGGGTGGCGCCGTGCTGGCCCGGCTGGCCCGCATCGACGTGTCCGGCCTGCACCCCAAGCTGGGTGAGGCTACCATCGTCGGCGCCACCGACGTGACCAACCCCCTGTGCGGCCCCACCGGTGCCTCCAGCATCTACGGCCCTCAAAAAGGTGCGTCGCCGGCGGTGGTGGATGAGCTGGACTCGGCCCTCGGCAATCTCGCCCGGGTGGTACACCGGGACCTGGGTCAGGACGTGGCGGAGCGGCCCGGAGCTGGAGCGGCCGGAGGGCTGGGCGCCGGTCTGATGGTATTTGCCGGCGCTGAATTGAGGTCGGGGATCGACATGGTTTGCGAGGTGTTGGGGTTCGACGCCCATCTGGAAGGCGTGGACCTAGTCATCACCGGTGAAGGCCGGGCCGACCAATCAACTGTCTACAACAAAGCACCGGTGGGCGTGGCCCGGCGCGCTCTGGCCCGAGGAGTGCCCACCATCCTGCTTGCCGGGAGCCTGGGAAGAGGCTTCGAGGAGCTGTACCAGCACGGCATCGCGGGCATCATTTGCATCGCCGACCGCCCCATGCGCTTCGATCAAAGCCTTAGGCGCACGGAAGAGCTTTTGGAAGGGGCGGCCGAACGGGCTTTGCGGTTGATGCGGACCGGGGCGGGAATCAGGTTCGACGGATAGGCGCACCACTGTCGAACGATGATCAGTATATGGTGCAATTGCGGCGGAGGATCGGATGACATTTGGGAACAACAGCAACCTGACAAAACAGGTAAAGCAACGGGCGCTGGAGCTAGGCGCAGATATCGTGGGCGTGGCTCCGGTGGACAGATGGGATGTCCCGCCACCCCCCGACGTGGAGCGAATCCCGGTGTACCCGCCGACCGGCTACGGGCCGGCCGAACTGATGCCAACGGGGCGAAGTGTGATCGTGGTTGGCCTCCGCCAGTTGGATGGGGTCATTGAGTCCAACGTCACCGACGCCAAGACTTCTTACGTTTATGGAAACTACGGCTATGTGCACCTCAACCGCGAGCTGAATTCCATCTGCTTCGACCTGGCGCGTTGGCTGGAGGCCCGCGCCTGCCGGACATTGCCGCTGGGCCCCTCCATGGGCGGGCGCTACAATCACCTGGCGGATGAGGACGAGAGCATCATCGCGCCGCTGTACGGGATCTTCAGCCTGAAGCGGGCCGCGGTGCTCGCCGGGGTGGGCCGGAGGGCCAAGAACGGCCTCGTCTCCAACCCGGTGCACGGCGTCCGGATACGGTTGGCCTGTCTCATCACCGCCGCCACCTTGGAAGGCGACCCCCTTCTGCCGGGCGACCCCTGTCCTCCGGGCTGCACGGTCTGCATGGATGTGTGCCCGATGCAAGCCATAACCCTCGCCGGCAGGGTGAACCACTTCAAGTGCGCTTCAGACTGCGGCAGAAGGGGTGCGAACTGGGAAGAGATCAAGAGAAACATGAAGGACGGCTACCCGGTAGATCTTCCCGGTGTCGACTATATTGCAATCGACCGATTCGCCATCGACGGCGCCGGCAACCGGCTGTGCAAAGTCGCCTGCCAGGCATTCTGCCCGCTGGGTGAGAACCCGGCCCCGGACGTGCTACGCCAAGCCAAGGGCTGGGAGAAGTCGAATCCGAAAGTGCCGCTAACCGGTTTCCCGAAAAGCCATAGCTAAAAATCTGCCACAGAGACACAGAGGCACAGAGGCACAGAGTTTTTTTATTTATTCTCTGTGCCTCTGTGTCTCTGTGGCCCAATATTTCCGGGACCAATAACTGTTACCCGATGCGCTCCTTGACGAAGTCGAACACCTGCTGGGCCAGCTCAATGGAGCGGTCGGCGTCGACCCGGTCGAAGGCCTCCGAAGGAATTCCGCCGGGCAGATAGGCGGGGTACCGGGTGATCTCGTAATACTTGTCCAGCTGGCCGGCCACGCTCTTGATCGTGTCGAACATCATGTCGAACAGCTTGGCGTCCTCGCACAGATCGACCAGAGAGTGGCCCCAGATGTCCTCCACCCGGCGGTTGTAGAGGTAGGCTTTCACCGCCTTTTCCGCCGCCTGCTGGCCCATGAAGCAGGCCGTGTTGTACCTCTCGCCCTGGCGAAGAAAGGAGGCGTCATCCAGGTCTTGCTGGGCCTGGCGCAACCAGCGGGCGCCCTCGGCGAAATAATCAGGCATCGAATATCACCCGTCCGTCCTTGCAGGCCTGATAGAGTGCGGGCAGGGTTCCGCGCAACGTCTCGAACTCCTCTGGAGTATAGACCTGGGTGTCCACCGCGACGGTGGTATCGAAGTGGAAGGAAAAAAAGTCGGCCCGGCGTCCGAAGGACAGCTCCGTGTTCTGGACTACGATCAGCTCGATGCGGCTGTCGGGAGCGAAGTCCCCGGTGACCATGTCCCCCGTCAGGATCACCTTCTCCACTCCCAGGCTGGGCAGCACGTTCTGAACTCCCTCCAGCTCCCGCTCCAGCATCTCTTTTCGGAACTGGGTGAATCCGACGCGTACCGGCATGTCGCTCTCCTGACTATTATTGGCCACGGAGGCCCAGAGAACCTAATCGTAAAACTCTGTGCCTCCGTGTCTCTGTGCCCAATCCGGTGCGTGGGGGCTACCCCAACAGCACCAGGTGCACCTCTTTCGGACCGTGGACGCCGACCACCAGGGTCTGCTCGATGTCCGCCGTGCGGCTAGGGCCGGTAATGAAGTTCAGGTAGCTACCCATCTCGCCGCCTTCCCGGTGGTACTGGAGACGGCGCAGCAGGAAGAAGTCATCCAGGGTTTCTAACACGTCTTGGGGCCGCACCAAGGCGACATGCACCGGTGGGACCAGCGACACCAGCCGGCCCATTCCTTGGCGGGCCAGCAGCACCACGGTGCCGGTCTCGGCCAGGGCGTAATCCGCGCCGGTTATCCCGATTCCGGCGGCTATGATCTCCTGCCGGAGCGACTCCCTGGAGTGGGCCTCCCCATGGGCCACGGTGGTAACGGAGACGCCCAGGTCTTGGAGCACGGCGTCAACCGGCACCTGTTCGAATACTTCTTGAGCGGTCCGCACCACCCGTTCGACGCCCAGAGACGCGGCCAAAGCTCCAATGTAACCGAGGGCTTCTTCGTAGTTCGCTGGCCGGTGCACGTTCCAACCGCCTAGCTCGGCCATCCGGGCCATCCGGTCCAGGAGGACCGTATGGTCCCCGGCCACCCGGCGGCGGACCGCGGCGGCCTCGGCTTCCAGGCCGGCAAGGGTGTCCTCCAGGCGAGGATACGGAGGGACCGGAGGCGCCGCGTCCCGGCCCAAGGCCCTTCGCACCATTCTCAGAAACTCGTCCTTTGGGGTCCCCGGCGGTCCAGCCGTCTTAGGCGTCAACGTCCGACTCCCGGGCCAGCTCTCGCTGCCAGATTTCGTGGAAAGTCCGGGGTGGCAAGGCCGGCAGGTCTCGGGCCCTGGTCCAGCGGGACAGGAGGGGGAAAGGGGCCCGCCGGATCCACCGGCCTTTACTCGAGAACGGGGACGCCGGAAGCTTCAGGAAGGGCGCTTGTACAATGCGTCCCACTTTGTGGAGAAGGGACACGAGCCCCGGTCCGCTCATTAGCCGGGCGTAGCCCCGGGCCAGCAGCTTTTCGACCTCCCCCACGGCCCTCTCCTCCGGGTCCGGGCTCTCCGCCAGCTTGTGACGCAGATGCAGCAGCATTCGCGGAATGTTGATCTTCAGCGGGCAGGCTTCCCGGCAGGCCCCGCAAAGGCTAGAAGCAAAGGGCAGGTCCTTGGCCTGCTTCAAACCGACCAGCATGGGAGAGATCACGGCTCCGATGGGGCCGGGGTAGACCCAGCCATAGGCGTGCCCGCCAACCTTCTGGTACACCGGACAGATGTTCAAGCAGGCCCCGCAGCGGATGCAATAGAGGGCTTCTCGCAGCTCCGGGTCGGCGAGCAAACGGGAGCGCCCGTTGTCGACCAGCACCAGGTGAAACTCCTCAGGGCCGTCTTCGTCATCCCGGCGGCGAGGGCCGGTGATCATGCTGACGTAGCTGGTTATCCGTTGGCCGGTGGCTGAGCGGGGCAGCAGCCGGAGGAACACGGCCAGGTCCTGCATCGAGGGAATGACCTTCTCCATTCCGGCGATGGCGATGTGCATTCGAGGAGCGGAGGTGCAGAGCCGCCCGTTGCCTTCGTTGGTGATGATGACCGTCGTGCCGGTCTCAGCCACCACGAAGTTGGCCCCGCTGATGCCCAGGTCTGCCTGAAGGAACTTCTCCCGCAGCACCTCCCGGGCGGCGCGGGCCATGTCTTCGATACCGTCCATGTGGGCCAGGCCCAGCTTCTCGGTAAACAGCCGGGCCACGTCCTCCTTGCTCTTGTGCAAGGCCGGCGCCACCAAGTGAGAGGGCGTCTCCCCCGCCAGTTGGATGATGTACTCACCCAGGTCGGTCTCATATACTTCGACCCCCAGCGACTCCAGGACGGGGTTGAGGGCCAACTCCTCGGAGACCATGGATTTGCTCTTGGTGGCGATGCGCACGTTCCGGGTCCGCGCCAGGTCTGCGACGATGGCGTTGGCTTCTTCAGCGTCGGCGGCGAAGTGCACCTGCCCTCCGGCCCTGGTCACGGAGTCATAGAGGAGTTCCAGGTAATAGTCCATGTGATTCAGGGCGTGGACCTTGATCTGCCGAGCCTGTTCCCGCCACTCCTGCCAGGCCTGAGGCGTGACCTCGTCGATAGCCTGCAGCCGGGCAGTATCGAAGCCCGAGCCGACGCGCCGCAACGCCACCTGAAGTTGAGGGTCTCGCATGGAGCGCTCGGAGGCTCCGAAGAAGTCATGGGTCTTGATTTCGGCCAATTGCTGTAGTCCTTTTGCCCCGGCTATTGGTAGGAAGACCGGAGCCGGGCTTGCCCTTCTAGCGTCATCTCAAAAGGCGCCGGTGGCAACCGGCGCGGATGCTGGCATTGACAACTGCCTGGCCGTCAGCCGGCAGGCGGCGAGTCAGCCTCCCGGTCCAGGACCTGGGCCAGGTGTTGCAGCCGGATGCCGGAACCCTGGCGGCTGAGAGCGCCCCCGATGTGCATCAGGCAACCCATATCGCAGGAGACCAGGGTGTCGGCCCCGGTAGACATTACGTTCTTCACCTTGTCGGAGAGCATCCCCTCGGAGATGTGGGGGAACTTGACCGAGAAAGCCCCGCCGAAACCGCAGCAGGACTCTGCGTGGGGCAGGTCCCGCAGCTCCAGGCTGCCGACTTGGCGGAGCAGCTTCAAAGGCTCATCCCGGACCTCCAACTCCCGAAGCTGGTGGCAGCCGGGGTGATAGGTTGCCGTATCCGGATTGCTGACTCCAAGGTCCTCGACCCCAAGGACTTTGACCAGGAACTCGGAAAACTCGTAGACCTTGGCCGATAGTTCCTGGGCTTGCCGTAATAAGGCTGGGTCGTCTTTGAAGAGTTCCGGGTAGAAGACCCGCATCATGGCCGCGCAGGAGCCGGAGGGCACCACCACGTACCGGCTTTCGGCGAAGGTGCTGAGGACCCGCCGGGCCAGCAGCCGAGCCGGCCCCGTGAACCCGGAATTGTACACCGGCTGGCCGCAGCAGGTTTGGTCCAGGGGGAATTCAACGTCCGCGCCCAGCCGTCGCAACACCCGCACCACGCTTGCCCCCACCTCGGGATAGAGCTGGTCCACGATGCAAGTGACGAACAGGGCGGCTTTGACCTGGGTGTTACCGGACATTGAGAGTTCTCTCCCTCGCCAGGATAGTACGGGTAAGGTTAGCAGACCCTTGGAACCGTTGCAACCACGTCCCCCACGGCTTCAGGGTAGGTAGAAACCGTATCCAGAAATAATCCGTGGCAGATCCTTCAGCGAACGCCGCTCTCCGCGGAGTGGAAGATATTCCCAGGGGGCTGCCGGCGGTCAGGCGGCCAGGACAACGTCGAGGAGCGCCACCCGGCCCTCTTTCACCGCTGCCAGTGCATTCCTGATTGCGGGCGCCAGTATCTCCGGATCCTCTACCCGCTCCCCGTAGCCGCCGAAAGGTTCCACGAGCTGGGCGTAGTTGGGCCCCGCGATGTCCACGCCGTGGAATACCCCGGTGCCGGCGGCAACCCCTTGAGGGTAAAAATCGAGGTGGCTTCGCTTCATTACGCCGTAGCCACCGTTGTTGAAGACCACGATGAGTATTGGCAGGTTGTACTCTTGAGCCATCCCCAACGCGGGAATAATGGGGTTGTAGAGGAACGAGCCGTCTCCTTCTAGGGCTACAATGGTACGTTGCGGGGCTGCCAGCTTGGCGCCCAGCGCCAGGCCGAGGCCCAGGCCCAGTCCGCCGGTGGGATGAATATAGCTCTGGGGCTGGTTCCACCGAATCTGGCGCAGAATCGCCTGCCGGTGCATGATGGTTTCTTCAATGTAGATTGCATCCTGCGGCATCGCCTCGTTCAGCGCGGCGCACAGCCATTCCGCGTCGATTGGCTGCCGGCCCTTGGCCGTGAGAGCGGCGGCTTGATAGCCCTCCTGTAACTTGCGGTGCTCGTCCTCCCAGTGGTTCCTCCGCTCCTTCACCCGGCCGTCACCGGAGGCGGAGACTCGAAGGTCTTCGACCAGTAGCCTCAACGTGGTGGCCACATCTCCTTCGAGGTAGATGTCAGCCTGTAGGCTCTGGTACGCCATCTGGGCCTTGATGGGGTTTTCGTCTATCACCACCACGGTCCCTTGGGCGGGCCGGGAGCTGGGCGGGTACCAGGGAACGCTGCTCCCAATGACCAGGAACAGGTCCGACTGGCTCTGGAAACGCTTCACGTCGTAGCCCAAGTGGAGGGGGTGGTCCTTGGGAAAGTTGGCGTACAGGGGTGTCCCGCCCTCGACCACCGGCATGCCCATCAGCTCGGCTAGCTCCACCAGGTGCCGGAAGGCCGCCACGTCCCGCCCGGCGCTGTCGCTCACGGCCAGAGGGTTTCGGCTGGAGGCGATCAGCTCGGCAACCCGTTTTATGGCCGCCGTTTCCGGCTGAGTTTTCGGCGAGGCAGGCACCGGGCGCGTTCTGGAAGGTGAGGTCCATTCGTGGAGCATGGTTTCCAGGGGAATGTTCAAGTAGGTGGGGCCCCTCGGCACTCGTTGGGCCAACTCTCCGGCCCGGCTCAGGGTGTCGTACAGGGTCGGGGGGCTGCTCACGTGTCCGCTCCACTTCACCACCGAGTCCACCAGCCGGTTGGCGCCTCCCACGACGCCGTGGTTGCGCATCCATTGCCACCCCGGGTCGAAAGCCGGGTCTTCTCCGTAGGTGGAGGAGCCGCCGGAGCACACCAGCATCGGAACTTCGCCCTGATAAGCGGCTTCCAGGGCCATCGAAGCCTGCAGAGGCCCCACGCCGGCGTGGAGGAGGAGCGCCTGAAGCCGGCCGGTCAACCGGGTGTACCCCATGGCAAGGGCCACCGCCAAACTCTCATGCCAGCAATGGATGTATCCGGGTCCTTCGGTTTCGTCGGCCCGTTGGCGGGCCAGGGCCTCCCACACCGGCGGCCACTCGGACCCCGGTGAGGCGATGATGTAGTCGACACCCAGCTTCCGGAACGCCTCTAGAACGGCTTCTCCGCCGTCGTAAGCCTGGCTCATCGCTCAAGCCCTCCTTGGAATCACGACTTTGGGAACCTGTCATTACCCCTACCGACAGCGCCGCGGGTTCCCGCCCACGGCGACCCCCATCGAAAATCAAGCCCTAACGGACCCTTGACGAAACGTCGAGCACGGACGGCTGGAAAAAGCTGGTCCCGGTGGACCGCTATCTCTGGGGTTCGACGATCACCTTCAGCGAGGACTGGGCCTCGGACGTAAGCTTGAACCCGAGGCCCGTGTCCGCCAGACCCAGCCGGTGGGTTATCATGTCGCCTACCCGCACCCTTCGGGACCGGATCAGCTCCAGCGCCGTGGCCAGGTCGGCGGGACCGGCGGCGTAGGAGGTGGTGAGGGTAACGTTGTTCCGGAAGAAGGTGTCGTTCACCGACACGGAGAGAGTGGCGCCCGGCTCGGTGGGCGCGAAGAAGAGGACCGTGCCGCCGCGCTCCACCGATTGCAGCGCCTGCTGGAGAGCCGGTATGGCCCCGGTGCAGACTACTACCAGATCGGCCAGCCGTCCTTCGTTGACTTCAAGCAGCCGGGCCGGCACATCCTCGCTCGCCCGGAAGACGGCTTCGGCCCCGAACCGCCGCGCCGCCTCCAACCGGTAATCGACCATATCCGTGGCCATTATCCGGCCTGCGCCCAGGGCTCCGGCCAACTGAATGTGCAGCAGCCCGGTGAGGCCGCTGCCCAGGACCAGAACGCTCCGGCCCGCCGGCAATGCCGCTCGCTGCTGCGCGCGGAGAACGCAGCCCAGCGGTTCGACGAACGTTGCGTCTTCGAAGGACACTTCCTCGGGCAGCAGGCACACCCCGCGGTCGACGTTGATCGCGGGAACCCGAAGGTACTCGGTGAATCCCCCCGGATCGAAGGTGGTCTGACGGAGGGTGTCGCAGACGGTGTGATGGCCGTTCAAGCAGTGGTAGCAGGTGTTGCAAGGCACGTGATGGGTCACCAAAACCCGGTCGCCCACCCGGTAGCGGTCCACTCCATCCCCAACTTGGGTAACCACACCGGCCAGTTCGTGTCCCAACACCAGGGGCGCCCGGGCGATGCGATACCATTCCATGACGTCGCTGCCGCAGATGCCGCTGGCCTCGACGCGGACCAGAAGCTCCCCAGGACCGACGGCCGGCACCGGCATCTCCTCGACCCGCACGTCCTGGTTGTTGTAATACATCGCCACGCGCATTTAGCCGTACCTCAGCAGATCAGCATAGTAAGTTGCGAGAGAAAGTTGCAATGATGGGTGAAATCCCCCGTCGGTCCCGCTTTCGTGAAGGGGATTCAGGGGGATTTCGGCGAGCCATTGTCTCGCGAGTTCCCGCGTTCTACTCATGGAGCAGCGAGACGCCCCGGCTTCGGCATTAGACCGACATCGGTACGGCGCTGAGTTCGCCGGCCTTGATACTTGTGAACATCTGATCCGCCTCGTCGACGGAGCCGTTTTCGTGGATGATGTGGCGCAACGCCCGGATCATGGCTACGGGGTGGTTGTTCTGCCAGATGTTCCTCCCCAGGTTCACTCCAATGGCGCCGTTCTGCAGGCCATCGTGTACAAACTCGAACACCTCCCGTTCGGTGTCCACCTGGGGCCCCCCGGCCATGACCACCGGAACCGGGCATCCCGTCACTATCTTGTCGAAATCCTCGGCGCACCAGTAGGTTTTCACCACTCGAGCCCCCAGCTCGGCGGCGATGCGGCAGCTCAAGGCGAGGTAACGGGCATCTCGAACCAACTCCCGGCCAACCGCGGTAACGGCCATTACCGGAATACCGTATTTTTCGCCCTCATTGACGAGCTTGCCCAGATTCAGCAGTGACTGGCGCTCGTAATCGGTGCCGACAAAGATGGAAATACCCACCGCCGCCACGTTCAGCCGGATAGCATCCTCCATGGAGGTGGTTACTCCCTCGTCCGCCAGGTCCTTCCCCACCATGCTCGTTCCGCCGGAAACCCTGAGGATGATCGGCTTGGCCTTGGCCGGGTCGACTGATGCGCGTAGCACCCCCCTGGTAACAAAAACCGCATCGGTAAAGGGGAGCAGCGGCGCCAGAGTCTTGCCGGGTTCCTCCAGCATTCTGGTGGGACCCTGGAAGTATCCGTGGTCAATTGGAAGGTACAAACAACGGCCGTCCGATTGGATCAACTGCGCCATGCGATTTGCCATTCCCCAGTCCATGTTAGTACCTCGCTTAGTTTTCGGGCTTACTTCCCCGGCGACAAGGCCGCGCGGTCCCGGCGTCAAACGGCCAGGCCCTCATGAGCGCCGCCGCCGGTCCCCAGGCACCCCTATTCTACCAGCTTCGCCACCAGGCGGCGAGGTACAGGCAGAGCAAAAGAAACAGGCGGCTTGGTTATGCCGGACTGGCAAAAGACCGGGATAAGGTTATTCGTGAAGTGTTCACCGGGGGCCTGGTTGGCCGGAAAACAACCTGCCGGCAGTGGGTCTCCGAATGGAGGATCTGCAACCGGCAAAGAAGGTGCTCGCTTAAGTGGGCGGCAAGCATGTGTACGAATTGAATGGATTTCGCCGACACAATAAAGTGGCCGTCCTCGACCCAGGCCGAGGACGGCCGCCATAACAAGCAGATTTAAGCTGATTGGGCCGGAGCCCGTGTTGCGTCGGCCCGGTTACCGGCGGACCGGCTATTCCATCACCCGTGTCCGGCATGAGTGGCAACCGCATTCCCGGCGGTTCTGGAACAACCCGCTGTATATGAGGTCCACCATCTCTTTTTCGGTCAGACTGAACGACTCACCCGTCGCCATGAACTCTCGCATGTGGTCCGACTGGTCGGCCTCTTCGTCAGGAGCAAGACTGTTACCATGAAGTATGGCTTTGCTGGCATATCCCCGCAGGACGGAGAGCTGCCGTGCCATGGCTTCCTTGTGGTCCACCAAGGTGGGATTGCTCATGATGCACCTCCTCCACTGACGCTTTCTTTACTCCTTAGCAATAAGTTTGACATGGGTATTGTTGTTTTGTATCGCCCTGAAGGGTGAGTTTTCGGGTGAAAAAAGGACTAGCCCCGGGCCTTACGCCTACAGCTCGAACGTCGGGAGGGCTACAACCGGCCCGCCTCCACGGCCAATACGATGCGGTCCTCGTCCCGCAACTGGGTAATGTCTTGGGGGGTCCGGCGTCCCGGCCACCGGGCCGGCCGCTTTGTGAAACGGGTAGAAAACTTCGTTGGCAGGCTGGCCCGCTCCATCTACTCTTCAGAAATCGACTTCCCGCGGATTGGCGAGAGGAGGGGGACGGTTGCTGGTGGGGGTTGTCTCCGACACCCATGGTTATCTTGACCCAAGGGTACCCGTGCTGCTGCGCGGCGTCGATCATATCCTCCACGCGGGGGATATTGGGTGCAACGGCATCATTGAGGAGCTGGGCCGCATCGCACCCGTCACGGCGGTCCGCGGCAACGTCGACCGGGAAGGCCCGGAGTCGCTCTATCCGTTGGACGCGACGGAGGTGTTCGCGGGCTGCAAGGTATTCATGACCCACCAGGTAAAGGTCCCGAAGGGCCTCGACGACCCGGCCATGGAAGGCTATCAATCGGGCGGTTTCGACGTAGTGGTCTTCGGGCACAGCCACATCGCCCTCCGGGAGCGCCGGGGCCGCACCCTCTTCTTCAACCCCGGGGCAGCGGGAAAAAGGCGGTTCAAGTTGGTCCCGTCCATCGGATTCCTGACCCTGGAGGGGGGCCTGACCGAGGGGATAATCGTTCCCTTGTAGCAGCTCCCCCGGCTCCGTACGTTTCGAGGTGCGCCCTTTCGAACAGGCTTCGCTAATTGCCCTGGGGACGGAACGGGCTTTCGCCTCAGCCAAGGCTCGCCGCCCGCCTCGGGCCGTCGACAATGCCTGTTTCCGGGGATTCCGCCTGCCGGTTGCCACCGGCGCCATGAGGGATGAGAATGGACGCGCCGGGGGCGGATTCCCCAGACTCCTCCAGGAAGAACGGAGGGGCTGCTGGGCAGGCCGGGAAACCCTGGGGCCGGTCCCAATCGAAGGGACCCGCCCGGCGCACTTTATTGGATTGAATCCATTTCAGGGAATGAATCAAGACTCGGGAGGACGATTGTATGAGACTGGAAGGTAAGGTTGCCCTGATCAGCGGAGCGGCCACCGGAATCGAGGGGGAGCTGATGGGCTTCGGCGGGGCCGCGGCCCGGCTGTTCGCGCAGGAAGGCGCCAAGGTAGTCCTCAGCGACATCAATGAGGAGGGAGGTCTCAAGACCGCCGAGCAGATACGGGAATCCGGTGGGGACGCCATCTTCGTCCGCCTGGACGTGACCAACGAGCAGGACTGGATCGACGCAATTCAGACCACGGTGACCCGCTTCGGCCGGCTGAACATCCTGGTGAACAACGCCGGCACCAGCGCTCGCCTCACCGTGGAGGAAACGACCTCGGAGATTTGGGACGGCCAGATGGCCCTCCACGCCAAAGGGGTATTTCTGGGAACCAAGCACGCCATCCCGGAGATGCGCCGGATCGGCGGGGGCTCGATCATCAACCTTTCGTCAATCAACGGCCTGGTCGGCGGCCCGACCAATGCCGCCTACCATGCCGCCAAGGGGGCCGTGCGCCTCTTCTCCAAGTCAGCCGCCATCCAGTACGCCGGGGACAATATCAGGGTTAACTCGGTCCACCCGGGACATATGCTCACCCCGCTGACCACCAGGGGATACGACACCGAACCGGGCCGCCGCGACACGGCGCTGGGCAGGATACCCTTGGGCCGGCTGGGAAACGCCTCCGACATTGCCTACGGCATTCTGTACTTGGCCTCCGATGAGGCGTCGTACCTCACCGGCTCCGAGCTGGTGATCGACGGAGGCATCACGGCACAATAGTGCTCTACATAAGCGGTCAGCGGGAAGGGAACCGGGCGGCCAGCACGTCGATGATCAGCCGGGCGGCGAGCTGGACCGTGATTTCGGAGCAGTCGTAGGGCGGGGCCACCTCCACCATGTCGAGCGCCACCAGGCCGCCCCGCTCCGCCAGGCTCACCAGGCAGTCTCGAATCTCGGAGTAGTACAGCCCTCCGGTTTCGGGCGTGCCCGTACCGGGCGCCTGGCTCGGGTCCATCACATCGATATCCACGGTGATGTACTGGTTCTCGGCTTTTGGGATCAGGTCGGCCACGCCCTGGGGACCGAGTTGCCGGAAACTGTTGGTGGTGATGATGAGGCTTCCGTCCCTTTGCGACTCCTCGTAGGGCCGACTTCGGGTAGGCAATTGTGGCGCTGGGATTGCTTATGCTCTGGAAGTGGCCGCCCTGGCTGGTGGTGGTCTTGACCGCCGGCGGCAGCGCTGCCCTCGGGGGCCTGGCTGACCTGACCTGACCTGATCGCACCTTCTCGCAGCTACGTGTTTGACGTCACCAAGGATATTCGCCAGGTCTGCCTCTCTCAGCGCCCCAGTTCCCACTTCACCCGCACCAACTCCCAGAACGAGGCCACGTCCTCGGGAGAGGCAATGGGCACCCGGACTTCCTTTCTGCCCCGGGGGCCGGGGGTCTCGGCCACCAGGAGGCGCAGCTCGTGGGGAACCTGCTCCGACTCCAAAATGACCGGATCCGGCTTCCTTGACCCCACGAACATGGTGGCTTTGAGCCCGGCGCGGAAGTTGTGGACGTGGAAGAGTTGAGTGCCTTCCGAGTAGTACGCCGGGGTCCAGTGGCGGCAGAAGCCATCGTACAACGTCCGTTCCGCCACGCCGGGAAGCGCCAGCGCCAGGTCGCGAAGCTCGGTTAGCAGCGCGGCCCGGGGTTCCTCCATGGTTTGGATGATGGTCCGGACGTCCGGGCCTCCCGGAGAACCCGGTAGCGAGTCATCTAGGGTAGTCCGTCGGCCTCCCTTCTTCATGATCGAGCCCCTTCTTCGGTTCGGATCGGTTGGGCCGATTATACAATGCGGGCGCGCGCTTGGCTCCTGCCAGGCCGGTGCTCAATGACGAAAGTGGTATCCTGCTCCCCACCCAACCCGCTCATCGTTGCGTTGACCGTCAACCTCATTCGACGTCATCGGCGGTGAACAGCAACCCTTTCATCCCACTTTGGTAAAGGGGGACCGAGGGGGATTTCCACACCGCCGGGCCTGCCATTTTGTTCAGGTCGCACCAATCGACTCAGCCGCCGGAATTGACAGCCAAAACGGCTCACTATACAGTAGCAGCCGGGCCGCCATCGGACCAAAGCCCATGACCCCGGCGACACGGGCCGGCCCCTGTTCTCATGCCCGGTGGAGCACCTCTGGTATTGTCCCTCTGATATTGCTGAGGAAACCCTGAAATAAGCACAGTGAGTTAGGCGAGGAGGCACCCGAATGGAAAGGCATGTACTGCGCACCCCACTCTGCGAACGTCTTGGTATCGAGTACCCCATCTGCTTGGCAGGAATGGGCGGAAGAGGCAACGCCACGCCGCCCGCGTTGGTGGCCGCCGTCTCCAACGCCGGCGGTCTGGGAGTCATTGGCGGTTCGGGGATGAGCCCCGAGGAGATCAGCACGCGCATTCGAGAGGTTCGCGCCCTGACGGACAAGCCCTTCGGGGTGGACTTGCTCCTGCCCGCCAGGCTTGCCGAGTCCGAGGACACCCGGGCAGGAATCCGTGAGCAGCTTCAGCGTGACTATCCCAAACACGTGGCGTTCGTGCGGAGTCTGATGCGCGAGTTCGATCTTCCGGACGAATTCACCGAAAAGAAGCGGCCGGTCACCCGCAAGAACATCCAGGGCCAGGTCGACGTGGTGTTGGAGGAGAGGGTGCCCGTGTTCGCGGCGGCCCTGGGAGACCCGTCCTGGGTGGTCCCGTTGGCCCGCGAGAAAGACATCACCGTCTTCGGCATGGCGGGCTCGGTGCGCCATGCCCGGCGGCAGGTTGAGGCCGGAGTGGATATTGTCGTGGCCCAGGGGCACGAGGCCGGTGGCCATACCGGCAGGATTGCGAGCTTCCCCCTGATCCCTCAGGTCGTGGACGCGGTCTCGCCGCTTCCGGTGATCGCGGCGGGAGGCATCGGAGACGGGCGAGGTGTCGCCGCCGCCCTGGCCTTGGGCGCCGTGGGAGCCTGGGTCGGGACCGCCTTCCTGGTGGCTGAGGAGAGCATGATCCCGGACCGCCATAAGGCTGACATCCTCGGGGGAGCCACCGAAGACTTCGTGATCACCCGGTCCTACACCGGAAAGACCGCCCGAGACTACAAGAACGTGGTCATCGATGCGTGGGAGAATGCCGACCTGGACCCGTTGCCCATGCCCTTGCAGGGGGCCTTGATGGAAGACTTCGTGGAGGCGGCGTCCAAAGCGGGACGGCATGACTTGATAAACAGCCCGGCAGGCCAGATCGGCGGTATGCTCAAGGACCCCAAGCCCGCCGCCAGGATAATGGACGAACTGGTCCAGGGCGCTGTGGATGTGTTGCAACAGTTGCAGGGCGCCGTGGTGCTGGTCTAGCCCGGGGCCAGGCTCAACGTCATCCACCGTCGCCCAATTACCTAGAACCTAAGACGCCAAGCTTGCAACGAAGAGACCCCCTGTGCCCCCCTTCTAATGAGGGGGCACAGGGGGATTTTCTCGGCCAAAGCGAGACTAGGTGAGCGGACCAAACCCGGCTGGCCCGGCCCAGGCTCAGTGGGCGACCAGGTGCTCGATAGCCTGGAGCGCCGCCGTCCGGGCCCGCTCCAGAAGCTCCTTCTCGGTCAGGGTCCCAATTGGGTGGTCGACGATGGCCAAACCATAGGTTGCGTCACCCCGCATCCGGGACATGGCGTGGGCCTGGGTAACGAAGGGCTTGGTGCACAGCACCGTGGAGGGCACGCCCAGAAGCTCCGCTTCCATCGCGTCGTGCACACTGCACGACGTACAGGAGCCTCATTCGGCCGTGGCGTGAATTATCACGTCGCACTGCCCAGCCATCTCCTTGAGGATATCGGGGCCGGCGGGCCACTGATGGCTTGCCTTGCTGATCTCCACCACGCCCTTGAGGGAATAACGCTCCCCAATCGCGTCCGCGATCATGCGGAGCAGCTCATCGGCGTGGGGCTTCCGGTTGGACAGGAGGCCGATGATTTTGCCGTCCAGAGTGGTCGGGCGCTTGGCGAGGACATCCGTATTGGGAACACCCTCGTCACGAGGGTCCAGAGTCACCAACTGATCAGACCGACTAACCATTGCCGGTTCACCTCCTGAGTTGAACTTCTTTGGTCACGGAGCGGCTGCTGGCCCAGGACGCGATGAGCGCGGTGAAGGCTCCGGCCGCGCCGCCGCCGGGTACCACGGTTATCCGGCCGGGCTCCTGAACACAGCCGAGGGTGGCATCGGGGTTTTGCAGCGCCACAGCCTGGTCGATCCGGTGCCAGGCGGCCCACTGTTTCGCCGGCGCCTGGGTCTTCGTGCAAAGGAATTCCGCGATCCGCTCCCGGCTCCAGCCGGCTTCCGAGATGTAGCTCATCAGCTCGGGGCTGATCACCACCAGCACCTCCGAGATCGAGGGTCCCAGCCCCTGCATCGCGTGAGCTGAACCGCTGAAGAAGTCTTCCGGGTCTTTCCCTCCGTGGGCGCTGACCTGAAGGGGGGAGTTCGCGGCGAACGTGGTGACGGTCGTGGCGTCGGCATGAAAGCCCTTGGAGACCGCCAACGATGGCCAGGGGCTGACCTCCACGTTTTCGGCGAAGCAGAAGCTGTACTTGCCGGGGTACCCGAGGGTGCTCTGGTCCATGTCTTGGGCCGTTGAGCCGTAGAAATTGGTCTTGAGCAGGTTGATCGCCCGGCCGATGGCGGCGTTCGCCCGGTTACCGTTACCCATCATCCCGGTCCGGGCGTTCATGCCGATTTCGTTGGCGTAGGGGCCGCTGACCAGCACCAGAATCGCGATGCCATTGGTCGAAGTGCTGCTTGCGTGCAGGTTGAAAAGCGGTTCGCAGACCGCCGCCGCCGCCGCCACGACCACGGGGAGATACTCGGGCTTGCAGCCTGCCATTACCGCGTTGATGGCGACCTTCTCGGCGGTCATCCGCTTCTGGCGGATGCTTTCCACACCGATTACATCCCCGGGCGCCAATCCGGCGTGGTCCAGCATGGCCCGTACCCGCTGTTCGGTGGGTGGAATGATGGGCAGACCGTCGGTCATCCCGGCATCCAGGTAGTGCTCTTGGGCTGCATCCCAGTCATCGAACTGAAAGCGTCTGGAAGTGATTTCACTCTGTGTCATGCTGATTCCACCATCCTCCGGTCGAGTCCAACCAGGCCACGGGTTAGAAAGCTGCTGCAACTTAAGACGGAATGACTCTCGCTTGCCTTGAGGCGAACCCGGTCATTCTTGAACGGGGCTCCCCAGTCACTAACTAGTTACCATTCTTATTCGAAACTATTCAAAATTGCCCCATCCGGGAGCCTCGGCCGCCGGACCTAATCGCCGAGCCGGAACAGCGAGGCCGCGGTCTCTCCGAAGATCCAATCCTTGTCTTCCTGGCTCTTGAACCCGACTCGCTCCATGGGTAACCTGAGAGCGTTTCGGTATCCTTCGCGTCTCGCCACGGGCGGGAAATCGCTGCCCCACATCAGGCGCTTGGCGCCGAAGGCATCGATCGCCATCTCGATGAATGGAGGGGCATCCTCAAACGGGTAGGGCGCCCGGACCGGCATGGCCCGCGGAGAGATCTCCCCCAGACTCGGAACTTTCATGTAGACACTGGGATATTGGGCCAGTTCCAGCACCTTGCGGAACGTAGCATGGGGCGGTGTCGTGTCCTGCCCCCCTTGGATGCCGCCCACCCCACCCAGGTGCTCAATGATGATCTTCAGGCTGGACAACTCTTTCACGATGCTTTCAAAGCCCGGCGAGGCGAACCCATGGACCGGCCCGATGCTGCTTACCAGGATGCCCAGTTCCGCGGCTTTGCGCCAGATGGCCAGCGGGTCGTTTCCCGGGGACCGCACATCGGGACCTAGCCGGACGCCTTCGACCCCTCGCTCCACCCATTCCTCCAGCCGCTCCGAAGCGTCGGGGCTGTCGGTGTCGACAACCGCCACCACGGAGAAACGACCCGGAAAGCGCCGCATGCATTCCACCGGGTAGGCGTTATCGTACCATCCGCGGATTTGGACTATCACCGCCTTATCGACCCCGTTCCGGTTCATCTGATCCAAGAGAATCTCCACGGGCTCATACCAGGCAGGTGAGGCGTGGCAATGGGTGTCTACGACCACCATCGTCGTGCTCCTTCGCGCAGGTTGTCGAACCTGAGGTTTGCCGGGGTTCGACGTCACGGCCTTTCCCTACGAAACCAACCCCCGGTTCGTGGTTGGTTAAGGCCATTATAAATCAACCAGGCACGGGGTCAAGGACTCGATGCCCCGGCAATCCGGTAGGTCCGGTAAAGCTAGGGCTGGCATGTTGCCGTCCTCAGCCTTACCCGGTTTACTCGAAGCCGTTCTTCGCTCGGTGGGAGCGGGACTGGTGATGAGAGCAGGCCGGATTGACATACCCCGAAGCGCGGCACTAGACTTCATCCAGGAAATGATAACGAAACTGTTGGTGCCCCTGGTGGCGTTTTTATCTCTGCTGCTCCTGCCAGGGACGGCCTTTCATGTTCCCGAGGCGGCGGCCCAGGAAGGGACCACCACCACTATTAGCGGGCGAGTCCAGGTACAGGGCGCCACCGGCCACGACGGGGTGACCGTTCAGTTGGGGCTCGCCACCGCGTTGACCGCAGCCGACGGCTCCTTCTCCTTCACCGGGGTCCAGCCTGGCATCTACACCCTCTCGGCCCAAGCTACGGGCTACCCTGGCGGTCAGAGCGGCCGGCCTGGTTGTAGACGGTGGGGACGCCCTGGACCTCGGAGAGTTGCCGCTTCTGGCCGGGGACGTGAACGGCGACCCCCGCACCGGCGACCCCGGCGCCGGCGCCCACACCGCCACCCGTGCCGTCCTCCGGTGGCCTCTCCGGAGGGGCGATCGCCGGGATCATCGCCAGCGTCGTTGCTGGCCTGGCCGCCATTGCCGCCGCAGCGTTCGTGGTGATGCGCCGCCGGGGTCAGCAGGCTACCTAGGCTGATTTACCCAGTCTCCCGATAGACCGCTTTTCTCGCGGGCAATTCCCGGCCAAGGCAATCCCGCCGCCGGTGTTCGATAGGCGCCTTTGAACATAAGACGGGCGCCACCTATGCTTGGAGCGGATGGGATCAGAGATGAGGCACCCCCGACCCTTCCCCAAGAATTGTTACCGGCCTGTTACCAGTTACGATTAACCTAGTGAAGCACTTCACAAACTGGTCCCAATACCGGTTTGACCTACCAAGATTGGTAGGTAGCGGACTATCACCTCTAATGGCCAACAACGTGGAAAGCGCTGTTACAATCCAGAAATCAGGTGCAATAAAAACACCAGGTTCCACTTGGGGAACCTGTGGTCTACGCCATTCTTAACCCCCGGTTAACAACCGGACCGTACTCCCAATAAGGAGCAATACATGAGCGGCAGCAAGTTCTCCAGGCGACAGTTTCTCAAAGGGACCGCCGGCGCGGCGGCGGGCGCGGCGGCCATCGGGGGCTTGGGCTCGCTCAATGTGAAGCCGAGCCTGGCTTCACGCACGCTGGTGCCCACCAATCAGCTAATCAACCCTCTGGAGAGCTATCCCAACTTGGATTGGGAGTCGGTGTACCGGGACCAGTATTCCTACGATGATAGCTTCACCTGGGTGTGCTCTCCCAACGACACCCACGCCTGCCGGATGCGGGCCTTCGTCAAGAACGGCGTGGTCTTACGCTCGGAGCCGAACTACGACTCCGGTATCATTTCCGACTTGTACGGCAACAAGGCTACCAGCGCCTGGAACCCCAGGGGCTGCGGTAAAGGCCAGACCATGCACCGGCGGGTCTACGGGCCATACCGGATCAAACACCCCATAGTGCGAAAGGGCTGGAAAGATTGGGCCGACGCCGGGTTCCCCTCCCTCTCCGATGACCCCAGTCTCCGGGACACCTACAAATTCAACTCCCGAGGCACCGACACTTTCGTCCGCCTCACCTGGGACGAGACGTTCGACTACATCGCCCGGGTCGCCAGGTCAAACGCTGAGACCTACAGTAGCGCTGACGGCCGGCGGCGTCTCGAGGCCGATGGCTATCAGCCCGAGATGATCGACGCGACCCAGGGCGCCGGCACCCGGACCATGAAGTTCCGGGGCGGCATGGGCCTGCTGGGCGTAATCGGCAAATACGGAATGTACCGGTTCTCCAACACGATGGCCATCCTGGACACCCAGGTCCGGGGAGTCTCTCCCGAAGAATCCCTGGCCGGACGGAACTGGGCTAACTACACCTGGCACGGCGACCAGGCCCCCGGACATCCTTACGTCCACGGGCTTCAGACCTCCGATTGCGATTTCAACGACATGCGCAACACCAAGCTCCACATTCAGGTGGGCAAGAACCTGGTCGAGAATAAGATGCCCGACACCCACTGGTTCATCGAGACGATGGAGCGGGGCGCCAAGGTAGTCGTGATCTCGCCCGAGTACAGCCCCCCGGCGACCAAGGCCGACTACTGGATCTCCGTGCGGCCTGGACTCTCCGACACGTCCATCTTCCTGGCGGTAAGCAAAATCATCATGGATCGAGGGTGGCACGACGAGGATTTTGTCAAGCAGTACACCGACCTCCCTCTGCTGGTACGGACCGACAACCTCAAGCGCCTGAAACCCGAGGACGTTTTCCCAGATTACCAGCTCGGGCTTGACCGGAACGGACCCAGCTTCACCATCCAAGGACTGGAGGAGGATCAGTACCAGAAAGTGGGCGACTTTGTGGTGCGCGACAAGAACAGCGGCGCGCTGAAGCCCCTGCACAGGGAACTCCTCGGCAAGAAGCTGGTGGACAGCGGCGTGGACCCCGAATTGGAGTGGCAGGGCACGGTGAAGCTCAACGACGGGTCTGACGTAGAAGTGATGACCCTGTGGGAGATGTACAAGGTGCACCTCCGGGACTACGACCAGGATACCACGTCGGAGATCTGCGGGGCCCCCAAAGAGCTGATCGAGCGGCTGGCCGAAGACATCGCCACCATTAAGCCGGTGGCAATTCACACCGGCGAGGGCATCAACCACTGGTTCCACGCCACGTTGCATAACCGGGCAACCTACCTTCCTCTCATGTTGACCGGAAACATCGGCAAGGCCGGAGCCGGCAGCCATGCCTGGGCCGGGAACTACAAGGCGGCCCTCTTCCAGGGTCCGTCCTGGGTCGGCCCCGGGTTCAAGGGCTGGGTCGCCGAGGACCCCTTCAACCCCAACTTGGACCCCAATGCCGCGGGTAAAGACATCCCCGCCCACGGTCACGCCAAAGGCGAGGAGCCCGCTTACTGGGACCACGGCGACAAGGCCCTGATCGTCGATACCCCCAAGTACGGTCGCAAGAATTTCACGGGCGAAACCCACATGCCGACGCCCACCAAGTTCCTGTGGTTCAACAACGTCAACATCATCAACAACGCCAAATGGGCCTACGGCCTCATCAAGACCGTCAACCCCAAGATAGATACGATCATCAACCAAGATATCGAGATGACGGCCACCGGCGAGTACTCGGACTTCACCCTCCCCGCCAACTCCTGGATGGAGTTCCAGAATCTGGAGATCACGGCATCGTGCTCCAACCCCTTCCTCCAGATTTGGGGCGGCGGCGGCCTCAAGCCCGTGTTCGACTCCAAGGACGACATTCAGATCATCGCCGGGGTGGCGAAGCGCCTGTCGGAAATCACCAACGACCAGCGCATCGCCGACTACTGGAAGTTTATCTTGGAAGGCAGGAACGACGTCCACATTCAGCGGCTGCTGGACAGCTCGACCCCCCCTCTCGGGTTACAAACTGGACGACATAATGTCCGGCAAGTACGGCGAGCCGGGCGCCGCCCTGATGCTCTTCCGCACCTATCCCCGGATACCCTTCTGGGAACAGATGGAAGACAACGTTCCTTTCTACACCGACACGGGACGGCTGAACGCCTACTGTGACATACCGGAAGCCATCCAGTACGGCGAAAACTTCATCGTGCACCGGGAGGGCCCAGAGGCAACGCCCTACCTTCCCAACGTTATCGTTTCCTCCAATCCGTACATCCGGCCCGACAACTTCGGCATAACCCCCGACATGCTGCAGGCGGAAGTCCTGGATGGAGACATCCGGACCATAGCAAACAACAAGCTGACCTGGGCCGAAGTGAAATCCACCAAGAATCCCCTATGGAGTCAAGGGTTCCATTTCTATGCCCTTACGCCCAAAACCAGGCACCGGGTCCACTCCCAGTGGAGCGTGGACGATATCCACATGCTGTGGGACTCGAACTTCGCCGACCCCTACCGGAAGGACAAGCGCATGGTCGGCCTCGGAGAGCACCAACTGCACATAAATCCGAAGGCCGCTGAAGACCTGGGCATCGCGGACGGCGACTACGTCTACGTGGACGCCGACCCTGCCGACCGGCCCTACCCGGGCTGGTCCGTAGACGATCCCTTCTACAAGGTGGCTCGTCTGATGCTTCGGGCCAGATTCAATCCGTCGTATCCGTACCAGGTCATCATGATCAAGCACTCGCCTTACATGGCCACCGAGCGAAGCGTGCTGGCCCACGAGACCAGACCGGATGGGCGGGCCCTTTCCGCCGATACCGGCTACCAGGCCAACCTGCGCTACGGCTCTCATCAGAGCATCACCCGCGACTGGTCCACGCCGATGCACCAGACCGATACCTTGTTCCACAAGAAGAAGGTGGCGATGTCCTTCATGTTCGGCGGAGAGGCGGACAACCACGCCGTCAACACCGTCCCCAAGGAAACGCTGGTGCGGATTACCAAGGCTGAGGACGGTGGCCTGGAAGGAAAGGGACTCTGGATACCCGGCACGTTAGGCAATTCGCCGGCGAACGAAAACTCCTTCATGAACCGATATCTGAGGGGCGATCTGAGCCGTAATGCCTAGGCGCCAGACGCATCCGGGCCGCCAATTACAAGATTGGACTGCCGGTGACAAAGTTGGACTGGACAAAGTTGGACTGAAGGAGTCCTAGTGGTTAAAGAATTCGAACCAGAAGACCCCATGGAGTTGGTGGGAATCGCGATGCCTGATTGCGACTCCGATCAAGTCCTGGACGGCATCGTGCAGGAGTACCTGTTCATGGGGTGGTCGGCACAGCAGATCCTGCTCCTGTTCTGGTCCCCGCACTACGGTGCGACCCACCAGATATACCTGGAGAAGGGCGCGGAATACGTGAAGCAAAGGATCCGCAGTCTGGCCGAAAACTGGGATCGGGGTTGGATCAGAGGAGGAGAGATCAATGCCTGAGGTCTACAACTGGCAGCTTGGCCGCAACATGTCCTATCCCTACCAGGCGGCATCGCCGGAATTGCAGTGGGCCTTCGTTTTCAACATCAACCGCTGCATCGCCTGCCAGACTTGCACGTTCGCTTGCAAGGCCACCTGGACCTTCTCGAAGGGACAGGAGTACATGTGGTGGAACAATGTGGAGACGAAGCCCTACGGTGGCTATCCCAGATTCTGGGACATCAAGCTGCTGGAGATTCTGGATAAGGCCCACACGTCGGCCGGCAAAGATGCTTCATGGGACACGTCCCAGCGCAACGGGACCGAGCGGCCTTACGGCACCTATCAGGGTCTCACCGTCTTTGAAGGCGCCCAAGCAGAGGCGACGCCGACCGAGGTCGCTCTGGGCTACGAGCCCACGGACGATGAGTGGGCAGCTCCCAACCTCTACGAAGACACCGCCACCGGGCTCACCAGCAAGGAAGGGGACACCTCCCTGGAGTCCACAGGATTGCCCGAGCACAAGTCGTGGTTCTTCTACTTGCAGCGGGTATGCAACCACTGTTCCTATCCGGCCTGCCTGGCATCCTGTCCCAGACAAGCCATCTACAAACGTCCTCAAGACGGGATCGTTCTGATCGACCAGGAGCGTTGCCGGGGTTACCGGAAGTGTGTCTCAGCATGCCCCTATAAGAAGACCATGTACCGGCCCACCACCAGGGTCACTGAGAAATGCGTGGCCTGCTACCCCAGAATCGAGGGCAAAGACCCCTTGGCGCTGGGCCAGCCGTTGGAGACCCGGTGCATGGCGGTCTGCCCCAGCAAGATACGCATCCAGGGGTTGGTGAAGAAGAACCCTGACGGATCCTGGGCCGAGGACCGGTACAACCCGATATACTTCTTGGTCAAGGTGGCAAAGGTTGCCCTGCCTCTCTATCCCCAGTTCGGCACCGAGCCCAACGGCTACTACATTCCGCCTCGCTGGGCTCCCAAGCCCTACCTGAGGCAGATGTTCGGCCCCGGCGTCGATGCCGCCATCGAAAGGTACATCGCACCGGATCGGGAACTGCTGGCCGTGCAACAACTCTTCCGGGCCACCCAGCAGATCATCTTCCGGTACGAGATCATCGAGGGCCCAAAGGTCTTCGAGGCCGTCGTCAACGGCAAGAACTGGGAGATGTTCAACGACACGGTAGTCGGATACGGCAAAGACGACCAGGAGTTGGTCCGGCTCCAGGTAAATGAAGTTCAGTACACCAGGCCCGCGGAGCGCCCAAACTCCATCTAGGAGCTACCTCGATGGCTAACTCGCAAGAAGAAGCACTGGCACGGAGCGCCGTATACGAGCTGCTCTCGATGGCCTTTCTATATCCTGAAGAGGAAACGGCGGCGCAGGTTGCCGATGCCGCCCGGACGTTGACCCCAATGGTTTCGGCCTTGGGCTGGCCACAGGTCAAAATGGCCTTGCATGACCTGGGCGAACAGGCCGGTCAATTAACTCAACCGGCCTTCCGCGAACAGTACTCCCGGGTCTTCGGGCATATCATATCCGCCGACTGCGCGCCCTATGAGGCGGAGTACGGTCAAGCCCACGTGTTCCAGAAGTCCCATACCCTGGCGGACCTGAATGCCTTTTACGCGGCCTTTGGGGTCACTGCCAACCCGGACCATAAGGACCGGTGTGACCATATCAGCGCCGAGATGGAGTTCATGCACCTCTTGACCCTTAAGGAGGCGTATGCGCAGGAAGACGCGGACGGCGGCGAGAACCTCGGGCTCTGCCGGCGGGCTCAGGAATCGTTTCTAGCTAATCATCTCGCCACTTGGGTCGAGACCTTCGCCCAACGGCTGCTCCTTAAAGCCGGTGAGGGCGGGGTATATGCGTCCCTCAGCAAGCTACTGGAAACTCACATGAGCCGCGAATTCGGGATGTTCCAGCTAAGCACCAAGCCGGGTGACCTGGGGGAACCAACCGACGCCGATGAAGACGATCAGGAATGTTACGCTGAACCTTGGGAGGTAAAGGCCCTATGACCGCGACGAACTTTGTTGCCAGCAGACGCGCCGTTCTTACCGGTGCCCTTGTCGGCGCTCTGGCGTGGGCCAGCCGGCCGTTGCTTCCGCGTATTCGCGCCCAGGAGAAAGCCGCCGCGATCACCGCGGAGCTGGTGGACCGGGCGCCCACCGAGCCTGGTGATCCCCTCTGGAGCGGGAGGAGCGCGACTGCCATCTCTTTCAATCCTCAAAACCTGGTGTTGCCCAGCGTCCAAGAGGCGGGCACCAAGAGTATTGATATCCGCGCCCTCTACGACGCGGAACGGCTTTCCATCCTGATCGGCTGGAAGGACGCCGCGAGGAACGTAGATCTGGGCACCGTGATGCAGTACCGGGACGGCGTCGCGGTGCAGTTCCCGAAAGATCCGTCCGCCGGCCCCACGTCGTTCATGATGGGCGTGCCGGGCCTGGGTGTCTCCATCTACCATTGGAAGAGCGATTGGCAATTCGGACCCGAGTACGATGTGGATGAGGCCTACCCCAACATGTTTAACGGCTGGTATCCCTACTCCGGTGTTGAGGCCGGAGAGATACCGGAGGCCACCGACTACCTCACCAAGGGGAACAAGGTGTATCTCACCGGGGCCGCCGTGGGCAACAGCCTGTCCGACCCCGCGGCCCAGGAGGCCATCGGCCCGGTCCAGAAGATGGAGGCCGAGGGTTTCGGCACACTGGAACCCGATGAGACCCAAGACGGCAAGGGAATGGGGGCCTGGAAAGATGGCGAGTGGCGGATAGTGATCTCCATACCCCGAAAGCAGCCCCAGTTCACTTTTGAGGAAGGCTCACTGGTCCCCCTGGGCTTCGCCGTCTGGGACGGTTCCCGCAGCGAGCGTAACGGGCAGAAGGCCTTTTCCGATTGGCAAGAGACGCGGCTGGGCTCGGCCGTGGCGGAAGTGACGCCAACGAAGGCGGCTCCCACCAAGGTGGCCCCATCGACTGGGGAACCGGTAAAGCGGGTGGATGATGATGATGACGGCGTCGGCCTGCTGGTGCCCTTGCTCAGCGGCATCGGCGGAGCCGTCCTGGTGGGTGTTTCGGCAGTTATCGGGCTTCGAATGCGGCGCGCCCGTCGCGAGCGCGACGAACAAGTCTAGGCAGGAACGGGAGGGTCTCTCCGCATAATCTCAGCGCGGCTTACCTGAGCTTGGAGCGACCCTCCCGCCTCGTTTCTTCGGGCGTTCCCGGTCCCACCGGCAGGATGTTTCGAAAACCCCAATCCTCGGCCCCTCTCCGCGGCTACCCTTCGACCACCCTGGTGACGGCATGGCCTTCGCCACCCACGTACATGCTCTTGGGTCCTTCCCCTCCAGCCACCATGACCTCGATGCACTCCGGTGACCGCACCGCCGGCACCATGGTGTCGGGGGAATCGGCGAGCCACCGCCACTCCGGGCGCAACTCCTCCGCGCCGCCGAAACGGGACAGGTCTCCGAACGGCACTCGGGCGTGCAGATGGAGGTACTCACTCACCCCGGCCTTGGTCCAGTTGTAGCGGGCCAGGACCCTGGCGTGGGGCGGAACCGATGATAACCAGGCAGTGGGCGTCGTACATCTTGTGGCTATCCCTATCGCGCAGGGCGGTCCGCCGGTAGATCCGGGGCTCCGCCAGCCAGTGCCCGGTAAAGACGCTGGCCCCATTGGACATGCCGATGGCGATCCGGCGCAAGATGTGCTCCGGCGTGTAGTTCCCGGCATCGTTGATGTCGAGCATGTACCTGGCGACGAAGACGGTGACCGTGCTGGTGTCCTGATTGTATCCCCGGGACACATGGAGGGGAATCCACGGGCTGTTGCCCTCGGCTTCCGCAATGCAGGCGCTGTACTTGTGGGGCATGCCGTGGGTGTCCATGTCCGAATCGGTGGGCCGGGCATGGCCAATATTCATCATGATAAGCCGGACCGCCCGCCCTATGACGGTATTGGCGTAGGAGGGTCCGCCAGGCCCGAAACAGCACAGACCCGAGTTCACCTTTAGCTCCTTGGCGACCGGGCCGTTGATCACCAGCAGTGGAGCGTGGGGGCCCGTGGAACAGGAGACGGCGCGTAGCCGGTAGTAGGGGTCGGCCATCGCCTCCACTGCTGCAATCAGCACCGGCAGGTGCCCCGGCTGACACCCTGCCATGACCGCGTTGATGGCTATCTTCTCCACAGTGGCCAGCCCAAAACCGGGCTCAAGCACCGCTACTATCTGATCCCGCGGCTTTTGAGTCCCCGCCAGCATCCTGTCGACCCGGCTTCCGGTGGGAGGCACCAGGGGAAAACCGTCGCTCCAGTTGTAATCCACCAGGGTACGGTTAATCGCCTCGGCGGCATCCAGGAGGTCATCTCCATGGAAGGTGAGCGCTTCCTGCTCCTCGGCTTCCTGGGTACTCGTGGCGCCGGGTCCCGTGGGGACCTTGGTGAAGGCCTCCACTACCTTCGGGTAAATGGCTTCACCATAGCCACGGATCGTATCCGGGGGTTCATTGGAGAGGATGGTAGGAACCAGGGCCAGGGGCAGGAAGGGAACGCCGATCGCCCGGCAACTGGCCCGCGCGTCCCTCTCGAAGGCTTCGGTGAAGATGCCGACCGCCGGCGTACCGTTCTTCTCCAATTCGCTCAGGTCGTGGGCAAGCCACGACGTGCAGGAGCCTCAATCCCCGGTGCTGCCGATGACGGCGTCGCACTGAGAGAGCATATCCTCGATCATATCCGAAGGCGCGGGGTAGTGGTGAACGTAGTTGTTCAGACGCACCCCGGGAAAGTCCTTCTGGATGATCTCCGCCACCCTTTGGAGGGCTACGTCGCCCCCAGCCTTGGTGTTCCAATAGAAACCGATGGTTTTGCCGGCCAGGGTGTCCAACCGGGGTGCGGGACTAACCTAACCTCACCTCCCGTGCACTTGGCAACGGGGTTCATAATCTCCAGCGTAGACATGGTTAACCTCCTAGAGGCCCAGTCTACCAGCTACATCCGGGTTTTCCCACATGATCAGATCCCTGGTGAACGAGTCAGGTCCACGGCACTCCCGGAGTGGTTGCACCTGCTGGCGCGCGTCAGGCCCGACTCCGGCGTCCGGCCCGGTGGAGCCGCCGATGGAGAAAGTGGGAAGTCTTGAGAATGAGGAGGAGCTGGGAGCGGCGGCCGAGGGGGAAGGATCCGAAGGCCGGCCGTCGCAACCGCAGGCTCGGACCTAATTTGGTGAGGGTTGATTCGGTCCAGGTCTGAGAAGTTCTGAACGGTATTCGGCCAGTCCGGCGCTACGGCTGAGGAACCCGTCCTAGCTTGATGACGGCGAGGCCGTGTCCCAAGCCGAGGGAGGCGATCGCCCCGCCCCGGAAAAACTCGCCCGAATCGAAGCTGAACGCTGCCGAGGCATGAACCATATCATAACTGCCGCCAAAGAGGGCCGCCGCGGCGAGGCCGATCCCTAAGATATCCGACATTCTCAAGGGCAGCACAACTGACAGGGAAGACCGCATCCGGGAGGGAATCAGGTAGATTTCGGTGGTGGCGCTCAAAGGGTTTTCCAAAACCTTCGCTCCTTAACACCCGTCTACCAGATATGTTATTGGAGGTCTCGCACCAGTAATAGGTGCACATGCATTAATTGCGGTATGATATCCGACGGCTGCTACGGCGCGGGTCTAGGTTTTGGCGTGGTCGAATATCGTGGAGCCTCAGTTTTCTTCGTCAAGTAGGGGCCCAGGGGAGGTTGCCTCAAGAATGTCATTGGTACGGAAATGCCCTCCGGGCCGCCCTTCCCCGATGGACGAGAGTAAGGCGTGTGCTGCTCCATCTTTCACAAGGGTCGAAGTGAAAAGCGCCGGACGATTTTCTTACCTGGTGGTGCCGGTCGCGAGCGGCGTGGGGGATTGGTGGGAAAGGGTCGCGCTGAACCAGCCGCAGCGGCGAAGCATCTGGGCAGAGATTCTCCTCCACCACCCCAGACCCCCCGCTTCAATCGGGGTGACATATGCCAGGGCGCTTTCGAGGCAAGGCCGGGGCGAGGAGTAAGCGCGCCGGAACAAGCACGCCCAGTGGCTGATGGACGCTTACCTGAACAGTGGGGAGTTCGGAGTTGACCGCCCGGAGGGATGCCCTAGCCTCCGGTTGTCGAAGGGCAAAGGAACGTCCCAAGTAACCTTCGCACCCGGACTTCCCCTCTGACCCATGTCCCCCGGAACGCGGCCCTCTGGCATGCCTTCAGCGCTTCCGCCTCACCTGCGGTGCCGTTGGTATCCGGCCCACTCGGGAACACTCTCTGTGGATCAGCCGATTGCCTTAATTACTTGGGACCATTTGTATATATCAGAGTCAGCCTGTAATGTCAAGAACTGCGACTAATCTTCGACTTATCCTAACCAACATATCGCTGTTTGTACGAAATACGCCCATAGTATCAACTGTATTCGCCGCCTCCATATCTTCTCCAACCGGCCAGGCCGGTGTCATTCGGCGCCCCATCGATAGTTTCCGTCCCGGCAGTTCCCTGAACGGCCGGCGATCGGCTCGTCGCGCGGTAGCTCAGCACAAGGCAGGGGTGACTGTGCTACACTGGCCGAGATTTCCCCGGTCTTCTGCCCGATCCGGGAGACTTTCCAACGCCTAACCAAAGGTGCAACCATGGCCGCTGAAGAAGACAAACTGCCCCTCCCGTTGGAGGGCATCCGCGTCCTGGATGCCACTCACATCGTTGCCGGCCCTTTCTGCGCGATGATCCTGGCCGATATGGGCGCCGAGGTCATCAAGATCGAGCGCCCACCCACCGGCGAGCTTAGCCGCAACCGCGGCCCGTCCGTCGAGGGACCGGCCGGCAATGATCGAATCGGCGCCAGCTTCCTGGCGCTGAACCGCAACAAGAAAGGCGTCAGCCTGGACCTGCGGGCCCCGGCGGCCAAAAAAACTTTCGAGAACTTGGTCCGGGTCTCCGACGTTTTGTTGGAGAACTGGGGCCCCGGCGCGCTGAACCGCTTGGGACTCGGGTTCGACCACCTCCGGCAGCTCAACCCGGGCCTGATCTATGCCAGCATCACCGGTTACGGCGACAGTGAGGCCTTGCGCGGCCCCTACTCCGACTGGCCGGCCAATAACCTTTGCATTCAGGGCATGGCCGGCTGGATGGCGATCACCGGCGCCGCGAATGGGCCGCCGCTTTCCATTGGTGACAGCATGGGGGACTCGGTCCCCGGCTTGTGGACCGCCCTGGGCATCCTGCTGGCCCTGGAGACGCGGCGGAAGACCGGGAGGGGCCAGCATGTGGATATGGCTATGTACGAATGCCTGATTCCCCACACCGTCAGCAATTGGGCCACTCTCCGGGCCACCGGTCAAGCCAAAGCCCGGAGCATGGAGGCGACGATTACCGCCGGGCTAACCGTGCGGGCCAAAGACGGCTACGTCGTGATGGCCGGGGTGAGAAGGCCAGAGCACTATGCCGCTCTCTGGCGCTTGATCGGCCGGGAGGACCTGGTCGAAGACTCCCGGTATCTGGCCAAAGACATCCCGGCGGACTTCTACTTCGAGCACATTATTCCCGCCATCGAGGAATGGTCGCAGCACGTTCCCAAGCTGGAGGTGTGTCGACAGTTTACGGGAACCGGCTTCTCCGTCGGGATGGTGCAAGACGTGGCGGACCTGGACAAATGTCCCCACCTGGAGGCCCGCGGAATGTTCATGGACGCCGGCGATACCTTCGGCGGGAGTTTCACCGCGGTGCGGACGCCGGTCCAGCTCACGGACTGCGTAGAGCCGCCGAACCAGAGAGCCCCGGTTTTGGGCGAGCACAACCGGGAGGTGCTCTGCGGCATCGGCGGGATCACCGAAGAAGAGCTGGCCCAGATGGAAGCCGACGGGAGCGTTTAGCCCGCCGGCTTAATAACCTAAAGCTCCATCAGCTCGGCCGTGTCCATGAAGGTGGTCACCACCTCCGGGCCCTGCTCCCGGATGACCACCAGGTCCTCGATGTGGTAGCCCTCCTTGCCGGGCCACCTTACCCGTGTCTCGACGGCGAAGACCATATTGGGCTGCAACGGGGTATCGTCGCCGGCCGAAAGCATGGGTACCTCGTGGATGTACAGGCCTACCCCGTGGCCGGCGAAGGGCAGGCCGAAAGGGATCTCCACCTGCCGGTAGCCCTCGACCGCAACCCGGTAGACCTCGGAGGCCGGGGCTCCGGGCCGCATGGCGGCGATGGTGCTCCGGTGGACCTCCATGAGCCGCTGATACACCGACCGCCGCTCCGGGCTGGCCCTTCCCACAACCGCGGTACGCCCGATATCTGAGTAGTACCCGGAGAAGAAGCCGCCGCAATCGGATTTAATCAGGTCGCCGAACACCACCGGTTGGTCGGTTGGGTCCGGATGGGCGTAGCCCGTGTTAGGCCCCACCGTCAGGTAGAGGAAGGCCGGGGTGTCGGCGCCGGCCTGGAGTATGTTGGCGCCAAGCCGGGCCACCAGGCTGCGCTCGGTCTCCCCCGGCCTCGCCGTGGCGTAGGTGGCCATCAGTGCGTGCTCGGTGGCCACGGCGGCCCTGGCGAGCAGTTCCACCTCCGCCGGCGTCTTCACCATGCGGACTTTCTGGAATACGGGCTCGCAGGGGAGTAACTGGGCTTCGGGCAGAGCTTCTATCAGCTCGGCATGGAAATCGGCGGTCAGGAAAGACGGCTCGAAGCCCAGACGCCCGGCGGCCAGGCCCTTCTCTCGCAGGACCTCCGCCAAAAACTCGATGGGCGAATCCTCGTGCTGTACGTAGCCTCGGATGTCCGAAATCCAAGACTTCTCCCGCACGTAGCCCTCTTCATTGGTGGCCACGATGAAGGTGGGGTCCCCCTCGCGAGGCCACACCACCAGGGCCAGCCGGTCACGGATGGACCGCTGGGTCCACAGCAAGACCCCGGAGATATAGGGAACGTTCTCCGGAGACATGGCCACCACCGCGTCGAAGCCGCTGTCTGCCACCTCCCGCCTCAACGCGTCCAGGTCGCCGATAACATCAGCCATCGGGTCCTCCTTTTCGTGGGTGGGTGCCAGGGTCGGTGGCGCCAATTTTATCACGCTTGGCAGCTAACGGCGCCCCATGTGGGCGGGCGGCATCACCAGGCTCGACCTGCCAAAGCAGCCGCTCGGCGACACCTGTGACTGGCGGGAAAGTACGGGAGGACGTTCACTCGGGCCGGGTGAGGGGAATCGGATTTGACGAGCTGTGAACTCGTACCCGACTGACGACTTCATTGATTGCTTTAGAAGATCGCCCGCTAACGTCGGAGAGCAAGCCAGCAGAAGTTATGGCCTTTGGAAAGAGAACCCGAATCACCCCAGTCTACGCTTTAAGCTCGTGCATCCGGCCGACGCAATATATTCGGTGCGAGTAGGCCGAGGATGGCGGGCGTTGGGGCTACAGTAGGTTGACTCTATTTATTGGTTTTGGATTGGATCGCATGCTGGCCACGACAAACTTCTGTCGTAGCCATGGGTAACCTCCCCCACTAGCACTTGTTTCAGCCTACCCATTTACCAACCCAGGCCGCTGGACACGGTTTTCCCCCGCTTGGCCTTCCAAAGGTAGTATCGCTCGAAGAACCTCTTGGCCCACAGCCATCGCTTGCCTTCGGAGATGTCGGCGACGTTGCGCGGTGGCCGCACCGGGTTTACCTTGAGGCGCACCGCCCCATCTCCCATGTCCAAAATGCACTCGGCGTACAGGGGACGAGATTTCTTCTCGCCGCCCTCTACGTCCGCGGCGATGTTGTGCGCGACGGCCTCAGCCATCTGCTCGGTCATGTGTGCCGTCTTGAGAAAATTCACGGGCACCGGGGTCTCGTCGACCGGCGAAAACGCGACGGCAACGCCGGCGGCGTAGATGCTCGGAAACTCCTGGTGCCGGTAGTGCTGGTCCACCGGCACGAAGCCTTTGGGGTTGCCGAGGCCGGGAGATGCGATCATGGCATCGACCCCGGACAGTGGTGGAATGATGAGGGAGAATCGCGACTCGAAGACTTGACCATCGGCCAGCTCAACCGAAGAATCGGTGATCTTGGAGATGGCTGCCGACGTATGATAGCGGATGGACCGCTCTTCGAACTCTGCCTCAATGAACTGCCGAGCCCGGCCCATGCCACCGGCTCCCATGTGCCCGAGGAACGGCTCCGGCGTGAGGAAGGTCATGGGCGCCAGGTGCCGGATCTTCCTCTTCCGCATCAGATGGTCGATCTGGAAGGCGAATTCGTAGGCCGGGCCGAGGCAACTAGCGCCGGGGGCGCAACCGACCACCATGGGGCCCGGATCTTCAAGCAACCTCTTGACGGCTTCCCTGGCCTCCTCCGCTTCCGGAGGCGACATGGGCGAATGTGCCGAGCCATCGAACGGCCCGAGACCGGGGACTGCCTCGTTGGCGCTGCGGTGGCCGGTGGCAATTACCAGATAGTCGTAGGGGTACTCCTCTCCCTCGGTAACGACCTTCTGGGCCTGGGGGTCGACTCGCAGTACCGTGGCGTGGGTGAAATCGATCTTCTTGCTCGCCAGGGGCCTTTCCAGGTCAAAAGAGATTTGATCCAGGGTTTTCGACCCCATGACGACCCAGGGAAGTGACGGAACAAAAACAAACCGCCTTTCCCTGGAGATGAGGCGTATCTCACATTTGCCGGGGGCGAGGCGCCTCCGCAATTGGTAGGCGGTGGTCATCCCGCCGAACGATCCACCGATGATCACCACTCTCATCTCATTCCTCTGCTCCAGCCGCTTCGCGGGAACGATCCCGTTCCAAGTTGGAGGGAGTTTATCATCTCGTTCGCCTTTCGTGCAGTAAGTGCGCGCAATTGCTCCATAGGGTCAGGGGCAGGTGTCTGAATCTGAGCCCGGCGACGCGCCGAAACGCCGGAGCATCCTCAAACCAGGCTCCACCCAAGGCCGCGGCAACCATTCCAATATTGACACAGCTTGGTCCCGTACCTATCCTGGTCCCTGTGGATGAGCTACTGAGCGATATTCGGGTCCTGGACCTAAGCTCGGGAATGGCCGGCGCCTGGGCGGCCCGGTCCTTGGCCGATTGGGGCGCCGATGTGATCAAAGTGGAGCCGCCGGCCGGCGACCCGGCACGCCGCCTGGGTCCTTTTCCCGACGACGATCCCCACCCTGAGCGCTCGCCCTGGTTCCTTTTCCTGAATGCCAATAAGCGCGGCATCACCCTGGACGCGGCCACGCCCACGGGGCATAACCTGCTGCGTCAACTACTCTCCCGCTGTGACCTGCTCATCGAGGACTGTTCAACAGCCCAGGCGAGCGACCTGAACATCCAGCCAGAGGCCCTCGCCGCCGACCATCCGGGCCTCGTCCACGTATCGGTAACACCCTTCGGGCGGACCGGCCCCTACGCCGGCTACCAGGGGACGGACATCGTCCTCCAGGCCATCGGCGGGTTCATGTACCTGAACGGCAACCCTCACCTGCCGCCCATCTACGTTCCCTGGGAGCAGGCCTCCCTCTACGGCGGCAAGGTGGCGGCGGTTTCAGCCATGCTGGCGGTCACCGGCCAGCGGGTCACGGGCGAGGGCCAGCACGTCGATGTCTCCCTGTGGGAGGCCCTGGCCTGCGAGCCGCCGATGTCCATGGCCATGTACACCTACACCGGGAGTATCCAGAAACGGGGCCGGGGCTACCACCGGAGGGTCATGGACGGCGACCTCCTGGAGTGCAAAGACGGCTGGGTTGCCCTCACCTGCGACGGCGGCCACCCCTGGGAGATGTACTCCGTCCTTCTGGATGCCCCGGAGTTGTTGGACGAGCGGTTCGGGGGCCTCGTGGGGCGGATCGAGCACCACCGGGAACTCCGGGCCATCGTCGAGCCCAAGCTGCGGGAACGCGGCAAGTGGGACCTGTTCTATCAGGGAATGGAGGAGCGCATCGTCCTCGGGCCGGCGCAGACCATCGACGAAGTCCTGGAGTGTTCCCAGCTCGAAGCCCGCCAGTTTTGGACGGCGGTTGACCACCCGGTGGCCGGACAGTTTAAACTCCCCGGTCCCGGGTTCCAGATCGAGGGTCATCAGCCCCAAGCACGGCCGGCGCCTCTCCTTGGCCAGCACAATTCCCAGGTCTACCGGGAGGAGCTGGGTTACACTAATGAGGAGCTGGTGCGGCTCCAGCATCTGAGGGTCATATGAGTTTCTGCCCGGGTTATTCACAGCTTCTCAAATCTTGCGACAAAAAGATTCCCGCCGGTCTCCCTTTGGTAAAGGGAGACTTAGAGGGATTTCGTTCACCGAGACCATGGTGAAAACCGGCAATGGCGGGCGGCTCCCCCTCGAGGGAATCCGCGTGGTCTCCCTGGAGAACATAGTTCAGCTTCCCTGGACCACGATGGTCCTGGCCGACATGGGCGCCGAGGTTGTCCGGGTGGAAAGCCTCTCGCGGCTAGACACCCGCCGCTTTCGCCCCTTCCCGGAGAACGACCCGGGGCAGCGGTTTTGGGACCGCTCCGGCTGGCACCACTACAGCGGGCGCAACAAGCAGAGCGTGACCCTGGACCTGCAACAACCCCACGGATTGGAGCTGCTGAAGCGGCTCATCTCGCTGAGCGACGTGCTCGCGGAAAATCACCGTCCGGACGTGCTGGAGCGCCTGGGACTGGGCCGCGATGTCCTGCGCCAGATCAGGCCCGACCTGGTGGTGCTGCGCAGCTCCGGATTCGGTCAGCAGGGACCCTGGCGCCAGGCGGGGGCCTTCGGACGCACGGTGCAGCCCCTCTCCGGGCTCTACGACTTGGCCGGATTCGAGGCCGGAGGTCCGGTCGGCGTCGAGGACTCCTACCACGACCTGCTCACGGGCTGGAACAACGCCCTGGCAGTTCTCATGGCGCTCCACCACCGGCGGCGCACCGGCAGGGAAGCGCTGATCGACATGTCCATGTTCGAGACAGGGGTGAACTGCATCGGTCCCGCCCTGCTGGCCCGGCAAATGGGGTCGGTCTTACCGGGCCGGATGGGCAACAGCCACCCGCACCTGGCCCCCCACGGCTGCTACCCCTGCCGCGAAGAGGACACCTGGGTGGCCATCGCGGTGGACGGCGACGCCCAGTGGGAGGGACTCTGCCGGGCTCTTGGTCAGCCGGAATGGGCTCAGGATCAGCGCTACATGGACCCTCTTTCCCGCTGGCAGAACCGTGAACTGCTGGATAGCCACATTGCGGCCTGGACCCGGCAGCGGAGGAAGTACGAGGTCATGCACCTGCTGCAGGAGCACGGGGTGCCCGCCGGTCCCGTGACCATGGCCCGGGACCTAGTAACCGACCCGCACCTGCGCGAGCGGGGGTTCATCCAGTGGTTCACCCACCCCCCGGAGCGCGCCGTGGGCAAGCGGCCCTACCCAGGGCAGCCATACCACTTCTCCGGCGCCCGGCCCGAAATTCGTTTCGTCCCCAGCCTGGGAGAACACAACCAGAGGGTGTTCGGCGAACTTCTTGGGGTGGATGACGACCAGCTCCAGGCCTACCAGGCTGAGGGGCTCCTGGGGACCGCCCCGCAATACGAGGACCTACAGCGCCCGGAGCCGCCGACGCTGGATGAGCAGGTCGACACGGAGCAACTGGCCTTCTACGACCGCGGCTACCGCGAACTCCTGGGCCTGGACGAACCCCCAGCCTAGGCCGGGTAACGCTGGCCGGAGGTTCTCGGGAAGGGCCAGGGAAACCCTTCCGAATGCCGCTTCAGGAGAGGTGTTTGGCGATCGCGCGTCTGGATTAATGCCACCGTTGGGGCGCGATATATTGCGCCTCAACACCAGGATACCCGCCCAAATTCCGAAAATATCACGGTAGGGGCGCCAAACATTGCGCGCCTGGGTTAATTTCACCGTAGGGGCGCAATATATTGCGCCCCCACACCACGGTGCCCGCCCAAGTTACGAAAATGTCAGGGTAGGGGCACCAACCATTGCGCGTCCGGATTAATGTCGCCGTAGGGGCGCAATATACTGCGCCCCCACACCGGAGTGCCCGCTCAAGTCCCGGAGAGGTCTCCTGATAATGCTCTGAGGAAATCTATGCGCCCTTCCGCAATGCGGCGGTGGCAGCCTCGTCAACGCAACAGTTCTCCTCGTCGATGGCTACGCCATAGGCATCCCGGACGTGAGCCGCCGTCACCTTCTTCAGGCGCCAGTCGGCCAGCACACTCTGCGGGTCACGACTCATGGGGTCACCCCAACCGCCGCCCGAGGGCGTGATGTGGAGGAAGACGTCGCTCTGCTTGAAGCGCTGGTTGATCTTGGAGGGCAGCATCGAATTGCCATCATCCGGGTTCAGGTAGCTTTCGCTGGGCTGCCCCGCCTTGCCGCCATGGAGGCCGTAGGGCTGGAACTTCCGCCGGTCCGAGCGGAAAGTCACCGCCATCTCCGGCGCCAGGACCTCCCATTCCCGCAGAATGCTCAGCCCTCCCCGGAAACGGCCGGGGCCCCCGGAGTCGGGCACCAGGCCGTAACGGCGGACCCGGAGGGGGAATGAAATCTCTTCCACCTCGATGGAGACGTTGCTGAGGTTGCCCCCCGTTTCCGCCAGCCCGTCGGGACCGTCGTTGCGCGGCGTGGCTCCCCGGGTACCGTAGACATTATCGTAGAACACATTGGCCTTGCCGTCGGGCCCGTACACCCCGAAGCGGCCGGTGGAGGTGCCCCCCTGGGAGGCTGCCGGGATCTGGCCGGGAATGGCCTGGGACAGGGCCCCGAACATGGCATCCTGAATACGGTGGCCGGTCATGCCGCGGGCGGCGCAGGGGGCGGGGTGCCGCATATTGAGGATCGATCCTTTGGGGGAGATAACCTCGATGGGCCTGAAATAGCCGTCGTTGTTGGGGATGTCCACCCCGAGGGCGGCCCGCACCGCGGCGTAGGTCCAGGCTTCCGTCCAGGCTGGGGTGCAGTTGATCGCCCCGCGGACCTGGGGCGCGGAGCCCGTGTAGTCCGCGGTGAGGGAGTCGCCGTGAATGGTGACGGCAACCGTCAGCGGAATGGGGTCGGGGTCCACCCCATCGTCGTCCAGGTAGTCGGTGAAGGTGTAGGTACCGTCGGGCCAGGTGGCGATTATGGAACGGGCGATGCGCTCGGAGTAGTCCATGAGGGCATCGAAATAGAACATCAACTCCTCGCGGCCGAAAGTCTCGAGGATCTCCCGAAGCCGATCCTCCCCGATGTGGCACGCGGCCACTTCGGACCGCAGGTCGCCCAGCACCTGATCCGGAATCCGCACGTTCTTGGTGATAATGTCGACCAGCGTCGGGTTCACCCGGCCCTGCTCGTAGAATCGTACCGGCGGCAGCCGCAGCCCTTCCTGGTAGATCTCGGTGGAGTCGTGGGCCATGGAACCCGGGGCCCGTCCGCCCATGTCGGTGTGGTGCACCACCGAGCAGGTGTACGCCACGAGGTCGCCATCGGAAAACATGGGCTTGATGACGAAGACGTCCGGCAGATGCATCCCGCCCTCATACGGATCGTTCAGGAGGAAGATATCGCCGTCACGGACTTCCTCGCCGAACTTAGACACACAGGCCCCAACCGCGGCCGGGATGCTGCCCATGTGTCCGGCCACGGCCAAGCCCTGAACCAGCATGCGCCCCTGTGGGTCACAAATCGCTACTGAAAAGTCGAACGCTTGGGTCGTGGTCGGCGAGTGGCCCGTACGCTGAAGAGTGAACATCATTTCGTCGGTGATGGACGCCAGGTTATTCTTCAAGACCTCGAAGGTGATGACATCGATCTGCATCGCTTCTCCTCGGTTTCCGCTGCGAAAGCGTCTGTGAGCTTATTGGTCCCGAAGCCGCCCGGGCGGCTGCTTTTGAGTCCGAGACTCGGCTTTCTTCATAAAAACGAGGGCGTGTTGCTATTCTAGAAGAAGATTGCCCAGGGGGTCACGCCGGACGCTGAAGCCCGGAGGCACCATCACGGTGGTGTCGTACTCTTCTACGATCAACGGCCCCGGTGTAGCGCGCTCGGTAAGGTCCAGCCGGGCGACCACTGGCGTCTCCATTGATCCCGACTCCCGGCCGAAGTAGGCGAGTCGGGCGGTCTTGCCCGGCGACGTGCGATACAGGGCCTTGAGGGATTCCACGCTAACGTTGTGGTCTTCCCGGGCCGTCGCGTACCTTGCCGCCAGCCGGACGTTTACTATTTCGGTGGGGTCTTGATCCGATCTGTGCCCGAAACTCCGCAGATGCTCCTGCCAGAACGACTCTTCCAGTGCCTCGATTCGATGGCCGTCGGATGACCCCGCGGGCGCCGCCACCGTCAGTTCGTGGGCTTGATCGATGGAGCGCATGTCCGCCATGGGGCTATACTCCACCTTACTCAGGTCCACGCCTTCGGCCTGAAGCGCCGCCGCCACCCGCTCCTCTAGGCCGGCGTAAAGCCGCTCCAGATCGGCGTCGTTCATGGAGCTTGTGGGACGCATTATCGTCTGTACCTCCTCCTGCTCCAGCGGCGAAACCAGAAGCCCCAGGGCGCTGAAGAGGCCCGGCACCGGCGGGACGATGATGCGCCTGATGCCCAGGGAGCGGGCCAACTCCGCGGCGTGGACCGGTCCGTTGCCCCCGAAGGCGATCAGGTCGAAATTGCGAATGTCGCGCCCCCGCTCCGTGGTCACGGCCCGGATGATGCGGGCCATGGTGGCGTTGGAGACCATGTGAACAGCGTAGGCTGCCTCCAGCAGGGGCAGACCAAGGGGCTTGGCCACGGTTTCGTCCAAGATGCGATGGGCCTTCTCCCGGTTTACCTTGAGAGAACCGCCCAACAGATACTCCTGGTTCAGGTAACCCAGGACCAGGTTGGCATCGGTGACGGTGGGCTGATCACCACCGCCGTCGTAGCAGACGGGTCCTGGGACCGCCCCGGCCGACCGGGGCCCTACCTGGAGTGAGCCTCCGCTATCGATGGCGACGATGCTGCCGCCTCCCGCGCCCACCTCGGCAAGGTCGATAGCCCGGATCCGCAGCAGATACCCTCCGCCCTTCAAGAGGCGGGACGACGTGGAAATGGGCGCTCCGACCTCGTACTCGCTGGCGCGATGGGCCTCGCCGTTCTCGATCAAGGACCCCTTGGCCGTGGTCCCTCCCATGTCCAGGGTCACCACGTCCTTGATACCCAGACGGCGCGCCAGCGCCAACGATGCCTGGACCCCCGCGGCGGGCCCCGATTCCAGCGAGTGAATGGGCGCCTGCTCCGCCATTCTTGCCGTCATCATGCCGCCGGAGGACTTCACGATGAGGAGCGGGGCCCGGACGCCCATCCGGTCGAGTTGCTGGGTCATGGAGCGCAGATAAGAGGCCATGACCGGCATGATGTAGGCATTGGTCACCACGGTCGAGGTCCGCTCGTACTCCCTGATCTCCGGCAGCACCTCGGAGGAGACGCTCAGATACAAGTCGGGGAACTCGCGGCGCACCATCTCGGCGATTTCCCGTTCGTGGACGGGGTTGATGTAGGAGTGCAAGAGGCACACCGCCAGGGAGGTGACCCCATCCTCCAGCATCGAGCGCACCACCTGCCGCACCTCATCCAGGTCCAGCCCCGTCAGCACCTCTCCCTTGCCGTTCAGGCGCTCCGTGACCTCGCGGCACAGGTTGCGGGGCGCCAGGGGAGCGGGCTTGTCCCAGAAGATGTCGTAGATGTTGGGCATGCGCAGGCGCCGCAGCTCCAGCACGTCGCGGAAGCCCTTGGTGGTCATGAGCCCGGTCACGGCGCCGAGACGCTGGAGCACGGCGTTGGTGGCAGCGGTGGTGCCGTGCAGCACCTCGTTCACCTGCTTGGGGTTCACGCCGTGCTCTTTCAGCAAATCGGCCACCCCGTCCACCATGGCCAGTTCGAAATGGCCGGGGGTTGATAGCACCTTTTTGATTGCCAGTGACCCATCCTCACCGGCCAGAACAACGTCGGTGAAGGTCCCGCCTACATCGCCGCCAACGCGATAGTTGCTCAACTGTGCTTCTCCCAGATTGTCCGTTCCCGAAAGGCAATCCCCTGATGTCATTCCTGGCGCAGATTAAGTGATCAACGCGGTGGAAGTCAAGCCGGGAAGATTCTCAGATCGGCCTGACCTTGAAGGTACCAAGTGTCACCCCCAGTGAACCGAAGGGTCTGGGGAGGCGGAGGAGAATCCCCACCCCAGATGCCTCGCTGCCGCGGCTGGCTCGGCATGACATTCTCGTACCAATGACAGTGCCGCTTTGCCCTCCGGAACGCCGGCGTGGCTTTGCTCTTAGAAGTCTTGGCCTTGATGCCAAGCCTTGATGATTTTAGAAGGGGCATCCCATTCACCTATGGCGGATGGGATGCCCCAAAAACCACTTAATTGTGGGGTAAGGGCAACCGGTTACACCCGGTCCCCCCCTCGAGTTGACTACTTGCCGAACAGCTCCGCGATCCGCGCACCAACGATTTTGTCCTCACCCTCGGCCAGACCGAAGGTGTGCAGCGTGATCCAGTCCTGGCCATCGCGGACCCTGGTCCAGATGGGAGGATCGCCCTCTTTCAGCTTGGCCGACACGTCTTGGATCGTCATGCCGGTCACGGCCGCGTCCACACTCAGGTTCACGCCATAGGGTTGGTGCCCGATGATATTGTCGATCATATCGACCTTCACGCCGGGAATGTTTCCAAGCGGGGCTGCCATGTTCGCGCATTTCCGCTCCGCGACAGCCAGCCGGTCTTCGTGATTCATCGTTATCCAGCGGTTTACCGCCGCCACCACGCCGACCATCTCCTGACGGTCGATCTTCTGAGGTCTTCCGACCCCCCGGATGCGGCGGCCCTCATAGCTGGCGAACGCCTGCAGGGAGAGCTTGCGGATCGTCTCCGCGTTGCCCAAGGCGAGGCCAGTCGACTGGCAAGAGCCCATGTACTTGGCGGCGATGCATTGGAAATCGGCCCCCATCCTGACGTACTTCCCAAAATTCTCCAGAGGATATATCTGCCCGGCGGAGTCCACCATTACCGGCACGCCCTGAGCGTGGGCAATCTCGATGGTATCCGCCAGAGGCAGCTCCTTAGAGTCCGGGGTTTGTTCCATGGCGACGTAGTGGACCGCGGCCGTCTTGGGGCCGATTGCCTTTTCCAGGTCCTCCCGAGTTGTTCCTTCCTCAGACCCGAACTCCACCAGCGTCGCCCCGGCCAGGGCCAGGCACCGGTCATACCAGTAGCGGTGCCTCCGCTGAATGAGGATCTCGTTCTTCATGCCGGTGGTGTTCGGAAGCTGCTCAATCTTGGCGTCGTCGTCACCGGCCATGAAGGCGGCGGTCGCCAAGGTCAGCGCGGACCCCGCTCCGGAAGTGATATACGCTGCTGGAACGTTCAGCATCTTGGCGATGGCTGCACCAGCCTTCTCCTCGAGTTCCATCAGAGGTACGTAGGCGCTGTCGGCCCGATCCATCGCTTCTCTTACCTCGGGAATGGGCGTTGACCCGCCGAGGAGAGTCACGCTGCCGGTGGCGTTGATGACCGGGACCGCGCCCAGCTCTTTGTAGATTTGACCCCATTCTTGCTGCGCCATTGTCGTCTCCTTACGCGCCGTGCCAGGTAGGTTTCGCCGGCCGCTCCGTTTTCAGGCCCGGATGACCTCTTCGCCAGCTTCCGGCGCGGTTATGATAACGTCTCTCGCCGCCGGTGGCAACATCCACCTTGATATGGAGCGTTTCCTCAGCTTCAGCACGCTGGGCAGGCCCGGCCCCGTGGCCCTGGGAAGATCACGCCCCTTACGCCCTTCAGGCCGCCGGGGGACCGGCGCCTCACCTGCCGTTCGGCCAATAAGGTGGGAAAAATGAGCGCTTATTGGTAGACTGGGCAGCGAGTGCGCCGGTCCTTAGACGCTACGCTATATAATCACTAGCACCAGCGAATGCGTGGGCGTCAGGTGGGGTGATGCTCGAGAAGTCTTGGGGACCGGAGCACTGAGACGGGGACAGCTTTACGAAGACCGCTTCCCCGCTGGAGGTTAGAGGGATGCCAAAGGTCAAAGCCAGTGACGGCGTGGAGCTTCACTACTACGTGGACGACTTCAGAGACCCCTGGGCCCCGGAAACGGATGAGGCCATTTTCATGCACCACGGCTATGCCCGAAGCGGGAAGTGGTGGATTCAGTGGGTGCCGGGCCTGTCACGGAAATACAAGGTAATCAGAAACGACTGCCGAGGTTGTGGACAGTCCGACGTGCCCCCCAGCGACCCCCCGTGGACCGCCGAACGCCTGTCCCAGGATTGCCTGGATATCGCCGACGATCTGGGAATAAAGAAGCTCCACTGGGTGGGCTTTGAATCCGGAGGCACCATGGGGATGTTTACCGCCATCACCCACCCCGACTGGATCAAGAGCCTCACCCTGGTGAACACCCCGTACAAGATCCTCGACAAGCCAAGGTCCCTATACAACCAGGGCACCGCTTCAATGGCGGATGCCATCGACAAGCTGGGACTCAGGCAATGGCTCGTCAACACCATGTCCAACCGGCTGGACATGGACCTGGCGGACCCCAGAATGGTGGAGTGGCACATTGAGGAGCATTCCAAGACGTCCCACGCCGGGGCAATCGCCCTTCAACTCGTCTTCCAGGCCGCCGACCTGTCGGGAGCGCTTCCCAAGATAATGGCCCCCACGCTCCTGATGACCGGCGACAAGAGCGCCAACTCTCCTATCGACGACCAGCTTTTCGTCAAGAGCCAGCTCGGCAACTGCAAGGGTTTGGTGGTCTTTCCCAACATCGCCGCCGGAATCCAACTGCATATACCCGACCAGTGCGTAGAGGCCACCCTCCGGTTCATCGACAGCGTCTAACGAGGCCCGAAGGGAAACGATCAACGCACCCCATCCGCCGCGGGGGGATGGGGTGCGTTTTGAGCTATCGCAGGGCCGGGCCGGTATCCCGCGCCGGAGACTGCCGGCGCCTCGGATTGACACGGGTGAAACCCGGTGGATGGGGATCGCCTCCCAATGCCAACCAACCCCGCGACAATCAGGCCGGGACTCGCTCCCGCAGCAGTTTTCCCGCCCCCGGAATGGACTCGTCGATTCCCAACTTCCGGAGGCAGGCCCAGAACGTGGCCTGGTTGGAGGTCACCACCGGCTTGCCGGTCTCCTTTTCAAGCCTCTCGATAATGGACGCGGCCCGGAGATTGGTACAGCTGATGAAGATGGCTTCAGCTTCCGTCCGGTCCACCCGCTTCCCAAGCTCGTACACGACATCCAGGTCGAACAGGTCCACATTCCCGACCTTTCGCCCATCCTCATAGTCGAAATTGACCACGTCGAAACCGGCGTCGCCCAGGTACTTCTTCAGCCGCTCGTTGATCTCCGGCGGGTATGGCGACGCCGCCGCAATCCTCTTCACGCCTAGCTCGTTGAGGGCATCGACGACACAACGCGCCGTGGCTACCGTCGGGATTCCTCCAGAGACCATCTCGATCTCCTCGATCATCTTCTGATCCCACCCCAGACCGTGCAGGAAGCTCCCGCTGGTGCACCCGAAGGCGATAACGTCGGGGCGGACCAGGGTGAGCAGCCGGGCCGACTCACCTACCTGGTCGTCCATTAGCTGAAGCCTCTCTTCCATCGTGGGGGGTTCCGTCGGTGGGAAGTACATTCGCATGGTATGAAGGGCCACCGACCGAGGCATCCAACCCGAGAAATCGTCTTCCATCGTGCGGTTGCGGGCTGGCACCAACAGGCCTATCCGTTTCCTCTCCGCGGTGGTCATATCACTCCTCCTCACCGAATCTGGTCCCAGTCTAGCACAATCGTCGGTGGCTGGGCACGGACGTGACGATGCGTTGTCACGCCTGCTATTTGAACATCGCCTTTCGGCGTTAGAATACGAACCAGCCGTGGCTGCCCGCCACCGCTCCCGCCATGGTCACCAGGCTCACGGCCAACAGAATCAGATGCAAACGGTGCACGATGGCGAATGTTTTGACCGGGTCTCTTTGCGCGTGTTTCTTGAACAGCCGGTGTAGGAACAGCGGCTCCGCGACGAAAAGCACGAACATGAACAATACCCAGACCATCGTCATGGCATGAACCCACCAGAACTTGGGCTCGGTATATCGACCCCACGCGTCGATAAAGTCGAGCATGTAGAAGCCTGACAGGCCGGCTAGGAGCGTTGTGATCTTGGCCTGCAATGCGAAACGTGACTCGAGCCGTTCGAAAAGGCCGACTTGATCCGCACTGGGCCCCATCTTCCGTATCGCAGGTATCAGCACGGTCGTTACCATGGCTACGCCACCGATCCAGAGCACCACCGACAGCACGTGAATAACCCTGGCCAAAGCATACTTGTCCAACATTCACCTCGATACGCTCGCTTTGATTTACCGACGCTAGAGTGGGTATCGAAACAGGGTAATCCCATTTCAACTTATCCCAATTCTGTACAGCAGGGCGAGTTCCGCGCTGCCTCAGAGGGGCGCGGGCGGGTTGGTGGCGAGGGATGGGTTGCTGTCTCCGAAGAAAAGCATCCATGCTCTCCTCGAATAGCATCGCGTGTCCCTCTCAACCGAGGTCTCTTGTCTCCACCAGTCCGGGCCTAGTGGTCAGTCAACCTCGTTTTGGCAGGATGTCATTCTGAGGAGCGCAGCGACGAAGAATCTCAGCGTAACAACGAGATTCTTCGCTTCGCTCTGAATGACAACTATCAGCAATAGGTTGACTGAGTACTAGCCCTTCCCCACCAGGTGAAGGTTACCGTACTGGTCGACCTCGGCCCGTTGCCCGGTCATCACCAGGGTGGTGGTGTCGCTCTGATAGATGATGGCTGGCCCGTCCAGGGTATTTCCTGCCGTCAGACGATCCCGGTCAAACGCCTGGCACTCGATAAGCCCGCCGGCCTGCTTGAGAAACACCTTGCGAGCGCCCAGAAATGCTCCGCCGGCGTCAGGTCCGCCGTCGGCCTGCTTCTTCGGAACCGGCCTCGGCATTCTACCCACGGCAAGGACTTTGAAGGTCACCGCGACCACCGGTTCCCGCGGCTCGCAATGGCCGTAGGTCCGCTCGTGGATTGCGTGGAACTGGGCCAGGAGCGATTCCAGGTCGGCTGCCGTCTCAGGAGCCTTCGGAACGGGCACATCCAGCTCGAAATTCTGCCCTACGTAGCGCATCTCGATCGTCGTCGAAATCTCGCGCCGTTCCTCGGGGACTTTCTCCAGGTTCAGTGCGGCCTCACCCTCGGCTTCCAGCTCGGCCAGGGTTCCGCGTATCGTTTCCAGGTTCTCGGGGATTACCCTTACGAGCCGGGTCAGGCGTAGACTTGCCTGAAGGTCGGCCATGAGCATGCCCTGGGCCGAGAACAGGCCCGGCCGTGGCGGCACGATGACCCGTCCGATCCCCAACTCCGCCGCCAACTCCGCCGCGTGCAGCGGTCCCGCCCCGCCGAAGGCGACAAGGGCGAAATCCCGGGGATCGAAACCCCGGGCGATCGACACCACCCGGAGGATTCGCCCCATGTTCGCGTTGACCACGTCGATTATTCCCTGAGCCGCCTCCACCGTCGACATCCCCAGCGGGCCCGCTACCTTTTCTTCAACGGCACGGTGGGCCAACTCGCTCTTCAGCCGCATCTGACCGCCTAGGAAGAAGACCGGGTCCAGCCTGCCCAAGACCACGTGGGCATCAGTCACCGTGGGCTCGGTTCCTCCGGCGTCGTAGCACGCCGGTCCGGGCTCGGCTCCGGCGCTCTGGGGGCCGACCTTGAGCAGGCCGCCGCTGTCCACCCAGGCGACGCTGCCACCGCCGGTGCCGCATTCCACCACATCGACGATGGGCGACCTGATGGGGATACCCGTGATGCGCCCTCCGATACCCCCGTGCTGGCCCTCCCCAATCCCAAACATGCTGAGGGTCCGGGGCTGGCCCTTCTCCACCAGGCTGGCCTTGGCGGTGGTGCCGCCCATATCGAAGGAAATAACGCTCGGAATTCCAACCTGGACGCCAAGCTCGGCCGCCGCGATCACCCCGGCCGCCGGGCCTGACTCGATGGTGGTGTGGGGGCGATGGCGGGCGCGTTCCACGGACATCAGGCCACCGCCAGAGTGCATAATGACCAGGCGGCCGGATTCACCGAGAAGCGTCTCCAACTCCGACTCCAGCTTATCCAGGTAGCTGATGAACAGCGGCCCGACGTAGGCGTCCGCGACAACGGTGCTGGTGCGCTCGAACTCGCGGAACTCACGGGACACCTCGGCGGAGATGGCGATGTACACGCCGGGAAGTTCCCGCTTCAGTATCCTCTGGGCCTCCAGCTCGTGGGCCGGATTGGCGTACGAATTGAGAAAGCAAACGGCAACCGCGTCCACCCGGTGCTGCAGAAAGAATTTCACCGCTTCCATGAGGTCCGGCTCACTGAGGGGCGCGATGACAGAGCCGTCGCTGGCGATGCGCTCCGCTACTTCGAGCCGCAGTGACCGGGGCGCGAGGGGAGCCGGCCGTTCCGAGAAGAAGTCGTAAGCGCCCGGCCTGATCTGCCGCCCGATTTCCAGAACATCTCGGAATCCCTTGGTGGTAAGGAGCGCGGCCTTGGCGCCTTGCCTCTGGATGATGGCGTTGGTGTTCACGGTCGTCCCGTGGGCGATGAATTCCAGGCCCGGAAGCCCTCGCTCCACCTTATCTTCCAGTGCCCGGAGCCCCTCCAGGAAGCAGCGCGATAGGTCTGACGGGGTAGTGGGGACCTTGATGTTGAGGGTCTGCCCGGTGTCTTCGTCGTGGAGGACGTGGTCGGTGAACGTGCCCCCAATGTCGATCCCAATGCGGTACCGTGCCATATTTAAGACCTCCCGGCGCCCGGCGCGGGCCGCGAGTTCCCGTCCGGCACCGGCTGTCTCAAGCGCCGGGTTGCTTCCTGGTCCACCTGCCCGGTTTCGGCGTCGATGGCCACGCGGTAGACGCTCCGGGCCCTCGCCAGGGAGATCTTGTCGTTGAGATAGTCTCGAAGCACCCGCTCGGAGGCTCGCTCCTCGGGCGGCCCAAGCCCACCTCCGCCGGGAGTGACCACGGACAACACGTCGCCGGGGCTGACCTCCACCAGGGTGCTCAGCCGGGACAGCAGGGTCTCATCGGGTTCGCCGGCGTTGAGCACAATACGGCAGCCCGGCGCTTCGTACCCCCCGAAGAGGCCCTGGGGGTGAATCGTATGCCGCAGCGAGTGGGTGTTGATGAAGGAGTCGTCGAGGATCTTCCAGGCCTTCCGCACGCCCAAACCGCCACGGAACTGCCCGGGGCCCTCTGAGTCGGGGACGAACTCGAGGCACTCCACGTGCAGCGGAAACTCCAACTCGGCGGCCTCGATGGGAAGGTTCGACGTGTTGTGGCAGCAGTCGACCCCGTCTTTGAAGGCAGTACCCCCGGTGCCGCCGCCGACGGTTTCGTAGTAAATGAAGTACCGTGACCCCCGTCCGGCGAAACCGATCCCATGGGAGCCATGAGATGCAGCGATGGCTTTGTGGGGCAGCGCCTGTCCCAGCGCCCCAAGCAGCACGTCGACGACCAGGGTCACAGTCTCGTACCGGGCGCCCACGGGGGAGGGCGGCCGCGGATTGACGATGCAGTTGTCCGGGGCCACCACTTTGATGGCGCGGTTGAAGCCATCGTTGACCGGGATGTCGAGGGCAATAATCCCCTTGAGGACCCAGTAAACCGCCGCCAGGGTGCCTTCCCGAGTGAGGTTGATGCCGCATTGGGCCGGGCCGCCCGTTCCGGCGAAGTCGACCAGGAAGTTCGGCTCCGGCGTGTGGGATACCGTGAGAGTGGCTACAATGGGAATCGGCTCGTCGGAGAAGTGATCATCGTCCATGAAGTCCTGGTGGGTATAGCTGCCCTCGGGGAGTTCCGCGATGGCCTGGCGGGTTCGTCTCTCCGAATAGTCCATCAGCTCGCTCATGCAGTTCAAGAGGAATCCGGCGCCGTACCGCACGCACATCTCTTTGATCCGGCGCTCTCCCAGCTTCAACGATGCGATGTGGGCCCGCATGTCCCCTTCCCGCTCACTGGGGCCGCGCACGTTGAGCAGAATAAGCTCATGAATATCGTGCTGGAGTTCGCCGGCCCGGTACAGCCTCAGGGCCGGCATCCTCAGGCCCTCCTGGTAGATCTCCCGGGCATCCCCCACCGCGCCCTGGCCGGGTGCCTTCCCTCCGATGTCCGGCCAGTGTCCGGTGTTGCCCACGAAAGCCACCAGCTGCCCCTCGTGGAACACCGGCATCATGAAGGTGACATCGATCAAATGGGATGGCCCCCCACCGTAGGGGTCGTTGATGATAAACAGGTCGCCTTCCGACATGCTCTCCACCGGGTGGAAACGTTTGATGGCATTAACGGTGCTCAGGAAGGATGACAGGTGCACGGCAATGCTGTTCTTCCCCTGGGTCACCACCCGGCCGCCGGGGTCTTGGATCGTCGACGAGCAGTCCTCCCGCTCCTTGATGTTGTTGGAGTAAGCCGCCCGCACTAGGGCGGCCCACATCTCGTCGGCGATGGAAATGAAAGCGTTGCCCACTACCTCCAGGGTAATGGGGTCTATCTGGCCACGAAATTCTCTAACCACAAACTCCCCTCTCAACAGGTGGGAACGGATCCGGAGGCGTAACTATTTCCGCCGAGGACCGCTCGCATTTGGTCCCTCGAAAGCGCCTCCAACTGTAACCGGGGCTCCAGCCCGCGTCAACGGCCCTCACCCTGCCCAGGCTGCGCCAGGGCGTCCCTCTCCTAGAGGGCGAGGGGACGAGATGGGGCGAGTTATCCCGGTATCACCTGGAAAAATAACTTGTTTGCTCAGCCTACCAGGACGCCCTCGCCCTGCCGAGGCTGCGCCAGGGCATCCCTCTCCTTCTGGGAGAGGGACCGAGGGTGAGGGCGCCCCGGGATAGCGTCTTCCCTGGGCCGTATAGTAATATGTCCCCGGGAAACTCAAGCAAGCGGCGGCGACTACAGGACGTCGCGTCAGCCCTGGCAGGTGGAGGTAGGCATGGCCAACGAGACGGAGAGCCTGATAACCGACGAACTCCGGGCGGCTCTCGGCCGGGAATTCCCCGCGGTCACCAGTTGCGATAAGCTGTCCACCAGCGAGGTGCGCCGCTTCGCTCAGGCGACGGTGGACGACAGCCCAATCTACTACGATGAGGACCACGCCCGAAACCTCAAGTACGGCGGCGTGGTGGCGCCCGGCTCCTACCCAATAACCGGTGCGCGCCGGCGGGCGTCCGGAACGCCTGACCCCCTGAAGTCGGTGTCGACCGACTCCCGCGCCGAGGAATCGGTCGAGACGACGAAAGGGATTCCGTGGCCTCCCCACCTTCTGGTCTTCCATGCCTACAGCGACCTGGAGATACATCAGCTAGCCAGGGTCGGCGACCGGATCACCCAACACCGCCGCCTGGCTGACGCCTACGAGAAGACGGGACGCAGCGGCCGGCTCCTGTTCATCGTCACGGAAAACACCTTCGTCAACCAGAACGGCGACGTCCTCTGCACCGAGCGCTACGTCGACGTGGGCGTAGAGAATTAAAGGAGCGAGAACCATGGCTCAAACAAAGAATCGGGACCTGGCCTACGAAGATGTGCCGGTGGGCGCCGATATCCCTTCCTGGTCCCTGGACTACTCGGTACCGGTCATGGTGCGCTGGTGTGCCGCGGTCGAGACCTGGCGCCGGGACCACTACGATTACGAGTTCGCGGTCAACGAACTCGGCATGGAAAACGTGGTCGGCTCAGGTTACTGGACTCAGGCATGTTTCTACAAACTCCTGTATCACTGGGTGGGTGATGGCGGCTGGGTGTGGAAAGTCTACCATCAGCTGAGGGGCAATCTGCTTCCCCATCACACCTTCACCTTCAGCGGCAAAGTCTCCGCCAAGCGCGTCGAAGATGGCCTGGGCTACCTGGACCTGGATATTGTCCTCAGCAAAGAGGACACCAGCGTTCTTTCCTTCGGCACGGCCACCGTTGTGTTGCCGCTCCGGGGCGGCCGGCCTGTACCTTATCCTTTCTTCAAAGAGCGATAGCCCGTCATCCCTGGCTCGGCAAGACTCGGTCAAAGATGGGCCTGAATGAAACGGCATCTCTGAACCAGGCCGCTGCCAGACTTCAATAGCGCCGACGGCTCCGCGATAGGCCCAGGCGCGGCGGAAAGGAGGACCCCCGATGCCTTTGGACTTCTTGCCCCTGCCCGGAACCCCCGTGGAGGAGTTGGACACTCCCGCCCTTCTAATCGACCTCCCGGTAATGGAACGCAACCTGAAAACGCTCCATAGCTACTTCGCTACGCAGACGTCCAAGGTGAGACCTCACGTCAAGGCCCATAAGAGCCCAATCCTGGCCCACCGGCAGCTCGCTGCCGGCGCAACCGCGGGAGGAGTCTGTTGCGCCAAGGTGGGCGAAGCGGAGGTGATGGTCCACGGCGGCATCAAGGACGTTTTCATCGCCAACGAGATAGTCACCCGCCCCAAAGTTGCCCGGCTGATGAGCCTGGCCCGCGATGCCAACATGATGGTGGCCGTGGACGATCCCCAGAACGTCGAGGAGCTGTCCCAGGCCGCCCAAGCCCACGGCGTCATCCTGCGGGCGGTGGTGGACGTGAACGTCGGTCTCGACCGGTGCGGAGTCGAGCCCGGCCCTGGCGTGGTGGACCTGGCCAAGGTGGTGGCGAATGCTCCGGGCCTTCACTTCGCCGGGCTCATGGGATACGAGGGGGGGATGTGGATAGAGGACTTCGAGGAACGCTCGATCGAAACCAAAGCCCGCGTCCGGAAGCTCGTGGACTCACGGGAACTGGTCGAGAGGGCCGGGCTGCCCGTCGAGGTGGTCAGCGCCGGCGGCACCGGCACCTGGAACATCACCAGCGAGATCGACGGGGTCACCGAGGTACAGGCGGGGGCCTACCCCTTCATGGACGCCCACTACCGGTACGTGCCGGACTTCGACGTTTCGCTGATGGTACTGGCCACGGTCATCAGCCGGCCGTCCAAAGAGCGGGCCATCGTCGACTGCGGCCACAAGGCCATCGGCGTGACACTTGGCCTGCCCGAGGCGGCCTGGCCCAAGGGCGCCACAGTCGAGAAGCTCTCAGCGGAGCACGGCAGCCTGGCGCTGGAGGGCGACGCCCGGCAGCTGGCCCTGGGGGACAAGGTCTGGCTCATCCCCTCACACGGCGGCACCCCGGTCAACATTCACTCGCACTACTATTCGATCCGCGACGGTAAGCTGGAGGCGGTGCTGGAGATACCCGGCAGCGCCAGGTTTACATAACCAACGTCCGCTAGATGGATTGGGGAGATTCAAACCCGGAGCGGTCGCCTTGACGGCGGCTCGGCCGCGGGGAAATCCCCCTCGATCCCCCTTTACAAAGGGGGAGGCAGGATGGCCACGGCTTCAGGGGCCTCGGGTTGGCAAGATTTGCGACGGGAAGGTCCACAAGTCCCCCTTTGGTAAAGGGGGATTTAGGGGGATTTCGTCGCAAACCAAGCTCTCAAACTCTGAAGCGCCACGGCCGGGTTACCCGGCCAGTATTGTTCGAGGTACCATGCGATGAGCACAGGGTCAGCGGGGGACCATTACTTCCAGTCGGGGCCGCTGCGGCTCCACTACCTGCAATGGGGCAACGAGGAGGCGAGGCCTCTGGTCTTGCTGCATCACGTGAGCAGCCAGGCCCACACCTGGGATGACTTCGCGAAACGCATGAGCGGGGACTACCGGGTCCTGGCCCTGGACCTGCGGGGCCACGGTGAAAGCGAGTGGGCCGGCGAAGGCAACTACACCACCGAGCACTACGCCTCCGACGTTGCCGCGCTGGTGGAGCACCTTGGCCTGCGAGAGGTCATCGTCCTGGGAGGCTCCCTGGGCGGCCGCGTGGCCCTGGTCTACGCGGGCCAGCATCCGGAGCAGGTCGCAGCCCTCATCATGGAGGATGTCGGCCCCGTCCGCCCCGCTGAGATATCCCAGAGGTTCGCCGACCGTGTCGCCGGAGGAGACCCGGAGTTCGACACGGTCGAGCAGTGGGCCGAGCACCTGCGGGGCGACAACCGGCGCACCCCGCCGGAGGCCTTCCTCAACCTCGCCCGCCAGGGCACCAGGCAGCTTTCCGGGGGAAAGTTGGGACTGAAGCGCGACCCGATGATCCAGCGAGACTTCGTGCCGCTGGAGCTATGGCAGTACGTCGAGCGCGTACCGGGTCCGTTCCTGCTCCTGATCGGAGCCGAGAGCGCCATCGTCTCCGCGGAGCACCGGGACCGCATGGTGCGGACGATACCGGGCAGCCGGGCGGTAACCTTCCAGGGCGCGGGGCACTACATCGTTCACGACAAGCTCGATGAGTTCGAGAGCACGGTGCGAGAGTTCCTTTCCAGCCACGGGTTGTGACGCCACGTCCTTCACATAATATGGCAAGCAGCCAGGGTTGGTAGCCAGCCTGGCCGGGGTCCCTTTCCGGACGGCTAACCTGCCGTCAGGACGCAGACCACAGCTCCCGAAGCCAAGCCGCGATCACCAAGGTCAATACCGCTCCCCCAGCCGCCATGATGGCAATCGCACGCGGCGCACCCATGAGGTCGGCCATAGCGCCGATCGCCAGGAGGCCCATGGGCAGCCCGTAGACGGCCATCGAGCGAACTCCCATTATTCTGCCCCGAAGCTCGGCCGGTACCAGCCTCAAGAGCAGCGAATCGACGCTCACAAGGCTGAACGATTGGCTGACACCAGACGCCAGCAGAATGGCCAGAGAAACGACCATCCAGGAAGATTGGGTGAAAACCAGGATGGTCGTGCACCAAGCCACCACCGCCAGAACCGCCACGACACCGGGCTTGGCGAACCCTCCTTTCGCGGCAAGGCCGAAGGAGCCGATGAAAGCGCCCGTGGCGACGGCCGAGGTCAGCGCCGCGAGTCCTACCGGGCCCGTATGCAGGACGTCCCTGGCGAAGACGGGCATCATGCCGTGGGTTAAGGGGAAAGCAGCCAGGTTGATCAAGAAGGCGAACAGCAGCAGTGCCAGGACCGCATCGTGCCCGCGGATGTATCCGCCCCCCTCCACCAGGCTGCGCCACACCGAAGGCGACGTTTTGACCTCCGCCGGGTTCGCCAGGCGAACCAACAGGGCGCATGTGAGCCCCAGCAGATTCACCGCGACGATGGCCATGAAGACCGGGCCCATGTCGAAACGGCTCAGCATTACGCCACCGAGCAGGGGGCCCACTATCTGGCTCGCGTCCGAGCCGGTGCGGTCCAGGGCCATGGCGTTGATCAGTTCCTCTTTTCTCATTACGTCACCCATCAACGTCTGCCGGGTGATATTGTCGAAGGCCCGGGCCAGACCGCCCACGCCCGTGAGCACGAAGACGTGCCAGAGTTCCAGACGGTCCGTGACAACGAGCAACAATATCACCGTAGACAGGACGCAAACGGTCAGCCGCACGCCGATCAGAAGCCGCCGCCGGTTGGAACGGTCCACCACCACGCCGTAGGCGGCGCCAAATAGGGTGCCGCTGAATCGCAGCGCGCCGAACAGGCCAAGCAGCAACAAGGATTCGGTCCCGGTGACGACAAACCAGGAGAGGACCAATAGCTGCATCTGCTCGGCGAACCTTACAGAGGTGCTTGAGGCCCACAAGAAGCGGTAGTTCCGCACCTGAAAGGACCGCAGGAGTCCGGCGGTAACCAGCAGCCTTAGCAACGGCTGTCCCTTCTTCGCCCCCGGCTGCAATCAGCCGTGGGGCGAGTTTTGCGTCGTCCATCAACAGGGTGGCCGTACCGGCCACCACCCGGCGCAGCGAAGCCCTCACCCGCCTTGAATCGCGTATCCAGGGAAGAGGCGTCGGAAGCGCCGGAGTTGAGTATAGCACCGAGGGGAATTCGAGGGCTGCGGAAGTGCGCCCTTACTTGCCTGCTTTTCCCCGCTTCGGGATGCGCCAGGGCAGTTCCTAGAATCGCTCTCGGGCTCGTCAGAAGCTGAAGGGGACCACCTCACCACCGGGGCCTACCACGGGGCTTGCGGTGGCAGCTAGACAGTCGCTACCTTCTTTCTGATCTCCCCCTTTGTAACGTGGAGAGGCCAAATCCCTTCTCTCTGAGGGAGAAGGTCAGGACGAGGGCAAAAAGATTGTCTTTATCAACCTGTTGGATTTTGCGTTCCGGGCATCGGTTGGCCAATGGCAACGAGCGATTCTCTGGCTTTCTTTTCGGCTGCGTCCATCATCTCTTCAACGTCGTCAAAGGGTACCTCCACGCCGGCGTGTAGAAAGAGCAGCACCACTCGTCGCACCGGTTTACCCGTGGCCCGTTGCACCGCCATCGCGTAGGCCCCAACTTGCATAGCGTACCGTTCACTGCCCTGGGCCAGCTCTTTTCCGGCCTCCAGCGCATCGGTCTTGTAGTCCACCACGGTCAGACCGTCGGCGTCCTCGAACAGCAGGTCGATGAAGCCTTCGAACAGGGTGCCCTCTAGGGGGGTACTGACGAACACCTCCCGGTGGTACCGGCCGGTGGCCACCGCCCGCTTCACTAGCGGCGTCTCCAACCCGGTCCGGCCAAGGCTTGCCACCTCTTGCCAACGGTCCGCAATGCCCTCGGCGGCGGCCTGGGCCCGGCTGATCTCCTCCAGGTTCATCCCGGTGGCCAGGTCCACAATTTGCAGCACGCTGTGAACGGCCCGTCCGAGGGTGCTGCCACCACGGCCCCGCCGATAGTGCACTTCGCCGCGCTCCGCCTCTTCCTTGTCTATCCTGGCGAGGGCGGTCACGGCCAGGCTGGCCGGCCTGGAGGCACGCCGGATAACCGCTTCGCGCCGCTGGGCCCATACCGTCCGATCGGCATCGGTATCCGCCGAGCCGTCGCCGGTCCCGTTCGGCCTGAAGGGTTCCCCCGTGGCGGGATTATCCGGGATGGAAACCTCGTTCCAGAGGCCGTCGCTCTCCGAGCCCAGCCCGCTGATGATCGCCGCCGGGGACCCCTTGGCCCGGGCCGAATGAAACAGACTGACGATCAGGTGATCCCTCGCCCGAGTGGCGGCCACGTACATCAACCGGACTCCTTCCGCCCGGTCCGCCGCGCGTTCCTGTATTTGCGCGTCCTCATACCCAGCGGTGGCAAAGGCCCCGGCGCGCACCTCCACCGACCCGGTGGTCCGGTCGAAAATGACCGGTCCGGTCCGATGACCCCGGCCGACCCCCAGGCCAGCCAGCACGACGATGGGAAATTCCAGCCCTTTGGAGGAGTGGATGGTCATGATGCGGACGGCATCCTCATCGGTCTCGAGCACGGGAGCTTCTACCATGCGGGCCCCTTCCCTGGCTTGGCCTTCGATCCAGTCCAGAAAAGCCCGGAGCGAGCCCCCTTCAACCTCGGCGAAAACCCGGGAACGCTCGACGACGAAGCGTATCCTCCGCCACCGTTCCCGAGGCCTGGCTTTCCCGAAGCAGGCCTCCACCATCCGGCGTTCCCGCACAAACCTCTCGATGAGCCGGTCCGGCGGTTCCCACACCCGATCCCGGTGGTACCGGCATAGCACCTCCAGGGCCTCCCCCACCGGCCCGCCGGCTAGGCCGGGTTCGAGGTAGTCCAACTTTCCGCCGTTTTCCACGAACTCAAGAAGCTCCACGTCGCTGCAGGCAAATGCCGACGACCGGAGCGCGGCCACCAAGGCAACCTGGTCGGCCGGGGCGTCAATGGCTCGCAAGCAACCGAGGAGGTCGCGGACGTCCTGGGTGCCCAGAACCAGGGACGGGCCTTCCACCCGGTAGGGGATGGCGGCGTCATCCAGCGCCTGCTCCAGCGAGGGCAGGCCGGTGCGGGTGGGCAACAGGATGCAGATGTCCTGATACCTGGCGGCCCGCAGTGCCGGGGAACCGGCTTCGCGCACGCTCCAGGGAGCGGATCGGATGTCGTGGACCAGCACGGCGATGGTCTCGCTCTCTTCCCGGCGGACCTCCGGCGCCGGAGCCTTTCGCACCCCACCGGCCCAGTGGACCCCAAGAGGTGGAGTGGCCCCGGGGGGCTGCCAACTGGCGGAAAGAGAGATGTAAGGGGCTTGCAGGCCGGTAGCGGCGTCGTCGGTCATCCACTTTTCGAACAGGGCGTTGACCCAGGAGATGACCGGCCCCTGGGAGCGAAAGTTCTGCACCAGTGGCGTGCTCTCCTTACCCAGGAGGGCGCGTATCCGCCCCAGGGAGGCTATGTCGGCCCGGCGAAACCGGTAGATGGACTGCTTGGTGTCTCCGACCAGAAACAGCTTGCCCGGGACGATTCGCGTGCGCGTCCAGTCCGCCGGCCCGGCATCTTCTGCATCCTCTGCCGCCGGATGGCCGGACAGGAAGAATGCGATCTCTGCCTGGATTGGGTCGATATCCTGAAACTCGTCGATCAAGATATGGCTGTAACGCCGCCGGAAATGACTCCTGACCTCCCGGTTGTCCCGAAGCAGGTCCCGGGCCCACACCAGGAGGTCGTGGAACTCCGCCTTTCCGAGGCCACGCCGCTCGCCCGCATAGCCCAGGACAAAGGTCCGCAGGCTTTCCAGCAAAGGCAGCAGCGCCGCCCGCCGGAGGCCTTCCAGTTCTTGAGCTTTCACCTCTTCCAGCTCCCGCAGGAGGTCCTTCATGGCCGTGCAACCGTTGTTTGCCGTCGCCGGATCGTCCCCCCAGTCCGGCTTCCTTCCCCTTGAAAACGACAGCTTTCCCCACCGGACCAGGACACCGAAGGCCGAGTCCCGCCAACCCTCCGCCGCGCCGAGCCGGTCTGCCAGGGCGGCCACCCGGCCGGCATGGGAAGCGAGGGGGTCATCCGGTCCGAACCGGGCGAGGGGAAGCAGCCTCTTGATCTCTCCGGCTGCTTCAACCAGGGCCTGCACCGCCCGCCCGGCCGGCTCCGCCGCCGCCGGGAACGGGTTATCCAGCAAATCGTAGCTCCGGTGAAAGTCCCTTGCGATGGTGGACAGGTCATCCAGTCGCAACCCCAGGGACAGGGCCTTCAGGATGAGGGGACCAATCTCCGCCGCTTCCAGTGCCTGGTCCAGCCATTCCTGCCACCGCCGCTCGAAATCGAGTCCGGCCCCGATCTCCTCGACGGTCTCGAAGCCGGGCGGGAGTCCGGCCTCCAGCGGCCGCTGCCGGAGCAACGAGCCGGCGAAGCCGTGCAGGGTCTGGATTGACGCCCTCTCCATGCCACGGGTTGCCTTGAGGCAGCGCTCTCTCTCGGCCTCGCCGCGGTCCGGGTCCCGGGCTAAGGTTTCCAATGCCAACCGGACCTTTTCCCCAAGCTCGGAAGCCGCCGCCTCGGTGAAGGTGATGGCGGCGATGCTGTCGATATCCGCCCGGCCGGAGGCCAGCAACTCCGCGATGCGGGTCACCAGCGCCGTGGTCTTTCCGGTGCCGGCCCCGGCCTCCACGAACAGCGTCTCGTCCAGCGACCGGGCGATCCGGTCGCGCTGGGCCTGGTCGATGGGCATGACTCCCCCGGTCATTCGGCGGCCTCCTCGGTGCCGGCCGTGCCGGAGAGGTTCAGGTCAGCGAGGTTCAGATAGGGACCAAGCTCCGGGTTACCTCGTTTGCGGGCCCACAGGACCTCCCGGTTCGCCGGGCAGATGCGGTCGAAGTCGCAGAACTGGCAGTTTCGCGGCTTTCCCTCCCAGCCCGGAGGGCCCGGATTCGCCGGGAAGAGCCCCTGCTGGATGCCCGAGGCGATACCCTCGACCACCTCCAGGAACCGGTCCTCCACCTGGGCCAGCGAGACCGTCCTCCGCTCGAAACCGCCTCGCGCGGTCGCGAACCAGTAGCAGGCTTCGACATCGGCATCCGGCTCCCCGCCGGTGCCGAAGCGGGCGGCCAGGGCGTAAACCGGAAGCTGCAGGTGCCGGCCCCCGGCGAGAGGGTCGTCCTTCATGTCCTGGTAGTAGCTCGTCCCCCCGGACTTGTAATCGATCACCACGACTTTCGTGCCGCCGGCCGCTGAGTCGACGCGGTCGATCCGGCCCCGAAAACGGAGGCGGCCCCCGTCCGGCAGCGTCAACACCACCGGAGGCAGGCTGCCTGCATCGGCCATGCCGAAGGGCCGCTCGGCCCATAGAGGCCGGGAGCCCTCCTCGGACCGCCAGCGGCTATCTTCCTCCAGGAACGCGTCCAGGTCCTGCCGAAACTCTGCCTTGACCACCTGCCACAAAAGGTTCTTCCCGGTGACGCCCTCGGCTTCGGCCCGGTCGAACTCCTTTTCGCCAATGTCCTGCAACAATCGAAGATGCCCGCTGTCCCATGGCTCGCCGTAGCCGGGCAGTTCCCCCCGTTCCGTCACCGTCTTGATGAAGCGCTCCAGTATGTCGTGCAGGACCACCCCGCGGTCCAAGGACGAGATGACCAGGGCTTCTTCGGGCGGCTCCATGGCGGAGAGATTCAGAACGTCGCCCATGAAGTACCGGAAGGGACAGACGGCCCAGCGCTCCAGCCGGGTGGGGGAAACCTCGCTGTCCACGGGAAGGGACAGCCGCTGGCTCTTGCCGGCCATTTGGAACAGGCGCCCGTCCCAGGCCGTGAAGTCCGGCCCCAGCCGGCCCCGTTCCATCGCCATAAACCGGCCCACCGGGGTAGACTCCGTGGCCAGGAAATGGTCCCCCAGGCGATGGCCCTGGGCCCACCACCGGGCCACGCTCTCGACGTCATAGTCGTGGGAATCGGCCGGGGCCAACCGTTTCACGAACTCCAGGGAGTGCTCAGAGGAGTGGATGACCGAAAGCCAGGTCTGGGTTCCCAATTTCGCGATGCCGGCTGAACTCACGGGGCTGCCGTTCAGACGCCCGGCGGCTTCCAGGAACCAGGGCGAAGGATGCTGGCCTTGTCGAGCGGAGGCGCTCGTCCTGGGATAGGAAAGGACTCGCTCGCCGCCGGCGGCCAGGGCGGCCAGAAACGACCGGCGCTCCTCGATTCGCCGGTCCCTCCGCAGCGGCAGACCGGCCCCCTCGCCGACCGCTTCCCGCATGGAATCGGGCAGCATCGGGTCATCCGCCGCATGAGGCGGGAAGGCCCCTTCGGCCATGCCGGCCAGAAAAACCACGTCGAATTGCATCCCCTGGGCAGCGGCGGCCTGCGCCACGAATACCCCGGACCCGGTCAGCCCGCTATGCCCCGAAGGCACGCCCAGGGCGTCGTTCAGCGTCCGGTGAAAGCCGGCCAGATCGGTCCCCGTGGACAGGTCATCCAGCCCGGCCAGGTCTTCGACAGCACCCACGACCCGTTCATAGCTGGCGCGATGCTCCTCCGGCCATTCCTCGGGGTCGCTGGCATACTCCATCAAGAGGTCCTGGGCCCACTTTCCAAATTCCTGCCACTTGCTCCCATCGGCCGGGGGGCGGTGCCTGGAAAGCCGCCGGATGAACGCTGTGAGGCCGGCCGCGGATGACACCAACTCGCCCAGTCCCCTGAGCCGGGAGGGCGCTTCCTCGTCGATGGCCTCGGCGGCGGCAAGCTGTTGGGCCAGGCGGTCCTGGTAATGGCTGACCCGCTCCTGCCACTGGCCAGCGCCCTTCACCACTCCGGCTCTGCGAGAAACGATTTCCCACCGGACCAACTGATCCCCGGCAAGGCCGCCACCCGCGCCGAGGTTCACCGGGGTCTCGGCTATCCAGCCCATGACGCTGTCCCGGCTGAGGTCGCTTTCCAGGACGGACATGAGGGACAGTAAGAGTTTCCCTGCCGGCGTGTCCCGCAGCGGCGCCGGGTCGGGGCCGGCAACCGGGATACCGGCCAGCCGCAACTGGCTCGGGACGAGGGAAGCGTACGGGCCGGACTGCCGGTACAGCACGGCCATTCGATGAAAGGGCAGACCGCCCTCGGCCCGGCCGGCGATGTAACGCACCACCCACCTGACCTCTTCCCGGACATCCGAGGCGCTCACCAGATGATGGGCGTCGAAGCTCCCTGGCGCCGGGCCGGCGAGTTGCGCCGCTCCCAGGACAAGTTGAAATCTCGCCGCGACATCCTTGGCCACGGCATCGGGCTCCACATCTCCGGTGAGGCCGAGGATCATGGCGCACTGGCCGATTTCGCCGAGGGCGTTCACCAGGCCGGCTTCCCCCGGAGAAGGCGCCCGTGCCAGATGGAAAATGACGAGGCCCAGGTCGCGCAGGGCACTGGCCGCTTTGCCATCCCGCACCGCCGCGGCGGCGGCCCACGCCAGCTCTTCAACGCCATAGTAGCCGCCGAGCCGCTCCCGGACGGCCCGGTACCAATGGACCATCTGGGACCGGAGAGGGTCCATACCCTCCAAGCTTGATAGCTCGTCGTTGGATAACCGGTCCAGGTCTCTGAAGGTGCTCAGCAGAGAGGAGTGGAGGCTCGGATGCTGGGCGACCGGCCCCATCGGCCCATCACCGGCCAGGCGGCCGGCCAGGGCGCGGATGGCTTCCTGCTCGGCAAGCGGAGAAAGCGGTTTCTTTCCTCGCTCCGCCAGAGTGGGAGAGCCGAGGAATTCAGCCAGCCGCGCCGGGACCATGAAGCGCACGTTGACCAACCCCTGTCCCGAAGCCAGATCACGGCGGAGCGAGAGCCCCGCGTATTGGGTGGGCACGACGACGGTCACCGGCGCCAGAACGTCGGCCCTCTTGGCTTCGTCAACCAGGCTGGCCAGGCGCTCCAACGCCGGAGGGCCATAGGCTTCGAGATACAGGCGTGAATCTGCCATGGGCGGATCCCCGGTACCAGGATTCGGCAGGCGTGCGGGCCGGACAGTTGTCAGTCTAGTGCCAGGTTGAACCGGAGTCAACCGGAGGCAATGCGCCTCGGGTCGATCGCTTCTTGAATTCAGGCGTCTGGGCTCCTTCATCCTGAGACATTCTGAAAGAGTGAGGGAAGCGGGCCGCTTACCTACCCTCGTCATTCCGGCTACTCACCCTCGTCATTCCGGCGAAGGCCGGAATCCAGGCGCGTCATCCATCTTTGGGGCGAACGCCGCATGGAAACCTACATTCCTGGCTCCCAGCCCGCGCCGGAACGACCCGAGGGACGCCAATCGCCTGGTATGCCCTGTCCCCAGGGCAACAAATCAGACGCGCTTGTTCTGATAGCTCCCCAACGGGCCGGCTTGTTTGACGGCCCAACAAGGCACTGCTACACTCAGGTTCGTCATCGGACCAGGCCAGATGGGGTAGCCCCATCTCCTGGAAACAGGAGGTCACCCATGCCAGTCGACACTCGCTACGAGAAGCTCTTTTCCCCCGGCACCATCGGGACCATGCGACTGCGAAACCGCGTCGTGATGGCCCCAATCGTCACCCAGTTCGCCACCGACACCGGCGCCGCCTCCCAGGTGCACCGGGATTACCTGGCGGAGCGGGCCAAGGGAGGCGTAGGGCTCATAATAGTGGAGGCCAGTAACGTCGATCCGGTGGGCAAGGCCTTCGGCTGCCAGTTAGGCATCGACCGGGACGAACTGCTGTCCAGCCACGTGCGGTTGACCGAAGCGGTGCATCGCTACGAGGCCAAGATCGCCATCCAGCTGCACCACGGCGGGGCCCGCGCCAACCCGAAGTTCAACGGGGGCCGCATGGTGGCGCCCTCAGCGGTCAAGGACCTTCACACGACCCCGGACGCGTTGACCCTCGACGAAATCGCCGCGCTGGTGGAGCGCCACGGCGAGGCCGCCTACAGGGCCAAGCGGGCTGGTTACGACTCCGTGGAGGTCCACGGAGCCCATGGCTACCTCCTTCACCAGTTCCTGTCCCCGGCCTCCAACAAGCGCACTGACGAATATGGGGGCAGCCCGGAGAACAGGATGCGCTTCACCCTGGAGGTGATACGCAGTGTCCGCAAGGCGGTGGGGCCGGAGTACCCGGTGATATACCGGCTCAGCACCGAGGGCGGCTACGGCCTTGAAGATAGCGTGGCCTTCGCCGCCCAGTGGGCTGAGGCGGGGGTGGATGCCCTCAACGTGTCCATCGGCGGCACGGCGCCCATCTCACTGCTGCCCCCGGAGACCAGTCCAATGTCCATCCCGCAAGGGTATCTTGCCGACTACGTTCACGCGGTCAAGAAAGCTGTAACCATTCCGGTGATGTGTGTAGGGGAGATCCGAGAGCCCGCGGTGGCGGAGAGCATCCTCGCTGAGGGCAAGGCCGATTACGTGGCTTTGGCCAGGGCGCTGATGTCCGACGCCCACTGGGCAAACAAGGCATCTCAGGGCCGCGAGGACGAGATCCTCAGGTGCATCTCCTGCGACGAGTGCCGCTTCCGCTTGTACCGGGGTCTTCCCGTCCGGTGCCTCATCAATCCCCAGTTGGGCCGGGAGGGATGGCTGCACGAGCCCGAGCCCGCGGCCGCTTCCCGGAAGGTGATGGTGGTGGGCGGTGGTCCGGCCGGAATGGAAGTCGCGCGCGTCGCGGCCCTGCGCGGGCACCAGGTTAGTCTCTACGAATCGACGCCGGTCCTGGGCGGCGGTCAACTCACGCTGGCGGAGGCTCCGCCTCACAAAGAAAAACTGCGCTGGCTGGGAGAGTACCTGACGCGGCGGCTCGAACAACTGCCGGTAAAGGTCCACTCGGGCTCGCCGGTGGACGCCGCCATGGTGGAACGAGAAGCACCCGATGTACTGGTGGTGGCAACGGGTGCCGTTCCGCTCATCCCGGACATACCGGGCATCGATGGCGACAACGTCGTCACCGCCTTCCGCGTGCTGGAAGACCAACTGGAGACCGAGGGGAAGCAGGTGGTGGTCCTCGGCGGGCGGCGCGTCGGGACCGAAACGGCCGAGTTCCTGACTCTGCGAGGCGCCACCGTCACCGTGGTGACCCGGTCGCCGATTTCCCAACTCGCCATCGACGCCGCCCCCACCTACCGGGCGCCCCTCCTCAGACGCTTGAGGAACGCCGACGTGAAGTTCATCGGAGACCACGACGTGAAGGAGATCAACGGGCAGGGTCTAACCTTGATCGGACCGGACAAAGAAGAAGAATTCCTCGCTGCCGACATGGTGGTCATCGCCCGAGGCGCGGTCCCTCAACGGTCCCTGGCCGATGAGGCCGCCCGCCTCGTGAACGAGGTGCACGTGATAGGCGACAGCGTGGAGCCCCGCTCCATCGCCGAGGCAATGTTCGAGGGGACCATGGCGGGCCGCCGGATCTGACGCGGGGCTTGGCCCGCCATGTTGTAGATAGCTTCACACTGGCGATGCCGGGCAGCTTCCCCTCGCCACGATCGCCCCAGATCGGATCGGGGCCGAAATCCTGAGGGGGGCTAGCTGAATCCCAATGATCGCCGGGATGACGGACCGGCTGCCGGGCCATCAGCCGGACGCCGGACTGAGACTCGGTCAACCTGGTTATTACGGGATGTCATTCCGAGGCGCATAGAGGCGAGGAATCTCAGCGTGGCGACTAGATTCCTCGCTTCACTCGGAATCATTCATGCTGGCTACCACCAGCACCACGGCCGACGAAGATGGACGCCACCCCAGATGCCTCGCCGCTGCGGCTGGCTCGGCATGACACTTTCGTACCAATGACATTGGCGGCAATTGAGCTGACTGGGGTCTAAACTACGCCGTCGGATTTGAGCTGCTCGGCTTGCGACGCGTCGTAGCCCAGGAATTGTGCCAGTATCTCTTCGGTGTGTTGGCCCAGAAGCGGCGCCGGCGTGATCTCCACCGGTGAATCGTCCAGCTTTATTGGGCAGCCGATCATGTCCATTGGCCCCCGCTTCTGCTGCTCCACCGTGGTAATCATGCCCCTTTCCCAAAGGTGGGGGTCCGCCATCACCTCTGCGCTGTCCATGGTGGCCCCACATGGCACACCGTTCCTGGCCATCGAATGCATGACCGTCTCCTTGTCATGCCGCCGCGTCCAATCGGTGATTATAGCCACGATCTCATCAGCGTGCTCCACTCTGTATTTGGGGTCGGCGTAGTCCTCGTTGCTGAGCAGGTCTTCCCGCTCGATGGTTTTGAGAACACCCTTCCACATGGAGGGTGAGGTCCGGGAGATGCTGATGAAGGCAAAGTCGTTGGGGCCGTCTCCCTTGCACGGATAGACGCCCGCCAAGGAGCCGGCGGTGGAGAAGTTGCCCAGCCGCTCGATCTTCTTGCCGTTGGCGTACTGTCCGGTAAACTTGACCCTCAAGAGGTTCAGCACTGCGTCCTGCATGGCCACCTCCACCATCTGGCCTTTGCCCGTCTTCTCTCTCTGCCAGAGGGCGCTGAGAATGCCGATGACCGTGTGCATGCCGGTGCCCGAGTCCCCCACGTTGGGCGCCGAGACGGTTGGCGGGTTTTCGGCGAAACCGGTCATGCTCATGGCGCCGCTGGTGGCCTGGGCGATCTGCTCGAAGCACTTGTAGGCGCTGTTACGGCCGAAGGTGCCGAAGCCCTTGATGGTCGCGTAGATGAGCCGGGGGTTCAACTCTTTCAACGTATCCCATCCCAGGTTGAAACGCTCCATCACGCCCAGGGAGTAGTTCTCCACCAGAATATCCGACTGTTTGATGATCTCCTTGCAGATCTCCTGGCCCTTCTCGCTTCGCAGGTTCAAGGTTATGCTGCGCTTGTTGCCGTTGAGGAGCAAAAAGAAGGGACTATCCAATTCGGGGGACCCGCCCAGGTTGGTGCGAGTTTGGTCGCCGCCGTGGGGATCCTCCACCTTGACCACGCTAGCTCCCAACCAAGCCAGCATCTGGGTGCAGGATGGTCCAGCCTGGGCCCTGGTGAAGTCAACAACTTGGATGCCTTCCAGTGCCTTTTCCATAACAGAAGCCCTCCCTTCGGAATCTACCGGTGAAATCTACCGGCGGAATCTACGCCACGGACGCCTGCAGCTTCGTTCTCGGAACTTATGGCAGGTCCCCAGACCGCGTCGAGAGTCGGTTTGGGGGGGAGATGCCGGCGTCCCAAGCCGACGTCCCAAGAATGAAGCGTTTTCCAGCCGGGAGCATTATAGCATGGAGGGCGAGGTGGCACCGGAATCGTGCCGGAGGTTACGGGCCCTGGGCGTAAGCGCCGAAGGTGAAGGCGAAGAGGCCGAATCCGTCTGAGTTGGAGCTGAGGCGCAGTTCGTGATCGCCAAACTCGGGCAGGGCCACTAATTCATACATGCGCCCCTCATCCACCGTGAAGAAGCTCCGGCCGTCCCTGAACTCCAGGTCCGGTCCGGCCTCTTCGCGGCGAAGGGCCCGCCCGTCCATCGTCACTCGCACGTCGAAGGGTTGGCTGCGTTGGGGATCGATGACCGCGTTCACGCTGGTGGCGAGGAATTTCAGACCGATGTAGTCCTCGTATGCCTCGGTCTCCCGGGCGTGGCGCAGCGACTCGACCCCGCTATACCAGGGCCCTTGAAGATAGATGAAATGGTTCTGGTGTTCGCCGGGGTCGTCATAGGACACGACGCGCTCCGAGCCCTCGTAGTACTGCTCCTGCGCGATATAGTGGCCGCCGGTCCCCCGGTTGCGCACGAACCCTCCGTAAATTTCCCGAGTGAGCTTGCTTGACGAACCGCGGGATGGGGCCGGTGAATCGTATGGAAGCGCCGGCGAGCCGCCGGCCTTCACGTCGGTCAGATCGGTACCCGCGTCCTCCAGCAAGCCTCGGATCCGCTCTTCGGTTTCGCTGTAAGCGCCCTCGCCGAAGTGGTTGTAGCGGATCACGCCTTTCTGGTCCAACAGGTACTTGGCCGGCTAGAAGCGGTTGCGGTAGGCGCCCCAGGTTGCGAAGTCGTTGTCCTGGGCGATGGGGTACTCCAGGCCGAACCCGTCGGCCGCGTCAATCACGTTCTGGGTGACCTTCTCGAACTCGAACTCCGGCGCATGAACGCCCACGATCACCAGGCCATGGTCAGAGTATTTGGCGTGCCAGTCCTTCAGGAAAGGTATGGTGCGGATGCAGTTGACGCAGGTGTACGTCCAGAAATCGATGAGGACCACTTTCCCCCGCAACCCTTCCAGCGTCAAGGGCTCCGAGTTTATCCAGTTGGCGATTCCCAGGAATTCCGGGGCGGGTTTGCCCGCCTCGAATCCGGGAAGGCATGCCATCACGGCGAAACCAACCGCCATGCCGGCCAAGAACAATCGCACCCGTCCCACGGACCGCCTCCGCTAGCTCTTCAACATCATATCGGCTTACGAATCATATTGGTTTACGAATATCAGCGGCCTTCCGGTTCCATCGGCTCGAGTGAGACGGCGACTGTCGCGGGACACTGCTTCAATACTGAACGCCACCGGCCGTTATCGGAGCGGTGGGAGCAGCACTCCCTGCCTGCCGGGGTCGAAAATCGTGGTGGAACTTCCCGGAATCAGCTTTCCGAGTCTTCCTGTCCTCTCACCGGACACCAGCCTTGATACGTCGAACCGTCTTTCCCGGTAGTGGTTTTCGCACCTGGCTGTGGATCTCAGATCTGCCGGCCTGAGCACGGATTGGAACCCTCAAAGGGTAAACCTTGTAGCGAGGAAATCCCCCTAAGTCCCCCTTTACAAAGGGGGACTTAGGGGGATTCTGTTGATCTTGGGTGCCTGAATGAGGTTGGCTGACAACGCAACGGTTATCCGCGAGGTCAGGGGGTAAGACCGGGCCGGTACCAGATCAGGGGATCAGCTCCCGCCGCTGCGGCCCGTGTCCTTGTCCTGGAAATACTGCTCACGCCGGGCCATCAGTTTGTCCCAAATCGCTTCCGGAACCAGGGCCACGATGCTGTTGTAGACCTCTCTCACGGATCCCGCGCCCCAGTAGGGCACCGCGAATTCACCTCCGTCAGCCGTGACTTTGAGCGATTCGGAAGTGCCCCCGGTCAGTCTTCGGGTGGGCTTGGAGGCCTCCCAATCCTTGGTGAACACCTCCTGCTTCTTCATCAGGGCGTACAACGTTTCCATTTCCCGTTCGTCGATGCTGAAGGTTTCTTGCCAGGTCGGAGGGTCGCTCGTCGTGTAATCCGGAGTCAGCAGGATTTCCCCCTTCTGATCGGGGCCAATACGGATGGAGTAGCTAAAATGGTTCTGGGGAGGAACACTGCCGGCGCTCCAGGCATACTGGGCCAGGAAATCGATTGGGTATTGTCTGATCGGGATGACCCTGGGGGGGACGGTAGTCGGTGTGGGTCCGGCAACCGGCGGGGCCGTGGGTGTGGGCCGCGGCGTCGCCGTCGGCAAGAGAACCTGCGTCGGCGTCGGTCGAAGCAATGGTGGCGCTGTCCGCGTGGGCGTCGGCCTGAGAGTGGAGGTCGGAGTCGGGGCCGGCGGCGTGGGAGGCGGACGCGTTGGTGTCGGCGATGGTTTTGGTGTTGGCGTGGCGGCGGGTGGCACGACGGCGGCCGGCGACGAATTGGGGATATCCGGGGTCACACCGGGAGCCGGGGTTTCCGGGTTCTGGCCGCCGCTCAAGAGCACCCCAACCACCACCGCTACGACCGCCACCGCGGCCGCTATGCCTCCTGCGATGGCAGGAACGGGTAGCCGTCCTTTGCCCCTCGGCAGCCCCCGCACCTGGCGGTGAGCGACTACTCCCTCTTTCTCGATGAAGAACTGCTCGCGCCCCGGAGCGCCGGCGAAGTCTCCCTCGGGGCGAAAGGACAAGGTGACGACGTAGTAGTCTTCCCCATCCTACTGCTCCACCACGTCGAAAACCATTCGGACCCCGGCAAAGCGAGGCCCGTAGTTGCCCGGGTCTTCCCGTGCCGTCCGCATCGCGAGGACACGGGCCTGCTCCAGCGAGACGTAGCCCATGGTCTCGCCAGCCAGGTCGAAATCGAATTTGTCTTCCTTTTTCTCTTCTTCTTCTGCCATGGACGGCCACGGTTCCAGAGATTAGGTTGCCAACCCCATTATAAACACAAGGGCGCAAGGAGCAAGGGGCGGCTTGCCGGCGAATCGGTCGACGCCGGCATCGGGACCGGCGCAAGAAGTCCATCTGCCAGGGCGAACCGGTCTCTTTGGCCTCGGGATTGGCAGGCCGGGGGGAGGCCTGCGTCATGGGCCGGGTGGAAGGTCCCCAGCGACTAAGTCGGCCACCCGGCTGGGGGGCTTGGGCTTTGGTAGGTTCCAGAACATCGCCGCCGCCATCAGATACACGCCGATCATGGGAAGGATGGCCCAATGGTAGCTGCCGTAGGTATCGTAGATCCAGCCCGCGAACACCGGCATTCCCATGGACATGAGGCTATGCACGGAGGTAACGCCTCCCCGAAGGGTGGCGAAGTGGGTGCGGCCAAAAAAATCCCCGATCAGGGACCAGGACGCCCCGCTCGCGCCCTCTGCGAAGGCGAACAGCGCGCCAAAGATGAGCAACTGCCATAGCGCCCCTCCGCTCAAAAGGAGAATCGTCAAGCTGATCGCCCCCAGGATCATGGTAATGCCGATCATCTTCTGCTTGGCCCACTTGTCACCCACCCAGCCGATCATGACCCGGAGCGGGATGGAGGCAAAGGAAACAAAAGCCACGACGAAAGCTCCCTCGGCCTCGGTTCGCTCTTTCCAAACCATCAAGGGCACCAGGTGCACGAACACCCCGGTGTGGGCCGCGATCCGCATACCCATGGATGTCGCCAGGAGCCAATAGGTCGGCGTTCGCAGGGCCTCCTTCACCGTGAAATCCACGGTCGTAAAATAGCGCTTGGGCCGCCCCGGTCTCGTTCCCGCGGAGCCCTGGCCGAGGGCCGCCGGCTCCAAGTCTCCATCGGGCAGCAGGCCCATGCTCTCGGGAGAGCGCCGGATCACCACGGATAGAGGGAGCACCACAACCAAAATGGCCAGGCCGGATACGAGGGCGCCGGTCCTCCAGCCTATGCTAAGCACAATGAAGGCAACCGCCGGGGTGATCACGGCGCCGCCTATGGAGCCGCCCATGGAGGTTATGGACATGGCCAGACCCTTGCGGCGAATGAACCAATTGTTGACCGCCGCCATGACTCCGTAGTTGAAGCCGCCGTTCATGCCCATGGCGAGGACGCCGATATACACGAGGAGGAAGGTGGTGAAGCTGTTGGTTCGGGACAGCAGCATGAAGCCCAGGCCGGCCAGAGCACCGCCGGCGACTACCATCGTCCGGGGGCCAAAACGGTCCACCAGGTACCCCACCAGCGGCCCTTCGAGGCCCCCTTCCAAACGAGCTAAGCCGTAGGCTAACGAAGTGGTGGCCCGGCTCAATTTCAGGTCACGGGTAACCGGAAGGAAGTATACGGAGAAGCCGGTCCAGTAGGTGCCTCCCGCCAGGGTGTTGAAGATGCAACCGACCGCCACAATCCACCAGCCGTAGAATACCTTGCGGCCCGCCCTGGTGCTGCCGGTGGTTTGTCGACTATCTCTCAAGCGAACTCATTTCTCTACCAAGCTGCAAAACCTACTGATCCAACCTCCAAGCGTACTGGTTTTTGGACAAGCTTCCACACGCTTCGAGGATTCATCCTTCAGTATCCCCTTACCTGAAAAAGGGATACTGAAGGATGCCGCCCATCAAACGAGCTCCGCGTCAAAACATCTCAAAGGTTCGGCGCCACTATCACCTTGGACCCGGCGCAGCTAGACGTCTGCCGGTTGGACAGCATTCGTCACGTCGCGTAAAGGTGGTTTAGCCAGGCGAATCCCTTCGGGTCCAGGTCCTTGCCCTTGAACCCGGAAAAGTCCGGGCTGTACCGGTAGGCGCGGAAAACCCGGTTCGCGTTGCCGAACCGCTCCCCATAGCCGTGGAAGGGGTTCACGTACTCCCACACTATCGTGCCCTCGTGGGTGACCTCGAACAGCCTGCCGGTCATTCCCTCGCAGATCAGAGTGTTTCCATTGGGAAGCCGCTGGGCGCCGCTGATGAAGGCGCTGAAGAATTCCCATCCGGGCCGGGTCTGGTACTCCCACCGGATCTCCTTGGTGGCGGGGTCCACCTCGACGACCCTGGAACGCGGAAAGGGCGCCGCGATTGAATGGAAGCCGTTATCGAAGATGAGCAGGTTGCCGTTTTCCAGCAGGTTCGGGTTGTGAGGGTGCCCCAGTTGGTTCCGGCCCCACTTCCAGGCAAACTCGCCGCTCTTCTTGTCCACAATCGCCACGGTGTCAAGCACCCGGAAACTGACCAGCACGTTCCCGTCGGGAAGGACCAGGCAGGTGTTGGTGTGGGTCCACTCGTCCCTCCGGTGGATAAGACAGATGATGTCTGTTTCCGGGTCGAGGTGCTGGTAGGCGTGCCACTCCCAGACCGTCTCCTTGGCGGGAGTAACCTCCCTCAAGTAGTCGCTCCAGATTCCGGCTTTGTTCTCGGTACCCGGGTGCCCTCCCTTGATCCGCTTGGCCAAGTCTGGGGGGACCAACTCCCAGCCCAGGACCATGGTGTTGCCATTGGCCATCCGGCAAAAGTCGTGGTGTAGGGTGTCGTCCACGTACTCCCACAGGGTCTCACCCCCCCAGCCCATCTCCATGACGACGCCGCCTTTCCCTCCGAATGGTACGGGGGACCTATCCGTGTGTAGTCCAACCAGGAGGTTACCGTTCTCCAGCAAGTAGCCGTAATCGCCGGGGCGGTAGGGCAACTGCCAGCGGTGGACCACATTTCCCCGCATGTCTATCAGGTAGACGTTGGCGCCCTCCAAGGGCGCGAAGAGCGTGTAGCCGGGGAACGCCTTCTCGGGGCTGTGCTGGGTCAGTCCTAGCTGCCTCATGGTGTCACTATCCTTCGAGTGCCTATTAATCGTCTTCGCCTGCCAGCATCCGCATGGGTTGCGGGCCGTCGATGGTCAGCGCCATTATAGGGGCATGCCGGCCGGTTAGGTCAACATTGTTAGGAGCCACGGTCCGATTTTCAGACCAGATTCCAGCGATGGGCCGGCATCTCGAGACGAGCCCATCGAGGGGCCGGAAACTCGGCCGAACCTGCCTTCGTCGCCCGGTGAGCTGGGTTAGGATGGTTGACCGGGGTCGTGGGTGATGTTAGCGTCCTTCTCATCGAGGACGACGCCTCACTTGGACCCGGAGGGGTTGATCCGGATGATCCCGGTCTCGACGCCATACGGCAAGCATTGAGCCGGTTGCGCAGGAAGCATTGATGACCGAAGATAGCAGGCTCCGATGGCTGCACACTGCCCGGAACCTTCAAGAAATGGAGGATCGGTACAATCAGTGGGCCCCGGAGTACGACGCAGATTCCGAGAATGATTTCGCCTACAGCGGCCCTCAAACAGCCACGTCGCTGCTGTCCCGTCACGTGCCATTAGGGGCCAAATTCTGGACGCCGGAGCCGGTACCGGACTCGTGGGCCGGTGCCTGGCCGATCTTGGGCACACCGATCTAACGGCCATGGATATGTCGCCGGCGATGCTGGAGGAGTCCCGCGCGAAAAACCTGTACCGGGCTCTTCACCGGATGGTCATGGGCCAGCCTCTGGACTTTCCCAGCGACACTTTCGACGCCGTTATCAGCGTGGGAGTATTCATCATTGGCCACGCCCCGGCTCCCTCCTTCGACGAACTGGTGCGCGTTACCCGGGCGGGAGGCCACTTGATCTTCACGATACGGCTCGACGTATTCGAGACCGGTGGCTTCGACCGGAAGCTGGCTTCGCTGGAGGCGGAAGGCAAATTGCGGTTGGTGGAGGTCACCGGCCCTTTTGCCCCTATGCCGAAGAGCAAGCCCGGCAGCTTCTCCCAGGTTTGGGCCTACCGGGTCAGCTAGACCAAGCGCCGGCTTCAAGGGCCGGGCGGGAGCCTACCGGCGGCGGAAGCGAAGTCATCCCGCCGGAGCGGCGGTTTCGCTAGGGCCGATTCCGGCCGGCGGAGTGGGAGCGTGTCGTTCCGGCCGGGTTGCTGAGGCGAGCAGGCCGGTCAGAGCTTATCCGGGAGACGGACGCCTCATGTGAGCGGGTCACCCTGCAATTCGGATGGCGGTTGACGGGTTCGAGATGCCGTCTTATAGTTCGAGGCATTCCAGATGCCCGTTCAAACGCTCGCTTGCCCGCAACGTTGCCCGCGGTAACGGCGGTCAAGTCAACGGTTGTTCTGGGTGGATTCAAGACCCATCGCCCCAGTCACCCACCATTCTGCCTCGATCGATAGCTTGACATAAGAGAGAATATGGAACCGTTTTTCAATCAAGACTTTTTCCGGTCGCTAACTACAACTTTCCTCGGTGCTATGTTCGCTATCCTCGCGGCAATCGGCGGTTGGTGGATTGGCGGCAATCAGCGGAGGAAGGCCGATTCTCTAAGGCGCAGCCAACTGGCCCACGCTCTGGCGGAAACCCTCGAAGACAACCTCGGTTTGGCCAGATCCGCGAGTCAACTACGAGACCAGGGACTCCTCACCGTCAATGTTGACCTCTCGTTGTTGGATGCCACGCGCACCCTCAAATATGAGGTCTTCCAGGACATCAATCTCAGCCGCGACATCGATGAGATCGACTATCAGTTGGCATCATTGCACCGGCTGATTGCCCTTCGATTTGAGATGGAATATTCTGGCACAATCCTGGCATTCTCCGGGCGAAACCAACTGAGGACGAGCCTGAGTTCGCTGATCAGGGAACGAAGTAAGGAACCGTTGGAGTATGAAAGACGCACGCAATTGGTGCGGCGTCTCAAGAGAATTGCCGCCGCAAGGTCTCGAGTGCGGGGTTTGGGGAAAGCGAAGAAAAAGGCTTTGGGGAAACCAACCGGGAACGCAAAGGAGCTTACGGAAAGGGAAGAGCAGAGGAACGATCCCGAAGAAACCTATCCAGGCTAGAAACGCAATCTGGGAAACCGTGATCGAGACGGAAAATGCCGGCGATGTTTACCAGGACCTGCTCTATCCGGCCGGGGTCCACCCGGACCAAGCCAGGGTCCGGCGCCGGCTGGAACACCAGGTCGATGTTCTCTCCAATGAGGCGGCGCAGCATCTGGTCGGTTTTGAGCACGAGTTGATTCAGGTCAACAAGTTGCGGCTCCACGGTTTGGCGGCGGGAGAAGGATAGGAGCTGTCCAACCAGCGCCGCGCCCCGTTCGGCGGCGCCTTGAACCTGCAGGAGGCGCCCGAGGGCCGGGTGACCCGGTGTGAGTTCGTCGATGCGTTGCGCCGTCGGGCCGTCGTATTGGTATCTCTCAGTGGCGCCGACCACTTCGGCGGTGCCTGGGAAGACGACAGGAGCATGCTTGGCGGGCCGGGCCGGGTCGTGCGGCGGCGTTCCACCCTGTCCACATGGCCTCATGCTCAGGATAGGCCTCATCAGGATAGGCCTCAAAGGTGGTCAAAGCCGCCACCCGCCATTGCTTCCTTCTTGAGGATGCCCAAAAAAGAAGGCCCCCGGATTGCTCCGAGGGCCTCGATATGTTCCTGGGTTTGGCAGACGGGGAAAGATTCAGTCTCCCGGCCACTGCCACCCAGCTTGGGGTTTTGCGCTGCCGGTCCTGTTCTGTGCAATCAGGCGCAACATTCGAATCTTCTGAACATCATCGAACGGGCGGCCGCCGGCAAGGACCTTCTTAAATGGTTCCGTTGGTCCCGTTGGTTCCATTTGTTACATTGGTTCCGTTGTTACCGTTGTTACCGTTGACTACGGTGCTTCCGTTGTTGCCGTTGCTCCCACCTGGCATCACAGCGCCATTCTTGCGAGGAGGCGTCTGACGACTTGACCAAGGAGACTTGAGTCCTCCGGAATTCTTGAACTCCCGTTTTTCCCCGCAATTTTGACACACTCCCTCACTGAGCGGCCCATTCGAACTCTCAATCACCCAGTGGTGGGTGCATCGCACGAGTTCATTGAGTTTCTCCCGGTTAACCGGGGATGGCTCTATCCGTTTATAGACCCAATCTTGAACGGTCTTGAGAGGCACCTCCATCTGGAGGGCAAGCTCCCGTACACTTAGTCCTTGCTGGTTCAACCATAATTTCAAGTTCATCATCGGATTTCAGCTTGCCGAGTATGATTGAGATAAGGCATGGGTTCTATTCTACTACTGCTGGCAAGACATCTCTTGCATCGACCCGAGCAGGCGGACAAGTTTGAGCCTGGGCACGCTCCTCCGGCCAGCCAGCCATTCGTTGCAGCAATATGCCGCCGCCTAATCCCTGACGCCGGCGTGCCGCGTGGTTTGGGAGAGGCTCGGTCGCCCCAAATCCTCGTTTATCGTCTCAATTCACCGCAGCCTTGATTGCCTGTTCCCATTCAGACGGGTCCAGAAAGTGGGGTCCAGCGCCTCCTTGGTAGGCCACCTTCCCATCCGTACCAATCAGGTACAGCCGCACCGGAGCGGCCCCGTAAGCTTCGTCGCCGGAGTTGTCCATCTCTTCGATCAGGATAGGAACGGAGATATGGAGGTCTCGGCTGCAGGTGCCGGCCGCGTCTTCCCTCTCTCCGAAGCTTTGGTGCTGGGTTAAAAGAACATTGTCCTTGATATTCCTATCGGTCTGCCATCCGTCGGTTGGGTGGGCCTCCCGCGTGTATACGAGTAAGAACTCGACCCGGTCCCTGTAGCGGCTGTAAATCTCTTCAATGCGGCCCACCTGGTCGCGGAAGGGCGGTCAAGTGTAGCTGCTGAAGACCAAGGCCACCGGACGTTTGCCTGCGAAGCTGGAAAGCCGCATCCGCTCTTCCGATCCCATCCGCTTGAGGTTAAGGTCAGGTGGTAATTCGCCGGCGCGCGGTCCCATCTGGTCCCGCCGCAAGATTGCGTCCATTCTCTGCTGAAGGGCCTCGGAGTACTCGTTCCGGCGGGAATCCACCACGTCTTGTCGCGACTTTGCGCCGCCGGACTCGCTGGATTCCCTCTGGATTTCCTGCATGATTCGGCGAAGATCCTGTCTCTCATTTCCGTTCATGGAACTGAGAATCTGGTCTCGCTCGGTCTTATTCACGGCTGGTCTCCCAAATCCATGCTCGGATTCCTGCTCATCGTCCCGGGCGGGTCCGGCCCCCCCCGTGTCCGATTATCGCCGGCATCGTCCGGCGGCCGCAATCCGTCGACGGCAGCGAGGCCCGTGGAAAATCACGGCAGACGCCATGGCGGGCGTTAGGCCCGCTGCATTCATTTTCGCTGCCTTACTCTAGCGGCCAATACTACGCATTACGACACTATACCCCATCTTGACCGCTGGCGCCATCTATCGCTATCGAGTCCGTCACCCGGCTGGGGAGCTTGGCCCTCGGTAGGCTCCAGAAAAGGAGGGCCGCCATCAGATACAAGACCACCATCGGGATGAGGGCGTCGCGATAGCTCCCGGTGGTATCGAACATCCAGCCCAAGAACACGGGCGTGCCGGCGGACATGAAACTGCCGACGGCATCGGCCACCCCTCGGAGAGTAGCGAAGCTCCTGCGGCCGAAGAAGTCACCAATCAGAGTCCAGGACATACCGATGACGCCTTCGGGGAAGGCAAACAGGGCCGCGAAGATGAGCAGCCGCCAAAGTCCCTCTCCCGGCAGGAGGAGAACCGTCAGACTCACCGCTCCCAGGAACATGGTTATGCCCACTATCTTCTGTTTGGCCCACTTGTCACCAATCCAGCCGAGAATGATCCGGAGGGGAATCGCGGTAAAGGCAACGAAGGCCACGACAAAGGCCCCCGTGGCTTCCGATTGCCCTTTCCACACCACCAATGGGACCATATGAACGAACGTGGCGGTGGTGGCGGCAATGCGCAGACCCTTGGCCAGCGTCATGTGCCAAAAGGTCCGGGTTCGGAGCGCCTCCTTCACCGTGAAATCCACGGTTGTAATGTGGCGGCCGAACCGGGACGACCTCACAGCTGCCACTTTCCCCCTGGCGGCGGGCGGCTTCACGTCTCCATCCGGCAGGAGACCCATGCTTTCCGGTGAGGTGCGTATCACAAAGGAGAGGGGGATCGTAAGGGCCACCATGATCACGCCTGATACGATGGCGGCGGTCCTCCAGCCGGCGCTGAGCACGATGAAGGCGACGGCCGGGGTGATGACGGCGCCACCTATCGACTGGCCCAGGTAGGTTAAGGACATGGCGAAGCCCCGGCGGCGAATGAACCAGTGGTTGATAGCGGCGCCGATGCCATTGTTGAATCCGGCGCTCATGCCCAGGGAAATGACGCCGACGTACACCAGCAGGAACGTGGGAAAGTTGTGAGTAAAGCCCAACAGAATGAACCCCAGCCCAGCGGTGATGCCGCCGAAGGCCACCATCGTCCGGGGGCCGAGCCGGTCCACCAGATACCCGGCCACCGGCGCTCCGAATCCCCCTTCCAGCCGGCCCAGGCCGTGGGCCAGGGAGATGGCGGCCCGGCTCCGCCCGAAGTCCCGGGTCACGGGAAGGAAGTAGACTGAGAAGCCGGTAAAGTAGGCGCCGGCGGCCAGGGCATTGAGGACCGCGCCCGCCGCCACGATCTTCCAGCCGAAGAAGACCTTGTGGCGGGCCCTGGGGGTTGTTGAACTATCCTCCATGCGAGAACACTACCCTTCTATATTGAAAGCCAACGGCCACTGTAGCCGGTAATCGCCACGTACGGGCCCGGAGTTCGCCGGCCTGCGGTCGGCCGGTGCGGTCGAAACGAGGGCTCCCGAATTCGGGAACAGCGCACGCTCCCGGAGGCGGTCACGGACCGGGGCCGGAAGAAGCGTACCGGGAACACCCGGGCTGCCGAGGGATGATAGCGCGGGCCAAGGAGGCGCCGGCGTAGAGCGCGCCGCCCGCTCCCGGCACTGCGCACCATCGCGGCCGCCGGAAGCGAGCCGGGCCGGTTCAGCTACCCTCGACGCCAGAGGAGTTCCGAGGCCGCGGAGCAGTCTCAAATTGGCCCCATCACGCCACAAATGGCGGAGCCTGCCCGTTAGTCGCTCAGGCGTTCAGCGCGTTAAACGAAGGCTTCGAGGAACCTGATGTTGGACGCGTCGGGTTTGATCTCCCCGGTCTCGACCTGTTTCACCAGTCCGGTTATGGCCTCGTTGGCCGGGGCCGCGATGCCTACTTGTCTACCGCGCGCGGTCACGTAGCCGTTCAGATATTCTATCTCGGTGCGGCGGCCTTTGAGGACATCCTGCGCCATTGAGGGCCGCCCCTCTCCCAGTTGGCCCGCGCCTTCGGCCAGCTGGTCCTTGATCTCCTCCATCACCTGGCCGTCGTCCGCCCGCCGGTACATATCCGCGGGGATGCCGTTGATGGGCTCCACTTCCACTCCCAGGGCCGCACCGGCCTTGACGACCTCCGACGCGATCCTCACCGATACGTCCACCACCACCGGCGTCGTCCGGCTCCCGGCGGAACCCAGACCGGTCAGGGCGCACAGAGAGTTGGCCATGCAGTTGGTGGCCAGCTTGGCCCACCTCTCGCCCCAGAGGTTGTTGGTGACCTTGGTGGGCCCCACACAGCCCAACATTTCCGCGAGTTCCGTGACGCGAGGGGTGGCCATGCCGGTGAGTTCCCCGACGGTCAAAGCGTGCCTGCCGGGCATGCTGGTCCGGAGCACCTGGCCCGGCTCGTACATACCCGCTCCCAGGGTGATGACACATCCAATGTCCCTGGTAAAGCCCACGATGGGCGCGATCAACTCGTCGTTGATGGCGTTTTGGGCCGACACTATGAATCCGGTGGGTTTGAGGAAGGGCAAGATGAAGTGGGTCGCCCATACGGTATCGTAGGACTTCATCGCCAGGAACACGAGGTCGAAAGGACGGGTGATACCGCCGGCCTCCCCCAAATGGACCGCCTTCACCGGCACCGTGAAATCCTCGTCCACCGCCGTGACGCGGAGGCCGTCCTGGGCCATCGCATTCACGTGGGCCGCCCAGGGGTCAATGAAGGTCACATCATGGCCCGCTCTGGTGAGGTATCCTCCAAGAGTGCCTCCAATCGCGCCGCATCCAACGATTGCCATCCTTTCGAACATCCTGCGCCTCCCTTTCATCGTTCCCTGTCAATCTCCGTGACGCAGTGGATTATATAGCTACCCTTCGATGAAGAACAAGCGAAGGCGGATACCGGACCCATCGGGCCTCGAGAAATCGGCACGTCAGGCGAGGTTCTCCTGGCCAAGCAGACGAAGGGCCAGTGCCAAACCTTGAAAGCCCTGCACGATAAGTGGTGCAAAAACCGGGGAACGCTGGCTGGCCCCACGTGGTATCCTCTAGATAGTCAAGCGAGCGGGCCACACAATTTGAAATTTCTCGCCGGGCGAACGCGGCTTTCGGCCCGGCAGAAGGAGCGGGAAGATATGGGGCAGGCGTTGACAGGGACCAGGGTTTTAGACCTCACCCATTTTCAGGCGGGGCCGTCGTGCACCCAGATCCTGGCCTGGCTTGGGGCGGATGTCATCAAGATCGAGCAGCCGGGCAAAGGCGATGCCAACCGGTACAACAACAAGGACCGAGAGGATACCGACAGCCTGAATTTCCTGGCGATGAACTCCAACAAGCGCGGTCTCACCTTGAACTTGAAAACCGGCCAGGGCCTCGAAATCTTCCAAGCCCTGGTCAAGACCGCCGACGTGCTGATGGAGAATTTTGGCCCCGGCACGGCGGAGCGCATGGGGGTGGGCTATGAGGCGATGCGGGAGTTGAACCCCCGCCTGGTCTACGCCTCGGTCAAGGGATTTGGCACCTACGGGCCCAACTCCGATTACAAGTGCTTCGAGCCGATTGCCCAGGCGACCGGCGGGGCCATGAGCGTCACCGGGTTTCCCGAAGCTCAGCCTTTGCTCAATGGAGCGGCCATTGGAGATTCAGGAACGGGCATGCACTGTGTCGCCGGCATCCTGGCGGCGCTGCTGCAGCGTCAAGCCACCGGCAAGGGGCAACGGGTGGAGGTCTCGATGCAGGACGCGGTCGTCAACCTGCTGCGCCCTCGCATCAGGGAGCACCAGCAGATCGGCGGGCCGGTCCCGGCCTCGGCCAACCAGACGGGGACCGCCGTGCCCAGCGGGATATTCAAGACCACCGGAGGGGGGCGCGCCGACTACGTATTCGTTCACGCCGCGAACCAGCAGATGTGGGAAGCTATGATCCGGGCGATGGGCAAGGAGGAGACTTTGGACGACCCGATGTTCGCCTCCCCGGAAGCCCGGCGCAAGCATGTCAAAGAGGTCACCGCCCTGATTGAGGGATGGACTTCCCAACGTGACAAGCAAGATGCGGCGCGCATCCTGGCCGGAGCCGGCGTTCCCTGCGGGCCGGTAAACGATACCGGAGACCTCCTTGCCGATCCCCACCTTCGGGAACGCGAGATGATCGTAGAATCGCACTACCCGACCCGGGGGGCCTTCCTGACCGCCGGCTGCCCCATCAAGCTGTCCGATTCGCCGGTGGTGATGAAATCGCCTCCGACCCTTGGCCAGCATACGGATGAGATCCTCGAAGAGGTGTTGGGCTACGACCCGGATCAGCTGGGCCAGCTCAGGGAAGAGGGCGTCGTCTAGGCGATAGAGGGCTGTCTCAACCCGGGGCGCAGCCGCTGAAGGCCCACCTTATCCCGCGCCGCGTCCAGCCGGGTCCGGCTCAAAGGTGTCGCGGTGGCCACCGGGAAATTGGCGGTGAGAGCAACACCGGCTACCGTCATGCCCGTGGTTTCAGCCCGTGGTTTCAGGAGGTAACGCGTGGTGACTCTTTTCCCCACTCTTTTCAGCCCCATTCAGATTGGCAACCACACCCTCGAGAACCGCATCGTCTGCACGGGGCACGCCACGGCCTTCCACGCCGGGGGTCTCTTCACCGAGCGGCACCTCCACTACTACAGAGAGAAGGCCCGAGGCGGGGCCGCCATGATCATCACGGAGGCGACCGGCGTAGACTCCACCAGCGCGGTGCCCATCAGCCTCCATGATGACGCCGCAATACCCATACTGAAACGGATCGCCGCCGCGGTTCACGAGCAGCCTACCCGCTTTCTGGTACAGCTCACCCATGCGGGCCGAAGGCTGCCTAACCCCATTGGGGTGCTGGAGACAGTGGCGGTGGCTCCTTCGGCGATCCCGTCGCCGGGCGTCGACTTCGGGCAGATGATGCCCCACGAGCTATCCACCCAAGAGGTGGCCGCCATTGTGAAAGCCTTCGGCGACGCGGCCGGCCGGGCCAGACAGGCAGGATTGGACGGCGTGGAGGTTTCCGTGGCCTTCGGCAACCTAATTCCTCAATTTCTCTCCGAAGCGAGCAACCAGAGGACCGACAGGTACGGCGGCGCACTGGAACAGCGAATGACCTTCGCCTACGAAGTCATCGATGAGGTGCGCCAACGGCTGGGTGACGGCCTGATTCTGGGAGCCCGATTTACCGAGGACTACCTGGCCTACGGCTTGGACATCAACAACCTGATACAGATCGTGCCGCTGTTGGCGGGTACCGGCAAACTGGACTACGTGAGCATGGCGGCCGGGACCAACTACGATAAGAAGAGCGCTACCCACATAATCCCGTCCCACTACTTCCCGCCCGGCCAGTTCGCGGGCCTGTCCCACCGGTTGAAGGCGTTGGTCAACCTGCCGGTAATCGGGGTGGGCCGAATCAACAGCCCGGCCCTCGCGGAGCAGTTCCTGACCGAAGGGCGGATGGACCTGGTGGGAATGGCCCGAGAGCTGATCGCCGATCCTCATCTTCCCCGCAAGGCCAGGGAAGGCCGGGTGGAGGAGATCAGGACCTGCCTCGCCTGCAACCAGAGCTGTAAGGGACACCAGGAACGGGGTCTCCCTCTGGGCTGCATCTACAACCCCGTGGCCGGCCGGGAGGGAAGGTGGGCCGAGATGCCACTCTGCGCCGAGCGCAAGAAGGTGGTGGTGGTCGGCGCTGGTCCCGCGGGCCTGGAAGCCGCCCGGGTCGCCGCCGAGAGGGGCCATGCCGTGACCATCCTCGAAAAATCGGCCGTCCTGGGAGGGCAGGTCAATCAGGCGATGGGCGCACCCCACCGGGAGAATTTTGGCGAGATGATCTCGTTTCTGGAGGGCCAGCTTCGGCGTCTCAAAGTGGAGATTCGAACGGGCGTCGAGGCCACCGTCGACATCGTCGAGGCCGAGCGTCCAGACGCCGTTGTCGTTGCCACCGGCTCAGTCCCCTTCCGGCCTGCCATCACGGGCGGCGACGGGGGTAACGTAGTGACGGATCGTGATGTTCTGGCGGGCACGGCGCTGACCGGAGATAAAGTGGTGGTAATAGACACGCAGGGTCTGCGCCAAGCGTGCGACGTGGCCAACCACCTGGCCATCCAGGGCAAAGCCGTGGAGGTAATCACCGGCCTGCCCTACGTGGGTCAATGGATACAGGCCGGGGTGTGGCGCGACCTCTACGAGGAACTCCTGAAGAGGGGAGTGACCATGTCGCCTTTCACCGGAGTTTGGAGAATTACGGAAAGCACGGTGGAAATCTACAATACAATCTACACCGACACCTCGACCGTTCGGGTGATCGAGGGCGTGGACACCGTGGTGCTCGCCGCGGGGGGGCAGGCGGATGACCGCCTCTACCGGAGCCTTGAAGGCCGGATCGGCGAGCTGTATGCCGTGGGGGACTGCTTACAACCCAGGGATGTGGAGGCGGCCGTATACGAAGGCCACAAAGCCGGACTCAGCATCTGATCCCTGCCGGGACCGCGAGCCGGCAATCAAGCGGAAACCGCTCCACCAGACCGTCATCCCGGCGAAGGCCGGAATCCAGAGAAGCTTTGCCTGGTTCCCGGCCTTCGCCGGGATGACGGATGGGCATCAAGCCAATTGGCAGACACCTGTCTGGTTTGTGAAGCCCGAGACGAAATAGCACATTATGCCGCCCGGTTTGGTATCCGTTTCTCCGCGCCCTTCTATCCGTGGTGTCCTACCGTCGCATTCCCGGATTCGCCGTTGCCGGGCCGAAGCGGGAACCGGCCGGGGGAGAAGGGGGAAAGGTCGTAGTCGCTCCGGCCTTCGGCTATGAGCCTGGCCAGGTGTTTCCCCGTGGCGGGCCCCATCAGGATGCCCTCCGGGCCGTGGCCGGCGGCGATGTACAGGTTCTCCCACCCCGGCGCCAGGCCGATGATCGGGTGCTCGTCCGCGGAGTAAGGACGCAGGCACGCCCTGGACTCCTCGACCACGGCGTCGCGGGCCCGAGGGGAAAGCCGCAAAGTGCCTTCGACGATGGAGGCTTGCCCCTCCGACGTGGCCTGCCGGTCGAACCCAACCCGCTCCCAGGTGGTGCCGCCTAGGACCTCTCCCGAGGGTTTGCGCAGGATGTAGCCACGGCCCATGATGCGGAGCATAGCGAATTCTGGCTGGGTGCCCGGCAGCGATAGCCTCACGATCTGTCCCCGCATCGGCTCCACCGGTATCCGGAAGCCGGCCCAAGGGGCCGCCAGCTTGGTCCACGGCCCCATGGCCAGCAGCACCGCGTGACCCGGAATGGTGGAGCCATCGGCCAGGATAACCCCGGTGGCCCGGCCCTCCTTGCCCTGGATGCCCGCCACTTCTCCAGTTCGAATGGTGCTCCCCAGTGCCTCGGCCGCCGTGGCAACGGCCAAGACCAGACGGTACGGGTCCACCTGGGGCTCCAACTCCGATGGCACCGCAGCCCGCGCCTCCGGGGCAAGCCAGCCACCCGAGAGGCGCCGTCCTTCCTCTCCGGAGAGCCAGGCCAGTTCATGGCCTTCCCGGCGGCGGGCATCATACCAGACGCGCAGGTCCCCTTCGTCCTCTTCGGTCAGGGCCACTCGCAGGAAAGGGACCAGGCCGTAGTGGTAGCCGATGCCCGTCTCCTCCGGAAGGGTCTGGGCCAACTCCCGGTGAAGCCGCTGACTCTCCTCGGCGAAGGCCTGAAGAGTGGGGCTGCCCGCTCCCGAGTAGGGGGTGAGAATCCCGGCCGCGTTGCCCGAGGCCTGACTGCCTATGGCGTCCCTTTCGACGATGACCGTGGAGAGGCCGTGCTGTCCCAGGTAATAGGCGGCCAGACAACCGATGATGCCGCCCCCAACGATGATCACATCAGGATGGCTGTCCATGGAGCCCTCCCAGACGCCGGCGAGCAGTCACAGCGTGAGTTCCTCCCGTTCTCCATCCGGTTGGCCTATACTTGAAATAGGTCGATAACCTGCCCGATATCGGGTAAGTCCTCCAGCCCCCACAGGGTGTCCAGGGCCGTCTGGGCCTTCTGGGGCGTCAGCACCTCCTGGCACAGCCCCAGGAACTTGGTCTCCACTTCCTGATCGGTCATGGGATTTTGGCGGTGGCCCCTGGGGTAGGAGGACCGCTCCACGAACCGCTCCCCCGATTTGGTGACCACCTCCATTTCCGACATCAAAGCCTCGGGATGAGCCTTGGTGAACTCGAGGTTCTCGCTGACGGTGATCCGGTTCATCAGGGGCCGCAGCTTGGGGTCGCGGATACGCTCCAGAGTAAAGGAGGCGGGGGTGATGTTGCCGTCCACCAAACCCACCGCCAGAAGATAGGGCAGGCTATGGTCCGCCGTCTCTCTGGTCTGGGGGTCCCACTTCGCCGGTTCGCTGCCTATCTCGCTCCAGGCGTTCCAATAGGTCTGCACGTGGATGGCCTCGATATCTTCCGGGTCCACCTTTTTCCGTATATCCATGGCCATCCAGAGCGGTGCTTGAGCGTTGTACTCCGCGGGGAAGTACTTCAGATTGACCCTTTCAATGCTGAAGGGTCCGTCTTGGCGCGGCAAGGGGTTCAACTCGTAGGCCCCCGTGACCTGCTCCCAAACACCGTGACGCCCTTCGAAGGCCTCATTGGGGCCGGTCATCCCTTCCCTGGCCAACAACGCGGCGAAGATGCCGCTGCGGGCCGCCGCGGCGGTGGCACATCCCTTCCACATGGAAAGCTCTCCCGCTCGGGTCTGCCGGGTCGGGACGTTGGGGGTGATGGCCAGGGAGATCGCGTGGCCCATCTGCTCTTGGGAGAGGCCCAGCAGTTTGCCGGCGCCCACCGCGCTGCCAATTACTATGAAGGTGCCCTGGTCCCAACCCTTCGACATCATGGGAATGAGGTCGGCAAATGCGCCGAACATATCGTAGGCGGCCACGATGGCCAGGATAACCTCCTTGGCCGTACTGTGCATCGGCTCGCCCATGGCCAGCACCGCGGGCAACATATCGCTGGGGTGCCCGCCTCCCAGCGATGAGTACGTATCGTTGCAATCCAGGAATCGCACCATCACCGTGTTGGCAAAGGCCGCCATTTCCGGCGATGTAGGCCGGCCGGAGCCAAGAACCCGGGCCGGAAGGGTGCTGGTGTACATCGCCGCCATCCTCTGGGCGATTTTGCTGGGCTCGCTGAGGTACCCGCCCATGGCGCAGCCCATGGAGTCAATCACCTTTAGCTTGGCCTGGTGAACGGTCGCGGGGGTCAGGTCTGAGTAGACGAGAGAAGCAGCGTAGGAAGCCAGCATCTCAGTGGTACGGTCCATTCTTGCCTCCTTTTTCCATAAAGGACTCGTGGCGAATTGTCCCACCCCTGTTATGCCGGGTCAACCTGTGGGGTGTCACTTCCGGAATAACAAACTCGGAAATACCAAGTACCGGCCATGCCCGCATTGCCTGACCTACTTACTTGCTCCTATATCTCGATACAGTTGCGATAGGTAATGCCAAGCCGGTACGTATCGTTGAATTGTCGGGCATTGTGGTGTGCCGCGCGAAATGTTTTGAAGAAGCGGGCGGCACCTGGCGGAATCTTCCGTCAACATGGTGTGATTCCGGCCGTTTCAGCGCTTTAGGACCTAATGTAACCCCTGGGGCCTCTCCGGGGTATTTTATTTAGCGTACTTTTGAGGCAAGGCCATGGTGAGCCACCTGCCGGGTGGCGCGTGACCGGCGGCTTCACCGGTGGCCGCGCTCGGCCGGTCCGAGGGCCGGCAACACCGTCGACCGGTGTTTCAAGTCGAGACCGCAACCCTCCAACCCACCGGCCCATTGCTTCTTCCCGGGGACATGGCCTCTCCACCGGCATGCCCGACGCGTCACGATTTCCACAGGTGTTATAGTAACGGCGGAATCTACACGCGAAGCCGAAACCGCGCCAAGGAGGCAGCTATGAAGGTCACCGACCTCACCCTGACGATGTTCAAGTGGGATATTCCCCACTGGCGGTCTAGCGGCGTGGTCGCATTCGGGGGTGAAAAGCAGCTCGGAGTGGTGACTATCCACACCGATCAGGGGGTTGACGGACACTCATTTCTGGGCTCGGCTAGAGAGGGCGCGGATACCTTCGCCAGACAACTCATAGACCTGATCAAGCCGGTCGTGCTCGGCCGGAATCCTCTGGATATCGGGGCTCTGTGGGGCGATATGTGGCGCCTCAATAGGTTTGTGGCGCCCAAGACCATCGGAGCGGTGGATGTGGCGCTCTGGGATATAGCAGGCAAGTTAGCGGGGATGCCAATCCACCGCCTGCTCGGCTCCTGCAAATCGAGCATGCCGGCCTATGCCAGCTCCGTGCGGCTTCCCACCCCCGAAGACTACGTGGAAGAAGCGCTGCGTTTCCGTTCTGAGGGATGGACTGCCTACAAGATGCACCCCCACGGCGTCCCCAAAGAGGACATCGCCATTTCCCAGGCGGTCCGGAAAGCGGTGGGTGATGACATGGTGCTCATGCTGGACTCGATGTGGGCCTACAACTACGAGCAAGCCCTCAAGGTGGGCCGGGCAATCGAGGAGCTGGACTACTTCTGGTATGAAGACCCTCTTGCCGAAGACGACATATACGGCTACGTCAAACTCCATCAGAAGCTCGATATTCCGATCATGGCGACGGAACACGTCCCCGGAGGTGTCTACAGCATGGCCCAGTGGGTGCATCAAGGGGCCACCGATATCTTGAGGGGCGACGTGGCGGTCAACGGGGGCATCACACCCCTGATGAAGATCGCCCATCTGGCCGAGACGTTTCGCATGAAGTGCGAGATTCATCACGGCGGCAACTCCCTCAATAATGTTGCCAACCTGCACGTCATGATGGCCCTCCCAAACTCAGATTACTATGAGTTCTACCCGGCGACCGGCGCCAACAAGCATGGCCTGGTCGCCGACATCGAGATCGATGGCCAAGGGAACGTCCACGCACCGGAGAGCCCCGGGCTGGGGTACGAGATCGATTGGGACCTGGTGAATCGAGACAAGATTCAGGTGCTGAGGTAGCAAGAAGACCAACGGTGCTCCGACCTGCCGGGCCTGAAGTTGGCGGCGTTGGCTGTTATTGGCCGCGCCTCCGGTGATGCTATGATGCTACTGACCGGGAATACCCAATACTTTGGTTTGACCCCGGCGGACGCCTTCAACCCGAAAACCGGCCTCTTCATGGGCCCGAACGGCCAGCACATCGCGGACACTGGCGGACGCGGTAAGGCGCCGGAGACTAAGATACGAGAAAGCATATCGGGTTGCCAGCCGAATGGCTTCGGTGGCGATCCCTTCTTCCCAGTATGT
>PVBE010391324.1_pt1 | contig 87908 bp, 80 predicted proteins | sample 1631181 | NCBI WGS metagenome assembly PVBE01 (sample SAMN08397723, study PRJNA350692) | Marine metagenome, whole genome shotgun sequencing project. | isolation source: water | place: Pacific Ocean | collected 2012-04 | reverse complement strand
CGATGGGTGGTTTTGAGCCCGAGCATCTCGAGGGCTTCAACCCGAATGCGATGGGTGGTTTCGGTGCCGATCACTTCAAGGCATTCGATCCTTCCATGATGGGAACGTTCGATGCTGAGAAGATCCAGCACTTCGACCCGAATGCGATGGGTGGATTTGATGCTGACCGGTTTGCCAACTTCGATCCGAATGCGATGGGTGGATTCGGTGCGGATCACGTCCAGCACTTCGACCCGAATGCGATGACTGGATTCAGTGTCGACCAGTTCGACAATTTCGACCCGACTGCGATGGGTGGATTTGGCAAAGATCATTTCGGTGCGATGGATACTTCCTTTATGGGAACGTTCGACGCTGGGAAGGTTGAGCACTTCGACCCGAATGCGATGGGTGGATTTGGTAAAGATCATTTCGCCCAATTCGATCCGAATGCGATGGCCGGTTTCGATGCCGAGCATCTCAAGCACTTCGATCCGAATGCGATGGGTGGTTTTGAGCCCGAGCATCTCGAGGGCTTCGACCCGATGGCGATGGGTGGTTTCGGTGCCGATCACTTCCAGGCGTTCGATCCTTCCATGATGGGAACGTTCGATGCTGAGAAGATCCAGCACTTCGACCCGAATGCGATGGGTGGATTTGATGCTGACCGGTTTGCCAACTTCAACCCGAATGAGATGGGCGGTTTTGATGCCGAGCATCTCAAGCACTTCGATCCGAATGCGATGGGTGGTTTTGAGCCCGAGCATCTCGAGGGCTTCGACCCGATGGCTATGGGTGGTTTCGCTGCCGATCACTTCAAGGCATTCGATCCTTCCATGATGGGAACGTTCGATGCTGAGAAGGTTGAGCATTTCGACCCGAATGCGATGGGTGGATTTGATGCTGACCGGTTTGCCAACTTCGACCCGAATGCGATGGCCGGTTTCGATGCGGATCATGTCCAGAACTTCGATCCGAATGCAATGGCCGGTTTTGATGCCGACAAGTTTGCCAACTTCGATCCCAACGCAATGGGCGGATTCGATGCGAGCCAGGTTGAGAACTTCGACCCGAATGCAATGGCCGGTTTTGATGCCGACAAGTTTGCCAACTTCGACCCGAATGCAATGGCCGGTTTCGATCCAGATCAGGTCGAGCACTTCGACCCGAATGCGATGGAGGGATTTGCTCGAGATCACATGACCAAGATGGATATGGATGCACTTGCTGCTTTTGATATCGACCAGGTCGTGCATCTCGATGAAACGGCTAAACAGGGAATCGGTGACACAGTTCCGGAGTTCGCTGAATTTGACATCGATGTACGGAAAGAATTCATCGGCGATGATGCACTTCGATTGGGTGGTGTAGGTTCCTTCGAGGATCTCGCAGCTCAGTTGTTCTCCCCAACGGTGGACACGGAGAGCGGTGATCTAACCGAAATGGGTTGGGACGAGCCGTTCGACGACATTGATATCCTCGACTCCGAATCGATAGACATTGAAATCCTTGTTGATGAAATCTCGGATCTGATGCCTGATTTCGAGGGTGAAATCTCTGAAATATCGCAAATATTCGGTTTTGATGAAATGGTAATCGAGTAATCGAAATAACTTGAAGCAAATTGGCCGAGTCAGGTTGATCCCGACTCGGCCAATTTGCTTAACGTGAGCGATTATTTGGGTGGTACTCGGTACTTTGAGCTATCAACTCAAGATGTCAGCTAGCGCGTCCAGAACCTTCGCATTCTCTGGTTCAGTACGGATCGCCACTCGGAGGAACTCTCCGTCGAGACCGATCTTGTCACTACAGTTTCGAACGTATATGCCATGCCGAAGCAGTAGCAGTGCGGTGACGACCTCTGCGGACACGTCAGCATGAATCTGCATGAGCTGGAAGTTGGCGCTCGTATCGAACGCTCGGACGAAATCGAAGCGAGCGGTTGCTGTTGTGAAGTTGTCGATGAATCGCCTGTATCGGAATAGCTCTTGGCGATATTCAGTGAGAAATGCAGATCTGTCGAACAGCGAGAAGAAGTACTCGGCCAATCCGCTTGTGTTCCAAAGGTAGCCATGAGCGAGCAACTGGTCTACTCGTTCGGGCTGCATGATGGCGTATCCGGCACGTATGCCCGCGATTCCGAAATCTTTCGACATGCTCTTTACGACCGTGACGTTTTCGAACTGCTGGGTTATTCCGGTCAAGGTAGGAAGTCCACCGGGAGCGGTTGGTCGATCGGCGAAATGGACGAAGCTCTCGTCGACGATCATTGTTCGAAGACTCGATAACTGCGAAAGAATCCACTCGAGATCTGCATCGGGAATCAGATACCCATCAGGATTGTTCGGCGATATTAGTACAGCTGTATCGGCTTTACTACGGAGGACGGATTCGACGTATTCCTCAGGATCGACCGCGAAGTTCTTTGCGGGGTCGAGTTGGAATTTTGTGACCTGCGTGTGCGGCCCGGCGAATTCGTAATACGGAGAAAAGGTCGGGATGCTGATGTGGATGTGCGATGAGTAGTTGTGAATGACCGCCTGGATCGCTTCCGTCGCGCCGTTGGCAATAAATAGGTGGTTGGCATCGATCCCGAGGGCGGTTGAAAGGCGTTCGGCAATCTCCCTGTTCTGTGACGGATAGGCTTCAAGCATGCGCTTGAAGAGCTGCGGATCGGCAAGAACGTCGGCGTTGAAATGTGACCAGAAAAGATCGGTTGCGAGCGGATTCGACAGATAGCAGGAATCGATGTCGACGTTAATTTCGGGTATTAACTGTTGCATCGTGCCAAGACTCGGAGAGTGCGATCCGGAACGGGCGCTGAGCTGCTCGAGTTGGCTGAGTATTTCGCGCTCTTTTAATGAAACTCGTAACGGGGTGAGGTCCGATAGCATCGCGTTCCTTATCTCCAGTGTGGATGCTAAAGCGGCAGTTTATTCACGGTTAGCGCAAACGAATCTGCAGAGCACCTAGAAAACTTATTGTCGAGGGCTTTCATCGATGTCGTAATTCCGATGAAATTGCGTACGATCACTGATTTCGGTGATTCAGGCGTTGATCTCTGTATGATTAGTCAACTCGTCTTCTACCGTTGACGCAGTAGTGAACCTGATTTCGCAATTACCCGCTCAGGAGACAATCCCAGTCATGAATTCGACCGTGTTTGAACCAATGGACATGGCGACCGCTGAAACGCTTCTAAAGGAAGCGAAGCAGATTCTTGACGGATTAGGATTAGCCTTCTTCTTACGACATGGTACATGTTTGGGTGCTGTACGAGATCAAGCATTCATTCCGTGGGACGACGATCTTGATATTGGGTCGGTTATCGGGCTACATGGATTGACTGCCGAAAAAGTGCACGAAGCTGCGGCTGAATTTCGAAAGCATGGCTACAACGCCGAGGTCATCGACAGCGATCTTCACTTGAGCGTCGACCTGAAAAAATCAGGAACCCAGATGGATTGGACTTGCTACCACATCATTGGCGACAGTATTTATCAGTGGCCAGCAGTCAAAATCCCGGTAAGTCTCCACGAGAACCTGAGGGAAATCGATTTCTTAGGCACAAAGTTCTCAGTACCGAATCCGCCTGAGGAGTACTTTCGCCTGAAGTATGGTCCCGATTGGATGACCCCGAAGCAGGCAGGTGAATTTGAGCAGGATGTTCTCGAACTGATGGAGAAGGGTGCCGGATCGGGTGAAACCAGCGAGGTCCTCCGGTTATCGGAAACTCGGAATCCCGAGACACACACTGGCAGTCTTAAGGTGGTGGATTTCAACGGCGCTTATGTTGTAGGTGCAGAGGTAACACTCGCCACTACGACCATTTTGACCGGGATGGACACGGCGAGAACCAACGAAGATGGTCTCGTGTACTTCAGCCTTCCAGGAGAAGCCTGCTACGTTGTTGCTGTAGAACTCAGTGGAAACAAAGAAGTTCTCTATCTAGAGGAACTAAAGCCCGAAGTCGACTATCTCTACATGCCTGATGCAGAGAACCCGTCGGGTCGAGCGAATGCTTTAGTACCTCGATAAAGCACCCCAACGATAAATCCCTTTCCAAATCCGATCAGGAGCGAACGAAATCACACGCGTCTATGTCGATATGGTGGCTGATCTCTTCCACTACGGCCACGTGAATTTTTTACGGCAGGCAAGGTCCTATGGTGACTATCTGCTTGTGGGGATTCACGCTGATGAAACCGTGGAAGGCTACAAACGTCGCCCGATCCTCTCGATGGAAGAACGGATCTCCTCTGTCGAGGGCTGCAGGTACGTCGATGAGGTGGTGCCGAACGCTCCGCTTGAGATCACTCGAAAGTGGATCGAAATGCACAATATCGATCTCATCATGCACGGTGACGACGTTTCGGCTGAGATGAGGGATTTCTGGTACAGGGTTCCGATCGAAATGGGGATATACAAGTCGGTCGGGTACACAGAAGGCATCTCGACGACCGAACTCATCTCACGAATAAAACAGGCTGATTCGGAATGAAAGTGACTGGTAGGTACGGTGAGGGTTTGCTTGAAGCGGTTCCAGATGAAATCAATCGTCTTGAGCGGCTTGGCTACGATGTCCTAACAACGGGTGAACTCAAGCACGAAGCTACAACACGGTGGACTCTGGCAGCTCACGCCAGCACCCGAGCCGAAATCGGTATGTCGGTAATGATCGCTTTCCCACGAAGTCCATTTGTAACCGCTCAAATGGCGTGGGAACTGCAGAGAATGACCGGTGGTCGGATTTCGATCGGACTGGGTTCGCAAGTCAAGGGTCACAACGAACGGCGATTCAGTACTGGAATGTGGGTATCGCCAGCGGCTCGCATGGAAGAGTACGTGCTGATGATGCGTGCGGTGTGGCAGACGTTCCAAACCGGGCAGTTAACAGCTTTCGAGGGTGAGCACTATCAGTTCACGCTTTGCCCACCGGCGTTCAATCCTGGACCGATCGAATTTCCTTTTCCAAAAATATTTCTGGCTGCAGTAAATCCGGCAATGACGCGTGTAGTTGGGCGAGTGGCTGATGGACTGCTGCCTCATGCGTTTACAACCGAAAAGTACGTTCGTGAGATCACGCTGCCGAATTTGGCTAAAGGTGCAGGGCAGGCGGAGCGAAAAACATCGGATATCGAAATCGCGGCGGGTGGCATGATGGCACTTGCTGAATCCGAAGATGAACTTGAACAGAGGCTGCTGGCGTTACAGCAGCGTGTGGCGTTCTATGGTTCGACTCGTACCTATCAGGGTGTTTTCAAGGTTCACGGACAGGAAGAACTTGGCCAGCATCTTTACGAGATGTCAGTGACGAATCGGTGGGACGAAATGGCCGGTGTCGTACCGCCGGACGTTGTACGCGAGTTCGCTGTGATGGGCACATACGATTCGATGGCTGGCGAAATCGAGCGCCGGCAGGGATACGCCGATCGCGTTTCGATTGATGTGAGCGATGATTCACCAAACGACGAACGACTCGCCGATCTCATTGACGAAGTTCAGGCGATCAACAGCTAACGAGGGGACCAGACTTTCCTACCAGCGATTGTAGTGCACGACATCTTCGAGCGGTCTTCGACTCACTGGTCCGAATTTACCCATCGGGTATCCAATTGGAAGAATCGCAAATGGTTCAACAAGTTCGGGTAATCCCAACACTTCTTTTGCGGCTGGGCGATTTGAGAGTCCGAGAGTCGTAAGTACTGCACCGAGTTCGAGAGATCGGGCAGTTAACAAAACATTCTGAACCGCCGGCCAGATCGATCCGCCTGCACTTGCGCCAGTTCGCCAGTTATCGGCGGGAACGCTGTCGAATGTCAGGCAAGGGATCAGCAACGCAGGTATTTCGGCGAAATGATCACGCTGCCACTTGACCGCTCTTACAATCCCGTCGCGATGGGGCACGGACGACTCGGCACCATCGATGTAGCTACTGACTGCGATTCGGTTTAGCTCGGCGAGTTTTTGCTTTTGGTCGGCGTCCCGAACGATTATCCAACTGGCGTTCTGCTTATTGCTGCCGGTCGGACCCTGATTGGCTGCATCGATCAGCTCCAGCAATACTTTTTCTGGCACGGGATCAGGCTTCAGCCGTCGCATCGCACGAGAGTGGTGGATTACGTATGAAAGATCGGTCGCTTCGGTGGTCATGGAATGATTCTCCTAGCGGTCAACTACGCGTACTTGCCCGAGACCTGCGGTGATGAACCCGGCTCGCCTCGCTCTTCGCGTTCGAGGTGCGTATCTCGTCCCCAACCGCGTTTGAGATCGTCCTTCACGTTGAAGCTCAGTCGACCAAGCCCCTCAACCTCAAGCTCAACAACGTCGCCATCTTGGAATGGATTCAAACCACGGTGATTCGTGCCTGTTGCGAGAATGTCACCCGGTTCGAGTGTGTGAATCGAAGTGATGAACTCAACGCATCGGGCGATCTTGTGTCCCATATCGTCAGTATTGAAGTTCTGCTTCAGCACACCGTTATTCCAGAGTTGCACCTGCAGATTCTGCGGATCGTCGATCTCGTCGGAGGTAACGATGTAAGGCCCGATGGGAGCGAAGGTATCGCGTGACTTCATTGCGTGGAAAACGTTAGCACCGGGCAATCCTCGCGCCGAGCCATCGATGAAATTCGTGTAGCCAAAAATATATTCGAACGCGTCGGCAGCTTTTACGTTGGTTGCTGTCTTGCCGATGACCAGTGCCAGCTCGGCTTCACCCTCAAATACTGTCGCAGGAGCGTCGGGAAGCACCATCGTGTCGCCAGAGCCGATGATGGCATAAGCCGATTTCTGGAAAGCGTTGATCTCGGCAGGTTCGTCGCGTGTTCCGTTTTCCATGTAGTTCACAGCCATGCAGTCGATATTGGTTGGCTTTGGAAGCGGGGGACGAATACGAACACTTGAGAGGGGAACGCCGTCGGAAGCGTCCACTGCGGCTTCGAGCGTCGCTCTGCATGCATCAAAATTTGCGATCAGTCCGCTTATCAACTGGTGCGGTTCTAGATGTGGAATACCACTGACCACATCGCTGACGTCGACGACGTTGTCACCTTTCATAATTCCTAATTGAAAATCGTTGAAGAAAAGCAGTTTCATCTCGAGCTCCCGGTTCGCCTCGTGAATGCCAGATTGGCTTCAATGCGGATTCGTTTTAAGCAACGGAACGCAACGTATCAGAACAACCGGAAAAGATCACTATGTCGATGAGGCGCCGCAGGTAGGAAGGAGTACCGGGACTGGTTAGTACGTGCCTGAGCTAGTAGCTCCCGAGTTCTGAGCTCTACGCAACCCCAGCGGTATTTTGATCGGGAACAGTGAAAGATCGAAATGCAGTACAACGTCCGGCTGTTATGAGGTTTGTACGACTACATAAAGCCCAAAATTGGACTGGTTGCCTGGTCGGTACCAAATACCTCCTGAACGTAATGTTTCGTTCGACCAAATTAGCGCTCTCATCGACCACAATAACGGGATCGATTGATTGTTCGAATATTCCAATTAATGACATCGGTGTCATCTCTGGCCGGGTGGAACTGCAGAATTGCGAGTGGCATGTTCACTGGCAAACCTACCGGTTTCACCCGGTTTTCGCCTTATGTGAGTCACTGTGGCTTCTCAGGATATCGCCGATCATAGCCGGTGATTACCTGGCGAATCTATTGCATGTAAACTCTGCCGGGCTTGCCTGGAAAAAACAAAACAACTCGAATCGGAGCTTGAAAATTGACGGACAAACTTCGCGTTGGTGTGATTGGTAGTGGCGGAATGACCCAGAACCACTCAAGGGGCTACCTGAACTGTGGACAGTACGAAATCGTTGCGTTGGCCGATTTGAGTCAGGACGTGATGAACGAGTACGACGAGGCGTTCAACGAGTTTGACGATTACAAAGCCCAACACTTCACCGATTTTCGAGAGATGCTGCAGGCCGCCAAACCCGACATCGTTTCGATCGGTGTGTGGCATAGCGGCCACGCTCCGATGACCGTCGCTGCAGCGGCGGCTGGCGGCGTGAAAGCAATATTGTGCGAAAAGCCGATGGCCGATAGCCTTGGCGCTGCTGCCGACATGCTGATGGTTTGCGAGCGTAACAACGTGAAACTTGTCATTGGCCATCAACGTCGATTCCTACCTGCCTACACACAAGCGAAGCAAATGATCGAAGACGGCGAGATCGGTGATGTTCGCCTCATCACAAGTGTCGCCGGAGATGGTCTGCCAAATTACGCTTCGCATCAGACCGACATGTTCCGCTATCTACTTGGTGATGTTGAATGTACGTGGGTGATGGGTAACGTCGAACGAGAGACCGATCATTGGGAGCGGTCGACTCAGATTGAAGACAAGGCGTTGGCGGTGTTCGGTTTCGAGAACGACGCGCAGGCGATGATCGTGTCGGATCTAACTCCGATCCGTTGGCAGGGCGCACGAATCTACGGGTCAGAAGGCATGATTGAGATGACGACCGACGATCTGTATCTGATGAACGGCAAATCAGGCGGATGGGCGCATCACAAACCCGATGGTGAATTCTTCAAATATGGTGCCGACCGTTTCGAATGGGTCGAGGGTGGAGCAGGGCAGGCACGTGAGCTTGCGGATTGGGCATCGGATCGATCTGACTACCACCGTGGGAACGGTGAGAATGGTTACAAGGCACTTGAAATGGTGCACGCCGTATACGAATCGGCACGACTTCATACGCAGGTTCAAATGCCGATGAAGACGATGGCGAATCCTCTCGATCTGATGATTGATGATGGACACCTACCGGTTCGCTATCCAGGCAGGCACGACATTCGGGCAGGACGACTCCGTGGCGAAAATCTCCGAGCCGACACTGATAACAGTTAAGTGAACGGACGGTCGCGTGTCTTACGATGCCAACAAGGCTGACTCACACGCCAGACCGACGCGGGCATGGCGGTCCGTACCCGGCACAAGGTCCCTCCACTTCACTATGCTGCGGTAGGGAAATCGAGTGTTGACGGTTGTACCAGATACTAACTGGGCCACTGAATCAGTTCGACTCGTACGTTGTCGGGTGCGCCAACCGCAGCGAGACGCTCTAGCTCTGCTTCAACATCGAACCCAAGATGCTTAAGCCTTAGATTCGATCCCGAGTCGCTTTCGACGAGAGTCTGTCCGTCGAGTGGCCCTGAAATATTGATGGGCACACCGTTGGCCAATCGACACTTAATGAACCGATCGCCGGTGTTGCGTGTCGAGTCGTCGACGACCTCGAAACTGAAATTGTCGACCCACCACGCCACCACCATTTCAGGATCGTTGGACTTCAGGTGAATGTGGTTTTGGTTTTATTAGAAGAGTCGGGTAGATGTAGAGGCGGGAACTACCGCCGGTGAACACTCTCGACAAATGACGGACTATCCCGCAGGGCTGCCTGTAATGCCGCTCGTGCGTATCCGACGGTGTAGGCAAAGCCGGTGTAACCAGCGCCGAACCCGTCATGCGCGAATTCCTTATCGTGATCCATGATCGGTGGGTGTTCTGGATATACGATTCTCGGATAGCCTTGGCGAACGAGCTCTGTCATCACAGCCAGCATGTCGACTTCACCTTCGTCGAGGAATACTTCGGTGTACTTCTCGTTGGGGATTTCGGTGATCACGTTGCGCCAGTGGACGTGATTAATTCGATCGAGATCACCGAAGTAGCGAGCGGTTTCGACCGGATCGCCACCCATTTCACGGGTCACTCCACAGTCGAAGGTAATGCCATTAGCTGTGCTATCGACGAGTCCAACTAGCTTCTTCCAACCATCGATACTGCCCATGATCTGCTCTGAGCCACGACTGATCGGTGCTGGCGGGTCGTTGGGATGGAGTGCGAGACGGACGCCGGCTTCTTCGGCGGCCGGAATTACGGCTTTCAGAAAATAAGTAATGTTGTCCCACATAGCGTCGGCAGTGTGAGCGCCTTCTTCGGGCAACGGTGGTAAGTCCTTGATCGAATCGTAGTCGAAGGCGTGATATTCCGCTCCGCCACGCCCCTCGACGTATGAGTAACCCTCGATGATGCGGTGGGCGTACCAGTTGTACTCGACTACCGGAATGCCTAAGCGACCGGCGACCTTAACCGATTCGATGACTTTGTCAATGTCTTCTTCACGACCTGTTTGACCATAGATAGCGTTTGGGAATCCGGTGATCATCTTGATTCCCATCTTGATGCCATGAGCGGCGAGTGCGTTCACCTCACCACCGAGAATTTCGTCGGTCCACGGCAACTGATTTTCACGACCAAAGTTCGAGTTCGAGCTTCCAGCACCACCGCTCGAATGGACGTTCGTGATTCCGAGCTGACGAACGCGCCGCAGCGTCGAGTCATCGAAATTGCTGACTGAAATACCTATCTTTGGGCCGTTTGGCGTATCGGTCATATTTATGGTCTCCGAATATTCCGAATAGCAGGTTGCCGTTGCTAGTTCCAGAGTTTTTGAATTGCTTCAAGGCAATCTTCGATCATCTGCTCCGCTGCTCCCGCTTCGAACGGTGCTGTAGGGCCAACTTCGTATCCACCTTCCGGATAGGCGTATGCCATTGGAAGGTATCCGTAATAACCGTTCGAATAGCCAGAAAAGAGAGTCCAGTCGGCAGGGGACCGTTCTTTTACGGCCGTTCCAATTTCGGCGAACGGTTCGACCGGAATGGCAACGAGCGCGGTGTTGCCGACCCGGATTACCTGAATTGGAATATCTCGCTTATTGCCACCGCGCCCGAACGTCTGAGTGTGCCGTAGCAACAACGTTTCGCGCTTGGCAGGGAATGCAGCCTGTTTGATCTCTTCGACCGAACCGCCACGGTGCCTCACATCTTCGAGATTGGCACTGATCCGGTCGAATCTGGCTTGCACTTCCGATTCAGGCGGCATTTCTTTGATCGGAAGCGATGCCGAAGAATCGATCACGCCAAGCGTGTCGTCCGATTCCCCCGCTTGCTTGAACGAGTAGATACCCAGTTCGGCGCCCGATGGAAGAATTTCTTCGAGCTTTTCCTCGCGGGGAACGGGGTCGATTGTTAGCCGTACCCTCGCAGCTTCGAGTCCTAGCTGCTTACCGAGATTTCGGTAAACCTTAGTGTCGCCGGTAAAACCATCGATCGGACCCTGATTGCCCGCCGCACCCTGAAGGAACAGGCAGGTACCCCCGACGATACTTTCAACCGTTTCGCGAACTGGGCCAGGGTAGTCAGGGGTGATGAGTTTATTGCCAGGGCCCATGATCGTCGGATGGCAGGCGTAGTTGACCAGAGTTGCGACTGGATTGCCATCGAGGTCGTCTATTGCTGTAACCAGCACTTCATGATCGACGAATCCTCCGGGATTGCGACCTGTGAACACGGTACCGTCATGGCTGACAGGTCGGCGGTTGATGTTGATCTCGCAGTGGCCTGTTCCGGTGTCGGAACGAACGGGAACGATCTTCGTTATCGCTTCTTCGACTGCGCTGGCTGAAGCTGGCCCCATAGAGCGCAACCACGGTTCGACCATTTCGGCACCCTTAACTATCCACGATAATCCTTCGATCGGACCTGAGTGCGTGTGAGTGTAGGAAACCCGCTGGTTTGAAGCTGAAATTCCGGTCGCTTCGGTAACCGCTTCTCTGATCGCAGTGTCGTAGGTCTCGACTAGCATGCACGTGTCGATATCGAGAATTGCGATACGGGCTGTAGGATCGGTGTTGCCGTCTGATTCGATCACCAAAGTCGTGATCGTCAGCGGCATATCGATACCCTCGGCGTCTTCGTGCGTCTGGGCGCCCCAACCGGCATGGGCGATACCGATAGGTGGTGTGATGTCGACTCTTGCGGCTCCGGCTGCGAGCATGTAGTTCTCCGTATCCACTAGCGATCAGCGAAATCCGAGTCGGTACGCTGCCTAAAGCAGGTTGGGATCCTGTCCCAATCAAACTGGTTGCGGGAGTCTACTAGTCCCACGCAGGTGGTGCGATGCTTTCGATGTTGGTTTTCACGTCGATTACGGCTGGCTTGCCAGAGTTCAAAGCTTGATCGAGAGCGCCTTCGAATTCACCTGGCTTTTCAACAGTGATGCCGAATCCACCCATCTGTTCGGCCATCGCCGCAAAGTGAGTTTCAGTCAGGTGCCACAGTTCGTTCGAACCGGGCAGATCACCTCCGTAGTTACGGACGTTGAGCCCTCGTTCCTGATTCAACGAATGGTTGTTGTTTACAACCGTCACCGTGTTCAGGCCGTAACGCATTGCTGTGTCTAACTCCATGAAGTGATACCAGAGTGCGCCATCACCCGCGAACGTGATAACGGGGCGTTCAGGAACTGCCGCCTTTGCACCAATTGCTGCAGGGAATGCCCAGCCGAGTGAGCCAGCGCACCTGATGTACGACTGATCGGGGCTGGTGAAATCGACCATCGTGCCGGTCCAGATGCCGGAATGACCTGTGTCAGCGACAAGAAGTGTGTCGCTCGGCATGTGATCGGTCAACTCCTTCGACAGCCGTTCAGTCCGCATCGGCGAATCATCCGAATTCCACAGATGGTCGACGCTTGCCTTCCAATCGCCCACGAGTTGCTGAGTGCGAGATAGCCAGTCGGCGCGCCCCTGCTCGTCGGTCGCTTTGCCAACTTCACTGCTGGCGTTGAGCATCTTTTGAAGCCCGGATTGGATGTCAGACATCACACCGACCTCTATCGGGAACGATCGCCCGAGTTCGGCAGCGTTGATGTCTATCTGGATAACACGGGTCCCTTTGCGAGGAAGTTTCCAGTCATTGGTCACCTGGCCACCGGTGTGGCTTCCGATGAAGAAAACGAGATCGGCTTCGGCGATTGCCTGGTTTGCACATGCCCGCGAGTAAGACCCGGGAACTCCGAGTGCAAGCGGATGGTCGGAAGGGAAGCATTCCTTGGCATTGAGCGCCGTTGCGACCGGAATTTCGAGCCGTTCAGCCAGTTCGATCAGTTGTCCGCTGGCGTCCGAGGTTTTCACCCCACCACCGGCAACAATCACCGGCTTCGACGCACTGGCAAGTGCACTGAGTGCTGCATTTACTGATTCGGAATCTGGCTCAGGTCGGAACGGGGGAAGACTGGAGAATTGGTTTTCGATCACCACTTCCATGTCGGCGCTTTTCTTTGTAATTTCACCGCCTGCGATTCCCGCAAGATCGAGATGCGCAGGACCTGGCGTGCCGGTGGTCGCTTCTCGAATCGCCTGACGGAGGTACATTGGAAGCTGATCAGTCGAATCGACCCGAGCACTGTATTTTGTGTTGGCACTGAAGGGGCTGCCGTGGTCGACTTCCTGATAGGCGTGACGATCTTGCTGTTCTTGGGTGAGCCGACCCGTTAGTGCGATGACAGGAGAGCTGGCGAGGTAGGCGTCTTGTAGACCAGCAGCGAGGTTGGTCGCCCCAACCGACTGCGCACCACAGAAGGCGATCGAGCCTTTAACCCGGGCGTAGCCATCAGCCATATAGGCGGCAGGCTTCTCGCTGTGTGCCATGATCCGCGCAATACCGAGTTCCTCCATACGCACCATGGAATCATCGACGATTACCGGCATAAAGAAGAAGTGCGTAACTCCGTACCCGTGGAGCGTCTCGGCAAGAAATTCGCCACCTGTCATCTCGGTCATGTAGTCAAACAGCCTTCGTTGAAATGTGTGTCTCGAAACTTCGGCGAACTTTACATCAGTGAATGACCGGTTGGACCGACGAATGCGTGAAGTTGAGAATGAAGTGCAAAGCACCGACTAGGCTGATCGCAACCTGATCCTCGATGGCAGCTTTCTCGGTTTTCCAGCCAGAAGTGCGGCTATTCCGCAGAGTGGTGGAAGTGCCATGTAGGCGATCAGACCGACCGTGTACGATCCCGTCTGATCGATCGAAAGAGCAAGAGGCAGTGGCCCAAGAGCCGCGGCGGTCATGGTGCCGAAGTTTGCCACACCACGAATACTGCCAAGATGCCTTCGTCCGAAATACGTGGGCACACCATTTGATTGAGATTCATCAAGAATCCCTGGATTGTGCCAATAACTGGGTTGCTGCTGTTAGCGGCGGCGCTCGAATCATGCGAATGCTGCTCCGGCAGCAGAAACGGCTCCTGCTAACGCTTCCGATCAGATCAAATCAACTGGAGTTGAGTAATCACAACGCCCCGTAGTCATAGTCTGGCTGAGGGGTGTTCTTGTGCGAGAGAGTTGATCAGTATCTTAGGCACGTCCGAACTTTTCTGCGATGTGACCTGTGACGTACTCAGCATCTTCGCCGACTCCAATGAATTGAGCCGATTTGGATCCGAACATCCACTGGAGTCCCATGAAATACAACCCCGGATACTCAGTCACGCCGCGCGTTTGATTCGGGTAGTTGTGCTCACCCGTAATCGGGAGCTTAATCCAGTCGAACTCGTACTTGAATCCGGTCGACCAGATAATCGTGATTATTCCGGCGTCTAGCAGGTTCAGGGAAGCCGGACTTTCCTCTTTCGGCCATTCCTGAATTCCGGGTGGGTCGATCGTGTCGTCGGGAGGCATTTGCATGCCGTGCTTTTCGATATATGCGTCGACGTTCGCCTTCCACCTGATCGGGTACTCATCTATCGCTCTCAGAATCTCCAACAGGTCGGTTCGCAAGTTGAGCGTGTCGCCCCTACCTCCTGTCACTGGGCCAACAAGTGTTACGCCATCTTTAGCCATCTGGCGCAGGTAGATATTGTGACCGCCGCGGGCTCCGCTTGTGTGCGCCGACGAACCGTACCTCGCATCGTTAACCGATTCGACGTTTTCGATAGTTCTATCGAAGTTACCCATCGTGTAATTCCACCACGAGGAATCACGGCCTCGATATCGGCGAGGACGTCGCCCAGCGTTCCCGACCGATAGGAATACTTGCCGACCGGCGTCGTGTAGCTCCTCGGCTACTTGTGCGCCCGACTGACCTGAACCAACGACCAGCACTGCACCCTCCACCAGCGCCTGGGGGTTCTTGTAGTCGGCTGAATGGATCTGAATTACAGAGTCAGTGATGTCGGGAGAGAAATCGGGGACTTTTGGCACACCGAACGCTCCCGTCGCGACCACCACGCAGCGTGCAGCGATTACTTGGCCAGAATCCAACGTGAGGAGATAGCCGTCCCCTTTGCGTTCGAGCGAATCGACCTCAACGCCAGTCCTAACTGGAGCGTCGAAATGCTTAGCGTAGTTCTGGAGGTAGTTGATCGTTTCTATCTTCGAGAGATATCCTTCAGGATCGTCGCCAACATAGTGAAACCCGGGAAGTCGAACCGCCCAGTTCGGATTGACCAGATAAAAGCCATCCCAACGTTCAACATCCCATGTGTTCCCAACCTCGCCACGTTCGAGGATGACGTGCTCGATACCGTGTTCTTTGAGGAAGTAACTGGTCGCCAAACCGGCCGATCCGGCTCCGATTATTACGATGTTGTGCGATTCGTTCTCGTGCGAACCCGACAAATGCGGACGCCCTTTGTTGGATGTTCTGAGTGGTTTGGACCGTTGATGCTGATATTGATATCGAGCTGGCAGCGCCAAGGATAGTAGCTCCAAAATGAAACTTGTGGGCGAAGTGGCTGCTTATTTTGCGGATTGAACTCGCGATTCTGTTTGCCTGCGACTTGTGCTCGACACAGTTCGCTATGAAACTTGTTTCCGAATCGCGCTTTACCAACTTTGCAGCATCGAAAGAACTTTCATGAAAATCACTAAAGTCACACCCTGGCTGCTTCTTGCCACCGCTGCCTACAACTTTGGTCGACAGGGTGAATACATCTTTGTGGAGGTTCAAACCGACGAAGGTATTACGGGCTGGGGCGAGGTGACGACTACTCATCCGGTCGCAAACCGGGCTGTCTGTGCCGTGTTGCAGCAGATAGATCCGTTGATCGTTGGCGACGATCCGTTCCACATCGAAATGATCTGGAACAAGATTTTTCGACGGTTCACGTACATGGGTTCACGAGGTGCATCGACCAACGCTATCAGCGGTATAGATATTGCGCTCTGGGACATTCGCGGTAAGGCGATGAACGAGCCTATCTATAACCTGCTGGGTGGTCCGGTTCGAGAAAACATCGAGCTCTACACGCACCCCGATCCGAACATCGGACCTGATGAAGCGAAACGCCAGGCGAAAGAGATCGCTGACTCGGGTCATACGGCGATGAAGTTCGATCCCTACCCGCATAATGGTCGAAGAGAGCATGGGTATCTCAGCGGAACTATGACTACCCGAGGCGAGGCAGAGGGGAACGAGATCACGGCGGCGATTCGTGAGGGTGCTGGCCCCGAAATGGAGTTGCTGATCGACGCTCATGGTCGGTTCGATGTTCCAACAGCTGTTCGTCTTTCGCGCAGCGTCGCTCCATCGAATATTCACTGGTGGGAAGAGCCAGTTCCGGTCGAGAGTACGCATGCGCTCAAAAACGCTCGCAACCAGATCGAACTTCCGATCTCTGTGGGTGAGCGACTTCACACGCGCTGGGAATTCGTTGCTGTGTTGGAACAGGATCTTGCTGACTTCCTGATGCCCGATGTGACCTGGACCGGAGGCATCACGGAACTCAAGAAAATTTCGACAATGGCGGAGGCGTATTACGTCCCGATTTCACCACACGATGCCAGTGGTCCGATCAACGTGTTGGCGGGCGCACAGGTGATGATGAGTGTCCCGAATTTCTACAAGCTAGAGACGGCGCGACATCGATTGAACGCTTACGACAACTTCATCCAGACACCGCTCGATGTTCGAGAAGGTCGACTACACCTGCCTGACACTCCCGGACTTGGTATTGAGATGAATATGGATTTCCTCCGTGCCAATTCCGACGAGCAGTTCCATGGCGAGTAGGTTCATTTCTTTCAAGAATTTCGGGGAAAGTAAACGAACGACATCCTGACCGTAGCCAAGAGGAGTGGATGCGTCTTCGGTGGGAAGGAGGTGATCGTCGCACGCAAACCTTCGATGCTTGCGCTTGCGCGACTCCACACCAGGTCTATCGGCTCCGAAAACTCTTCTCGGGAAAACGTGCCCGTTGCAGCGCCCGATCTTCCTGTAAAGTCCGGCGTGCAATCGACAGGCGCCGGTTAGTACAAAGGGAATCACAGCATGAAGATCAGGTCAGTCAAAGCTATTGAGGTCAATGTCACTCCCCATCCAACTACCAAACCGCGTGTTCCAAAATTCGACACAGACGGTTTCGTCAGCCCGATGCAGCGCTACCCGGAACTGAAGCGAAGCGATTGGCGCAATGACTGGAACCGCACGGCGTGTGTGGTCACTGCTGAGGACGGCACATGGGGATTCGGCCTGACGCCCCACAGTGGTGTGACTGTTCCCTTGATCAACGACCACATCGGTCCGGTCATAGAGGGCGAGAATTGCATGGCAACCGAGAAGCTATGGGATCTCATGCAGAAGGCGACATCACCATATGGAACTGCCGGTGTTTCGAGCTTTGCTATCAGTGCAGTCGACAACGCCCTCTGGGACCTCAAAGGGAAATTACTCAACACGCCAGTTTATGAACTCATCGGCGGTCCTCAGAAAGAGAAAATATTCTGTTACGCCAGCAATACCGATATCTCTTATGGAACAGAGAACTCGATCGAATGGTTCCTTGAGCTCGGGTTCAAAGCGGTGAAGCTGTTCTTGCGAGAAGGACCTGATTCCGGCCTCCCTGGCCTCAATCGTACTGAGGAACTGGTTGCGAAAACCCGGGAGCAGGTTGGCCCCGATGTTGAAATAGCGGTCGATTGTTGGATGTCGATGAATACCGACTACATGGTTCGCATCGCCGAACAGCTCCGACCGTATCGCATCAAGTGGCTTGAGGATTACATGCTGCCTGAGGACATGGACAGCTACTTCAATCTGCGTCAACGAGTTCCTTACCAAACCCTCGCAACAGGCGAGCACTGGTACTCGGTACATCCGTTCGCCCTCGCTGCGAGTCATGGGCTCGTCGACATCTTCCAACCCGATCTGCAGTGGGTCGGGGGAATGACTGCTGGTATCAAGATCTGCCACCTCGCCGAAGCCCACGGGCTCACCGTGATTCCGCACGCAAGCACTAACTATCCGTATGGACAACACTTGGCGTATGCGATGTCATCGGTCATGTGGGCAGAGCGTTCGGAGGGTGTAGCCCCTCCGGGGGTACCGTTGGAAGAGCTGGTAGTACTGCCCGGTACTCCTATCATCAAAGACGGCTACATTACTCCGTCAAACGCTCCCGGGTTCGGCTTCGAGTTCGGTCTCGAATGGATCGAGCAACATACAACATAGGCGGTCGCGTATCAGGGTGGGACGCCAGATTGCTTGCGTTTTCACAGCCGGGCGGGAGTAGTATGTCGCCCATGCCTAATTCTGATCGAATGCCCGACTCGAGCGTTTCTGCTTGAACGAGGCAACCGAACCGCAGGTAAACCCAACCGACCAACCGCATCCTCTTGACGCCAATAAGTGGAAAGCATTTGCCGCCATTGGTATTGCTTTCTTCACAATGGTCGCAAGCATGGGGATGGTGTTCATCGCACTCGTTCAGATCGCTGAAACGTTTGGTGTAACACTTCGCTCGGCTTCGTGGATCGTAATTGTTCAGGGTCTGACTATCAGCGCGTTCATGATGCCTATGGGCAGGATGGCCGACATCATTGGCCGGCGAAAAGTTCACCTTATGGGACTGACTCTTTTTGCTGGTGGATCGGTATTCACCGCATTCGCTCCAAGCTTCGGATTGCTGATTCTCGCAAGAATCGTTACGGCGGTCGGTAACTCGATGGGTCAGTCGGTTGGTACCGCCATGGTGCTTTCAGTCTTCCCGCCGCACGAGCGAGGGAAAGCGATCGGGGCACAGACAACCTCGGTCGCAGTAGGTGGAGCAACTGGTCCTGTAATCGCCGGGTTGGTTCTTCAGTTCCTGCCGTGGGAAGCGCTGTTCCTGATGTTGACCATACCGATCGGTATCGCCTTTATCGCTGCGTTCTTCATCCTCGATGAAAAACAGGTCAGCCAGCAGCGGACGGGAGCGCGGCCGTCGTTCGACTGGGTTGGTGCGATTGTTTCTGGTTTAACCATCATCGTCGTAGTAATCCTGATCAACAATCCGTTTGGCGTAGCCATCGTCTCACCGCTGATTCTTGGCGGTGTTGCTTCGGCGGTCGTACTGTTCGGATTCTTCGTGTGGTGGGAGCTCAAGTCGGATTCTCCGATGCTCCAATTACGCATGTTCAAGAACCTCGTCTTTTCGATGGCCGTGGCAACGCGATTCCTCGGCTTTTTGGGAACCACAACTGTTAGATTCCTAATGCCGATCTATCTGATCAGTTTGCGTGATATCGGGGAAGCGATTGCCGGAGGAATCCTGTTTCTCACATCGCTCGGGATGGCAGTTGCTGCCAGTTCGTCGGGTCGAATGGGAGACCGAATAGGGGAACGTCCTTTCACGATCGTTGGCTTCTCGATGCTGGTTGTAACCGCATTGGCGTTAATGAGTTTCACGGCCGATACGCCGTTCTGGATCATCTCGGTCGTCCTGTTGATAAACGGCCTCGCGATGGGGCTGTGGGGCGTACCGAATAACAGCACGATCCTTGGCAGTGTTCCAACGGAATCGTTCGGAGTTGTCGGGGCACTTACGAATCTGACAAGGAATGTTGGAAACGTTGCTGGCCAGGCAATTGCTTCTGCAGTTGTAGTGGGTGTGATGGTTGCCGATGGATTCGATATACCGCTGAATAAAATCACGGGCGATGCGGCTGCCAGCGCGTCGTTTATGAACGGCTGGAAATACGCCTACGTGCTCGTGACTGTATTCTCACTAATTGGGCTTGCATTGGCGATTGTCACGAAGCCGAAACGGACAGACCTGTCGGAGTAGCTACCCGGTAGTCTCTAGGTCCCCAGCCCGTGCGGACGACCTTGTCTCACCGCTCATGAGATACCGCATCACGTAAGCTGCCTAAATGAAAATAAATTCCCTCGAAATCTTCCACGTCGCCATGCCTTTGATCTATCCGTGGCGAACGGCGTACGGCGCGGATTACGACATACATTCGGTACTCGTGAAAGCTACCAGTGGCGATCATACGTCATGGTCGGAATCGACTCCTCTGCAGATGCCTTCCTACAGTCCAGAGGGAGCAGCAGGCGTATTCCTCAACGTGTCCGAGTACTTCGCTCCTCGCGTCGTTGGGCAGGAATTTGAGTCCGCCGAAAACGTTTCGAACGCGCTATCGGTTTTCAAAGGCAACCAGTTCGCCAAGGCTGCACTCGAAATTGTCTGGTGGACGCTCGAGTCGAAGATCCAGAATCGCCCACTTCATGAACTATTAGGCGGCACACCTCGGGAAGTTCAGGCGGGTGCCGACTTTGGGATTCAGGATTCGTTCGACATGTTGCTTGGAAACATCCACACTGCAATCGGTGCTGGTTTCCCACGTGTGAAACTCAAAGTCGCTCGCGAATGGGATGTCGATATGCTGAGAGCGGTTCGCTCGGCTTTTCCGAACGAGAAATTCCATATCGATTGCAATTCTGGTTACACGCTCGACGATCTCGACATGTTTCGGGAAATCGACAAGTTCAATCTCGAATTCATTGAGCAACCGCTGGCGCACGACGACATTCTTGATCACGCTGAACTGGCTCGATCGATCGATACGCCGATCTGCCTTGACGAATCGGTTACCAGTCCGAGAGTGGTCGAACAGGCGCTTTCGATCAAAGCCTGCGAATACGTGAACATCAAGCCGGGCCGGGTCGGCGGATTGGCTAACTCCGTTCGGATTCACGACATATGCCAGAACGCTGGCGTGCCAGTGTGGGTCGGCGGGATGCTAGAGAGCGCAGTCGGATCGGCTGTGTGCGTGGAACTGGCTACATTACCGAACTTCGTTTATCCAGGCGACCTGTTCCCGTCTTCTCGATTTTACACACGCGACCTCGGTCAACCCGAGGTCGAACTCACAGATCGGCAGACGATGATGCCGTACGAAAACGGACTTCCTGAACCCGATCAGGAATTGCTCGAAAAGTTCACGCAGGAGCGAAAATTAATTGTTGCTTCAGGGTAAACGTAGATTGACTAGCGATATTCAGGATTCAGATGACCGTACCCTGCACCAGCATCCCACTTCGATCGCTGATTACCGTGGGCGGGTACACTGCCAGCATCTTTGATCATCCTTGCGAAGTGCATGAGATTCTATGCCATGAACGTCGTGTTCCGGTTGGTGAAATCGTTTTCCGGTCCACCTGAACCCTCATCGAGTTACGACGACCAAGATCCTGCTTAGCCAACCCTGCTCGGCCATGTCCGAATACACACCGTGGGTAATTTTGTAGTCGATAGGGCGGATGACCTCTACCGGAACACTCTGTGCTTCCATGACCGTCCGGGAGTTGTTGATGAGGTCTTCGGTGTGAGAAAGCTCCGGGGTTGGTTTCAGAGTGCAGTTGAAAATGAGAGCCGAAAGATCGGAAAAATCCATCCTAATTCGGTATTGGACATTTTGGGTGTCCCTCGATGCCGATGCTGTCACAGTGACAGAGATGTCGGCTCTCCCTCAGTTGGTGCGCCAGATCAGAATTCGATTCAATGTTGTATCTGGCGAGTATCGCAAAAATTCCGTTCTCACTCGCCCCCCTTCTTCGGAAATCTATTGATCGCAGCATCACTGGGTGAATCGTCGCCCGTTTCCACAAAACTTCCGATAGGCTTTCGCTTCGTTGAAGTGAACACAATGTTGCGGAAACTACTGATGAGGAACGAAACGAATGGCTGACTCGCGACCGAATGTGATCGTCTATTTGACCGATGATCAGGGCTATGGCGACCTTTCCTGCATGGGTGCAACCGATTTTCAAACACCGACTCTTGACCGGATGGCTAACGATGGAGTCAGGTTTACGAACTGGTATTCCAACAGTCCGGTGTGTTCGCCTTCACGTGCGGCACTGCTTTCGGGTCGGTATCCGGGAAACGCCGGGGTCCGATCGATCCTGCGAGGTCACAGAACCGCTACGGGTCTGCCGGCCAGTACGCCAACTCTCGCCACAATGCTCAAGAAAGAGGGTTATCAGACGGCACTCACAGGCAAGTGGCACCTAGGCTTGGCTGAAGATTCACGACCTGGTGTTCACGGATTCGAGAAGACGTTCGGGTTCATGGCGGGCTGTATCGATTTCTATTCGCATATCTACTACTGGGGAGCCAATCGACCCGGTCCCAGCCTCAATCCCACACACGATTTGTGGGAAGACAACGAGGAGATCTGGCGCAATGGCGAGTATTTCACCGAGTTAATCGCCAAGAAAGCGATCGAGTACATCCGGGAGATGAGTAAGTCGGACAAGCCGTTCTTCCTCTACGTGCCGTTCAACGCTCCTCACTATCCGATGCACGCACCACAGGAGTATATGGATCGCTTCGCCGATCTGCCGTGGGATCGCCAGGTAATGGCTGCAATGATTAGTGCAGTCGACGACGCTATAGCGAGCATTCGAGACGAACTCGATCGCCTGAGACTAACCGACAACACGCTTTCGGTGTTCACCTCCGACAACGGACCATCACGCGAATCGCGAAACTGGCTCGATGGTGCACAGGATCCTTACTACGGCGGCACTTCCGGAGGCCTGAAAGGGCACAAGTTCAGCCTGTTTGATGGCGGAGTGAAGGAGCCAGCGATTATGAGCTGGCCAGCTCGTATTCCACCCGAGCAGGTGAGCGATCAGTCGTGTGCTTCGATGGACATCGTTCCGACAGTTCTTGAGGCAGTTGGGGTGGATTCGTCGCAGTACGAACTTGACGGCACGAGTGTGCTTTCGCATGTGGTTGAGGGAAACGACCTTCAGGAGCGACCAATCTTCTGGGAGATGGAAGGCCAGACGGCGGTGCGTCGTGGGAAGTGGAAACTTGTCCTCAATGGGCAGTTGGTTGAAAACACAGAGCCGATCGCTGATGTGCATCTTTCCGATGTCGAATCTGATCCTGCCGAATCGACCAATCATGCCGATTCTGAACCAGAGATAACGGCCGAATTGAAAGCGCTCGCAGAGAACTGGCGCGCCGGAATCGAGAAACGGTGGGAAGACGACTACGCCTCAGCCGACTACGAGTACGTCGCACACGGAATGGTTTAAGTGGGCTGACATCGAAACCTGATTTGTTGGCACCGATAGGAATGAATGAATGATTTACGACAAGGTAGGAATCCACGATTCGATCAAAAGTCAGGGACACTGGCTTGAGTCGAGCGATACCCCGACACTAACCCTGTTTTTGGACGACCTCACCGATCGATCGCTTCGTCGGGTTAAGCAGTTAGGGGTCAAAGGCGTGAGTATGGCCGGTCTCGATACCGGTGGACTCGAAACGTGGACAGACGAAAACCTGAAGCGTCACATTGATCGCGTCGCCGAGGCTGATCTTGAACTTCGTAACATCATGTTCAGTCCTTCTGACGAAACGATATTCGGCGAAGATGGTCGGGACGAAAATATTGAAACGATCATCAAGGCAATTCAGGTCGCCGGTCGTCAGGGCTTGCCGGTCATGGAGTACAACTTCTACGCCCACCGCATCGTCGAGGGGTACAAGGTTGTTCCGGGTCGCGGTGGTTCGGGTTTGATGGACTTTAACAACGACCGCATCAAAGATTTACCACCGTTGCAGGGCAAGACAGCTCATTCACTTGACGAAATGTGGGGCAACGTCACGTACTACCTGAAAGCCGTCGTTCCGGCAGCAGAAGAGGCAAATGTACGACTCGCGTTGCATCCAAATGATCCTCCAGCGCCGATCAGTCGTGGTAGCGGTCAAATCATGAGCACGGTTGAAGGCTGGAAAAAGCTCACAAACATCGTTCCAAGCCCCTACAACGGGATAACCTTCGACTGCGGCGTAACACGAGAGCTTGGGCACGATCCGGTCGAGGTATGTCGGTACTTCGGTGAGCGGGATCAGATCAATCATGTTCATTTCCGCAACGTCGTCACTCGCACTCCAAACCTCGACTACACCGAGGTGTGGATCGACGAGGGCCAGGTCGATATGTTCGCCGTGATGAGCGAGCTGGTACGCCAAAAGTACCCACGGTTGATCTACCCCGAACACCCACCCGAAAACGATTCCGACACCGAGTTCCCGTTCGCTGGTATATCAGCAACGACCTACACCGGATTTGCGTACACTGTTGGCTACGCACGGGCGATGATGCAAGCCGCTCTTGCAACTCAGGCAGCAGGAAACTAGGAGAGTTCAGCTGATGACAAAAACCCCGATGAATCAACGAATTGCTCGTCATGTCGACACGATGGAAAGGCACGGTGAGGGTGAACGGTGGGCTGAGGTATTGATTTCGGATGGACGTAATCGGGCGGTCTGGATATCAGGTCCTCCGGGTACCCCTCCGGACCCGCACATTCACCCCGATTTCAACGAATGGTGGATTGCCCTTGATGGACGGACTCAGTGGCAGATCGGACAGTACGAGCCGGTGTTATCGGAGTGGGGCGACATCATCATGGCGCCGGCTGGTTTCGCGCACGATATTCAACCAAAAGAAGGTGTGCAGGCGATCCGATTTGGAATTACTCATCCCAACAGCAATCACGACATCAAGGGCGTCGCTCCATGTCGATTTATTCCGGTCGATGAGAGTCAAACCAACCCGAATCTGATTCATACAAAGTTGAGCGCGTTCATCGAGCGGAATGGTACGTCGTCGAACTGGGTTGAGGTTGCCGTTTCTGACAGTCGAAATTACGGCACGTACACGTTTGAGATGCCAGATACGGTTTCTGAGACGACAACTCACGAGAACGAAGACCGGTGGTGGGTTGTGTTGCAGGGGCAGATCGAGTGGGCGGTCGATGGCGAGGATGTCGTTATCGCTAGGCTAGGCGATGTCGTGTTCGTCGAGAAGGGTAAGGCGTATTCGATAACGACCACTGGTAGCGAGCCATCCATCCGAATTACGATCGCCGGTCCGACCAGCTAGATAAGCGGTTATAGCGATCATCGTCTTGTCATTCTGAACGACAGTGGCTGTGGTCATTTCCGCTATCAATCGGAATGCAAATAACGCTGCGCGAAAATCGAGTTTGAATCTTCCGAAAACTATCCAATGTTTCGCCTGTACGACACACCGCTCGGCGCACCAAATCGCGGCTATGAGTGGTACACGAGAGTTATAGACATCCCGAAGCTGAACGCCCAACGTCGTTGTTCGACCAGCACCTGGCGGATTCGGATCTTCGAGGTTTGACGGAAGATCTCAAAATCTCATCGTATTCAAGTGCTTTCGAGATCAAATTCGACTCGGGTAAGCTACATGATGTCAGAGATATTGGGTTCATCGAAAGAAATACGGCGCACGCGAAGTATCCTGATTTGACCTTCTTGAAAGTCTTGTTTGGCCAGCAGTTCTTTTAGCGACTGAAGGACACGTTTGGCGGCTGTTCCACTAAGGATTTCTATAGGACTGCGTTACAGGACATCCTTTTTGGTGGTCTGCTGCCATCGTTTATTCCTCAGGTAAGTTGATCAAACTCACGATCTCATCACGGCATTTGATTCCTTCAACTCTGGGAGAGCATCAAAATTCCGGAATGCAATCTGAAGGCTGGTCATCGCAACGACTCTATCGTCCGTTTGTACGGGCTTCATTGATCATCGCCGTGGTGCTCGGTTTTTCAACCGGTGCGACGATACTGATCATGCCGGTTCTCGGTATGGATCGTAACCTGACGTGGGTCACCCACTCGCAGTCGCACGGAGTCGTACAATTATTCGGCTGGGTCGGATTATTTGTGATGGGCTTTGCGTATCACGTTGTGCCTCGATTTTTCAACAGCCCCATTCGCTATCCGCTTCCGCAAAAAGTGAGTATGTGGCTAGTTGTGTTGGGACTAGTACTTCGATTCACCGGACAGAGCGTGTACAAAACCACGTTCGGTGATCCGCTGGTTTTGGCTGGTGGAATTTTGCTTTTCGCCGGACTTCTCGTTTTTGGATGGACACTGCTTGAGGTTGTACGTCGGGCACCGAGCCGATCAGGCGTTTCCGAGATGTGGGCGATGAGCGGGATCTTCTGGGCTGTTGTTGCTGGTGCGTTGCATCTGACGGTGACATTGCGAATGGCGATCGATAGTGCCCCGCTTGCCGATGCCGGTTGGAACGAAGCATTGATTTACGTCGCCACGTTCGGGTTTGTTAGCAGTTTTATCTTCGCCGTATCAGCCAGAGCTGTTCGCGGGTTTTTACTTCTCAAACCGATGTACGAAAGAGTGAATCTCGTAGCTGTTGCCGGTGTGCAGTTTGGGCTGGTAGTTCTGGTGGTGAGTCGTTTTGCGGATCTGACGGAAGGTGTCGCTTCGACCGGGTTAATCCTCGCCGCACTCGGAGTTGTTCTTTATGTCTACTCCCTTCGGGTGCTTGAACCGGCAAGCGGTCCTGTTCGTCGGTTTGGGGTCGGATACGAGCGATACAACTTGCTCGTGCGCTCTGCCTATGGCTGGCTAGTTGTTGGATGCGCAATGCTGATCGTCACCGCTCTCGACGATGCCGGTGTGACTGACGTGATGCCCGCCGAGGTATCGTTGCCCGTGATGCACGTCTTCACCCTCGGATTCATCACGACGTTGTTATTTGGCGTTGCTTCGAAAATGCTGCCGATCTTCGAGGGAGCGGATATTCATCATCCTCGGTTGATGGACATTGCATACGTGTTCGTAACGATTAGCGTGATTCTGCGGGTTGTGTTCGGATTTTCTATTTCCGCGATTGGTGAGCAGGCGTTGGCGGTCTCAGGTGGCGTCGGGTTCATTGGAATCTGCCTATTTGCGATTGTGGCGTTCCAAACCATGACCGAGGCGGCCCGCGCTTCGTACGCCGTTCGGGCAGCAGAGTTTGGGCAAGTCAGATTTGATCAGGCACGCCGGCCGACGAGCAGCCCGTTGAATCTGAAGTAGAGATGTCGTCAGGATTTTGTCAATCTGAATTCGATTCAGCGTCACACTCGAGCGGGATCAGCTATCTACCGGCCCTCGGCGGGTGTGCGTGTCCCCTCACCAAATCCCTCAGCTCCGATGAATGTGCTCGGGACGCGAAATTCGCGATAGACACCGATGTAAGTCCCTACTCAGCCATCAGTCGGTCGATGTCGCCCTGGAGCTGTTCGAGATATTGAGGGTATAGATTCTGCTGGTAGTTGAGGGCGGTATTTCCACCTTCGTCGGAGTACCACGAAAAATGCCCCGGTTCTGACTGATAGATCGCGTCGGCGGGATCGACTTCGATCATCCTAAAGTAGTCGGTGACATATTGCGAACCCGTCATCCGCCACGTCGGACCGCCGCTGATATTGATGATCCGAGTCGAGTCGTTCAACTCTGCATCCACTCCCGCGATAATCGCGTTCACCGCATCGTCACGATGTACGAATTCGATCTTCTGATCGGGCAGGAACGGCCATTCAGTGGGTGGCTCCTGAAACACGGGAATCGATACTCCTGAAATTCGAAGTACACAGGAATCGAGACCCGAATTCACTACGATCTGTTCCGAGTCCGCTTTCGTTTTGGCGTAATTGTCGTCGGGATAATAGCTCTGGGAGGTTGTCACTTCGGCGTCGTTGGCGGGTGTGCCATAGACGCTTACCGACGAACTAAACACAAGCCGCGCTGTCGGTGCATTCGCCTTGATTGCATCTACGATTATCTGCGTACCTTCGACGTTCACTCGCTGAGCAAGTTCGATCTGTTGATCGGCTACTGGTGGCAAGATCGCCGCCAGATGGACGGCAGCATCTACGCCATCGACTGCCGATCCAACATCGTCAGCCGATGTCAGATCACCCGGTAGAGCCGAGACGCCGTCGGGCATGCCTTCAAAGTTTGCTGAAGCAAGATCGAACGCTTTCACACTGTGACCATCGGCAACGAGCCGAGCACAGACCAAACGGCCCATGCTTCCGGCTCCGCCGGTAACTAGCACTACTGCCATTAGGTGAGGACTGTCCCTGGTGCGTCGGCTTTGTCTTCGATTTCTACCACGAGAGCCTCGACCGCAGCGATGTTTGCATCGGATGCATCGGCGCTCAAAGCTGTGCCAGCTTTCTTCGTCTTATTTGCGAGCGGTACGCCGGCAAGTGATTTGAAAAAGAACTTGTCGCGTTGAACTGTTAGTCGATCGGCCAGATCGTTTTGCCCTGCCCCCGAAATCAGCGATATTGCCTCATCGAGCAGATTCTGTCCTCTTGGCATGTTTAGCTAGTTCTCCAATTACTGATTAGTCGTTTGAGTGTGAGTGCGAAGTTTGGCTTGATCCTTCTTCGCCGGGATGCCATTCGTTGCCTCTTGAGCTGCTACCGTTCGGTGGGTGGACTGTCCCATCGCCATGGTAAGCCGCGTGAGAATGCGTTCCCACAGTAGGACCATCATGCGGTTTCACAGCCTCAATATCTACATCAGGCAACCGGTCGAATCCGTGACCATCGTGACGATCGAACGGGAACGGCTGGAACTTTTCGAATATCCTGCCAAATCGCTGCCGTGAAGGTCGAGGATCGTATGGGAATGCGAACTTTTCTCGTCCGGCGGGAGCAACGTGGTGTAGCTCGTAATCGCGGGTTCCCAGTCCGTTAACGACCGCAGTATTGATGGTCGTCTGCTCCGAGAGGCCCTCGATCGCGGCACCGGCAAGATCGAACTTGCGCTCACCGGCGTCTTCGACACCCATCTCTTCGCTAAGCGAGCCTGGAGTGCCGGGTGACGCCGTTACCGCGTCGACACAGGCCTGGTCGATCGCTACCGGATCGGTGCTGGCGAACACGCCAAGGTTTGGCACGATCGGTATATCCGAGAATCCGGCACAGTCGCATTTTGGCGAAACATCGATAGCGAGCGTAACGAAACCAACCTTCGGGACAGTCTTGCACACGCCGAGCGCAGCATCGGCAATCGCGATATCAGTCGCATCAAACATCATTTGATTTGGCTGGAAAATTCCTCGTGGGTTCAGTACGTTCGCACAGCCCAGACATGTCATGCACTTGTCTCGATCCCATTCGATTCTGTTGTCATCATTCACCCTGAAAAGCCCGATCGGACATGCCTCCTCGATCAACTCCCACTCGGGGTCGGCTTCTTTGTCGACAATGTAGTTTTCATCGAACTCCACTGCAGCACCGAGCCCGTACTTCGGGTGACCGCCCATGTGTACGTTGAATTTGCCACGTTTCGACTGTGCACCGATTCCAAGATTCTTGAGTGCTCCACCGATCACTCCCATACCGTGTCCCTTGAAGTGAGTCAGTGTGATCAGCACATCAGCGGCGGCGATCGCCTGTGCGACATAAGCCTCTTTTAGGAGGTAGCCCTCAGGGATATCGACTCGATAGTCACTGGTCCCCACGTAGCCATCAGCCGCAATGAACGGGCAACCGAGTACGGCCGATGAGTAGCCGTTTCGCTCCGCCGTAAGCAGCAGGTCCAGCTCGGTCGCACGTGATGAGTGCGGACCGTATGTCAACGTTGTGGTGTCGCAGACGAACGGTCGGCCACCGAGTTCTTTCACACGGTCAGCGACCGCTCGGGCGTATACCGGGCGGAGATAAGCGCTTGAATTCCACTCACCGCAGTGAAGTTTGATGGCAACGACATCACCTGGTGAAACGAGCTTGTCGAGCCCTGCAGCATCGAACACTGTTGTGGTCTTTGCAATCAGGCTGGTGTCGGCCGAATCACTTCTGGCGTCCATGAAATAAACATCGGATGGCATTGTTGCCTCCTGCTCAATAAAACGAATCGGGGTTACTGAAATAGTTTCGCGGCGGAATATATCTTATAAATCAGAGTTTGCGCGAGGTTTACGGACCAACTCTTGGAACCTGATGAGATTCGAGTTGTGCGTTAGAATGGCGATCTTTGAAGATTTCGTTCAATTACCGACCGTTCCCAACAGGACAAATATCAGGAGAAATTAATGGGATACGAAGTAGAGAAACTCGTGGCCGAAAACGCATTGGTCGGTGAAGGTCCTGTGTGGGACGTTGAATCGCAAACGCTTTACTGGATCGATATTCAGGGCGGTAAGTTCTGGAACTACGATCCCGTAACAGGTGAGAATAAGTTGCTGCACGAGGGATACAACGTTGCAGGTGCTACTCGCAACAAGCAGGGCGGTCTTGCTGTCGGCACGTGGGAGGGCGTTCAGCTCTGGAACTCGGACGACAATTACACGTGGCTACACAGGGGCGAAGTCGACGGTCGACCGATCAAGCTCAACGACATCACGGTAGGACCCGATGGAAGTCTGTATGGCGGAACCGGGCACCTCGATTCGTGCGCCGTTTTCAGATTCAAGCCCGACGGATCGGCGGAAATTATCGACGATGGTCTTGTTCTGTGCAACGGAATGGGCTTCTCACCCGACCTCAAGACGTTCTACTCAACCGATTCACCGGTGCACAAGATTTACAAGTGGGACCACAATCCAACAACCGGTGCGATCACCAACAAGCGAGTATTCGCTTCCACACCGCCGGATTGGGGAATCCCGGATGGCATGACCGTCGATGGCGAAGGCTACGTATGGTCGGCTATCTGGTACGGCGGTGCGGTCGTTCGGTTCGACCCGGACGGCAAGGAAGAGCGCAGGGTTGAATTGCCAGCTGCCCAGACGTCGTCGGCAATGTTCGGCGGAAAAGACCTGAACGAACTGTATGTAACGACGGCTGCGTTTGGCACCGGCGATCCCACTCCAACAGGTATGGAACCCCCCGGTTTTAAAATGGATACCTACCGTGGTGGCGATCTGTACCGGGTGAAACTCGATATTCAGGGCAAACCCGAGTTTATTACAGATTTTGCTGTACCCAGCTAGTAAGGGGCTGGGCCGCTGGGGGTGACCGGGATCCCGGTGGCGTTCGTGGCTGCCTTTTTTTATTTCGATCATGGGATATCTAAACGAGCGTTCATTCGGTATTCTTTAATGAAGACCCACATCCTGAGTCCCTGCTTGAATTGGTCGGGTGCTCGTCTGAAAATATTTAGGATTCCTGATGAATACGGCCGATATCCGATCGTTTTATGCGCGTCGTTCGCACTTGCTAATTTTGTTATTTGTGGTGTTTGCCAGTGCGATTTTCGTAAGTTGCGAATCTGACTCATCTGAGGATTCCAGCTCAGAATCTGGTTCGGACGCGAGCACAGAGTTCCAACCTTTCGACAACGTTGCCCCCGCACTTCTTGGCGACGATGCCGAGATCAAGAACCGCTATCCTGGCGTTGCCATTTTCGATTTTGATCGCGATGGCGACCTCGACTTCTACGTGACTTCCGCCGAAGTGGGCGCACCGATCGAACAGGCACGTGGCGAGAGCAACAAGTTATTCCGAAATGATGATGGTTCGTACGTCGATGTTGCTGAAGAGGCAGGCGTTGGAGCACCAGCGCACAATTCAAGTGCCGTTGCCGCGTGCGACTTCAACAACGATGGCTATCAAGATCTGTATATCGGAGCGATGGGGCGTGTAGGCGACGATCTCGATTACGGCTCGATCGAAAGAGGCTCAGAGCTTGAATTTATCGCTGGCGATCGGCTCTACATCAACCAGAAGAACGGTACTTTCACCAACGCTACCGAAAGGTGGTTCGGTGATCTTGTGAACATCCGGTCGGTCGGCTCTCTTGCTTGTGGCGACGTCGATAACGACGGTTGGCTCGATCTGTATGTCGGTAACCGAAGTGACGTGGATTTCACTTCGTTCAACCACGCCAGCCACCCGGGTCACTACAACACGATGTACCTAAACAGCGGTGGATCGTCGTTCGCCGATATCACCACAGATGCCGGACTCATGGCACCGCCGATCGTGATGAGAGATTCATTCGGCGATCCGATTATCTTCCCTGAGGGTGCTGAAGAAGGGCAGGGCTTCGAAGGGTTTGATCCAGACCACCTCGATGCCAACGGCAACACTGGCGGTGATCCTGCCGGTGAGACGTGGGCAACTCTTTTCTTCGACCACGATGACGATGGAGACGTCGATCTATGGCTGGCAGACGACGGTGATCGCCTAAAGGTTTACCGGAACGACACCAGCGCATCCGACGTGAGATTCACCGACATTACGGCTCCGATGGGTATCGATCAGTCGGGGGCCTGGATGGGTTTCGCACTAGGTGACATGGATGGAGATGCCGATCTCGATATGTTCATCACGAATATCGGATTCCATCCCGTAACCCGTGATCAGAACAACCAACCTGGTGGCGCCTGCTCGTATGCAGCCAACTTCCAGTGGGGCACTTGCTACCACTATCTGCTCCGGAACGACGGGACCGCCCGCGTCCCAAGCGTGGGAACAATTGGAGTATTCCCCGACGTGGCGTGGTCGACTCATGTGGAACCCAGCGCAGGCTCTCCGCCGCCATCACTCGATCCTGCTGAGGTCAATCCTTTCTGGCGCACTCCAACCGGAGTCGCAGCCTATGACTTTGGATTCGGTACTGCATTCTTCGACTATGAAAACGATGGCGACCAGGATCTGTACTGGTTGGGAGCGATCATTGCTCCTGGTGAAGGCCCAAGAGGTTTCCTATTCCCGGGCTATGGCCGGATGCTGCTCAACGATGGTGACACAACGTTTACTGACGTAACGGTCGAATCGCATTTGATCGATTCACGTGATGTCGACTACACCTACACTGCCCCGAACCAGGTCGGTTTCGACCGTCTTGAGCAGCGTATTGGTCCCGAGTTCCACGAGAACGGTAAGGGGCTTGCGAAGGGTGATTTGAACGGTGATGGATTCGCTGATCTGATCGGCACAAATTCGTCGGGTGAAAAATTCAATGAATCCGGTGACGGTACGCATCTAGTTGACGGACCGTTGATGGTCTGGATGAACGGTGGTGGTACCAATAACTGGATCACTCTACGTCTGAAAGGACGGCAGGGGATCGACGGTTCTGGTTCGAACGCCGATGGCATAGGCGCACGAGTGTTCCTGACCGCTGTCGGCAACGATGGTGATCCTCTAAAGCAGGTTCAGGATGTTCTTGGTAGTTCAACTTTCCTCTCGATGAACGCTCTTGACCTGACATTTGGCCTAGGCGGCGCCGATGAAGTCGACGAGATCGAAATCCTGTGGCCGAGTGGTAGAACTCAGACTCTGACTGATCTTAAGATTAATCAGGTACTTGAGATCGAAGAACCAGAAGCCTAACTCGCGTAACCCTGAATGAGTCAAAACCGCCCCGGTTTGCGTATCAACCGATGCGCGGCTGTACCCGTTCGTCGAACTTCCAGAATTTGGGAAACAAGAACTCGTGTTAAAAACAAACTCCTAAGGCCTGGCTATTTACACCGTGACCTTCGGAGTCAGTGAATTCGGTCTGTAAACCGTTACGAGAAACCGGGCTACGACATATCCACCGGAATGGCTTTGATTGTCTCTGTCTCGGTCTGGAAAGTGCTCGTGATGTCCGAGTTTTCCATTGCACCTTTTTCTTCGTGAAGCAAGCAAGTAGCAAGCTGATGTTCGTTCATCAGGTACTGTGCTGGTTTTGTCGTTTGGCAACGATCCATCACAGCGGGGCAGCGGTCGGCGAACCGGCAACCTGCCATCTGAGTGTCGCCAGTATCCCAGTTCTGCTGCGGCGGTTCCGATCCCCAACGGTTCTTGGGATCAGGTTGCGGAATTGATTCAATCAACAGCTTTGTGTATGGGTGTTGTGGACTCGGGATAACCGCATCGACGGTTCCTGCTTCCACAACGGTTCCACGGTACATAACCATGATGTTGTCACTGATCTGGTAGGCAGTGGTGAGGTCGTGTGTGATGTACACCACCGAGATACCAAGATCGCGGTTCAGTCGGCGAATCGAGTCGAGAATTGTTGCTCGAAGCGATGCGTCCACCATCGAAACTGGCTCGTCGGCGAGGATCACGCGTGGCTTCAAAAGAAGCGCACGAGCGACCATGACTCGTTGACGCTGACCGCCACTCAATTGGTGAGGGAAGCGTCCGAGAGTTTCTTCTGGAACCAGACCAACCATCTCGAGCGCATCTTCGATCATTCGCCTCTTATCAGCGCTAGAAGACGCGAGTTTGAAGTTTTTGATCGGCGCATCGAGAACGTGGTCGATTTTATAGAACGGGTTATAAGACTCAAAGGGATCCTGAAAGATTGGCTGAATCTCACAGCGGAAGTTTCGGCGTTCACGGCGCGTTAGCTTCGTGAAATCCTTATTTCTGTAAAGCATTTGGCCATCAGTTGGTACGTGGCTTCCAAGTAGAAGTCGGGCAAGGGTTGTCTTGCCGCTTCCGCTTTCGCCAGCAACCGTGATGATTGAGGCTTCATCTTCATCGATTGTTAGGGACACGTCATCGACGGCGACAGTTACCTCGCCATCGCCAAGCATGCCCTTGCGACCGAAAGTTTTTGTTATGTGGTCGAGTTCGAGGAATGTACTCACGACTGACCCTCGCCTTCATACAGATGGCAAGCCGTTTTTCTCCGGCCGCCAAGGTTTATCATCTGAGGAATCGATTCGTCACATTTCTCGAATCGTGATGGGCAACGGTCTGCGAACGCGCACCCCTGAGGGAGGTGAATCAGTTGCGGGGGGAGACCGGGAATTCCCAGGAATTCTCGTTTCTCCTGCAGTGATGGCAGGCTTCGAATCAGCAGCGTAGTGTACGGATGTTTAGGCTCGCTAAACACTTCCTCTACCGGGCCAACCTCAACGAGCTTACCTGCGTACATGACTCCGATCGTGTCGGCGAACTGGGCAACAAGGCCCATATCGTGACCGACCAGCATGATCGATGCATCTAGGCCTTCTTGCAATCGACCAAGCGTCTGCATTATCTGGCGCTGAACCACCACGTCGAGAGCCGAAGTCGGCTCGTCAGCGATGATCAAGTTCGGTTGGAGCGATATTCCGATTGCCATTGCGACACGCTGTTTCATTCCCCCTGATAGTTCGTGGGGGTGTAGGCGTGCCACACCGGGTCGGAGACCAACCCGGATTAGCAGATCGCGAACGGTTTCCTGTAGTTCATCCTTCGTGGGTACTCCCGCATCCTCATCTAGATGGTCGAGAATTCCGTCGATAATCTGTCGCCCGATCCGCATGACCGGGTTGAGCGAGTTCATCGCGCCCTGCGGAACGAGTGCCAACTCCGAGAGTCGTGTCTTCCGCATCTCGCTGTCAGAAAGTTTTGTCACATCTCGTCCATTAAGTGTCACACTGCCGCTGGCAATATGACCAGGTGGTCGAGTCAGGCGCATGAGACCCATCGCAAGCGTGGTCTTTCCTGAGCCTGATTCGCCGACGAGTGCGAACCGCTCCCCCTGTTTCAGGGTAAAGGTAACGTCGTCGCAGGCCTTCACGGTTCCTGCATCGGTCTCGTAATAGACCGAAAAACCCTCGATTACAAGAGCATCGACATCGGTGATCCGTGCGCCCTCTCGATAAGTCTGTATTGCTTGTTCGGTGCTCAAACGCGTTTCCTCAATCGTGGGTTAGACCATTCATCCAATCCTGATGAAATCAAGAACAGGCTGATGAATACGATCACGATTGCGGCGAGAGGCGGAAGCCACCACCACCACATACCAAGCGTGATCGACGAGAACTGAATGTTCCAGTAAATCGTCATGCCCAGAGTCGGGTCACTCAAGTTGCCAAGACCGATGGCCTCAAGTCCAATCGAAGCAAGAATTGCTCCGGCGACTGAACCAACAAGGCTGGCCGTAATGTACGGAATCAGGTTCGGGAGCATCTCTTTGAAGATGATGCCCATGCCGCTGGTGCCAGATAGACGAGATAGTTCGACATATGCCTGTTCTCTCATCACCAGAACCTGAGAACGAATAGTTCGTGCTGGGAAAACCCAACTCGTTAAGCCGATAGCTATTCCGAGCTCATCCGTCGATAGTTCACGACCGATATTGATTCGGACGAGAATCAGGATCAGCAGAGCCGGCATAGCCAGACCTACGTCAACGACGGATCTGATAGCACCATCGACCACTCCTCGGTAGTAAGCTGCCATAAAAGCGGCGACTGTTCCGAGAGTGATTGCAACGACACCGGCGATGAGGCCGATTCGTAGCGTAAGGGGCGTTCCCAGAATAGCTATAGCTAACAAGTCACGACCTTGAGTGTCGGTTCCGAAGGGGTATGCCGCTATGGTGCCATCACGCAGCTCGTGTGACAGCGTTGGTGCCAATCGAGTCGGAGTTGACAACGGTCGGAATTGTTCGGTATCCCATACGAGATGTCCGATCCCAACTAAGAACAGCATTCCGAACAGCATCACTCCCCCAACAATGAGTGACGGGTTTCGTAGCGCATATTTTTTGATCGGAATGAAGCGTTCTTCGTTGAACTGACTCCAACCACCAGCGCCCATGGATTCGCCAACGGGGGCTTGAACTTGCTCAGTCATTAGGAGTTCCTCACCCTGATCCGAGGATCAAGTAACGGGTAGAGAACATCTAGCAGGAATGTAGCTCCTGCGATACCGAGCACGATCACAATCACGATTCCCCTGATTACAAAGAAATCTGAGAGTCGAATTGCCTGGAAGAGAATGTCACCGACGCCCGGGTAGGAAAACACTCGTTCAACGAGAACCTGACCAGTGATGATCGTTCCCATAACAAGTGCCAGGCCAGTTACTTGGGGCAGCAGGGCATTTCGAACTGCATACCGCATAAAGATGCGAGAACCTTTAAGACCTTTCGCATCTGCCTGAATCATGTAGTCCTCACCCTGCGTGTTGATCATCATTCCACGCATTCCGATAGCCCAGAATCCGATTGACGAGAAGATGATGGCAAATGCAGGCAGGATCGCGTGCCTTAACACTTCAACGATGAAGCTGAAGCTCAGATTCGGCATTGTCGCGGGTGCATACCCACCGAATAGTGGCAACCACCCCAACTTGAAAGCGAAAGCGAAGATAAGGATCATTCCGAGCAGGTATTGCGGAATGGCTGAGAGGGTTAGTAGTGGCATAAACACGTACTGAAGCCAGCCCGGTTTACGTGGCCATCCGAGAATGGCTCCCGCCAACGTCCCCAGTATGAATGCCAGAATCGTGACCGTACCCATTAAGCCAAGCGTCCACATCAACGACTCGAAAACGATGTCATTCACGGTACGTGGGAAGAATGCGATCGAGACTCCGAGGTTGAGCTTTGCGAGGTCTGTTACGAAGTTCGTGTATTGAACCCACATCGGCTGGTCGAGTCCAAAGCGCTTTTGGTAGGACTTCGCCATAGCATCAAGACCCGTCTGCATGGCTCCACCACGCTGAGCCTCGAGAAGGAGTTTTTCCTTAACAGGGTCCTGTCCTGATAGACGAGGGATGATGAAAATCACCGTACTCGCCAACCAAACTACGAAAAGGAAAAACAGAAACCGCTTCACCACGAAATGACCAAGTACCCCCGAAATAATCCGGAAGATCGACACGCCGATCGATGGGGAAGAGTTTTCGACGGCCTGCGTTTGTTCTGTCACGGGCTAAAACTCACTTAAGAATAGTGTCCAACCTTTGGGACGAACCTAACAACATTTGATTCTCAGCAAATATCGCGATTCACGGTTTCAACGATAACAAGTGTTGACGCCGCTGGCTATGTCGGTTTCGAAATGTTGGTGCGGTCGGTCGTGAACTGTGAAATAAATCACCCTGTAATTTCACCGTAAATTTCTCGGGGCGTTAATTATTGGCGGTATTTGAGATTGAAATGCGGGTATTTCGCAATTCCCCTATAAGTTTCAATCGCTATAAATCGGCAATCAGAGCAACTTAGTGATTGTTGACTCGGTTATTGGATTCGGATATAAATTCTTCCTAACAGATCCAAGCTGCCGCTGGTGGCCGATCTCAGTTCGCGTCTGACATTTATTCGGAGGTCAGCATGACATTTATTGATAGGTGGAGAATCTTTTTCCTCGCCATGCTTTCAATTGCCCTTATCGCGGCGATTGCTTGCGGTGGCGGAGATGATGAAGAATCAAAACCTGCCGCTACTACAGCACCGGCCGCAACGGCGACTACCGCGCCTGAGCCCACCGCGACTACGGCTCCGGCTCCGCCGGCCGAAGAGATTGCGGACATTGGCCGTGATGACACGTTCATCGGTTACCTAGGTGGTGCCGAAGGTCGTTTCGTAGACCACGAGCTGTGGAATCCATATGCCATTGGTGCAAACCACCAATCTGGTCCAAACATCATCTTTGAGCCGCTTGCGTTCTTTAGTGCATTCGATGACAAGACGATCCCGTGGCTCGCAGAGAGCTGGGACTGGAATGGTGACTTTACTGAGTTGACTATCAACCTGCGATCAGGAATTAACTGGTCTGACGGTGAAGAGTTCAACGCAGATGACGTTGTTTACACGTTGAATACACTCAAGGACCTTAAAGAAGAGGTTCGCTGGGGTAACGACATTGACAACGCAATGAATCGCGCCGAGAAGGTTGACAGCCACACCGTAAAGGTGATTTTGGACCGACCGGACCCACGATTCATGTTCCTCCTTACGTACAAGTTCGACATTGGTGTGTACATGGTGCCCGAGCATCACTACAAGGACCAAGATTGGACAACGTTCAAGGACTACGACCCTTCCAAGGGCTGGCCCCTTTCGACGGGTCCGTGGAAGGTTACATCCGGAACACCAGAGCAGAAAATCATCGACCGCCACGACTCGTGGTGGGGTGAAGGCGTATCTGACCTCGGTCAGTTCGGCAAGCTGCCTGGACCAAAACGTGTTGTGTATCTCCCGACTCCGGACCAGACGGTTCGATCACAGTCGCTGATTTCCGACACTGTAGATTACTCAGCGATGACAACACCTGCTGTTATCATCGAGACGATGGGCAAGAACTCTGATCTTGTCACTCACACCGGAACAGACTCGCCATATGGCTATGTCGACTGGTGGCCGGTATCGATTGGTTTCAACGACTCCGGTAAGTTCGGTCCCTACGACAACAAAGACGTCAGGTGGGCGTTCAGCTACTTCCTCGACAGGGCAGAGCTGAGTGACGTGGCCTACGACGGCGCTGCGGCATTCAACCCGCTGACCATGCCTGGCTACCCGCCGCTTAAGAAGTACTTTGACTCCGTAGCGGACTTGCTTGCAGTAAACGACACCACTGAGCACAACCCGGCTAAGGCCGCTAGCTTGCTCGAAGGTGCCGGATACTCGAAGGATGGCGATGGCAACTGGGTTGACGCCCAGGGCACCGGCATCAACTGTGAAATCATTGGTTTCAGCCCGTGGGTGGACCTCGGTCCTATCACAGCTGAGCAGCTTCGACGTGAGGGCATCAACGCCACCTACTCGCAGCCGCCCGATGCTTCTTCACGAATGGCTGAAGGTAACTTCGAATGTCTGATGTTCGGACACGGCGGATCGGTCCGTGACCCTTACTTCACAATGAAGCTCTATCAGTCAGCGTCAGTAAACATTCCTGGTGGACACCAGGTGAACTTCTACCACTGGGAAAACGAGCGGTGGGACGAACTTACTGACGAAGTCGCAAAGACTCACCCGGATGACCTCGACACGATGCAGGAACTGTGGCACGAAGCCATGGACATCTGGATCACAGAACTCCCGGACGTTCCAGTCCTCGAGTTCTACCACCGAATCATCATGAGTGAGAAGCGATGGACTAACTGGCCTCTGGGTGGGCAGACTTCCGGCTACGTGAACGAGGCCTCGTGGCACCTCACGTGGGGATTAGTCTTGCACGCCCTCACAGCCAAGTAGGAAGACCTAGTAGTTCTTACTACTTGAAGTAAAAGACGTGAACGAAGTGCCCCCGACATTTGTCGGGGGCACTTTCTATTAACAGCTGCACTCACCGCCTTGCAATATGACTGGTACGATATCCTTCGCAGCACTTCAACCCACGACCGCTGTGGATATTCACGGGGAATACGGGAATTGAGATTCATCGATCAGAAACCACTTGCGGTCTCAAGCAAGCGAATGTTGCTGGTGGTTGGTCTCTTATTGCTGCTACACGCAGTGTCAGCCGCGTGTGGCACGACCGATACGACCAACAAGGTCGGGGAAAGCGATGGTGCAGTTGACGAAGAGGGACTCCGGCTGACAACGCGTCCAGAAGCCAACTATTCGATCGACGATCTCACGGCCGTAGGCTACAAAAAGAACAAACAGTTCCCCGCAGAGACGGTTCCTGGATCTATGGATGTTTGGTACGGCTTCTTCAGCCAACGAGACATTGAGGTTCGGTTTTACGAATCACATGCCGCGGCACTTGAACTTGGAGTCGAACCGGCTGAGGTGATCATCGCACGTACGGCCGGACAGCGCGATTATTTGATACCGGTTGTAAACCTATATCCGGCATATGCGGTCGTAGGGAACACTGTGATGCTGTGCGAACGGCAACTCTCGACGTGTGAGGCATTGATCGACGCACTCCCATAATCATTGTGTGGTTTCTGGATCTGAACTACTGGCAGATAATTAAAGAAGACCGGCAACAATGTTGCCGGTCTTCTTTATTGGTTTCGTACTGATTTATACCGGCTCGGTAAGTGCCAGCAGCTTTTCACAGTTCGCGAACGCCTCGGCTGATTCATCGCCTTCGCAGAACAGAATCATGTTCCCACGAATTACGTATTCGAGGTATCTGGCTGAGTAGGAACAACTTGAGTGAGGTGTCTGGGCAGCCCGACTGCACTTGCGGCGGTCTTTCCGGCCTTCTTCCCACAGGACACCGTCACCGGTAACGACCGCATCTTCTCCGGTTACAGAATCGGCGTAGAGTGCGCCGTGCTCAACAGCGTCGGCGTGTGAAGCGTAGAACCGTGCTTCGTAGTCCAACTGATTGAAGATGGCGTTCCATGCTTCAAGGGCGTTGGGAAGCTCATCTACATCGTAGTCCTTTACAACCTTTACGCCAAGAGCGTCTTTCAGGTCATCGACCGTGTAGATTCGCTCGTCATCGACTACCCGAGCAACTGCGGCTTCTCCTCCGCTCGTACCCGAGTCGGAGCCACATGCCACCGCAACCATTGCGACAAAGATTGCAAGGATAGATGCGGCAGCGAAGATGCGATTGGATTTCCTGACTTGGTGCACCATCTATTGCACCACGGCCATGAGGTTGGCACAGGCCTGGTGGGACTCGGCAGTGTCTTTACCTTGGCACATGAGAACCATGTTTCCGACAACGATGTAGTCGAAGTACTTCGGGTTGTCGCATTTACCAGAGTGGTGTCCACCGTTTCCGGCGCATTGACGACGATCGGAGATACCTTCGTCCCATCGCTGAATGTCTTTGAGCAGGACTGCGTCCGCACCGGTCGCTTCGTCAGCGAAATCAACACCCTGGGCCATTGCCGCAGCGTGATCCGCGTAGAAGCGCGCTTCGTATTCATCTCGCTTGTACGGATCAGAACCGTAGAAACCGTAAACCGCTGCGACTGCTCCATCGAGTCCTTCGACATCATAGTCATCGTCGGTCTTGAAGAATTCAGTGTTCTTTATATCGTCGGCTGTGTAGATTCGTTCTGTAGCGTCGATCTTGGCGATCGGTCCATCAGAACTTGAGCCCACACCGTCATCGCTATCGCCGTCGCCATCGCTACCACAAGCTACTGCAGCAATTGAAAGTGAAGCTATCGCAAATAGCAGCATCAGCAGCCTTATCGTGCCGCTGTTTTCGTGTCTCATCGAAAAGCTCCCTAAATTAGTCTGGAACCCACCGGATTTGTGCGAGAAAAATGAATGAGCAGTGGGTGAGCCAAATATACCTGTTTACACTCCAGCAGTCACTCGCTCAGAATGCGGATTCAGTGAACGATACGGTCCGTCGAGTACGTAACACCGTAATTATGCGCCTTCTCCTCGAATTAATGCGACGAAAGGCGCACATTGATCGAGTGAGTGTTCCGAAGTTCGTCCTTCGCACAGAATCACTATGTTTCCAAGAATTACGAAATCGCCGTATCTAGGGTTCTGACTACCTCGTGAACCTCCACCAACTATGATCCGACGATCTCGGACACCATCGTCCCACATCGCGTCTTCCGCATTTAGCGAAGCACCGGAACCCGAGGCATCTTGGGCGAATGGCATCCCCTTCTCGAGGGCGATCTGGTGGCTGGGATAAACACGGATTTCATAGTTCAATGAACCAATTCCGGGTAAGTCCCAAAAACCTACGTATGCAGAATCTGCATTATCGAGCCCTGTGACGTCATAGGTCTTGCCTTTTTTCCAACCGATATCTTGCACATCACTTATCGACAGAACACGGTCGAAGTCGGCGATCTTCTCGAAAGTAGAATCCGAAGAAAAGTCGGAAGATTCTGAACCACATCCGACTACGAATAGCAGCGCGGTGATAAATATCGCGCCAGAGATCAATTGAAATCGGCCAGTGATTCGTTTGCACACGTTATTCACTTGGGGCCAGCGTATTAGCCATTAGCTCACATCGTTCGAGGGACATTTCAGGATCTGCCCCCTGGCAAAGCATGACGATATTGCCAAATATGGCGTAACTAGCGAATTTGGGACCTATTCCGCTGCGGGCACCACCGCCGGACCCGCCGCCGATGATCATTCGACGTTTTTTGATACCCGCTTTGTATGTTGCGTCATCTTCGCTGAGAATCGCGTCTGGCCCCGTTCCTTCTTTTGCCATGGCGGTTCCCTGATCGACAGCCGCCTGATGCGAATCATAGAACCGCATTTCGTAGTCGTAGGGTTCGCCACCACCAACCCTAAGGAATCCAAAGCTCACGTCTGTTGCCCCCGGTAGGCCCTCGGTCGAGTAGTTGTTTGATTGCTTGTAGGGAGTTGCGAGGAGATCGTCGAGACTGAACACCTGACCCGGGTCACTGATCTGCGGAAATACCTCTTCCTCGCTCGCACTCGATCCACATGCAGTAGCGAGCAATACTGCAAACACCATCACGACAATAAGAATCGGTAGAAATATTCTTCTAGGAAACACCGGTCGACTGAATTCCAATAAATCTCTCCATCTGCGTGCTGATCAATCGCCGCATAGTATCCGATTACCCGAGTCGGTCAACCGGATTTTGCGCGATGGCGGGTTTCTAATCGGAGCTTGATTCCCGGTAGGTTAGGCCAGGGATGCAGAAGTCGCTTGGTTCCCCGCGTTGGAACGCTTGATAATCAGTGCCACTGACAGCCGTTATCGTGATCTTTCGCGGCAGCGTCTGGTAGATAAACCGGCCAGATACTGACCGTTTTGACTCCACACGAGGACTGTACCTGATCGAACCAGCAAATCCTCGATCGAGGTTCCCTCAGCTGGGTAGAGATAGTAGTGATGGATATCGTTGCAGTCCGTTTCGACTAGGTCTGCCTCAATTCTGATCGAACTACCGGCGAGGTTTATCAGCGTGTTCTTCGCTTTGACAGTGCAGTCTGCCAGTTGGTATAGCACATGCGCACCATACATCTGAATTTGACCGATCGATGGAACAATCGATTGGCATCAATTACCTCAATAACTTTAACTTATTCATAATCTATGCATCGCAATGGAGGTTCCGCGGGAAATATTGTTGGATCAAGCGTCTCGGTCTCACAGCCGGAAAAGACCAGCGCCAGCGCGAACAGCGTAATTGTAAAAGCGCGATTCCTGGATTTTCTTTCGTGACGGCGAACTCAGGGGACTTCATGGCGTTAGTATCTACAAATCCAATCCGGCAACCGGGTTGATCTGACCAATTCACAACGAGTGGAGTTGAAAATTGAACCTGCTGATAACGTCGGCAGCCTCAGCGACGGCACAGCTAATAGCAGCCGCACTAGGCGAAAAACATACGCTACGACTGACCGATCTCTCGCGCAAAGCAAGTGGCGACATCGTTTCCAACGAACTCGGTCATGGGTCTGAGACCGATGATCTACTCGCCGGAATCGATACAGTAATCAACATCGGCTATCAGGGTCAATCTGGTTCGGCTGCGCACCTGATGGATTACCACACGCGCCGTATGTACAACCTACTTCAGGCGGCTTCTGATGCCGGCATCACTCGGTATATCAACGTCAGCACCCTGCGGCTCTACGAGGACCACGAAGAAAACCTCGTGGTAACCGAAAAATGGCGTACGGATCCTTCTGCCGAGGATACTGAGTTACTTGCCGCTCATCTGGCCGAGTACGTTTGTAAAGAGTTCGCTAGAGATCGCCTTATTCAAGTAGCGAACCTGCGACTGGGCTGGCCGTTCGATGGTACCGGTGTTGGCGAAACAGCCGCCATTTCAAGCGACCTGATTGGAGCTGCGGTTGAGGAGGCTCTCATCAGTGAGGAACTCGGACAGTGGCAGGATATTCATGTCCAGTCGCCAGTTGCTCGCCAACGATTCATTACAAAGACGGCTGCGACATTATTGCCGGGACTTGCCGGGAGGCTTTCATCATGAATGTGCTAATTCTTGGCGGAAACGGAATGCTGGGCCCCTGGGCAGTGAAGGCGATGAAAGAACGCCACGACATCCTGCTAACCGATATCAACGAGCCATATCCGGAGTACAAAGGCGAGTATCAAAAACTTTCAGCTGATGATGTTGATGGTGTTGTGAAAGCCGCAGAAGGTATGGACGTGATCGTCAACCTCTCAGTCCTACGACCTGATCGGCAATTCGCCTTTGATGTGAACATGATGGGCAACTACGCCATGATGGTTGCTGCTCGGGAGCATCGCATCAAGCGAGTGATTACGACTGGCCCGCACTACCAGATGGCAGGACAGCAGTATGAGGAGTGGGATTTCGATCTCATTCCCGACATGCCACCTGCTCCCGGTACTCGTCTGTACGCCCATACCAAGGCGTTGGGCCAGGAAATCTGTCGGGTGTTTAGCGCACGGCACGGTATACAACTAATCACTCTGCTGTATTACAACATGAAACATTCTTGGAATCTGGGCGGTCCCGAGGCTCCACCGGTGTATCACGACGACATGGTTCCGTACTCGACGGCATGGCAGGATTGCGGAACAGCGGTTCAGGCGGCGGTGGAGGTTCCGGAGGAACGGCTCGCTACTCGAAGTGAAACGTTCTTCATTCTTCCTGATCTACCGCACGGTAAGTTCAACAATGAGAAGACCAAGCGTGTACTCGGCTGGGTTCCTCGGTACCACGTCGAAGGTCTATGGAACAAGGAATACCGGCAGCCAGACAGCAATCTGACCGAGGCGTTTTAAAGCTGCGGCTTCCCCTTCGTCCTCGTAGGGAGAGGGTTGGGGGGTAGGTGAAATCGCTAGCTGCCTACAGTGGCGACGTTGTGATTCTGATGTAACTCCTCACGACTCAACCAACCCTCTAAATCCTCCCTGCTAGGGAGAATGGCGCCGAAATTGCTGGTTAATTGAACGGAACGCGCGCGTCCCTTCCCCAGATCCTTCGACTCCGATGACTCCGTTCAAGACATGACAACAAAAAGCCTCAGGATGAACTCAACCTGGAGCTTTCAATTGTCTTACTTGAAGAACGGCTAGAGGTCTTTTACTTCAGTGGTGATTTTTTCAACGGAGTCTTTGGCATCGCCGAAGAGCATCTGGGTTTTGTCGAGGAAGAACAGTTCGTTCTGTACCCCGGCGAAACCCGAAGACATTGACCGCTTCATCATGATGACCGACTGTGCCTGGTCAACGTTCAGAATTGGCATGCCGTAGATCGGACTCGATGTGTCGGTTCGTGCAGACGGGTTCGTAACGTCGTTTGCACCAATCACAACCGCAACGTCGGTTCGTTGGAACTCACCGTTGATTTCATCGAGGTCTTTTAGCTCGTCGTAAGGCACATTCGCCTCAGCCAGCAGCACGTTCATGTGGCCCGGCATACGACCTGCGACAGGGTGGATGGCGTATCGAACGCTAATCCCTTTTTCCTTGAGCAAGTCGGCAAGTTCACGAACCTGATGCTGTGCCTGAGCAACGGCAAGACCGTAACCCGGAACGAAGATCACAGACTGTGCATACGCAAGCATTGTTGCTGCGTCGTCGGCCTGAATCGAAGTAACGGGTCGAGTTTCCTCTTCGCCGCCAGCGGCTGCCCCATCTTCGACACCAAAGCCCCCGAGCATGACGTTCGCAAGCGATCGGTTCATCGCTTTGGTCATGATCCTTGTGAGAATCAGACCCGATGCACCAACGAGCGAACCAGCGATGATTAGCATGTTGTTGCCAAGGACGAATCCTGTCGCAGCACCCGCGATACCGGAGTATGAGTTTAGCAGTGCGATCACGACTGGCATATCGGCACCACCGATCGGAATCACAACGAGGATTCCGAGAGCAAGTGCGATTCCACCAGCGATCAGGAAGGCTGTGATCGAAGGATCGACAACCAGCCATACGGTTGAAGCGACCATTCCGATCAGCAACGCAACGTTTATCACGTTACGAATCGGTAGCAGCAATGGCCGGGTAGGAACTACTCCCTGAAGCTTTCCATATGCGATGAAGCTACCAGTTAGGGTTACTCCACCAACGATCACAGAAGCCATGATCGTGATCGACACGTCTTCTGCGATTGCGTCGCCGTCATCGATTAGGCGAATCAGTTCTCCGGCTGCGATTACCGCCGAAGCAGCACCACCGAAACCGTTGAAGATCGCCACGAGCTGCGGCATATCAGTCATCGCAACCTTCCGAGCTGAGAAAGCACCGATAGTCGAACCAACGATGATCCCACAGAGAATGAATTCCCACGATGCGATGTCTTTACCAACAACCGTTGCCATTACAGCAATCAACATCGCCAGCGACGACATTCGGTTACCGTTTCGCGCCGTGGCGGGTGAGCCAAGCTGTTTTAAACCAACGATGAAAAGAATCGCAGCGAAGATGTACGCCACGTTCGTGATATTCATGTGGACGAGTGCGTCGGTACTCATTGTTTCTGATCCGACCTTCTGAACATCTTGAGCATTCTGTCGGTAACCATGAAGCCGCCAATCACGTTGATCATTGCGAGCCCAACGGCGACGGCACCGAGTATCTGCCCGGTTAGCCCGTCAGCCTGACCAGCGACCAACAGAGCACCCACGATCACGATGCCTGAGATCGCATTCGATCCCGACATCAGGGGCGTGTGCAGCGTTGGCGGCACCTTTGTAATTACCTCGTACCCGATGAAAATCGCGAGTACGAACACTGTTAGCGCAATTATTAGCGCTTCGGCGTCAAACATTTATTCACCTAATCCGTGTCGAGCTTTGCCTTCGTGAGCAACACACATGGTGTCGATCACTTCATCTTCAAAATCGAGTGTAAGCGTTCCTTCTTTCCGATCGATGATCAGATCGAAGAGCGCCATGACGTTTCGTGAGTAGAGCTGGCTTGCGTGGAACGGCATTGAACTCGGAACGTTTATTGGTCCGTTAATCGCTACACCGTTCTTGTCGATGATTTCACCTGCAACAGTGCCAGCCACGTTTCCGCCCGACTCGGCAGCAAGGTCGATGACAACGCTACCCGGTCGCATTACGTCGACCATGTCTTCAGTCATCAGTAGCGGGGCAGAACGGCCCGGAATAGCGGCGGTAGTGATTACTGCATCTGCTCCCGCGATGTGCTCCTTGAGGAACTCACGCTGTGCAGCCTGTTCTTCCTCGGTCTGCTCTCTGGCATATCCGCCAGCACCTTCCGCATCTTCTGCGGCTGGGGGCTGGATGAATTTCGCACCGAGACTTTCGACCTGTTCACCAGCTGCGGCTCGGACGTCAAATGCCTCAACCACGGCGCCTAAGCGACGTGCGGTTGCAATTGCCTGAAGTCCGGCAACACCTGCGCCAAGAACGAGGATTTTCGCCGGTGGAATTGTTCCTGCGGCGGTCATCATCATGGGGAGGTATTTTCCGAGAGAGTTTGCGGCGAGTAGTGCTGCTTTGTATCCAGCGATAGACGCCTGTGACGACAAGACGTCCATACGCTGCGCTCGGGCGATGCGGGGAACCAGTTCCATTGCAAGGGCGGTTGCTCCGGCGGTTGCCAGTGAAGACACAGCCGGTGCGTTTGTTCGGGCCATCAGTGTGCTTACAACGATGCTACGCTTTTTGAGGGCCCCAACTTCTTCCGATGTCGGTGGTTGCACGTGGACAAAGATGTCGGCTGATCCGGCGATGTCCGTTGCGGAGGCAGTTTTAGCACCGGCATCGGCATAGGCAGAATCGGGGAATCCAGCTGCGGTTCCCGCACCTTCTTCAATAAATAACTCGTGGCCAGCTTTTACGAGGCGCTCAATCGTTTCTGGCACAAGTGCCACACGGTTCTCATTGGGGTCTGACTCCCTGGGGGCGCCGATCTTCATTCATTGCTCCAGTCGAGTAAGCCTTCAGCTCGCTCCGTTATAGTTTGGCGACAACCCCTAATGATATCTGTGCAACTGGCCTATCGATGTGAATAAATAGTGAAACTGCTTGTGAGCATTTACTCGCTGCAGGTTCGGATGTAGGTTGTGCAAGGCGTTCTAGATACGAGCCTGATGGCGACGATATCTTGAGAAAATACCCCGACATCTCAATGAAAAGATGGAGCTTGAAATATATGTAATCAGACGTGTGTACGACGTGAAACCTGTAACCGCTCGCAAAGTTGCCACCTTGTTATAGCAGCAGGGCTACGCCTACCGCGATGCAAATCAACGATCTGAAGTCACGGTCTATTTCAATGGTGGAACCGTGCCAGGTGAAAATAATCGCGTTTACATGCAGTGGACCGACGAGACGATTGATTCACCCTACTGCGAGGATCTGACTCTCGCTCCAGAAGCTATATTGGTGCATAGACTCGGGAGCACGTGATCACTAGTAGAATCGAATACTTCGAGATGATGATTCCAACGAAGATGCAAACCGAGTAGTTTTTCGACTCGACCTGACAACTGACTGCTTGAAAGTGTTGCGCCTGTTTTGAAGATCAAAGAAATAACAGCCTTTCCGATTCGGGTGACCCGGGACGAAGGAGACGAAGGTAAAGAGCGCCCGGCTGTAATCGACTACGGTGACTATTTCGTGGACGAACGGGCGTTTACTTCGATCTACTCAAAGCACCACGAAACTACGGTTATCAAGATCGAAACCGATACCGGAATCATCGGCTGGGGAGAGGCGCAATCGCCGGTGTCGCCCCGCACGACGCAAACCATTGTCGAGGATCTGATTCGACCTCTGATCATGGGGCGAGATCCGTTCGATATCGAGGCTATCTGGACACGCAACTACGGTGCCATGCGCGAGCGAGGTCACCCAACGGGCTTCTACATCGACGCTATTGGCGGCACGGATATTGCGTTGTGGGACATCGTGGGTAAGGCGGCCGGTAAGCCTGTTCACAAACTGGCCGGCGGTCGTTACCGGGACAAGATCAAGCTCTACGCGGGCATGGGCGGAGTCGATCCTGAGAAAGTCGCCGACGAAGCTGAGGAGCATGTTGGCTATGGGTACCAAGCGCTGAAGCTGCACCTACTGCTCGATGCCGACGGTGTTGCCGAAATCGCCAACGCTGTTCGAAAACGAATCGGACCGGGCATCATGCTGATGTGCGATGTCCATATGCGGCAGTCGGTCACGAGTGCAATCAAGCTGGGTCGAGCATTAGAGAAACTCGATTTCACTTGGCTCGAATCGCCACTTGTTCCTGAAGATATTCCGGGTGCCGTCGCGCTTTCGGAAGCATTGGATATGGCCGTTGCGATAGGCGAGTGGAGCCGAACTCGATATGAGATGCGCGAAGCGTTTGAGCGACGTGCTTACGACGTGGTAATGCACGATATTGCTCGTACGGGAATTACCGAGGGTCACCGGATCGGAACGATTGCTGATACTTACAATATTCCAGTCGCACCACACGTTGGTGGCGGTGGAATTCTTTCGGTTGCGGCAACCGCGGAATATTCAGCTTCGTGCTCAAATTTCATGATCATGGAGCACAGCCACCATGCGAACGAGTACAAGAACGCCATCACCGCTGAGAATTACAGTCCCTGCAACGGTTTCTTCGAGATGAGCGACAAACCGGGGCTCGGGATCGAGATCGATCAGTCGCTGGTCGAGAAATATTTGGTTACTGGTTAGCGTCTCTAAGGAGGAGGTAGCTGACCGCCACCGCCTAGTATGCCCCTTGGCCGCCCTGTTTGCTCAAGGTTTCCAGATGGAATACGTTAGCCTCAATCTAAATTCTGGTATTTGTTTTCAATGACTGACGCTCTCGAGAGATATGTACTTGCTGTCGATATTGGCAGTTCATCGGTAAAAGCCGGATTTTTCGACTCGTTCGCCCGAAGTGTCGATGGTGTCGAGGTGAATATACCCCATGCGCAAATGGTCGCTTCTGATGGGACCTCGGAGGAAGATGCTGATCAGATTCGCCGAGCCACCGAGCAGGCGATTGACGTTGTGCTTCAGAAGGCTGGCGATCGAGGGAAACACTTAATCGGGGTTGGCTTCGACTGCATGGCCAGCACGGTAATTGGAGTCGACGCAGACGGCAACGCGATAACGCCCGTGTACACATATGCCGATACTAGGTCTGCCTCGGACGTTGATCGGTTACGTGACGAACTCAATGTACCAGTGATCTACGACCGCACCGGTGTAATGCAGCACACGTCGTACTTGCCGGGTCGGATCAGATGGCTGAGACGCACACAACCTGAACTTGCTGATCGAATCGATAAATACGTCGACGTTTCGACTTACTTCTTTTCGAAATGGTTTGGTCGTCGGGATGTGAAAGCCAGCTATTGTGTATCGTCGTGGAGTGGGCTGCTCAATCGACATCAACTGGACTGGGATTACGGACTGCTAGGTCGACTTGGTATCGGCGTAGAAAACCTTCCCGATCTGGCACCGTGGAGCGATCCTGAGATTGGTCTTGCGCCAGAATTTGCCAAGCGTTGGCCTGCTCTCGCCGAATTGCCATTTTTATTGGCGGTGGGCGACGGTGCAGCGGTTAACGTCGGAACAGGTTGTGTAGACGAGACGAAAGTCGCTTTGACGGTGGGAACGACCGGTGCTATGCGAGTTCTGAGCGAAAGACCAGCACCAGATGTTCCGACCGGACTGTGGGCGTATCGACTCGGTCGTACTCGAACGCTGCTCGGCGGATCGTTCTCTGAGGGTGGCAACGTTGTTCAGTGGGCACTCGATAATTTGAATCTTCCCCCGATCGATCAACTCAACAGCGAACTAGAAAAACTCAAACCTGCACAGCACAGAATCAATGTACTGCCCTTTATCGCTGGAGAGCGCGCTACGGGGTGGTCGACATCGGCATCCGGTGTGCTCGAAGGCATTCGAATTTCGACTACTCCAATGGAAATTCTTCAGGCGATGCTCGAATCGATTGCCTATCGATTTGCGCTGGTTGCCGACCTACTACTACCGGGTGTGAAATCGGGCTACCAGATGATCGCAAGCGGAGGAGCTATCCAGGACTTTCCATGGTGGCTGCAAACGATGTCCGACGTACTCGGTGTGCCAGTCGGTGTTTCGGCAGAGGAGCAGGACACCAGTCGTGGTACAGCAATACTTGCATTGAACGCATTGGGAGTATGGGCTGGACTCGACATGCATCCTGCACGTATCGCAGCGAACTACGAACCCAACAAGGTACACGCCGAGCTTCACACCGAAGCCCGTGAGCGGCAAGGCGAGCTATATTCCCGTCTACTTGGCTAAGCCGGACTATTCGGTGCTCCGGCTTGTTTCATCGGAATGCCGTTCAACTCGTTCTTCGATGATCGTGGCCATTTGGTGCCGAACATCCTGAATCAGATTATCGGGTGGTGCGACATCCTCGTGCACCATTTCTGCATCGTGCACCCAATCCCACAGGTCGTCGAGGGTTTCGCGCAGTTCCCTCGCCGTCATCATCTGGGTGTTGATTAGCGGGTAGTGAGGAGGAGGAGGGAATTCTTTTTTCGACATCTTTGCCTCGATTACTCAGTTGCCTTCTTCACGGCGTGTCCGCCGAATCCGTTGCGCATCGCTGCCAGCATTTTGCCACCAAGTGGGTCGCCCTGTCTTGACCGGAACCGCATTTGTAGTGCCGCCGTGATTACCGGAGCAGGTACCGCAAGTTCTACCGAGGCATCTACGGTCCATCTACCCTCGCCCGAATCGTCGACGTAGGAATTAAGCGCATCCAGTCGAGGATCCTTCTCAAGTTCATCAACCGTCAGGTCAAGCAACCACGACCGAATCACACTCCCGCGCGTCCAGTTTTTCGCGATTGCAGCCAGATCAAGATTGAAATCCTCCTTCGCGGCAAGGAGCTCAAATCCTTCGGCGTACGCCTGCATAAGACCGTATTCGATGCCATTGTGGATCATCTTTACGTAATGACCGGAACCGCTGGGACCAACGTACAGGTTGCCATCGGAATCTTCAGGTGTGAGGGTTTCGAAGATCGGGCGGTTGCGGTCGTACGCTTCACGGGCTCCACCCACCGTCAGGCAGTAGCCGTTGGCGAGTCCCCAAACTCCTCCACTCGTACCAGAATCGAGGAAATCGATCCCGTTGGTCGCAGCGTGTGCACCCCGCCGCTGTGATTCTTTGTAGTTTGAATTACCGCCATCGATCAGAGTATCGCCCTCGTCGAGAAGCTCAACGAGATCGTTTACGGCCTGTTCGGTGATGTCGCCTGAGGGCACCATGACCCACACCGTTCGCAGGGCATCGAGCTGGCCGACTATATCGGCAAGAGAATTGGCGGCTGACGCACCTTTTTCGGCAAGAGCTCTGACTGCGGAGGAATCTGGGTCGAACACCACTACATCATGGCCGTCGTTCAGTAGTCGTTCTGTCATGTTGCCGCCCATGCGGCCAAGGCCAACCATCCCGAGTTTCATCCAAATGCTCCGCAACTCTTGGATCGACCCGTTTTACGTGATTGGCCGATCAGATCTTATCTATCGATTCGATTCTGCGATTAACAGTTTCAGAGAGTTTAGCTGGATCGTGCACGACCCACAGCGGATCAAGCCACGAAGTTGTCTCGATCGCCTGGCGCGAGAACGGCGTGCTTACGCATATCCAGGAAGCACCTGTCGCCATCGCTGCCTTCGTTCCGATCGGGGAGTCTTCGATAATCACGACCTCCTCCGGCGCAACTCTAAGTCGTTTCATTGCGAGGAAATAGATTTCAGGATCTGGCTTTGGATTGCTTACGGATTCGCGCCCGACGATGTCATCGAGCAAAACACGCACACCGAGGACATCGAGAACCCGTTTCGTCTCGTCGCTAAACGACGAAGTGGCAACGGACACCGTTCGACCGACCGATTTTTGATGGCGTAGTAGATCGATGTTGTGCTGGTAGACGTTTTCCATCAGTCGTTCGGGGGCACCATCGGTTTGACGATATTCATCCATCCGGATTTGGTGCAGATGTTTCCAGTGTTCGCCATCGACTGGTTCCAGAGAGTTGGCGATGTCGAATTCGTCGATCATGTGCCGACACACCATTTCATCGGTCGAGCCTACGATCCGCTCATATAGTTCGATTGCTCGAAGATCGGGAGCGTTGGCACCGGTGAGTTTTCCAACCACGGTCGCGTAGGATTTGGCCTTTAGGCGTTCGGTTTCGACCAGAGTTCCGTCGAGATCAAAAATGAACGCGGTAATCCGACTCGTAGCTACGTTCTGATCAGGCATTTGTGATTTCTACAAGATCTCAGAAGCAGTGAAGGATTGTTCGAAAACCCCGCCGATATCGCCCAGATACGAGGCGATCACATCGACTGCTTCGTTGCGATCGATAAGTCCTACGTTTAGCTGCACTAGATGACGAAAGTACGCTTCGGGACCAATGAGCACACCGGTTATTCCCGGTGTTCGAGCGGCCGTGCGGATCGTTCGTTTTTCGGTCTCAGAGAGATTGTTTCCGATCTTGCCGACAGATAATTCGCCACCCACCACCAGAAGCGCGTTGCTGTTGCTGCTATCGATCTGAATTTTCGCGGCGATCGTTTCAGTGAGCGTATCGTCCTTGGCCGGTTCGAAGGCCCAGATAGCAGGACTGACGCCGACATCCTGAAGCTGCTGGATAGCCATGATCAGAAGCATGGCACGTGCAGATTCAGTGCTGCCATGTATCTCTGTTTGGGCTGTTGTCGGTACGGAATCAAGTTCGATCAGTAGAGAAATCGATTCATCACGCGCCTTGTCTGACACGATTTTCAAACGATCGAGCAATTCTTCTCGCGCATCTTTAGGACCATCGGGATTGAGCGTTAGTTGAACGGCGGTGAAATCGACATCGAGTCGATCAAGCGAATGAGCCCGGCTGCCGGGTGATGACGCAGTAGTCATCGACATGGCCTTGGCGCGCAGCAAGACCGACTCCCCTAAATCGCTGTCGGCCCAGAGACCAATATGCGATTTTTGCAGACCGTTTTCGACAGCGGTCGTGATGCCGTCGAAGACCACCCGTTTCAGATTCGCTGCCTGTTCGCGATCAGCCGCAGAGGGCTCGCCTGAAGTTTCGAGCACTTCAGCGCAGAGGTCGACTCGATCATCGAGTGCCACAAAAAAGTTGGGAATTACGTTTTTTGTTGAGCTAGTCATTCGAAGGTCTCCGTGTCGGGGGCCGTTCTATCCGATTAGTTCTTGAGTTGCGGTTTCGAGTTCTCTGCCTAAATCGTTTCCAAGCTTTACTGGTAGAACCGTTTGTCCGCCTTCCGCCATAACCATGAAATCGCCACCAGCCTGAGCCTCGGTCAGTTGACCGAAGGTGTATGACTCGCCTGGCACGGCAAGATGATCGTATTTCCCTGATACGAATCCCAGAACAATAGCGTTTTGTGGACCACCTTTGTAGAGTTGTCCCGTCGAGTGGAGATACCGCGGACCGTAGCCAAAAGTGGTTGCCATTCCGGTTTTTTCGGAGATCGTTTTTCGCAATTTCGAAAATGCCGTTGTTAGTTCTTGTGATTCTGGGAGAAAAGCCGTGATCGCCACATAACGAGGTGACGAATTCGAAGAAATTTGTTCGATTGCGGCCGTCAGTGATACATCGTCGATACTGGCAGTCGGATTCGAAAGCAACTTACGGGATTTCACCTTCGCCGTCTCCACGTCCGGTTGATCGAACGGGTAGATATCCATCAATGACGAAGCGGCGGCGGTAGCGAACTGCCACCTGAAGAATTCCCCGGCGATTTCATGTTTGTTTGATCGGGGTGGTTGGATCATATATGTCGGGTGTCCAGCAGCTTGAATATTGTCTACGAGCGAGTTCAGCGGTTCGTGATCAGGTCTTTGGTAGTAGATGACGAATTGTCGATCGTTCCGGTAGCTGTCGATGTCGAGTGCCGGCTCACTGGTGACAGGAATGAGGCCTTTTCCATTTTTACCGGTCGATTCAGCGAGTAGCTGGTCAACCCACATTCCAAAAGTTGAATACTCCGGTGTGGTTAGTAGTGTGACTTTGTCACGACCTGCCAGTGCGTTCGCTGCGAGAAACGCTCCGAGGGATGACCCCGGATTTGTCTCGGTATCGGAATCACAGCTCTGTGCCATCCGTACAGCGGATTCTGCAAACTGACGAATATTTATCCCGGTCGCTGCTGCTGGCATCATGCCGAACGCACTGAGAGCGGAGAAGCGACCGCCGACATCTTCCGGTGTGGATATCCATGTTCCGAATTCACCAGCCCGTGCTCGCTCAGAAAGTGGTGTGCCGGAATCGGTCAAAGCGACGAAATTACGGGGATTTGTCATCGACTCGGTGTCACTTTGTATTGCTGCACGAAAGTGTGCTTCGAGGCTCAAAGATTCGACCGTCGTACCTGATTTACTCGAAACGAAAAATAAAGTCGTGCTCAAGTCGAGCGCACGAGTGATCCCCGAAACTGTAGTTGGATTCACAGTGTCGAGGGTGTGTAGGCGTATTTTTGGAACGGATGCGTCGAGAATTTCGGCAAAGACACTGCTCAATGTGAGCGGAGTCATGCTGCTACCACCCATACCGAGTACAACAACATCGGTGAATCCATCAGCGATGAGCTGAGCATTGAGGCTGGCAAACTGCAAACTGAGCATCGACAACCGCCTCGGAAGATCAAGCCACCCGAGCGTTTGTTCAGCAGGATCTCCGCCCGGTGAAGGTGCAGGCCACAAAGTTGGATCACGTCGCCAGAGCCGAGAGGCAAACGATTCAGCCACCAGAACTTGCAGCGTCTCGGCTACCGAAACGCTCTGGTTATCTGCCATTGTCTGTTTCCTCGAATTATCGGATCGGGCCTGTTCGGTCGGACTATGAGCCTAGAGACTGGAGCTTTTCATCGATTCGACCGAGAAGAGACTCGTATGCATCGGCGAACGCCGCGACACCAGCTTTCAGAAGATCGTCTGTTATTGCATCGAGAGAAATACCTTCTTCAGCGAGTGCATTTACCTGCGCACGAGCTTCGTCCAGACCGCCAGTGAGATCGGAGCCTGGATTGCCATGGTCGCTGTACGCCGCCATTGTTGCTTCCGGAACAGTATTGACAGTATCGGGCCCCATAAGCCCGTCGACGTACATGGTGTCGCTGTAAGCAGGATTCTTCACTCCAGTTGACGCCCACAACGGCCTTTGCACTTGCGCTCCGGTTGTATGGAGCGGGAAAAACGATCCCCCGCCACCGAGGTTGCGATCAAACAGTTCACCAAATTTTGCGTAAGCGAGTTTGGCGTTCGCGATGCCGATCTTTCCACGGAGTTCATGTCCCTTAGGAAGAGCATTATCGACTGAAGTGTCGACACGGCTCACGAAGAACGAAGCCACTGAGGCGACGGTGGACGGTATTCCCCGGGAAGCCTGTGCGAACTCGGAAAGACCCTCGACGTAGGCGTTTGCCGCAGCTTCGTAAGCACTCAGAGAAAACAGCAAGGTTACGTTTACGTTGATGCCTTCCGATATGAGTGTCTTGATCGCAGGCACTCCGGCGGGTGTTCCGGGAACTTTGATCATGACGTTGGGACGGTCGATGGCTTCCCACAGGCGACGCGCCTCGGTGATCGTGCCATCTGCATCGTTTGCTAGCGTCGGTGAAACTTCGATGCTAACGAAGCCGTCACGTCGACCTGCGTTGTCATAAACCGGTCGTAGCACATCAGCGGCGTCTCGAATGTCATCCACGGCGAGTCGTTCAAATACAGTCTGACGATTTGCACCGTCTTTCGCATATTCCTCCAGCGCCTCATCGTAGATGTCGCTCTCTGCCAGAGCCTTGTCGAAGATTGCCGGATTCGAGGTGACTCCGGTCACACCGAGATCGACGAACTCCTGGAGCTCGCCGGACCAAAGCATGTCTCGACTGATCGAATCGAGCCAGATCGACTGGCCATTCTCAAGTGCTTTCTGAATGTTGTTCATATCGTTCCTGTGGCTTGCGAAGTTCAGAGCATAGGAGCGGCAGTTAGCTCCTAGAGATTTGGTCATTTTCGATAGCGGCGACTTTATCGAGGCGTCGCTGGAACCGCGGTTCGCTCGCTTCGAGATTTGCTGCTATGAACGACTTAACGAGCTCTTCAGCTAGGGCAACACCGACAACCCGAGCACCCATACACAGTACGTTCATGTCGTCGTGCTGTACTCCCTGTCCGGCTGAGTAGGTGTCGTGACATAGACCGGCACGTACACCGGGATATTTGTTCGCAGCGATCGTGGCGCCAACCCCGCTTCCGCAGATGACGATTCCGCGTTCCGTTTCGCCTGACTGAACAGCTGCTGCGACGGGGGCTGCGAAGTCTGGAAAATCGTCTTCGGCATCGAATTCGTACGCGCCTTTGTCGACGACGTCGTGCCCGAGAGATTCGAGTAGTTTCGTCATGTCGGATTTAAGGTAGTAGCCACCGTGATCGGCGCCGATTGCTACCTTCATTTCATGCCAGCCTGTTCAAAGTTTCGATAGTCACTAACAAGATCATGCAATACATTCTCGGTGTATTCCAGTTCGAATGCCACCGAACCACCCAGAATATCCGTGCAAATTCGTAATAGTTGGTGTCCGGGATTACCAGTAGCGGTGCGCCCCGGCGACTTTTACTCGGACTGAATAGAGCGACGTGTCACCGCAGATGTATATGCGCTTGCCATCTCTGTCGCCAAACACAAGGTTCGCGATTGCCTGCTCGGGAATACGGATCTTGCCCAGCAGATTGCCGTCTGACGAATAGCACTGAACACCATCTTTCGCACTGGTCCATATGTTGCCCTGTTCGTCGATTCGGAAACCATCCGACGCTCCGGGTCGAACCTCAGCAAACTGGCGGCGGTTGGTGAGAGTCTTCCCGTCATTTGCTACATCGAAAACGGTGATGTCGCGAGGTTCGCCAGTATCGGCGAGGTAGAACAGCTTTTCATCCGGCGAGAACGCAAGACCGTTTGGCCGATCGCCAATGCTGTCTACCACTGTGAGTTCGTTCGAATCTGGATCAAAACGATAGGTGAAATTTCCGTCGAGCTCAGATTCCCTCTGGTTACCTTCACGATTGGAGAGGATGCCGTAAGGAGGATCGGTGAACCAGATGGTGCCATCGGACTTCACAACAACATCGTTTGGTGAGTTGAGGCGCTTGCCTTCCAGATTGTTGACGAGTGTGACGACTGTCCCATCGGCCTCAGTACGAGATATTCGATTGGCAGAGTGCTCGCATGAGACGAGTCGACCCTGCTGATCGCGGTAATGACCGTTGGTGTTGTTGCACGGCTCACGGAACACTGTTGTATCGCCTGATCCAGCGTCGAATTTTAGGATCCGATTGTTGGGGATATCCGACCAGAGAACGTAGTCACCCTCAGGGAAGTAGACGGGCCCTTCTGCCCATTCACAGCCTGTGAAGTGCTTCGGGATCTCGGCGTTGGTGTCGATCAATTCGAGGAACCGATCATCGACTACTTCAATTCCTTTAACGAGTTCTTCCGACGGTGTCTGTGAACGATGGTTTGCGAATGTTTTATTTTCTGCTGTCATTGATTGGCCCGGTGTGCATTGGGTATGTGTGTTGATTGCTAGGGGGGTTGAGCAGCCCCGGCGATATTCAGTTTGGTGCTCCATATTGAGCTGGTTGCGCCGATGAATATTGTCTGGTTATCTGGCATTCCGAACGATAGATTGGCTGCCACTTCCGGGGTGTGGATTTTACCGTGCAAATCGCCATCGGGGTTGAAGACTTGGACGCCGTTGGCGGCTGATATCCAGATATTGCCTTCAACGTCGGCTCGAAACCCTACTGGCACGCCGGATCGACATCAGCGAACCCCCCTCGGATTTTCGAGCCTGCCACCCGCAACATCAAACTGCATCAGTTTGTGCGCTCGAAACTCGCCGTGGGTACGTCCGGTATCTCCGACGTAAAGCATTGATTCGTCTGGCGAAAAAGCGATGCCGTTTGGTTTGTCGAAATCCTCGCCGCCATTGAAATTTCGAGCATTTCACCGTCAAGACGGAACACGCGGTTTCGATCCTGCTCAAGTGAATCAGCATGTCCTACGGTTGGGTCGAGAAAGCCGTAATCGGGGTCGGTAAACCGTATCGGCCGTCCGATTTCACTACCACGTCATTTGGCGAAGTCAGCTTTCCACCCTTGTAGTACTTGGCAAGGGTCGTCATGCTCCCATCGAGTTCTTCACGGACGACCGAACGCCCCTGAGTGAGGCATGTAACAACCCGACCTTCGCGATCAATCGTGTTGCCGTTTGACCGTCCCGATGGCTTTCGGTATATACCAAAACCGTCCGATTCGCTCCAACTCACGATGCGACTGTTCGGTATGTCGCTAACTATTACTTTGTTTAGGCGAGGAATCCAAAAGTCTCCCTCGGTGAAAGCCAGTCCGTCGGCGATCTGAACAAGTTCTAGATTCGAGCCAAGAATTAGCTCGAATTCACTATCGAATATTCCAAAGTGATCGCTACCGACCATCGTCCTATTCACACCTGCGATCACTGTTTTGCCATTGCTCGATAACGGTGCGGAGCGTATCACTCAGCTATACAAATCACACTCAATAGACGCTGATGAACCGCTAATATCGATACTTGACATTGCGGATCGATACCAAGACGGGAATATGAATGGTTCTGGAAATGGAAGGCAAAACAGGTCCTGATCCGTTTCAGGCCGGAGTGGGAAGAGCAGTAATCACCCCCCCGGTCGGCTTCGATATTGACGGTCCTGAATTCGGTGCTCGGCAATCGACCGAAGTGCTGGATGATCTTCTTGCAAGAGTGATTGTTCTCGAATCAAGAGGCACGCGCGTTGTTCTGATAAGCCTTGATGTTTGGGGTCTTTCATCGAGTCTGGTAACGACGATCAAAAACGCTGCGAGCAATGCTGCCGGAGTCGAATCAAGCTCTGTGTGGTTGACTACAACGGGTAACGCAACGAGCCCACCACTGTGGCGAGATGAGCCACAGTATGCCAGCTATTCCGCCTATCTCCCTGAACAGATCGCTGGAGCCGCACGCGTCGCCGTCCGCTCGCTCGAACCGGCATCGATGGGATCGATCGGAACGCTACTCCCCGATGTATCAACGTTTGTTGAAGGACCAGGGCGACCCGGCAATCCAGCACTCTTCGTGCTAGCAATCGACCGCGCCGACGGCACCGGGATCGCTCGTGTGGTCAATTTCGCATGTCCGGCGTCGGTAACGGGCTCTTCGACTCAATGGACCGCTGACTACCCCGGTTACGCGTCGTGGGCACTGGAGCAAAACGGTGGAGGTCTGACGCTGATCTCTCAGGCAGCTTCACACGATATTCGACCGTATGACTGGTGGGGTGAAAACTCTGAACCGTCGCATTCCGGTAGGGCACCGCAAGACGTTCACGCGTTGGGTTTGTTGCTCGCCACGCAGGCTGCAAACGGTGCTGCCGATACAATCCAGCGTCGTAATGTCGAGGTGGTGATCCGCTCCGATGACGAAGCGGGTATTCAAGTAATGCGAATCGGCGACGCTTATTTTGTTTCAACCGATAAACCGCAGCCAAACAAATTTGCTCGAAGGTTCCGGCGGGACCTGCCGCACTCAAATACGTTCGTTTCAGCGAACCTCTCAGGCGGCATGTTCGACGCAAAGGCGACGTTCGATGCAAGGGCGATAAAGCGCGGAATCGCGATATTGAAAGAGCTTGGCGCTAGTTAATTGACTCTAGTCGAGTGTGGGAACGTGTGCTAGCTTGCCGTATCGGTATCCGGCTACTTGAAGTTCATTAGAACGTAGGGGACAAAGACCTTGGCAAAGATTTCATTAATTGGTGCTGGCAGCGTCGTGTTCGCCCGGCGTTTGCTACAGGACATCGTCTGCGTTCCCGAACTAAATGACTCGACTGTTTCGCTAATGGACACTGATCCCGAACGACTAGCGTTGATGACCAAGTTCGCAAACAAACTTGTTTTCGATATAGGTACGAACATCGAGATCGAGAGCACCCAAAATCGTCGAGAATCCCTCGATGATTCCGATTACGTTCTGACCACGATTCGGGTTGGGGATAGCTATGAACGAGACATCGCCATTCCGCTCAAGTACGGCGTAGACCAGTCGGTTGGCGACACAGTGGGTCCTGGTGGCGTATTTAAGGCTCTTCGCACAGTTCCGGTCCTGATGGATATCTGCGAAGACATGGAAGATGTCGCACCAAACGCCACATTGCTGAACTACACCAACCCGATGGCGATAGCCTGCTGGGCAATTGCTGAAGCGACCGACGTTCCTACTATCGGTCTGTGCCACAGCGTTCAGCACACCACGGCCGATCTTGCAGACTACATTGGCGTTTCGAAGGATCGGGTGAAGGGTTGGGTAGCAGGCATCAATCACCTTGCATGGTTCTTGCGCTTTGAGGTGGATGGTGAAGACGCTTACCCGAGGCTATTCGAGGTGATGGAAAATCCGGAAATATTCTCTCGGGATACTGTTCGATTCGAGGTTATGAAGCAGTTCGGCTACTTTGTCACTGAATCGACCCGCCATATGTCGGAATACACGCCGTACTTCCGAACAAACGAAGACACAATCGACGATTTCAATCTGAACCAAATTCGGCAGGACCTGCAGCGTCGAACGGCGCGTGTCGATGATCACTACACACATTTGATGGAAGACGCCAACACAGAGCGAACTCTTCGAGCCGAACGGTCTGAGGAGTATGCCTGCAGAATCATCGAGGCGATGGAATCTGATCGTCCGACAGTTATTAATGGAAACGTGCCGAACGAGGGATTGATCGACAATCTGCTCGATCTGAGCAGCGTTGAAGTGCCGATTCTTATCGACAAACTTGGCTTTCATCCGATGGCAGTTGGTGAATTGCCCGGTCAACTCGCTGCGTTAAGTCGATCGAACCAGGCTGTTCAGCAGATGGCTACTCAGGCGATTCTTGATGGCGATCGTGAGGCTGCTTTTCATGCGATCGCTCTCGATCCGCTGACCTCAGCTGTTCTGTCTCTAGGCGAAATTCGCGAGATGTTCGACGAGATGTGGACCGCCCACGGTAGTGAACTGGCCGTTTACTCGTAATGGCAGACACGTCGGGGCTGATGAGAGCAGCAATCGCTGTCAAGCAGGGTGTTGTTCGTTGCGAAAACGTCGAAATCCCGAGTCCTTCTGACGGCGAAGTTCTGGTTCGCACTCGTGCCGCCTCGATCTGCGGTAGCGATCTCCATATGGTCAACACCGGCTGGGCGATGCACACTTTTCCGGCGATGGCGGGGCATCCTGGTCACGAAGCTGTCGGTGAAGTCGTTGAATCGCGTTCGGCAAAATTCAACGAGGGAGATATCGTCCTGACTACACCGCACATCTGGAATTCTCGGTGCTTTGCCGACTTTCAAGCAGTAGACCATGCGCATGTACTAAAGCTCGATCAAAGCGTTGAATTCGATACTGTAACGCTAGCTCAACAACTTGGTACGGTGGTGTATGCGGCAAAGCGGCTGCCGGCTTCACTGGACGGTCAGGCTTGCGTGGTTGTTGGGCAGGGAAGTGCTGGTCTTTTTTGGGATTTCATTTTGAAAGGACTAAATGCTGAGAAGATCATATCGATCGAGCCACTGAGTTGGCGACGGGAGTTGGGTCGGTCGTACGGTGTTGATGAGACGATCGACGTTACCGGTGATGCGGCCGTTGATGCGATCCGTGATCTTACGGGCGGTATTGGTGCTGATCTGGTGATCGAGGCGGTCGGTTCCACGCCGACACTTTCACAAGCATTTCACCTAGTTCGAGACGAAGGCCGAGTGGTGTTGTTCGGGCTGCCGGAATCGGAAGATCTAGTGCCGTTTGACTACTCACAAATGTTCAAAAGCAGGGCTGACGTGTTTACAGTGCTCGGATCGCAAGATGAACCGGGACTCACGAGTTACTCCGAGGCGGCACGACTTATTCGCAAGGGTGAGATTGATGTCGACCCGATCATTTCGCATCAAGTCAACATTTCCAAAATCGACCGAGCGTTCGCTATTGCTGGAGAACGAGTCGATGGCGTCGTGAAGGTTGGCATTACGTTCGAGTAGGGTTTTGTTCTGCCAACTCGGGGCTCGAACGGAAACAACAGAGCCGAGGGATCAAGTGAATGGTGTGCTGTCGTAGTCGCCATTGCGACGATGGCTGCGGCTCGCTACGTCTAGCTACGCCTAGCCCAGAGAACCTACACGTACAGTCCGAGTTGCCCGCCGCCGAGTACGAAGAGGCTTGCGTCGTTGCTGCCGGCGGGCTGCGAACTGTTTGCAGGCTCGAAACTCGATATTAGTCTGAAGCCATCAGCTGAATGCTTCTCTACGATCTCGAATGCTGCCTGCGATGTCTCGAGAAGCTGGCCGGTACTCCACATCTTCCGCTGAGTGGTGGGGTTAGATGGTGCTATCCGGGCAGCAAACGGAGTTTCTTCGATTTCATATTCGTTCACATCGAATTCGCCAGACGCAGGATGTTGCGATTTCCTGTCACCGGTCTGAATCTGTCGAGATGTTCCTGATACGAGATGAATGTGGCCATGTATCTGGCTTTGATGTGCCTGTAGGCCGAAATTCGAGATGGCTCGAAACCCCTCATCGCCGCAATGCTTGTCGCCAAACGCGACGATGAGTCGACCCGTATCGACCAACACGTCTGATTTCCAAAGCCCTTCCTGAGTCATATGCTCGACCGGAACGACTAGCAGCATGATGCGCGACCATTTAAGCCGATTGTGGAAGCAGGCAACTCGTGAATCGCCTGTAGGGCGAACTTCCCAACTGGCTTCGGTGTCGCCCACAACAATCGAGCAGAAAACACAACCATCGTTGGCGAACTCGGGCAGGTCGAAACTCACTTGCGTGAGGATTTCCGCGTTGAGGGACGCGGACGCGGTACCGCTCCTCTGTGCCTGAAGTCAGGTGCTGACAGATAACGCTCGGCAACGACATTGGCATCACTCAGTCTTGAGATTATCGCCTCTGAATAGCGAGATTCGCCCCGGTTGTCCGATCCGCTGATCGTTTCCAGCGCACTTCGGCTGGTGAAGACGGTCGGCATCATCGAATCATGCCGGTGAACGATCAACTGATACAGCTTTTCTTCCGCCCACGCGGTCGAGGCTTCTGCTCCGAAATCGTCGAGTACCAGAATCTCGGCGTTTCGCACTTGACTGAACGTGTGGTCGAACGATTTGCCGCCTGCTGGACCATACGATCGACGCAGATCATCGAGAAGATCTGGTACGAATCGGAAGAGAACCTCACGACCCAGAGCGATGTTCTCCCCAACAATCGCCGCGGCGAGATGGGTTTTACCAACTCCCGTTGGTCCTGCCAGATATAGCCAACCCGAAGGATGCTCGGCAAAAACCTTTGCAGCTGCGTATGCCTCAGTAAGTGACCGTTTTTGAGCCGCGGTGGCCCCGGCTGCGCCTTTGGCGGTGAAGCTGTCGAAGGTCATAGCGTCCGAGAGTCTCGATCCTAGGCCTGAGTCGCGAATATCGGGTTGACCGCTGCCTGCTTTGATTTGCATGACAGTAGAAAAATACGGATCGCCAAGACGAGTCCGCAGTCGATCACCAAGCTCATCGAATCGCAATCCCGTTGTCACGAGTGTTGGAAGACGTCGGTTGTAGCGATGAGTGAGAATCTGATCGAGTTTTTCGTCAGCCCATGCGGTCGACGATTGTACTCCGAGGTCATCGAGGATCAGGATCGGTGCTTCGATCGCTTGAAGGAATATCTCATCGAACTGCGCACCGATCGCCGGGTCGAAAGCTGAACGAAGGTGATCCAGTAGATCGGGAACAGAAAGAAACCGGACAGGCTGGTCCGCTTCGACCAGAGCATTGCCCACAGCTGCTGCGAGATGCGTTTTACCCGTTCCAGACGGACCGCAGAGCACAAGCCAACCCTGCCTATCGGTTACGAATCGCTGGGCCGCGTGATAGGCGTCTCTGAAGCTGGAGGGCTCGGAAAACGTGTCGCGAGTGCCAAGCTCGACAGTATCGAAGGTCAAGCGCTCGAGGGGACCGAGATCAGAATATTGTCTGATGCGATCGGACGACTTGACGCCCCACACTCGCTCCTGGCACTGGCAAGGAACCACCGTCCGAGCTAATGCCGGCGCATTTTCATCTGGAGCCACCACGAACCAGCGCTTGTCGTCGCAGATATCGCAGTGAATCTCAGCGCTAGTTTGCTCCTCGAGCTCGCTGTCGCTTGAGGTACTCCTCATAGAACTGGTCTGACCGATCCTCTTTAAAATTTCGTTCAGCGGTTCCATCCCGTCCATCATCAAGCTCCTCGGGTCTACCTTCAGTCGACCATCGACGAAGGATTGCGGCTATGTAGTTCCAGCTACGTGCGTTTGCCTCGGCTGCCTTGCGAATCGCCAGCTGAACCTCGTCTTCCGGGTGCTGTTCGAGCGCTGCGTGAATATTTTCGGCAACGAGCGACGTGACTGGGGCGATGTTCTGTTCGTAGAACGTTACTGCATCTTGCCTTGGCTTTGCCGATTCGTTGTCAGCCCAGGTTTCGTTGTTTCTATTCGTAAGCGCCAGCATGTCGATTCCCTGACGAACGAGAGCCCGTCGGACTGGCTCGGTATTCAAGCAAATTCGGCGTTGACCTGTCCCGCCATCGACGACCAGCAGAATCCCTCGTTCGGTAGCCGAGTGAATTGCCTGCTCCACGATTTCTTCAAGCTGCCCACCGTGAGCGTCGAGCATAGCAGCAACCGTGCGATCGGAGTAAAGCTCTTCGAAGTCGATCGAGGCTGGTACTTTTCTTTGCCTGTGCAGACCGTGGATCGTTCGAAGCACCACTTTGAGTTCGTCAAGAGAGTCGATCTCTTCCAAAAGCGAGGCCAGAAGTGGATTTGGAACTGGTGTGAACTGAACCCCGCGTGGGAATCCGTCCTTCACCGTGCTGCTCCAGATCTGGGTATCGAGGTGCTGGCTGCGTATGACGGTGCGCTCTGAGGCTGGAATGAAAGTTCTTCGAATATGCCCACTGAGTCACGAACTCGCATTTCGACCTCGTCGGTCGGTCCGTTCCTGTGCTTTGCGATGATCAACGAAGCCCTATCGCGTGGGAAGGGTTGAGTCGGATTCGCCTTATTCCATTCCTCTTCGGTCGTGAATTTGTCTTCTCGGTGGATAAACATCACGACGTCGGCGTCTTGCTCAATCGATCCTGACTCACGAAGGTCGGAAAGCATTGGGCGGTGAGATGTACGATGCTCAACGGCACGGCTGAGCTGCGAAATCGCCAGAACTGGAATGTGGAGGTCTCTCGCCATTCCCTTCATCTGACGCGATATCTCGGAGACTTCCTGCGCTCGATTGCCTTCGCGACCGGGGCTCGCTCCACCGTTGATTAACTGCATGTAGTCGACAATCAGGAAGTCGAGGCCGTGGGTCATCTGAAGACGACGTGCCTTTCCACGCATTTCGGCTACCGTCTGGAAGGGTGTGTCGTCGACGTAAATAGTGAGGTCGGAAAGGAGACCAATCGAGTTGATTACCTGGTCTTCTTCGCTCGGTGACTGGATTCGATTTCGAATCTGCTGCATGTTGACACGAGACTGCGCAGCGAGAAGTCGCATGGCGATCTGATCACGACCCATTTCGAGAGAGAATATACCGACTTTGAAGCCAGCTTTCGCTGCGCTCAATGTCAGGTTGAGACCCATCATCGATTTACCCACTGATGGGCGTGCTGCGAGCACCACCATGTCAGAACGTTGGAGACCACCAACCAACAATTCATCGAGACGTTTGTACCCGGTGACGATCGGTGAGATGTTCTGTTCGCCGTCGACTTGGTCGAGCGGCGAAGATTTTTCCAGATAAGGTGTGAGTGAATCAGCCAGCGGAACAAAATCGCGGTTTTGCGAGCCCTGCCGGATGCTGAACAAAGCGTCTTCTGCGGCAGAAAGGGCAACGTCGACATCGGGATCGTCGTTGTAACCAATGTCGGCGATATCACCCGCTGCCATGATCAGCCGGCGCATCGTAGCGGTACGGTGAACGAGCTTGGCGTAGTGTTCGATATGTACCGAGGTCGGTGTGACCTCGACGAGGTGCGAAAGATACGACGCGCCACCGACCGTTTCGAGAAGCTCACGATTCTCAAGTTCGTGGGTGACGGTTACCTGATTGATCGCTTCGTCGCGCTGGAAAAGATCATAGACAACTTCAAATGTCTGACGGTTAATCTCTCGATAGAAATCTTCAGATGAGAGAAACCCGGCGATGTGAGTGATCGCCATGCCATCAATAAGGATAGATCCGAGAACAGATTCTTCGGCGCTTAAGTCATGTGGTGGGAGTCGATCAGCTTGCATAAAGGGGTACGTGCGGATTCGGGCAGATTGTGGAGATATGTGAGAAATATACAAACACACCGCTGGAAAATTGAAGTCCAAATCTAGTTCAATTCGAGTCGAAGTTATTCAGATTCTTCCACAGGTTATCCCCAACTCAGTTCAACTTCGAAACTTGGATGTCGAGACTGGCTTAACAAACAACCCCCGTAGCAGCTTACCCCGGGCGGTTTTGCGATCTTTATTGCGGTGCGGGCCCTACTCTTCAGATTTCTCTTCGGAATCTTCGACGGCTTCGTCACCAGCATCCCCGGATGACTCTGCGTCACCCTCAGCAGTTTCTTCAGAATCCTCTGATTCGCCGGAGGCCTCTTCGTCGATCTTGGCTTCAGCTTCTGCCAGAACATCCTCGAATGATGGGTCGAGAACGTTAGTGTCCTCTTCGGTCATCATTGCTGCAGCTTCTTCCATCTGCTTGTTCAGCTCCTTAGAAGCATCGTCGGCGACAACTTCAACCATGATCGTCGCCGAAACACCTTCAACAAACCGGGCTGGAATTTTGTAATCCCCAGTTACTCGAATCGGTGCAGGAATCTGAATCCCTTTACGGTCGATCTCACGTTCGGTCATTTCGCTGAGTTTAGCGGCGATCATCGTGTTCGTTACTGATCCGTACAGACGGCCAGTAGGACCGGTACGCACATCGATACGAACTTTATGTTCCTTGAGTGTGTCGGCAACTTCTTGCCATTCCTTGGCTTCGACAAGTCGTCGGTCTTCAGCCTGTTGTCGTAGAGCGGCGGCTCGGCGGAGTTCGTGCTCGGTGGCAAGAACTGCGAACCCTTGCGGGAGCAGGTAGTTTCGTGCGAAGCCGTTTTTGACTTCCTTTACGTCACCGGCGCGTGCGGTAGGACGTACGTCCTGCAGAAATAGAACTTTCACTTATTCATCACCTTGTGCGTCCGACGGTAGGTTTTGCACTGAAAATCAGCGGATCGGCATGCCGATCCAGCCTCGTATTACGTTACGCGACTGCCGTCACACTCACTGTGCTAGATGCTGGTTTTTCGAACAAATTGTCTTGAGCGGATGCCCGGATGTCCGTGAGCCAGCTTATTAAAAGTACAACAACGAGCGTTGTCGGGCTACTGCAGAGAAGGTCGAGATACTGATCGAAATGCCAATTTGTCGATTCTGAAAGTTGATCTATATTCGTTTCTGCAACAAAGTGTGACCAGTTGTACACCAACTTGAAAGGCACAAATAAATGACCAGCGGGACGATATTTCATTGTGGATTGGAAGAACCAGAAGGCCCGGTTCTGCTGTCCGACAACAGTTGGGGCGTTGTTGAGATGACGCCTGAGACCGGTCACATATCGATAATTTCGCCCGGCGGCGGCTCAAAGCGTGTCGTAGTCAAGACGGGTCGACCTAATGGTATGGTGCAAGATCGAAACGAGACTCTCTGGGTTGCAGAATCGATGAACCCACCCTCATTGTTGAGAGTCGATCTCAACGGCAGTGCTGAAGTGCTGCTTACCGAGGGTGAAGGAGTCGAATTCCTATTTCCGAACGATCTCGCGTTTGGTCCGGATGGCGCTCTCTATATGAGCGACTCAGGAGTCGAACGGATTGCCTTCAACAAAGCGCGCGATGAGGGTCGCACTGACTATCCCATCGATGGAAGATTGTTTCGAATCGATTTGACAGACATGTCGACGACGCTGTTAGACAATGGAATCCCGTTCACCAACGGCCTTGCGTTCGGAGCCGACAACGCGCTGTATGCAACGGCGACAGCTTCAGGATTGTTGTATCGATATGAATGGAATTCCGATGGCTCTCTTGGCCCCCGTGAAGATTTCGCGGATCTTGTCGATCGGTCGCAATCGCCCGGATTCATTGGTGGTGATGGCCTAGCTGTCGGAGAGAACGGCGCCTTTTACTGTGCAGTCGTTTACCAGGGCCATGTAGCAGTGATCGATACGAATGGCGCGCTCGTTGAACGTATTCCGGTCGGTGGCGAACAGCCGACGAACGTTGCATTTGGTCCGAAGGGTAGTGGTGACATTTACGTGACGGTCAAAGATGCCGGAACACTCGAGCGCCATCATGTTGGGGTGGATGGTCTGCCGCTGCTGCCATCGAAATAGTTTATCGATGGGCAAAAGGACCTTCGCTAAACATTCGGGTCGATCGGGTCGCTTTCTGCAAACTCAGCGTCACTGTTTCCTCCGCCAGTAAGAAACCAGTTGACTGCAGCTGCCGCTGCTTTGGTGTTGTCTTTCGCGGGGCAGTCGCCGCAATCTTCCAGTTCGATCAGCGTCGACATCTGTAAAGCGTCGTGCATGCGCATGGCTGTTTCGTGGCTAAGTATAGTGCTCTGTCTGTCTCGCGATATCAATGCTGGGATCGGACGCATGTCGGCAATTCGTTCAAACGAAATATCACCGTCGCAACGATGAGCGCAGTCACTGCGCCACGGGCTGAAGCGACCGTGCTGGCGATCCAGTCGGTGGCTACGTTACCTTGCGATAATAGGACAACGGGTTCGCCGATCTCCCATGAGAGCAGTATCAACTCGTACGCCGAAGATACATCGGCAACAATCGGGGCATACGACGGAGTCAGGAACGAGACGAATTCATTCCAATCAGTATCGTCGGAATCCGTGGATACGATCACCATTGGCTGAGCTTCGTCGTCAACAGCCCACGCAGCAATCCGAAGATCAGCTCCCGATTGCGCAACATTACTGTGACTTCTTCGAAATCGGCCGTGTTTCCTGTGTCTGCTATTCACCCGATCTTCACGTCAGGACGCGAATAATATCCTGCTGTCGGAAATCTAACTACTAAAAAGTGACCATTTATCTAGAAATGGGTGCGAGCGGCGGCGTTCGTAGGTATATTTGCTCCGCAATTGCTTGGTGTTGAGTAAACGAGCGCCTAGCCAAATTGATGAGAACGGGTGAAATCCCGGTAAGCTCAAGCGTGCATTCAGGCATCTACGAAGAAGGGATCTGTCGTGACTACCGAAAACTGGGGTGCGATTTACAAAGAAATGGGCGCAAAGCCTGTTGTGAATGCGACCGGAAGCGTGACGCTACTCGGTGGCTCGACACCAGTGGCAGAAGTGAAAGCTGCGATGGACGCCGCAGACTCGGCCTACATTCCCCTAATCGAGCTTGAACAGGTTGCTGGCGATCGTATTGCCGAGATGCTTGGTGTCCCGGCGGCGTACATCACGTCAGGTGCTGGTTCGGCACTGACGCTGGCTACTGCTGCGTTCATGGCTGGCACCGACGATGACAAGGTGCAACAGCTTCCCGACACCACGGGTATGCCGAACGAAATTTTGATACAGAAGCGACAGCGTTATTGGTACGACCGATGCCTTGAACTTGCTGGTGCCAAGCTTGTGGAATTTGGTGACGAAAACGGAACGACCAGAGACGATCTCAGGAACGCGATTTCAGATCGAACTGCCGCCGTCCACCACGTTGTCTATGAGCAGAATCCGACCGACCCAAATGTTCTGACACTTGAACAGGTGCTTGATATAACGCATGCCGCTGGAAAGCCAGTATCTGTCGACGCAGCGGGTCAGATCTATCCGCTGGAAAACTTTGGTAAGTACGTGAAGATGGGCGCCGATTTCCAGTGCATCGCTGCTAAATACATGGGTGCTCCGCACTCGACCGGTTTCGCCCTCGGTACTAAAGAAATAATCGATGCAATGAGCCGTCATTCTTTCGTTGGGTACGAAGCACGACGAATTCGCGGTGTCGGGCGCCCGCAAAAAATCGACCGGCAGGAAATCATGGGTGTGGTCGCTGCAGTTCAGCGATGGATGACTCTGGACCATGAAGACCGACTATCTATCGCTGAAGGTCAGTCACAGGCGATTCTCCGCCCACTCAAAGATATTCCCGGTGTTACAGCCGAATTGAATACCAACATCAGGGCACACCAGCCTTACGGCGTTTTTGTAAGCGTAGATGCTGATGTCGTGGGATTCACCAACGAGGACCTCGTACAGAAACTGCGCGACGGTGAACCTTCGATCTGGACTCGTGTCGGACTCGATAAACCTCGACTTGAACTTCACGTGTTTGGTCTTGGTGAAGGCGAAGCAGAGCTTGTCGGCAACGCTATTGCCGCAGCTGTGAAAGGCTAGCCCCCGATTTTCGGGATGACAACCCGGGTGATATTCATCAGGCTGTAGGTACACGACGTAACAGGAGATACATCAGTGGTAGTTCAAACGGTCGGAGTGATGAGCCCGGGCGATATGGGTAGTGGTGTTGGTGGTGCACTGAAGAAAAACGGTCTTCGGGTACTGACGGCACTCGATGGGCGAAGTGCTGATTCGAAACAGCGAGCCGCCGATCAAGGATTCGAGGACGTGGGTTCACTCGACGAATTGGTTACGTCGTGCGATCTCGTTCTTTCGATCCTCGTGCCGTCGGCAGCATCGTCGTTCGCTCAGGATGTCGCCGAGGCGATAGTCCGTACCGATTCAGGAGGTCTAGCAGTCGCCGACTGCAATGCAGTGTCTCCTGCAACAGGAATACGAATCGGTGAGATAATCACGGCTGCGGGTGGCAAGTTCATCGATGCTGGGATTATCGGCGGTACTCCCCGACGCGGTGCGGTTCCTCGCTTCTACGCTTCAGGTGAGTATGCTCCGATCCTCGGGGAACTCGACGGCAAGGGAATTGCCGTGCCAGTGATGAACGGTCCGATTGGACATGCTTCCGGGTTGAAAATGGTCTATGCAGCGTTGTCTAAAGGCACAGCGGCTCTCTATGCATCGACCCTGATGACGGCGAAATCGCTTGGTCTCTACGAGGATTTGATCGCAGAGCTAGAGCAGAGTCAATCGGGCACTCTTGCCGAAATGGAGCGGGTAAGAACGGTGTCGGACCGGGCGTTCCGGTGGATCGGAGAGATGAAAGAGATCGCCGCAACATTCGAGTACGCTGGCACCAGCCCAAACACACACAAAGGTGCTGCTGAGACGTTCCAGCGGATTGCCGATTCTTCCATCGGTCATGAGAGAGCCGATACAGTAGACAGGTCGAGATCACTCGATGAGTCGATCGCCGCGATGTTGATCAGGGCTGACTAGGAGACGCTATTGTCACCCCGTAAATTGGCAATCGCCGTATTTTTCGCCTCGGTTGTTATCAACGCCGGTCTCGGAATCTTCGCTTTGTTCGCTGGCGAATTCGGTGATTTTCAGGGTAAGGTTCTGGTGACTTCACTCAGTGTCTCGGCAGGTAGTGTTCTGTCACTGGCTATGTTTCCTGCCCGTGAAAGAGGTTTGCTTAGACCCGTTCCCGCGGGTGGAGTCGCTCTGTCGATTCTGGGTTTCGGGTTATTGATTATTCTAGTCTGGACTGATTTCAGTTCCGGCCAGCTTGGGCGACTGACGGGATCGGTACTGACACTGGCAGTGTCGTCGGGTTATGCGTCGTTGATCACTCTCGCAGTGGTGAATCCGAAGTACATCAACATCATGAGGAGCGCCTACGCTCTGGTAACCGTCCTCTCCCTGATGATCATCGGTGCTCTCTGGGGCGAGCCCGAAGCCGATATGCTTCCTCGACTTCTGGGTGTTGTCTCGATCCTATTAGCGGCTGCAACGGTATCGATACCAGTGCTGCACCGACTGAATCGTGAGATGGTTTCTACTCCTATCGGGGAAAACGAACAACCGCAACCACTTCACTGCGTGAGCTGCGGTTCCACCGAGATTTCGACCTACGATGGAATTACTTACGCCTGCGGAGCCTGTCAGGCGCGATTCTGCGCTGAGATACTTGTCTAGTCCAACTGGATTAATAACCCGAGTAGTCTTCAGTCGATCGACTTGCCGATATTTATCTGAGCGCTAAGCCCTTCGGAGATCGTCGCAAACTCGGCGGCAACCGAATCCGATTCCAGTGAAGCCGGCTTCTGCGAGTTCATGTAGTCAGCGCTCATTGTCAGGACGCCCAGGAATGGCAGTTCCATCTCTTCAGCAAGAGCCTGACCACCGCCGGTTCCGAAAACTCCACCCGACATATTTTCGACGATGCCAAGCACCTTCAGGTTCATTTTTTTTATCATATTGATCGAGCGTTTCGCATCGAGAACTGCGAGCTCATGCGGTGTCGTAACGATCACGAATCCGTCGAGATCCAGCGTCTGCATCACGGTCAGCGGTGCGTCAGACGTCCCGGGGGGAAGATCGACGATCATGTAGTCGGGATTACCCCACTCGGTCGAGTTGAGGAACTGGTTGATAGCGTTATGGATCATCGGCCCGCGCCAGACGATCGCTTCGTCCTCGTTGTCCTGGAAGAACGCCATCGACATTACTTTCACACCGAACCGTTCGGGCGGCACGAGCTTCTCGCCGTTCTGAACCGGTCCTTTGGAAATTCGGAGCACCCGAGTGACGTTCGGACAATCGATGTCGCAGTCGAACAATGCAACGTCTTTGTTCTGGGCTGCGAGCGTTACTGCGAGGTTGGTGGCAACAGTAGTTTTACCGACACCACCTTTTCCCGAGTAAACTCCGATGCGAGTTCCGATTCCCTCGAGTGACTCCGTAACGCGTCGGCGTTCCTGGAAATTTTCACGAACCTGTGCGAGGCGGGCTTCTTCAGCGGGAGTCAGTTTTCTGGGAGACGACATTGTGTTCGGGTCTTTGGTCTTTGCGACTTTGAACGCGGCGAACTGCTGCGATCAGATTCCTTGAGTTTTAGAGAGAAATTAGTCGATGCCGAGCAGGCGCTTGCCGTCTTCGGTAATCATGTCGGGAGTCCATGGTGGATCGAACACAACATCAACCTGAACATCTTCAACGTCGTCGATTTCTGCGATTCTCCACTCGGCCTGCTGTGCGATGTACGGCCCCATACCGCAACCGGGAGCGGTGAGTGTCATCTCGACGTGCACGTCGCCATCAGCGACTTCCACTGTGTAAATGAGTCCGAGATCCACAACGTTGACCGGAATTTCTGGGTCGTAAACGTCTCGCAGCGCCTCGATGACAGTTCCTGATTCTAGTACTTCAACTTCGGCCATCGTTATCTCCGTTGGTCGCTGCATCTGTGTGTAACGGCGACCAAATCAAATTCAGTTTGAATACGGCTTAAGTCTACCAGAGAGGTAAGGAATTGTTGGCGTGAGGAGATCAGAAAATTTTTCCCCAACTGAAACGGTTAGCGGTCATGTTAGAGCACACTCCACCGGGTGTTAATTGGTGCTGACTAACTCTTCGGGTACACCGTTTTCGGCGGTGGGGGCGAGTTCGGCTTCCTTGTCGGGTTCCGGATCGACCGAGTCGCCCTGATCGACGAGCACTTTACGAAGGTCGATAATCTGGTCACGCAGCAGAGCAGCCTTTTCGAATTCTAGGTCTCTCGCCGCTGTCTTCATCTGCCGCTCGAGGTCTTTCACGAGTCGAACGAGATCGTTCTTCGGAAGTGCGGCAGGGGTCACGTAGGGCGTCTTCGTTTCTGCGACCTGCCGGACTCGGGCGGTGATATCTCGAACTTCCTTGACGATAGATGTTGGTGTAATCGAATTGGCGTCGTTGTGAGCACTCTGAATCTGTCGACGTCGATTTGTTTCGTCGATAGCGAACTTCATCGAATCGGTGACTTTGTCGGCGTACATCACTACTTTGCCTTCGACGTGACGCGCCGCTCGACCGATCGTCTGCACAAGCGACGTACTCGATCGCAAGTAACCCTCTTTGTCAGCATCGAGAATTGCGACAAGTGAAACTTCAGGCAGGTCGAGACCCTCACGAAGCAGGTTGATTCCAACCACAACGTCGTAAACGCCGAGTCGAAGATCTCGAAGTATCTCTGTGCGCTCCAGCGTTTGGATTTCGGAGTGTAAATACTGCACTCGGATGCCAAGTTCACGCAGGTAGTCGGAAAGCTCCTCCGCCATTCGCTTTGTGAGCGTCGTGACCAGCACACGCTCTTGCTTCACCGTTGTGTCACGGATTCTCTCAAGCAGGTTGTCGATCTGACCCTCAGTCGGTTCGAGAATGATTTCAGGATCAATAAGTCCTGTCGGTCGAATCACCTGCTCAACACGCTTTTCTTCGTGCGCTGTCTCGTACGGCCCAGGCGTCGCAGACACGTAAACGATTTGGTTCACGCGATCCTCGAACTCCTCGAACGCAAGCGGTCGGTTATCTATCGCCGATGGCAGTCTGAACCCGTAGTCGACCAGACTGGTCTTGCGGGCGAGGTCACCTTTGTACATGCCGTTTATTTGCGGCAGCGTGATGTGCGACTCATCTATAAATATCAGGAAATCATCTGGGAAGTAGTCGAGAAGAGTCCATGGTGCTGATCCCGGTGGACGACGTCCGAGCGGTTGGGAATAGTTCTCGATGCCGGGGCAGGAGCCTGTCTGTTTGAGCATTTCAAGATCGAAGTTTGTTCGCTGTTCGAGTCGCTGCGCTTCAAGCAATTTGCCGCCTGATCTCAGAACATCGAGTCGACCGTCAAGTTCTTCCCCGATATCTATCAAAGCTTCCTTGAATTCGTTTTCGGGTGTGACAAAGTGCTTCCCTGGGAAGATGTCGATATGATCGAGTTCTGCCAGAACTTCGCCCGTAAGCGGATCGAGTTCGATGATTCGTTCTATTTCATCACCGAAGAACTGCACTCTCACAGCTAGTTCTTCGTACGCCGGCATGATCTCCAGCGTGTCGCCACGAAGACGGAAACGACCTCGCACCATTTCCATATCGTTACGCTCGTAGTACATATCGATGAGTTTGCGGACGACACGGCGAAGTCCCGGCTCTTCTCCTTTGCGAAGGTTGAGAACTACCGACCGATACTCCTCGGGTGAGCCAAGACCATAGATACACGAAACGCTGGCTACGATCAGCGTATCTCGACGGGTGAGGAGCGCCCGCGTTGCAGCGTGCCGCAACCGGTCGATCTCTTCGTTGACGTCTGATTCTTTTTCAATATAGGTGTCTGACTGCGGGATGTATGCCTCGGGCTGGTAGTAATCGTAGTAGCTGACAAAGTACTGAACCGAGTTGTTCGGGAAGAATTCCTGAAACTCGGAAGAAAGCTGGGCGGCGAGCGTCTTGTTGTGGGCGATTACGAGGGTAGGTCGCTGAACTTCCTCGATGATCTTCGCCATCGTGAAAGTTTTGCCGGATCCAGTTACACCCAGAAGCGTCTGATGATGCAGTTTTTCATTCAGGCCACCAGCGAGCGCGGTGATAGCCGCGGGTTGGTCTCCCGTAGGCTGGAAATCTGCCTCGATTTTGAACAGGCCATCGTTTCGTGTCATGGTCGAATTCTACCGCGGATGAGGGATGAGACGAGGTGCACGTATCACCAAACCAAGCCTGGCGGTTCAGACCTCTTCCCAGTCATTAGGAATCTGCGGGATATTCCACAACACATCGGGCCGCCAGTTCTCCCAGACATTGTCGAACGGCGGGCGATTCGTGGCGACGATTTCGAGTGCCTGTGCGGCTGCGTTTTGGATTTCCTGGGCTTGATACTCAGTAATTAATTCGGCCGCCAGCGCCTCGGCCAATTCGTCCTCGTCTTTGTATCGCCAGGACTTTCGATCGGCTTGAACGACAACATCTAGGATCATATCCATCGTGTCGAATCCGAACCTTGTACGGCTATAAGCGGCATCAACGTTGATGTACCATGACCGGATTGCCGACATCCCAGATTCCCAGAACACCCATAGCGACCACATCGTCCGAGGGTTTTTGATGCGGAGGGTTCCCTCGGTGTGCCATTTTCGTTCTGCCATGGTCCAGGCTTTGGTTGCCATGATTTCAGGGTTCAGATGCCCTTTAACTCGGTCGTTTACCGCGTTGGAATCAGTGACACCGTTAAGAACCCGAGTGTCCACCGGCAGCCATGTAACGACCAATTCAGGTGTATCGGCGACCACGATGGAAGGGAATACAGTCTGCACCCTGCCTCGGAAAACGTTACGCAACGTGATGTGATCGCCAGGTTCGAACCTCGTTGGCGGAATCATGACTTTCCCAATATTTTGGTTGGCGTGATCATTGGCGCATTATGCCTATTGTGACATTATTCTACGGTGCCGGTCGGGTGCACACGTAGAAATTTTTTCTGGGTTAGCAAATGGCGAATCTGAAAGTTGTTATCGGCACGGATCACGTAGGGACTCAGTATGCAGATGAGCTAATCGATTCGTTTCCCGAAATCGACTTTGTCGTCGCATACGATCCAGCCGACCATATCGATGCTATCCGTGATGCCGACGCTTTCTTTGGTTGGCCGAGTGGCAATGCTTTCGCAGCAGCCGGGCAGCTGAAGTGGATCGCCTGTCCTGGCATGGGTATCGACAAGATCGTCGAATACCAGAACATCGTTGACTCCGATGTGCCGATCACTAATGCACCAGGCACGCACGTTACTTCCATGGGTGACCACGTCGTTGGCGCGATGATTGGCCTTACACACCGCTTTCAGGAAGCGTTCGTAGATCGCCAGAACAAAACGTGGGATACTGAGAAGTACGCTTCACGTATTACTGAGATCACCGGCACTGTAGTTGGTATTTTCGGTCTTGGCGCAATCGGTAGGGCAATCGCTGAACGTGTTTCAGCATTCGGAACTACTACTTACGCGGTTGACCCACATCCTTCGAATGTTCCTGATTCAATAAAGGAGTGCTGGGAACTCGACCGGCTTGATGATTTGGTAGGCGTGTCGAACTTTCTTGTGATTGCCGCGCCGATACTCGATGCCACGCGGAATTCAATTGATGCTCGTCGGATCGCGATGATGCCAGAAGGCAGCTACGTCATCGTTATTTCGCGGGGTGAGATTGTCGACGAAGACGCCATGTGCGATGCGCTCGAATCGGGGCATCTGGCTGGCGTAGCACTTGATGCCACGGCGATTGAACCGCTTGAAGATGAATCGCGCTTATGGACACTGCCAAATGTGATACTCACCCCTCATTCGTCGGCGCTGACGCCTGAGTTGTACGAAATGCGACGGCAGGCGTTCACAGCCAATCTCCGCAAGTTCTCCGCCGGCGAACCGCTCGAAAATATCTGCGATAAGACAGCGGGATTCTAAGTAACGCTGGCGTGTCTTGCCAGAACGACGATTTCGTCGCTTTTCTCATCAACCTTGGAACCTTCGAAATCGCCCCACATTTCGATCACTTCGAGGCCCACTCGGTCGCAAAGGACCAGAACCTGGTCTGGATAGAGGTATCGAACAACAACATCGAGTTCTTGCCGGCGTAGGACCTCGCCTTTGGGATTAAGCTCCTCAGCGATCTGCACTCCGTGATTGATCTGACTACCAAGCTCGAACCGGTTTTTCGCGGTCAGAACGTAGCGTCCGCCATCGGGTTTTTCTACCACTTCAAGGAGGAACTCTTCATTGGGATTGTCGGCGAGCATTTCAGGATCCGGATAAAACAGGTTGAATGCCATCGTGCCATCTGATGCCAGATGCTGAACAGCACAACACAGCGTTTTGATTTGGTCTTCTTCCGAGGTTGCCAGTAGAAGTGTTCGAGCCGGGATAGTCACGATCGGGAAGAGTCGTTTCAGGTCGAAATCCCGCATATCTGCCTGAATTAGCCTGAGGCTGCCATCGAGTGGAGCGACATCTAATGCATTCTGCTGGGCGACCTCGAGCATCGGTTCGTTAAGATCGATGCCGACGATTTCCATTCCTTCTTGAGCGAGAGGCAGGGCGATACGTCCGGTGCCAACACCAATTTCCAGAATCGGGCCACCTGATGCTCTACACAGACCGTGATAGAAGTCGATATCACCCGGATCGGTAACCGCGTAGAAAATGTCGTACCACTCCGCCCACGCCACATAGTCCATCATCACTGTCGGGACACCCTAAATCCTTCCAACTGTTTCCATGAACTGGCGACCGTATGTACTCATAAATGTTGGGATGTGGGTGTAGTGGTAGAGGATGCCTGCTTCAGCGTTCTTCATTGCCTGCTCGGCAGCACCAGGAGTACCTGAGGCGCGTTCGGCGGCATGAATTCTATCGAATGTTTCCTTGACAACTTTCTGCACATCGGGGTGGCCGTTGTCGCCGGGGTGACCCATCGATTGAGCAAGATCGGTAGGCCCGATGAAGAACACATCGACGTCGGACACCGCAAGGATTTCGTCCAGATTGCCGACCGCTGCAATGTCCTCGATCTGAACGCACACGAGCATTTCTCTGTTGACGTCTCTCACGTACTCCGCGGTTGGTGCACCCCAACCAAAGTCGGCCATGCGACCGCCGCCGAGTCCACGCATCCCGCCCGGGTGGTAAAGGCATGCTTCGACGACCGCTCGGGCTTCATCGGCGGTGTTTACATGAGGGACCTGCACGCCCATCGCTCCACGATCTAGGTACTTATTGATGACGGCAGGATCGTTCTTCTCGGGTCTAACAATTGGAGTTATTCCACGAATTTCGGCAGCCATGATCATCGGACCAATGTTGTCGGGCGTTATTGAGCCGTGTTCGGCATCGAGCATCACCCAGTCGAAATCAAGTTCACCAATCATCTCGACGATTTCCGCCGATGGGAATTGAACCGATACCCCATAGGCCGACTTTCCCGATTTGATGAGGTTTTTCATTCGGTTCTTTTGTAGCTGAGCCATAAGGTTTCGCAACTTCCGTAATCGGTTGGCTGATGAATATATGCCGCAGAAAAGACATGATGATCGGAAATATAACGTCTCGCAAGTGGTGATATTGTCTCATCAGATGTTGACATGCCAACGGCACGGGAAGAGAATTTTCACCTTGTTGCGAATTTCGTAACGCATGGGATTGACTGCTGACAGCCATCATCGTGCGATGAAATTGTTCTTGCTCATCAATCAACACAGTTGAATAGGCTCGCTAAAGTGACACAGCTCGCATCTCGACAGGCAAATCTGGGTACCGAAACCGCGTTCGAAACCCTCGCGAAGGCCAAAGAACTGGAACGTCAGGGAAAATCAATTATTCACCTCGAAATTGGTGAGCCTGATTTCGATACTCCCGAGCACATTCGTGATGCCGCAAAGCAGGCTCTCGATGACGGGTTTACTCACTACGGTGCGTCGGCGGGACAGCTCGAAACGCGAGAAGCGATCGCTCGTCACCAGACTGAGCGACAGGGTTACGACGTTTCATCTGACAGCGTGATCGTCACTCCCGGCGGCAAGCCGGTGATGTTCTTTACGATCATGGCACTGGTCGAGGAGGGCGACGAGGTAATCTATCCGAATCCGGGTTTCCCGATCTACGAGTCGATGATCAACTATATGGGTGGCACGCCGGTTCCCATGCAATTGAACGAAGAGACTGGCTATAACGCTGATATCGACAAGCTTCGATCTCTGATTACCCCTCGCACCAAGTTGATGATCGTCAACTCGCCTAATAACCCGTGCGGTAGCGTCATTCCGGAAGCCGATCTCGAACAGATCGCTCAGATGGCGGTTGAGAGCGACATTACTGTTCTTGCTGACGAAATTTACAAAGATATGTACTATGGCGATCAGGAGCACGTTTCGATAACGAAGTTCCCAGGCATGCGCGAGCGCACAGTGATTCTCGACGGCTTCTCAAAGAGCTACGCGATGACTGGCTGGCGGCTCGGTTACGGAGTGTTTCCGGAGTTCCTTATCGAGCCTGTTACCCGACTGATGACCAACGCCGTTTCTTGCACATCGGTACACACCCAGATGGCAGGAATCGCAGCGCTTGAGAGTCCTCAGGATTCAGTCGGTGTAATGATGGAAGAGTTCACCAAGCGACGAGACCTCGTTGTTGAAGGTCTCAACTCTCTTCCGGGAATTATATGCCCAACGCCAAAGGGAGCGTTCTACGCCTTCCCGAATATCACCGGTACTGGATTGAGTTCGCAAGAATTCGCCGATAAGGCGATGTACGGAGCTGGCGTTGCGCTACTTTCGGGAACCGCTTTTGGTGAGTTCGGCGATGGCTATGTGCGCATCTCATTCGCGAACTCTCGAGAGAATCTGTCAGAGGCGATCGAACGCCTTCGCAAGATTCTCTAAACACCCGAATCCCTCGTCGGATTTCGTGAAAACTACGACGTTTGTTGAATGTTGACCTCGCATACCTTCATGGATCACGTGTGTTGGCGCGTGCAATCGCCCTCAGAACATGCTGAGTGACCCGCTCACCTGCTTGTGGGGAGCTTCAACTATCGTTTCGGATTGATCGTTTAGGGGTCCCCACTGATCGGGTAATTCGGTGGTTCTGATTATCCTGTGCGAACCGTGGTTGGGCGGCTCATATAACCCACTTCTACGTACATTTTCGCAGCGAAACGGCACCATAGCCCGGGAAATTCAACGATAAGTTCATCAACACTGCCAAAGAGCTTGAATTCCATTACTCGACGGAGAAAGCATCCTTGTGCGGGTAAAATATCTGGTTGTTTTAAACTCGCACTTTGTACGATCGCGCAGAAGGTCAATATTTATGATTCGATTTCTACACAATTCCAGGATTCATTTACTGCTGATTTCGGCATTGTTGCTCCCTCTTGGTATGGCTGCATGTGGCTCTGAAGACGAATCGCTGGTGGCATCTGGTGGTGGAGATGACGACACACCGCAGCGAATTCGCATGGTTGAGTCGACTCAGATATTTACCGAGGATGATGTGAAGGCGATTGGCTGGAAAGCGCAGAAGGATTTCGTGCTCGATTACCCTAGCGCTACCACATTCAAGTGGGGGATACATGAATCAGACTGAGGTTGGTGTTCTGTTTTACGCTTCGGCCGAAGATGCCAAAACGCTCGGAGTTGCAGCAGCTGAAGAACAGACCTTCCGTCGCGAAAGTGACAATCAGGCTCGTGATGGGGACTTTACAGACAGAATATCGTGCCGGCGTCCTGTCGGTTCTTCTGCTGTAAAGGTGGACACAGTTCTCATTTCGAAGTCGTTCTCAGCATCGTACTTGGAACCCAATTCCGACGGTTCAGATGACGCACTGCCCGCTACATGCACGACGCGATTCCCAACCTACAACGACTACACGGTGGTTGGAAACGTGGTGTTCATGTGCGAGGGCGACGAAGGAAACTTGCTTGATCCTTCGACAAACTGCGAGAAAATCGCCGGTTGGCTGATAGGTTCGTAGGTTTTCGTTTCGCTAGAAACGGCATTTGATGAATTCATCCGGTGTGTCGGCTCGAAGCAACAAGATTCCGATAAACGGGGTGAGCTTAAGTGTGGTCAATGCGACTGTTCTGCTCACGCCGTTTCGTCCTGAATATTTCAGGCAGTGAATTGAGCACACTACAGGCAAGTAGCCCAATTCGTTATATAAATACCTACAAATAAATATGTGCTTATATTTGAGATCATGTTGGGTAATTCAAATATATGTACTTGAAGTATAGATATTTCATTGTCCCGATCTTCTGATGGTTGTATCTTGTGAGACAGAAGATACCCGTCTCCCGTGTCGTTTGGAACTTGTAATTCTTTGAGTTTCAAACATTCTTAGTCGAGAACTGTATTTTTTCACTTCCTCGGCCACCAACTCCACTCGCTCAAGATTGCGGCCATGCTTGGGACTAGCAAAGCCCGAACCACAAACGTGTCGATGAGGACCCCCAGCATTACCGCGAAGCCAAGTTGGAATATGTCACGTAACGGTAGCGTCGTTAGGACTGCGAATGTTCCTGCCAAAATGATTCCGGCAGATGTGACAACGCCGCCAGTACGATCGATTGCCGTAGCAACTCCATCGGGGAACCCTTCTTTTCGTGCAGCCTCTCGAATTCTGGAGATCACGAATATGTTGTAGTCGGCACCAAGAGCCACCAGGAATATGAACATCCAGACACCGTTTGCGTAGGCAACCCCCGGGTGGCCGAATATCTGTTGGAAGGCGAACACTGAGAGTCCGAAAGTCGCGCCGAAACTTACGATTACGCTGAAAACTAGATATAACGGTGCGACGATAGAACGTAGAAGAAGTATTAAGACGATAAGGATTGCCAGCAGTGAAACCGGAGCTAGCCATCGAATGTCGGCGTCGATCGATGCTTTTGTGTCTGCTTGGACAGCTGTTTCTCCGCCGATCAGTATTCGAATACCAACAGTATCGGATAGCCCCGATTTGGTTACGGTTGAGCGAAGCTCTTCGATAAGTTCAAGCGATTCAGCCGAGTAAGGATCGCCGTCAATAATCAGCTCGAGCCGAGCCGTCGTTTCATCAAGAGAGACAAACCTCTTTGCACCTTGAGCGGCTGCGTTAATCTCGTCGACTGGGACGCCGATAGGACGTGTAGGTCCCGTAACCTTTATTACACCCGGTGTGTTGGCTAAAGACGCTGCAAATTTTTCCAATGAATCAAATGAGTCTGAAATCGATGATCCATTTGATTCGACAAATATCTCGGTTGGAGCGAGAAGCCCCTGAGGGAACGATTCTGCCAGCAATGAGTAGCCCTGTTTCGATTCAGCATCGTCTGGAAATCCATCGATGAAATTGAAACTTGGAATGATCATCCACGATGGTAAAATCGCTATCAAGATTCCCACCATCGTTATGCTGAATACCATCAGCGGCTTACGAGAAACGAGGTGTCCAACCTGATGCCATATTCCATTTGTATCGATAGAACTTTGCTGAATTAGCGGACGAGGCCAGAACACCCATTTCCCGAACAATGCAATTGCGGCTGGCATCACGAATAATCCCGACAATAGGACAACAAATATTGCAACTGCCAACATTGGGCCCAATGACCTGAACGATCCAAACGAAGCAAATGTAAGAGCGAACATGGCGACGATTGTCGTTCCCGCTGAACCTGCAATGGAAGGTCCAACATTCGACATCGTGGTTCGCATTGAACTCCACTTGTTGGAATTGAGCACTAGTTCTTCACGGTAGCGAGACACTATGAACAGAGCGTAGTTGGTTCCTGAACCGAACACTAGTACCGACATGATCGCCGTGACTTGTCCGTTCAAAGGCAAATCAAATTGCTGAGAAAGTAATGCGGCGACAGACTGCGACAGTGTCAGTGCAGTCCCGATAATAACCAACGGAATTAACGCAAGAAGCGGTGATCTGTAGATCACAAGCAATAATACCAAGACAAGTACGACGGTCACGAGTGTGATTCTCAGGTCGATCGATCTGAAAACCTTTACCGCATCGTTGATGATTCCGGCTGGCCCCGTAACCGCTGTATCGATTTCAATTTCTGCGCCAACCGCACCCGCCTTCTCAGATAGCCAATCAACAGTCTGGCCAAACTCTGGATCAGATGGGGCTCCGTCGATAGTTACTACGACCATTGCCGTCGTGCCGTCTTCTGAGATCAGAGGCGACGCGACTACCGGAGATTTTGACGGGGAAAGTACCGAGAGGATTGAGTCCGGTGCGTCTGATGCTCTCACTGCAGTGGTGAACTGACCTACAACAGAACTCAATTCTCCTGAAGCTGTCTCAGCTCGGAAAACGACGAGCGCCGGAATTCCGCCGGCGGTAGGAAACTTTTCAGTACGGAGTTTCCGAGCTTCGACGGATTCTGCACCTGCAGGTAAGAATTCATCTTGCTCATTGGTCGTCACTTCGGACAGGCTGGGTGAGATTGAAGAGATCACGCCGATTAGGAGAAACCAACCGATTATTCCGAAGATTGCCCCGTTCCGAGTTGAGGAGCTGAAAAGGTATTTTGTCATTGTGGGCAATAGTTTTTTAAGAAGTTAGGCTGATTCGCAAGGTGGTTGTGATCGGCAGAACTACTTGGTTCGACGAAATCGCTGGGTACGAGGTGAATGAACAGCAATGGAAAAGTACGCCGGTCAGTTTTGCCATCCAAGATGATAGTGTGTGACTGCTAGTCAGGTAATCCCATCGATACAAGTTTTCCTACTCTTACACCTGTATCGAAAAAACTGTGATGATCGCTCTGTTCCTGACTCCATTACAACCGACTGATTTACAAGCTTTCAGTATTTCAGTTTCCTCTTCTGGAGTGTAAACCGGTTGAGGTTTGTTTCGAAACTTGACCCGCTTGACCTTCGCTGTGGGATCGATAGTTATTTCTTCTTCATCCAGTAGGAAGCGGAAGAACTTGCGTAATCCCAACTGGCCTAATGCAACCGTGGAAAGTGACATGCGATCATGCAGTCATTTGACGTACTTTCGAACGCCATGACTATTGGGATAAGTACGGGATCGCCACTCCGTTAATTCCCCCATTCTTCGGATATCGCGCACGTAACTGGAGATGATGTGAAGACGTAAGCCTTCCAGTTTCATCATTAAGGAAACAACTCGGTGCACCTGCCCAAATAACTGCTGTGTTTTCGTATTCCATGTATCTATCCTTTGAATACATATATTTGGAACACCTAACATGAACGCAAATATATGCACCTGTGTATCTGTGGGTATTTAGGTAACGTATTGGGCTTCTTACCTGCAAACAGGTGAATGCGCACAAATGTTCGGAATCAGCGTTCGATTCTCTTCCTAACAATAGAACAGACGTGCTAAATTATGATGCGGACAGGGAAGAAAAAGACAAATTCATCCCGAAAGAAGCTAAACAGATAAGACAGGATTCGATGATGAAGTACAGTGAGTTATCCCCCCCCAAAAAAACTGTTGATGTACGCGTTGTTGGCGTAGGTGGTATGGGTTGTTCGGCGTTGACTCGTCTTGCCGAAAACATCTCAAGCGACGTGACAATGCTGGCAATCGATACAGGTTCAGCGACACAGGGCCTGCCGGAGCGTGTTGAAACTTTGTCAATCGGGAACGGATTTGGAAGCGGTGGTGACATCGACTCGGCGCTTTCGGATTTTATGGCAGTTCAAAGCGATGTCGAATCTTTTGTGGGTAAGGCTGACGTCGTAATCGTACTTGCTGGACTGGGACGAGGAACTGGATCTGGACTGGCACCTGTTATTGCCAAAATCGCTAGAGCCGCCGGTGCGCTGTCGATTGCAGCGGTGAACATGCCGTTCGTGTTTGAGGGACGCTTCCGTAACCAGTCAGCCCGCAAAGCCCATTTCGCACTGGAGAACGCGACCGATGCGGTGATCACAATGTACAACGATGATCTATCGAAGCAAGGCAGCATTGGTACCTCGTTGAATGGAGAGTTTGAGTCGACAGATAGAAGCATCGCCAATGCAGCAAATGCCATCACTACCGCACTCGGTGCTTCTCCTGAACGTTTTGATGTGGTTCGATCCTCACTTGCCGAGTCTGGCAAAACTGCGGCTATCTCCGGATCAGCCACAGGGCTTCATGCCGGTAGTACGGCAGTTGCCGGAGCATTCGATGCGATAGGAATCAACGAAACCACTGTGGGTTCGGCTGTTCTTCATGTTGTTGGTGGTATCGGCCTGGCGATAGGCCAGGTGGTAGATGCAGTAGCCGAAGTGCGCAAACGAGTTGGTAACGAAGTCGAGGTTCATGTATCGAGCCAACGACGTGTGGAGCTTGGACAGAACATCGATGTGGCTGTCGTGCTCGCTGGAATTGAGACGACACCCGAAGTTGCGGTGCTACCGGTGCCATCCAGACAACTGGAACGACGAAGCACAGTTCTGAGACTTTCGATATCCGACGCACTCGAACCGCAACGTACGCGTGGGCCGGAGTTGTTGCCTACCGGGTAATACCGGTAATGCGTGGGCTATTTTCTGACGGACTCGGTTTAGCGACCGGCAGACGTAAACGCCGCACCAAACGCCTCGGTGCGGCGTTTATTTTTAAGGTGGCGAAACCACGGCTTAGATAGGATCGAAAGTGACTTAGGATTAGTCGGCGACTACAGGCGCTGATGAAATAATGGCTGGTGGCACGAACATGTAGCCGTTGCCACGAACGGTCTTGATCAGACTCTTCCCGGACTCGGTTTTGTTCAGCTTCTTCCGTAAACGGAATATCGCTACATCGACTGCGTTTTCCGCAGGTTGGGAGTCTTTGCTCCAACATCGCTGCATGAGTTCCACCGGTGAAACAGGTTGTTCGGG
>PVBE010137867.1_pt1 | contig 87925 bp, 82 predicted proteins | sample 1631181 | NCBI WGS metagenome assembly PVBE01 (sample SAMN08397723, study PRJNA350692) | Marine metagenome, whole genome shotgun sequencing project. | isolation source: water | place: Pacific Ocean | collected 2012-04 | reverse complement strand
CTTACAACGTTTTTGTAGATTGCTGCGAGGGTAAATTGAAACGATTTGAAGCCCGTGGCATTCGAAGCATGTATGACAATATTCGCGCCGCAGCTGAAAAACTTTCCAAAGAAAATGGATGGGATGTTGTTTTTGTAAATGACGCAGCGGTGAAATTACCCGACGGCGATAACCCAAACATCATGGGTGAAATTGCGAGCAGGCGAGTGCTCTACGCAAGCACCAACTTCGATGTTACAGATCAATTGATCGAATATATGAACGGCGAGTTTGACGAGATGGCGGTTCGGTAACCTTTTAAAGGAACCTCAATGGGTCATACATCTGCATCTATAGCCGAACTCATCGGCGCAACTATTGAAGGATCGCTTGAGGCTGTGATTGACGGGGTCTCCGCTGCTGATGTTGCACGAGAGAGCCAATTGACGTTCATAACAAATACTGCGTATGCGAAGCAGTGGTTGGAATCAGCGGGTGCTGTTGCAATTATGGGCAACAAAGTTGACTGTACAAACATTAATTTTGGTAATAAGACAATCTTGCTTGTAGATAATCCCGACCTCGCGATGGCTAAAGTATTAAAGTTGTTCGCTTTGCCCGAAGACAAACCAGTTGTTGGTGTTCACAAATCTTGTGCCGTTGACCCAACAGCAATAATCGGAGCGGATGTACGAATTGGCCCCTTCGTTCGGATTGGTAAGAATGTGACCATAGGCGATGGGTGTGTGATTCAATCAAATGTTCATATTGGGATGGATGCAACTGTGGGTTCGCAAACAGTCCTCCATTCGGGTGTTTCAATCGGCTCGTTTTGCCATGTAGGATCTCACTGCATTTTGTATGCAAACGTTGTTATTGGTGCTGATGGATTTGGGTACAGACCTGCAGAAGATGGCAGCTACCTTGTAAAAATGATCCATGTTGGAAATGTAGAGATCCACGATTATGTAGAAATCGGAGCTGTGAGTAGTGTCGATCGTGGCAAATTTGCATCAACGATCGTAGGAAAAGGCACAAAAATTGATAATCACGTGCAAGTTGGCCATAATGTCCAAATTGGGCAAAATTGTGTGATTGCAGCCTATACGGGGCTTGCTGGGTCAGTTCAAATTGGGGATTGGTGCCAAATCGGGGCTGGGGCTGGGATTGTTCCACACATCAAAATAGGCTCTGGGGCTATGATTGGGGCGAAAAGTGGCGTGATGAATGATGTTCCTGCTGGGGAATCATGGCTGGGTGTACCTGCGGGACCTACTAAAAATACGTTGCGGCAGTGGTCTGCTGTACGTAAACTACCCGGAATCATCCATAAACTTGCCCAGCGAGATTCCTAATGGAATCCTGTTGGCGGGCAGAAGATCTCAGCAACCATGGCAGAAGAAGCAAAACAACAATTCGACAAAACATGCACGACGCTCATGCAGAGAACGGTTGCAAAGCCTGTGACCATCAGCGGCAAGGGTTTGCTCACTGGCTCTGATGTTGACATTGTAATTGAGCCTGCTGGTACAAACGAAGGCATCGTATTTGAACGCGTGGATCTTGATTCGCCCGTAAAAATTGAAGCTACCGTCGATCATGCGATACATGATCGAGCAAGGCGGACGGCACTTGGGGTTGGTGATGCATCGATTGAGACAGTCGAACATCTCATGTCTGCACTTTCGGGGTTGTCTATCGACAATGCACTCATTCGTGTGGATGGACCAGAAATTCCCGGCGGTGACGGCTCAGCACTTCCATTTGTGGAGAGTTTGGTTCGAGCGGGAACGATCGAGCAGGGGGAACCTAGAGTGATATTAAAAATAGAAGAACCAATATATGTACAAGATGGTGATGCAATGATTGCTGCATTTCCAAGTGATTCCCACGGGTTGCAGGTTGTTTATGATTTAGACTACGGCACTTCTTCTGATCGAATTGCAAGGCAAATGCAATCGTGGAATAGTATGCGCGGGTCATATCTCGATGATGTTGCACCCGCTCGCACTTTTAGTTTGCAAGAGGAAGCCTCCGCCTTGCAGGCAAAAGGAATGTGTATGCACCTGTCACCAAAAGACGTTCTTGTCATTGGAGAGAATGGACCGATTGACAACGCGTATCGGTTTGAAAATGAACCTGCTCGTCACAAGATCCTAGACATCATTGGAGATTTATATCTCGCTGGCGCGCATATCCAAGGACGCATCGTTGCAAGTCGCTCTGGTCATGCGTTGAACAGACAACTGTGCAAGGCAATTCTAGAGCAGAATCGGGAAAGCGATAGAACAAAAGTTATTCAAGACGGCTGCGTCATGGACGTGCGTGATATTCAACGAATTATGCCCCACCGTTATCCGATGTTGCTTGTAGATAGAGTCGTTGAAATGGAGGGTGATCAACGTGCACTTGGAATTAAAAATGTAACCATCAACGAACCTTTTTTCGAAGGGCATTATCCGGGCACGCCGATTATGCCAGGCGTACTCGTTGTCGAGGCAATGGCGCAACTTGGTGGCTTGTTGATGAGTAGAAAACTAGAGCATACTGGTAAAATTGCCATTCTTCTAAGTTTGGATCAAGTGAAACTCCGTCATCCTGTTACACCAGGTGACCAGTTACTTCTAGAAGCGGTAGCAGTACGGGCTGGGACTAGAACAGCAGCGTTGAAATGTAAAGCTTTTGTAGGTTCTAAAATTGCTGCTGAAGCGGCAGTGAAATTCATGATGGTTGATGCGGAGCAAGAGTAGAATGTGTGATCAAATGACGACAAATTGTGATATACATGTTTCTGCAGTGATTGATCCATCGGCAGCGATAGACCAATCAGCTGTGATTGGGCCGGGTTGCGTTATTGGCCCGGATGTTTGCATTGGTGCAGAAACTGTGTTGATGAATCACGTGACCGTGCAATGCAATACCACGATCGGACGTGGCAATACCATGTATCCATTCTCAGTGATTGGTGGTGATCCACAAGATAAAAAGTTTAACGGGGAATTGACTACGCTTGAGATTGGCGATGACAATGAAATACGCGAGCATGTCACGATTCACCGTGGTACTGGAAATGGTGGCGGAAGAACTATCGTTGGTGATAGGAATCTTCTCATGGTTGGGTGCCATGTTGCACATGATTGCGTGCTTGGGAATGAGATTATTTTGGCCAATCAAGTGATGTTGGCTGGGCATGTAGAGATTGATGATGGTGCAGCAATCGGCGGAGGTACGGGTGTGAATCAGTTTTCTGCTATTGGCCGCTGCTCATATGTTGGCGGGTTGGCGAGAATTACCAAAGATGTGCCACCGTACATGATCGTCGAGGGGACACCTGCAGAGGTTCGAGCGGTCAATGTTGTGGCGATGTCAAGGCGTGGATATTCAGAGCCCCACATCGAAGCGACAAAAGAAGCTTTCAGACGTTTGTTCCGCGAAAATGGCGGTTCCATTGCACAGAGGCTAGCAGACGTCCTGCGAGATTTAGGTGAGCATGAGTCAGTGCAGCACCTTTGCAGTGCGGTGTCTGCCTCAAATGATGGCAAACACGGCCGGTCAAACGAAAAAAAGTAGCTACATAAGAAATTGTTAGGGGGCCACTGATTGGCACGGGTCTTCTTGCTTGGTGTACAACGTCTATGATTTAGCCGCATCGCTGTTTTTAGCTTTGAGCATTACCCAAAAACGTCCGATAACATTCAGTTTTTTTAATAAATCGGTGTGAATTCGAACAACTTCTTCATTTGGAGTGTTATCGGGTCGAAGCATTGAAAGGAACTTGTGGGAAAAAGTGCCCGTATAAGCAGTTCCTTTGTCAAGATATGAATAACGGCCATAACAATACAATTTTTAGCATTTTCTCAGATGCTAAGCGACCACAACGAGTAATGTGGTTACTCTTTGGCATAGTTTCACTCAGTCTTGCGGACCTCACGCTCACAACAATGTATCTCACTAGTGTTGGTATGACTGAGGGAAACCCCATCGCAGCGTGGCTCTTGACTCAAACAAATTCCTTGTGGGTTCTTGCACTTTACAAAGGGATTACTGTTGCAACTTGTGTAACCCTTCTTTTTTACATGCGTAATAACCGGCAAGGAGAGTTGGCAGCATGGTGTTCGATGTTGATTATGACTGCACTCTCGATTTGGTGGAACCAATACGCGATGTATCAACCAGACCTACCTCCTTCAGAAGATCAAATAGTGATGGTTCAAGATGAACCTGTGGTATTTGTGTCTCCTCAAAGGCAACGACACGCTCCTACTTTGATACAGTGAGCGAATGCTTACAAGAGTTTTGTTCATTGCGTTTCTATCAACCGTAGGTTGTAGCACTTCGCGTGCACCAGTCGCCCAATATAAATCATCATTGATCACGGAATCCCTTCCCTCGGCTATTTCCCTTGATCTTGAATTTGACCTGTCAAATAACAATGATGAGCCACTAAAACTTGTTACATATAGATATTATGTTTCAGTCAATAGGGATATTGTATATCGGGGTATAGCAGATGCCCAGCAAACTCTTCCTCGAGGTTCCACGACAAAGACAACAATTCCAATAGTTATACCCCGAGCATATCTCGTGGGGCAAGATACAGTGGTGTGGCATATGAGGGGGACACTCGAGTACTTTTCACATGGGGCGCTTGCCGAAACGCTTGTTGATTCTAAATTATGGCAACCATCAACAACGGTGGCTGCATCAGATTATTTTGTAGTTCCACCTATCGAATAAGCGTACTTCAATCCCGCGTAGTACGCGCAGCCGAACCTTAACACGTGGTATAACCCATACAAGACACATATCTATTTTCTTTCAATAGGCAATGCTTTATCTAAACACGTAGTTTGCCGATGCATCAGCATCGTAATGTCGTTTGATTTTAAATCCATCCTTGACACGGCAACTCGCCACAACGCTTCTGACATTCACTTGGTAACAGGTGAATCTCCAATCATTCGTGTAGATACAAATTTATGTCGCGTCGATCTTCCCGTGCTCGATGCTGAAGCGATGGAATACATCATTGAAACAATGCTCGGTGAAACACATAAGGAAACATTGCAAAAAACCCAAGATGTAGATTTATCTTGGGCAACAGATACCTGTCGGTATAGGGTCAATGTCCATTACCAACGTGGTTTGCCTGCGATTGCAATGCGAACAGTAAAGTCAAATATTCCTCCTCTAGAAACATTGAATTTACCTTCTGCGATAGAATCATTAGTCGATTTGCCGCGTGGACTGGTTCTTGTAACAGGTGATACCGGTTCTGGTAAATCAACAACGCTCGCTTCACTTCTAGATCGAATAAACAAAACAAAACCTAGCCACATCATTACGCTTGAAGATCCTGTCGAATATACATTTGATTCAAATCAGTGTCTTGTGGAGCAGCGAGAACTAGGCAGGGATATGCCAAGTTTTGCTTCTGGTTTGAAGCATGCGCTGCGTCAAGATCCAGACATTATTCTTGTAGGAGAAATGCGTGATCTAGAAACAACGTCGCTTGCAATTTCTGCAGCAGAAACTGGGCACCTTGTGCTATCTACATTACATACAGTAAATGCAGCTCAAACAGTAGAACGAATCGTTGATATGTACCCCGCAAATCAACAATGTCAAGTGAGGTCAATGCTCGCCAACACGTTGAAGGCGGTGATCTCACAGACACTTCTCCCAAAAATTGGAGGAGGAATGGTTCCTGCGGTTGAAGTGTTGTTGTGTAACGCTGCAGTTAGAAACATCATTCGTGAATCGAGAACATTCGAAATACCTAATGTAATAGAAACTAGCGGTCGAGCCGGGATGATCGCAAGAGACGCATCAATGGCATCATTGCTTTACAACGGTCTTGTAGAAAAAAGTGATGTGCTCGCAAACGCAACGGATCCACAACGAATGGAAATATCACTGGCAGCATAAGGAGATCACCATGCCCACCTACCGCTATGAACTACAACAAGAAGCGGGAGATCTGATGGCTGGTCAACTCGCAGCAGAGTCGGCTGCTGCTGCTGCAGAAGCGTTGCGTGAAAGAGGTGGGAGAATTGTTCGTCTGGTCCCATTTCAATCGAATGAAATAGGATTGATGCACCGGGTTTGGAAAATACTTAATGCGGGAAGCGGTCCAACTAAACGAGAGATATTAGATTTCACTACGCAGTTGGCTGTGATGATACGTGCAGGAATAAGTCTACGCGTAGCAATTGATGGTATTGCATCAAACATTGAAAACAAAGCATTTAAAGAAATCTTACGTTCCATGAAAGAAGACATTGAAGCGGGCTGTACGTTTTCAGATGCTATTGCTCAGTATCCAAAATTGTTTTCTCCTTTGTACATCAATATGGTTCGTGCTTCAGAACTCTCAGGATCTTTTGGGCACATGCTTGACCGAATTGCAAAAATTATCACGCGACAAATTGAAACCAGAAAAATGATGATTGGAGCAAGCATTTACCCCGCAGTCATCGGCGGGCTCGCAACAGTTGTTACTATTTTTCTATTAACTTTTGTACTCCCTAGATTTGCAGGCGTTTTTGCAGGAAAAGAAAGTGTTCTTCCTTGGCCAACGTTATTTTTGATGGGATTAAGTGCGTGGATGGTTTTGTATTGGTGGACGATTCCTATCACTCTTACGATGGCTGTCATAGGTGTTATATTTGGTGGAAGAACGAAACGGGGATTACAACTTATTGATACTTTAAAACTTCATTTTCCTGTAGTTCGGAAAATGTTGCGTGCGTTGTATATCAACCGATCTCTGCAAACACTTGGAGAGTTGATCAACGCAGGTGTCCCCATGCTTAGCGCACTTGAAGTTACTGGTGATATTTCAGGTAATCAACATTACAAAAAACTATGGTATGAAGTTCGCAAAGGGGCTCGAGAAGGCGATAGGATTGCTAAGACTGTTGAAAGTACAAAATTGTTGCCCAAACCAGTGATTCAGATGGTCGGGGCCGGCGAAGAATCGGGTCGGCTTGGAGATGTTTTGCAGGAAGTCGCGGAATATTATGACCGAGTACTTCGCGATGCAGTAAAAACATTTACCAGTTTGCTTGAACCAGCAATGATTGTTTTTATGGGTGGAATTGTCGGCTTTATTGCGATGGCAATTATTCTTCCAATCTTCAAAATGAGCGCGGTGGTTTCAGGATGATGAAAAAACTTTGCAATAAAAAATACAGATCGATTCAGAGAAGAGGGTTCTGGATTATGGAATCGACGATTGCTATTGCGGTTATTGGAATTGGCGTTGTTGCAGTTGTTGGTTCTCAACAAGCGTGGCATATTCAAGGTGTTGTGTCAGATCGACTTGCAACTGGTATGCGACTTGCTATTGAAATACGAGAGTTGTCACTGTTGCTTCCAGCAAATGATCCGGTTACTGGAGTTGCGACGTGGGGGAGTGAACCGGGCGAGATTTTACCAGATGATCTTGATGATCTTGATGATTTAGATGGTGTTACATTTGCAACACCTATTGATGCAACTCGATCACAAATTGTAGGGATGAGCGGGTGGACACAAGAAGTTAGTGTGCAGTGCGTGAATCCGTTTAATGTTTTGCAAATTGTTTCAGATGGGGCTTCGGAGGTTGTTCAGATGGAAGTTGTTGTCGAATGTGATGGGGAAGAAATCACGAGGTTGTCATGGATTTCGCCGCGATGAAATATCAAATACATAATATTTATACGCTTCCCTGCATTTGTGGGGATTTACGTTCTCGGCAACGGCGAGGTTGGGCAACTGTACCAGCGCTTTTAATGCTTGGTGTCATTGCTTCAATTACTGCTGGGATGGCAAGCGTTTCTTGGACAAACCTTCAGAGTGCAAATGCGATGATCGCAATTTCACGAGCTCAATCGGCAGCAGAGTCGGGACTTTCCTTTGGAGCTAGGCGTTTACAAAGTGTTGTAAATCGATTTATCATTGATCAAGGTGTTATTGACGCAGACTTATCTGACAAATTGTGGCTTGGAACTTGGACGAGCGGTGACGGGCTTATCACAGTACTACCCTCAGATGACTATGTCATAACCTCTCCAACGGGTATTGGAATTGTCCACGAACTTTACGATGTTTCTGATGAAATAGATTTGCATTCTGTGGAACGCGTTGTTGAAGACGCACTCCTGCCAATGCTCACAAATGGTGAGTACCATCTTGAACTTAAACCAGTCGCATTAGATTCGGATCCGGATGGCTCAATCTTTAGATTGAGTTATGAATTGCTAAGTGGGCAGACAAAAATACAAATTACAAGTATTGGGGAAAGTAATGGTATCTCGCGTTCAATTTCTATGGAGTTTGATCTTGATAAACGTATTGATTATGCAATCATCGCCATGTCAAGATTGATGCTTGGCAGAAACGTTCTAGTTGAAGGACCAGTGGGAACACGTTATGGAATTGATGCAGATGAATTGAATGCTGTATTTGGTTCACCGCTTGTAATGAAAAGTGATTTTCATGGAATTGATAACGGTGTTCTTGATATTATCCTTGAATCTTTTTCACAATTAGTACAAATTGATGATGTCGATGGTGATAATCGTTTGCGCGTGAACCATACTTCCGAATCAAATGGATTGGGCGGGGTGTTATCAGATTACGATGGTGATGAATTTGTAACAGATTTTGATTTATTTTTATCTCATTTTGACGCAGATGGTGACATCGGCGTTGTGTACGATTCTGCACAAGCAGCGACAGCGGGTTTTCCGGGGCTCTCCCAAGAATTTAGTGAAGATATGCAACTTGCAATGCTCATTGACCACGCAAGAGCAGACCGAAACAACGATGGTGTTGTTAACAACACAGATCGCGAACTTGGTTGGGATGACGGGATTATTGATATTAAAGATCGGTATGGCAAAGTAGATGGCAATATTACCTTTGCAGTTTCGATGTCTGATTGGGAAACGCAAACTGCAAAAGATTGGCAATCAGATGTGCAAGGAGCCATTACTCCAGACTATGGAGAATCACCAGCAGCATTCGAAGTTTCTGAAGAACAATTAACAGAACTTACAACTGATATGTTTGCAGGATCTTCTAGTTGGTTTGAAACACAATCATTGACAGGCACAGCTTTTGGTGACACGAGCACTGGGCAAGTTCAATCAAATATAGCCAATGGAGGCACGTATACGCCTGCATCAGGAAGTAGTTGGGAAGGTGTTCCGTTTGAATCATCTGGTGCGTACGATTGGTATCAACGCCCCATATATCAAAACATGACATTTACTGATGTACGAATCCCGATTGGAACAAATGCAGTTTTTGAAGATTGCACATTTGTTGGTGTAACGTGGGTAGAAACAACGGAGCAAGTTGATGATCCAAACTGGAATTACGCCGGTGCTGTTGAGCCCAATGGTTCTGGCGGTTATGAGATACGTTATGAAGACCTTGAAGCAACTTCGGGTTCAACAACGTATGCCGACACGCGTTCGGTTTCAAACAATGTACGATTCCACGATTGCACATTTCTTGGTTCTATTGCCGGCGATGTTCCAAGTGAGTTCACGCATTGGAGAAACAAAGTGCAGGTAACTGGAGAGTCTCGTTTTTTTATTGATCCCGATGATCCTAACTTAGTTGATCAGCCAGATGGTGCTGTGTTGCAGTCAGTGTTAGAGGGGATTGATCCAATTAATCTTGAACAAATGGCACGCAGTTCAATTTTAATGCCGGGCTGGTCAGTTGAAATAGGAGCGTTTACTAACGATGAATCAGTAGGTGTTAACTTGCAGGGAACAATAGTGACGGGGTTGTTGGATCTTCGAGGAGTCGTTGATGTTCACGGCGCGATTCTCTCAACATACCGCCCAGTTTCTGATGAAGGCCCGCTTTTTTATGGTGGCGAACCAGATGCATTTAATACAACCATTGGATACTTTGGCCCAGAAGATGGTGACGGGGAAGGTGTTGATGAGGCAACTAAACCGTTTACAGGGTACGGTCGTATTTCGTTGCGAGCGAATCCAGATGCGTCGCTTCCCGACGGTGTGCCCTGGCCAATTACAATCGTTGCAGATTCATCAAGTTATCAGGAGGGGTACGAATGAGAAAAGGTTTTACGCTTCCAGAAGTTCTTGTAGCCCTTGCTATCTCTGCGGTCTTGCTCGCAGGTTTGTTCGCTTCTTTGCAGGGAACAGTTGGTGCGTATAGGCGGAGCGCTGCTGAGGGAGTAAATCGCCTCACAGCTCGGCTTCTAGTTGAACGCATAGCGCTTTTGGTTAGAACTGGTGTTTCGTTTGGACCACTCCCTAGTGTTGCAACTGAAAATGAAGTCGAAAGCAACATTCTAGAAATAACGACTCCAAGTGGGCAACAAGTAGAAATCGAGTGGGATAGTGTGAATGAACTGTTAACGATGACGGTTGATGGCACAGGCGCCACTGTACTTGGAGGAGTTGTTCAAACAACAGGTGGCGCAACAATTACTCCGTTTTTGTTGCAATATGAAAACGGCACGACATTGCAACGAGTGACAATCAACCTTGCAGTTGACCCAGATCCAGAACACGCAACAGCGATGGATGGGGGGGAAGAAACGATTCGATTGACAACTTCGGTAATGCCGCGAGGTGGGTTGTATTAAAAATTTCGCAGTGGTTATGTTCTGAATTAGTTTGCAATTTTATTGCAACATTACGAAGTAGTTAATTTAACTCTTGAAGCGATTGTGTATGCAGTGAGCGAATCTTTCGCTTCAGCGATGATACGCGCAATAGGTTCAGTATTACTTGGTCTAACGTGTACCCACCCTTCTTCAAAATCAACGCGTAAACCATCGCTATTGTTTTGTTTGTCCGAAGAGTAATGTTCTTGAAGCCGTGCAATTTCCTTATCAAGTACAGGAATGCCGCCGAGATCAGCGAGGTCAATTGTTTTCTTAATAATTTCATATTTAGGAAGTGCGTTGACAATTGCTGAAAGTCGCTCTTCTCTCGTTTGCATCAAATCAAGAATGAGTGCCATACCACTAAGGCTGTCGCGAACCCAACAGACTTTTGGAAATATCACGCCGCCATTTCCTTCGCCGCCAATAATACAACCGTGTTCTTTCATTGCGCCAGCGACGTTCGCCTCGCCAACGGCAGAACGGTGTGCAGTGCCACCATGTGTTGCAGCGATGTCATCAACCATTCGACTTGTAGAAAGGTTTGCTGCTGTTGATGCTCCGGGGTTTTCACGAAGCCAGTGGTCAACAGCGAGAGCAAGCGTGTACTCCTCTCCAATGTATCTGCCATTTTCATCAACAACGGCAAGACGATCTGCATCTGGGTCTTGCGCAAACCCAACATCAGCATCGAATTTAACAACGGCATCACACAAATCAGTCAAATTGACTTCTTTTGGTTCGGGTTCGTGTGCGAACTCGCCTGTTGGTTCGCCATTGAGATGCAAAATTTCACATCCTAAATGTTCAAGTAATCGTAAACCACCAACGCACCCTGCGCCGTTGATTGAATCTAGCACAACACGAAACTGTTTTTTTTGAATCGGTTGAGGGTCAATAATACCGAGCACTTTTGAAATGTGCGTGTCGTGACCGTAGGTGTTTTCTTCGAGTTTCCCTGAGTCGCAAACAGGGAGCCGGACCTTGTCGTGGAAGCGACGAATAATTTCTTTCGCGTCTTGCACAGGCGGGGCGAGACCGTCCCCATCTAGGCACTTCATGCCATTCCATGGTGTTGGATTGTGTGATGCCGTGACGATGATGCCACCATCTGCGTGCAACGCGCCAATCATTACTCCGGCAGTGGGTGTTGCAACAACACCAAGGTCTACAACTTCGCACCCGCATGAGACAAAAGCATCTGCAACAGCTTTTGCAAGTTCGGGCCCACTGGGTCTGCTGTCTCGAGCAACGCAAAGTTTTGGAATTCTGCCAAGCCTATCGTGTAGAAAAGATACAAAAGCAGCAGCGTAATTGTTTGCGACTTCGGGTGTCATCGTCTTTCCGACGATACCTCGAGCGCCTGAAACAGAGAGCATTAATGGGGCTTCGTTCATGGTGTATAAGTTGCCTTGCAGTGAGAGGCTTCGGTTACGGTGACAGATACAATTTTATTTGGAGGGGAAATGTGCACACACTGTGCAATGTACATGGCTACGTGTTCTGTTGAAGGGTTTTGATTATTCATTTCAGGACATGTATTCAGGTTTGCATGATGTAGCGGTTCGATCGCACGAGAAAGTTGCCCCTCCACATCTAGAAAGTCAATGAGTAGACCATCTTTATCAAGTTTATCACCCTGCACTGTAAGCACAACTTTCCAATCATGGCTGTGTGGCATTTCTTCAACACCACAAATAGTGACAGCGTGCTCTGCAGTAAATGATTTCTCAACAGAAACTTCAAACATCGGTTGCATTCCACTCTTCTTGCACGGTCCACTCAAATGGCTTTACTGAGCAATCGATGTGCACAGCGAAAAAACCACCGCGATGTTTAAGTACAAGTGGCCAGATGATTGATTTGTCAGTATCTGGTATATCAAATGATGCGACATCCTCAACAGGAACCCATTCGAGTGTCCCCTCGTCCATTTCCATTGATGCAATTTCGTCATGATCAATTGCACGTGTTACTTCATATAAGAATATCAGCCAATGTGTTTCGCCTTCGTAGGCGGTTTCTGCAAGCATTCCAGAGAGCCGAACCTCATTCGTTGCAAGTTGCACGCCGGCTTCTTCTTGAATTTCTCTAATTGCACACGCGTGGGGACTTTCACCAATCACCGCCTCGAGTTTTCCTCCAATTGGCGAATACTGATTAGCATTTGGAGCCTTGCATCTTTTTAAAAGAAGAAGGCGGTCATCTTGATCGTAGAGATAGCAGAGTACGGCAATTTTATATGGTAATCCAGTAATATCTTGTGTCATTTGGCAACCTCTTTGAAATGTTCCTTCATCTCTATTACCGCCTTCCGCATTCCAACAAAAACACAACGACTGACAATCGAATGTCCTATGTGAAGTTCAGTCAAGCCATCAAGTGCAACAATACGACTTACATTATGATAATTTAATCCGTGCCCAGCGTTGCATTGCATGCCAAGCGTGCGAACTTGTTCAATCGATTTTTTGATGCGGTCAATGCTCTTCTCTACTTCCTCATGAGAAAGTGAGAACTCGTTATTCTCGATGGATTCGGCATAGGGACCAGTGTGAATTTCACAAACATCGCAGCCGGCTTCTTTGGCGGCATTTATTTGGTGTGTTTCAGCATCGATGAATGCACTGACTCGAAGGGACGCGCGGTGTAAAGTGTGGATTACCTCTTTTAGCCGATGTAGGTCGCCGCAAATATCGAGCCCGCCTTCGGTTGTGATTTCATCTCTGCCTTCTGGCACAAGCATGACCATTTCGGGTTTGGTAGCGATGGCGATTGCTACCATCTCGTCCGTAGCTGCCATTTCTAAATTAAGAGGAACTTTTACATTTTTCCGAAGTAGGGCAAGATCGTCATCTTGCATGTGGCGGCGATCTTCCCTGATGTGGAGTGTGATTCCATCAGCGCCACCAAGTTCGGCCTCGTGGGCTGCCGCTATAGGGTCCGGTTCGTAGGTCTTACGAGCCTCACGAATAGTCGCGACATGATCAATGTTGACACAAAGTTTTACCATTGGTTACTCCCACAAGGGGAACGGCGAGTATACTTCGCCACATAGCAATTGTACTCTCTTGTCCCACAACTTGAACCTAGTGACCGAATTTCTACATGTCAGAATTTGACAAAAAACTAGCACAACTACAAGCCGACCTGAATACACAGGGCGACCGTGTTGTCGAGCAACTTTTTAAATCGGTTGAAGCTTGTTTTGGGTCAGATAATGAAGTCGCAGAATCAGTTCTACGTGGTGAAGCATTCATCGATCAAGTAGATGTTGAAATTGAGCGAGCATGCATCGACTTGCTTCGCCTTGGGTCAACTGATGAAAAGGGAATCAGAAGCGTTCTGACTGTTGTGAAAGTGAACAATGAACTTGAGCGCATTGCAGATTGCGCATCTCTCATCGCAGAGAAAACACTGCAAGGTGGTTCTCCGATTTCGCAAGCCCCGCCTACGTTTAGAGTGATGGCGAATAGTGTTGTGGGTATGGCGAGAGACACAAACAAGGCGTTGTCTGATACCGACACAGAATTTGCAGTTCGCGTTCTTTCTTTTGATGACACTGTTGATCGTTTCCGAAAAGAAATTGTCCTTGATGTACAACACCGAACAGGGGATGGATCTCTTGACCCACTTGTTGCATTTGAGTTGCTTTCAGTAACAAGATCATTAGAGCGAATAGCAGATCACTGTACTAATATTTGTGAACAAGTAATTTATCTTGGCACGGGGAAAATAGTACGACACCTTCCGGACGGTTGGACAACGCCGGAAACACCTGAGTTTTGAGTATTTTGTTTTGAGTACTGTCCCATCATCTATTCTGCAACTACTTGCTCGTTTTGGTCAAGAACATGTATTGCAACATTGGGATGAACTGAGCACCACTTCGAAATCAAAATTACTAAAACAAATCGAATCAATAGATTTTGAGATTTTTGATCAACTTGTAGCGGTATCCCAGTGCAACGCAAATAAATCTAGTGAAAATGCTATTTTGCCAAGCCCATTTATTTCAGTAGCAGATGAAGGCATTGGTTGGGATGATGTAGAAAAGGCGGGCGAGGCTCTTGTTCGGCAGGGCAAGTTGGGCGTACTTACGGTAGCTGGCGGGCAAGGGACGAGACTTGGTTGGAATGGCCCAAAAGGCACGTTTCCAGCAACGCCGATTACAGGCAAATCACTTTTTCAATTGATTGCTGAACAAATACTTTTTGCCTCAGAAAAATACGCAGTGGCGATCCCTTGGTACATCATGACGAGCGTTGAAAACGATGAAATCACACGTTCTTTTTTGCTCGACAATAATTGCTTTGGCTTAGATAGAACTGACATTTTCGCTTTCCCACAGGGTGTTATTCCGGCAGTTGATATGAACGGAAAGATGTTACTTGTTGAAAAAGATCAAATATTTATGAACCCCGATGGACACGGTGGTGTAATCACTGCATTACACCGCAGTGGGGCATTAGAAGAAATGGCGTCGCGAGGAATTGAACATTTGGCTTATGTCCAAGTTGACAATCCCTTAGTAAAAGTTATTGATCCAATATTTTTGGGTCTGCATTGCAGTGATCGATCCTCTAGAGAAGTATCAAGTAAATGTGTGATGAAAAGTGATCCAGATGAACGGGTTGGTGTTTTTTGTAAACGAGGTGCGTCTACAAGTATTGTTGAGTACAGTGACATGACTACTGAACAAACACACGAGAAGCATGGCGACAACCTTGCGTATTGTTGCGGTTCAATCGCAGCACATCTTTTTGCAACAAGTTTTATTGAAAGTGCTGCAAGTGATTTGCCGTGGCATGTGGCACATAAAGTAGTTCCATTTATTGATTCTTCCACTGGTGAAAAAGTAACACCACAGAAACCAAATGCGTATAAATTTGAACGATTTGTCTTTGATGTACTGCCACTTGCTTCAAATTCTATCGTTCTAGAAACAGAACGTAATGAAGAATTCGCCCCGATTAAAAATGCAAGCGGTCATGATTCTGCCGAAACGAGCATGAAATTGCAGTGCGAACGTGCCACCGCTTGGTTACAAGCTTGTGGTGTTGAAGTTGCCTCGGGAGCAACAGTGGAAATTAGTCCAACGACAGCTGCATCAATTGGGGATTTGAAAAGAACGACACTTCCTACGCAGATAACTGCAGGCGAAATCGTCTCGTTGTAATACCTATGGAAGAGTGGATCAATCAACTGTTTTCAATGATCGACCCGACTTGGGGTCCGTGGGTTGTATTCGGATTGCTGTTATTGTCAGGAATAGGGATTCCACTTGGGGAAGACATCATTATTATTCCAGCCGGGATGATTGTTGCGCATGGTCAAATGCCCCTAGTTCCCACACTATTGGCAGCATATTTTGGTGTTGTATGTGGCGACTTACTGTGGTTTATTGTTTGTTCTAAATTCGGCACCAAGATTTTGCATAAAAAATGGTTTAAGCGATTCATACACCCTAAGAGGATGTTGCAAGCGAAATATCAATTTGATAAGAGGGGTGCATGGGTCATCGTCCTTGCGAGATTCATTCCTGCGAGTAGAACAACAACAATTACAGTTGCCGGGTTGATGCACATGCCGTTCTTTAAGTTTGCACTCCCAACACTGGTTTGTTGTTTGATCACAGCACCAGCCCAGTTGTTTGCTGGTTGGTGGATTGCGGAAAGTTTGCAGGCCAAAAGTTCGGTGGAATTGATAGTTCGGCTATTGGGTCTAGTGATGGTGGTTGTAGCAGTGGTTTGGGCATACAGATTGTGGTCAAGCCATAGGGCATCTGGAAAAAGTGTTCCACGCGCAAGGGCCTCTTGGTTACGCAGATTCAAAAAATAAGCGTGTTTCTTGCACCTTCCGCTATAATACGTCCTTATGAGAACAGTAATTACAGGTCAAATAGGAATGGACAAAAAGCCTTACCTTGAAGAGGTGGAACGGCTTGCTGGTGAACGAGGTGGAAACATTGACGTGTTCAATGTTGGTCAGATGATGTATTCAGAAGGACCGGATATCCGAGAAGGTCGAATTCTCGACTTGCCACTCAGTCGGTTGCACTCACTGCGACGTGCAGCAATAAAAGATATTGTTTCTGAAACGTCACCGTTTTGCGAACATCCCAACGTGATCATGAATACTCACGCTACATTTCGATGGCGTCATGGATTATTTCCTGCATTCGACTTTGACCAACTCATTGAATTTCAACCAGATTTGTTTATTTGCCTTGTAGATAACATAGAAGTTGTCCACGATCGTCTTCATGCTGAACATGACATAGACGCAACGTTAAAAGATTGTATGGTTTGGCGGGAAGAAGAAATTCTCGCAACTGAACTGATGGCACAAGCAGTCGGTTGCCGTAACAGTTTTTATGTTCTAAGTCGTGGTCGACATCAATCTACTTCCGAGACGTGTTACCGACTTGTGGCTAGAAATGACATGAAGAAAGTGTATCCAAGCTTTCCAATGAGCCATGTTGTGGATTTGCCCGACGTCCTTGCAGAAATAGATCAATTCAGAGCAGCCCTAGCCGAGCACTTTATTACTTTTGATCCTGCTGATGTTGATGAAAAACTCTTGCTTGATCGTGGTATTGAAGCTGCAAAGAATGGTAAAGATTGGATTGAAGTAGAACCGCACGCTTTTGGTGGAAAAATAGATGGGGAGCCGATGCGTGTTTCTGTTCGGGAAATCCTTGATATTGCAGGTGATATCGATGGACAAATATACATGCGCGATTTTAGATTGATTGATCAATCTGACATGATCGTCTCGTTGGTGCCGGAGTTGCCCGGTGGTATTCCTGGATTATCAAGTGGTGTTGAACGCGAGCTTCAGCATGCTTGGGAACACACGAAGGAAGTGTATGTTGTGTGGAAACCAGAGAAGCCACCATCACCATTTATTACTGAGACTGCCACGAAGATCTTTAAGACTGTTGAAGAAGCACTTGCGTTCTTTCAAGAGCAAGGGTACTTCGCGATGACAAACTTATTTGGTCATTGATCAGCGTCATACTTAACCCATTCAAGTGACAAACCTTCTGGCGGCATGGTAATTCCTGTACGTTGCCTATCTTTCGATGCGACAATTTCTGAGATGTCTGAAATGTTTGTTTTTCCTCTGCCCACATCGACAAGGGTGCCAGCAATAATACGAACCATGTTCCAGAGAAAACCATTTCCTGAAACATCAATAGCAATTCGCCATGGTGCAACAGTTTCAACAGAGCAAGCATCAATTCTGCGAATGGTTGTTTCGCGACCATGGTTGATTTTGGTGAACGCTGCGAAATCATGTTCTCCAATAAGAAGTTCGCATGCTTCTTGCATACGCTCAAGGTCCAGTTCATACGCTGTTGTTGCAACGAAGTGACGATCAAAGAGAGGTTTCCTTCTTGGGTCCTTGCAGCCATGGGCAAGCATGTAGCGATATCCCTTGGAAATACAATCTCCAATTGGGTTGAATTCGAAGGGCACGAGGTCAGCGTTAACGATTCTGATATCGCTTGGTAATTTTGAATTGACAGCACATAGCATTCTAAAAGGGTCAATATCTGTATCTGCATCAAAGACTGCCACTTGCCCACGAGCGTGGACTCCTGCGTCGGTCCTCGATGCGCCGTGAAGCCTAATAGGCTGCCTGGTGGCTTCACGTATCGCCAATTCTAGGTCTTCCTGTACTGTCCGTAGGCTTTCCCCAATGGGTGGAGCTTGCTTTTGCCATCCATGAAATGCTGTTCCATCATATGCAACTATAAACCGATATCTTGCCATTCCTGCATCATAATTGACCAGCGACCAACTTGACCCGCGGTCAAGTTGGTCGCTGGTCAATTATGATGCGTGTATGCGGATCATGCACATTTCAACTCGGCTCATTCTAGGCGGATCGCAGGAAAACACGATTCTTTCTTGTGAGGGTCAAGCAGATGCAGGAAATGAAGTATCACTCGTATACGGGCCGATTTACGGACCAGAAGGGTCGTTGAGAGATAGGGTGGCGTCCCACGGCGGAATTGATCTTATAGAAACACCGAATCTCGTCAGGCAACTAGCGCCGTTGCAAGATTATCGATGTTACAGGGATTTAAAACGGCTCATACGTTTTTGGAAGCCGGATGTTGTGCACACCCATTCATCTAAGGCTGGCATCATCGGAAGGGCAGCTGCGTGGAATCTTTCCGTTCCTTGCATAGTACACACGATACATGGGCTTCCATTTCACCCGTATGAGAAAGCTTGGCGAAATACCCTCTACGTTGCATCAGAAAGATGGGCCGCGAAGCGGTGTCACAAAATTGCGTGTGTTGCAGATGCAATGCGAGATCAATCGCTTGCCAAGGGGATTGGAAAACAAAAGCAGTTCTCCACAATTTATAGTGGAATGGAAGTCGATCGGTATTTATCTCCACAGAGAGATGGAGATGCAATGCGACAAGAACTTGGAATAGACAAAGAAGATTTTGTTGTTGGCACTGTCTCAAGACTTGCAGAGCACAAGGGGCACGACGATGTTTTAGATGCACTCGGAGAGGTTTTACGAAACAGCCCAAAGTTGAAACTTCTTTGGGTTGGAGACGGATGGTGGAGAGAAAGGTTGGAACAACGAATCAGGGAGATGGGTATTGAAAAGCAAGTCATTTTCACTGGCCTTGTGCAACCTGAAACGATCGCAAATTATATTGCTGCAATGGACGTATTGGTTCATCCAAGTTATCGTGAGGGTTTGCCCCGCACGGTTGTGCAAGCAATGCTCGGCGCTAAGCCAGTGATCGCCAACGATGTTGATGGAACAAGAGAAGTGTGCATTTCAGGAAAAACTGGGTATCTCATTGATGTTGGTGATCACGAAGCACTTCGCGTGGCAGTCTTAGAACTACAAGCTAATCCAGATAAACGAATGATCCTTGGGAATGAGGGAAGAGCGTTTTGTAAAGAACAATTCGCTGCAGACAAAATGGTGCAAGAATTAGACAAACTTTACCGCGAAGTCTTGGTACGCTAGTCGAACTATGACGAACATACTAATAGTTGGACCACACCCAGACGACCAAGAACTTGGCATGGGAGGCACGATTGCAAAATTTGCAAATGAAGGGCACAATGTATTACTTCTTGACATGACAAGTGGCGAACCGACACCCCATGGAACACCAGAAATTCGAGCAAAAGAAGCTGCAGCAGCGGCATCTATTCTAGGGGTCAAACGAACGACAGTGAATCTTCCAAATCGATACGTCGAACATTCAATTCCAGCAAGGCACGCCGTTGCTGCGGTGATTCGAGAACATCAAGCAGAAATAGTGTTCACCCCGTATTTTGAAGATGCGCATCCAGATCACGTTGCAACAACGAAAATTGTAGAAGATGCTCGCTTTGATGCAAAACTCACAAAGATTGATCTTGCAGGGGAGCCAATCTATCCAAAGTGGTTGTTTTACTATTACTGCACACATTTAAGAATTGTTCCAAACCCAAGTTTTCTGATTGATACAACGAATTATGCAAACCGAAAACGAGATGCTATTGTTGCCTATGAATCGCAATTTGTTGTTCCAGAAAACAATCGTTCGATCGTTGGCTGGGTTGAAGCGCAAGATAAGTATTTTGGTGGACGGTTGCGAACCGAAACTGCGGAGCCATTCTTTACCCGCGAACCAATTGGACTAACAGATTTAAAAAGTTTGGTTTAGTTTCCAGTTGAGCCAAAGCCGCCAGCACCACGAACGGTTTCATCTAATTCTTCCACAACCTCAAACGAAGCTTGCACAACAGGGGCGATAATCATTTGAGCGATACGCATGTTTGTTTCGACCACAAATGGAACTTTGCCATGGTTGATCAGAGGAACCGAAAGCTCTCCCCGATAATCTGCATCGATCGTACCAGGTGAATTGGGAAGGGAAATGCCGAATTTTGAACCGAGCCCACTTCTTGGTCGTACTTGGGCTTCATAATGGTCTGGAAGTGCCATGGCAAAACCGAGGGGAATCATTGCAATTTCACCCACGTCAATCGTGATCGGCTCATCGTTGGCAGAAAATAAATCCATTCCAGCAGCATGCTCGGTTTGGTATGAGGGTACGACGGCTAGATCACGAAGTTTTTTGTATTTCACTTGGACAAGGTGCATACGAACATTGTAATTCCTCGTGGCGTATATGATGCAGAGAGATGGAACAAGAAACAATACCAACCTGGGCAATCCATAGGCGGCTCTATGAATGGGTGCTAGGCTTTGCAAAAACTCCAATAGCACCAGTTGCCCTCGCTCTGATCGCTTTTGTTGAAGCATTCATGCCATTTGTTCCGCCTGATGTCCTGCTGATACCTATGTGCCTCGAAAAACGTGCTAAATCAGCAGTTTTTGCAGCTATTTCTGTTATTTGCAGCGTCGCGGGCGCCATGGTTGGGTTTTTTATTATTGCATCAATCATTTCGAGTGGGGCGGGATGGTTTATCGGAGAAGATCAAATCCAACCAATGGTTGATGAGTTTGAAGTTAGAGGGCAACTTTGGGTATTTGTCGCAGCCTTGACACCAGTCCCGTTTTTTATTTTGACGGCAGCTGCCGGTGTTGCGAAATTAAACTTTGGTCTCTTTTTTACCGCATGCATTGTTGGACGAACAATTCGTTACGGTCTTGAGGCTGGAATTGTGTGGTGGATTGGTGACCAAGCAAAAACGTTCATAGAAAAATGGTTTAACCTTGTGACCATTGTCGCTTGCCTGTTGGTTGCCCTTGGTTGGTGGGCTTTGCGGTAAGTTAACCGCCGATTGTGCTCATTGTTTTTTCTGGTCGTTCAAAATCATCACGATCCATCTCATGCCCCGCTGATTTTGTCCACATCGCATCGACAAAAAATTGACGTAATTCACCGTCGCTCGCACCGTTTCTCAGAAGTGGAAGGATTGACCATTCTTTATCGCTGAACAAACATGGTCGAACTGTGCCATCAGCCATCATTCTCATTCGGTCACATGCACCACAAAATGCTTGTGAAACAGAAGCGATGATTCCAATTCTGCCATTACCATTTTTAAACCGATAATTGACCGAGGTACTTGTTTTTGGATCATTTTCTGCGATGAGTTCATATTTGGTACGGATTTTTTCAAGCATATCGTGTGCAGTAACAACGTGTCTTTTTTCCCAGCGACGGCCAGCGTCAAGTGGCATAAATTCAATCAATCTCATGTCGACATTGTGTTCAATTGCAAAGTCAGCAAAGTCAATAATTTCATCATCGTTTACTCCCCGCATGACGACTGCGTTTACTTTTACAGGTTGTAATCCAACATCACGAAGGTGATCAATGGCTTCGATCACGGAAACAATTGAGGTTTGCGATCGAGTGATTGCGTCTTTGCGTTGTGGTTTTAAAGTGTCAAGGCTAACGGTCACTCGGTTCAGCCCATTTTCTTTCCAACGTTCCGCCCACTGTTTACGAATCCGAGAACCGTTTGTCGTAAGAGCTATATCTTTCAAACCCATCTTGCCTACTTCTTGTAGAAGTTCATCAAGATGGGGATACAAAGTAGGTTCGCCGCCCGTGATTCGTAATTTGTTGATACCAAGAGACATTGCAATACGGATAACGCGAATATATTCTTCAAGGCGTAACAGTTGCATCTTTGGGATGTATTTCACATCTGGGGCCATGCAATAAATGCAACGGAAGTTACATCGATCTGTAACTGATAGTCTTAGGTCTCTAATTTGCCTTCCATGAGAATCAAAAAGCGAATCCTTAAGAGCAGCCTTTGGCGGCGCTATGGGTGGTCTATGTTTCAAAATTGGAAGCGATGTACTCATTGGCTAAGTTGTGCATCATACCCTTTGTGAAAACTGCCTCGCAGGTAGTTTTTGTGCGCACAAACTTTTTTGATAATTTTCATGAAAAAAGGCGAATTATTGAGAGATTGCCAAAAACACGATTACGCTGCCGCACATGAATTACTTTTTGTGTGCAATAACAATAACAACATCGGTTTGTGCTGATTCTTGGCGAGTTCCTGAAGACTGCGAAACGATTACGCAGGCGATAGAAATTGCTCAGGATGGGGACACTGTCTTGGTGGGTGTTGGTGTGTGGCGTGAGCGTATTGATCTTCTTGGAAAGTCTGTGACTTTGCGATCCATGGTGGGTGCTGAAGAGACAGTCATCGATGGTGGAGGGATCGGACCAGTTGTTTCCTGTGTGAACGGAGAAACATCGGACACGATCATCGAAGGTTTTACGATTACCGGTGGCAAGGGTACGCCGCAAGGAGGCGGCGTTCTTGCTATCAACACATCTCCAACTTTTCGTCTGTGCCTGATTGAATACAACCAGGCAACCCAAGGAGGTGGAATGTACGTCCGTGGTGGCGATCCAATTGTTGAGCAATGTGTCTTTTCTGCAAACACAGCTGAAAATGGAGATGGGATATGGGCAAAACATGCCAGACCTATTCTGACCGCTTGTATTTTTGCTGGCGATGCTATTGGATGGGAGAGCGGTGAAATGGTGACGATTCGTGATACGAATAGCCCCGCTGGCGCATGCTGTATTCGTGATGTGTGCGTGCAGACAGCGTCGGTTGCATGTTGGGAAGCAGGGGGTTTATATCGCGGCGAGGATTCAACCTGTGAAGAAGCGTGTGATCCTGTGTGCGACGAAGATGTTTCGGGCGATGGTGTTGTGAATATGACTGATTTATTGCGCGTAGTTGCAGCGTTTGGGTTTTGCCCATGACTATGCAAGGCCTTATATTTATGACATGTCCCACGAAGCGAACACGTCATTGCCCAAAAATTATTCTTGTTTATCTTTGTTAACTGTTAAGCCGGTCGTTTTGTTTTCGTGTTGAGCAAGCATGTGATTGATGTCAATGTCCATTAACTCAAGGACCGACTTGCCACGTTTTGTTAAATCAGCAACCGACCAAGCTGGGTCCCAACAAAGTTCAACTTTGACATTGGTCACACCATCAACCATAGACACCGCCTCAAAAACCTGCGAGGGCATCATGTCAGCGACAGGGCAGTTTGGTGTTGTCAATGTCATGCTGATATGCACAACACCATCATTGATGTCAAGTTTTCGAATTAACCCTAGGTCGTAAATATTAATTGGCAATTCTGGATCTTTAACTGTTTTGATTGCATCGATCACGAGTTCTTGTACATCACTCATTCTGTACTCGTTTCTTTGTTGCCATCAAGTGCTGAAATAAGTGTGTGCCAAGCAAGGGTGGCGCACTTGACACGCATTGGAAATTCGCGAACTCCTGAAAAAACGGCGAGTTTTCTTGGAACATCTCTTTCAGAGCCATCGCCCGTAATAAGATCATGGAATCCCTGAAACAATTCTTTTGTTTCATCGAGTGTTTTGCCTATGAGTACTTCTGCCATGAGGTCTGCAGATGCAGTTGAAATTGCGCACCCTTCGCCATCAAACTTTACGTCGGTAATGAATTCATTTTCTACACAAATTGTGACAACGATCTTGTCTCCACACAATGGATTGTGGCCATTGCCGATGTGACTACAGGGATCCGCCTTCCCGCGATTCCTTGGGTTTTTTGCATGGTCTGTGACCATTTCCAAATAAAGTTCTCGTAAGTCAGACATTACCCAAGCATTGTAATCGCATCTTTGACCGCGGCAGCAAGTTTGTCTATCTCTTCTTTCGTGTTATAGACTGAAAACGAAGCGCGGCACGTGGCGTTTAGTCCAAAGCGTTTCATTAGGGGTTCTGCACAATGATTACCAGTGCGGATAGCAACCCCAGAATGGTCGAGAATTGTGCCAACATCATGCGGATGCACTCCATCTAATGTAAATGCAATAACGCCAGCTTTGTGGGGAGCAGTTCCAATGATGGTGACGCCTTCGATTTCACGAAGAGTTTGCGTTCCATATAACAGGAGTTCGTCCTCAATTTTATTGATTGTGTTGTAGCCCAATTCTTCAATAAACGAAACTGCAGCACCAAGCCCAATTGCACCTGCAATATTGGGTGTACCTGCCTCAAACTTAAACGGAACTTCATTCCAAATTGTTTCTTCAAAAGAAACAGTAAGAATCATGTCACCGCCACCTTGCCACGGTTCCATCTCTTGCAGCAACTCATATTTGCCTACTAAGCACCCAATGCCGGTTGGTCCAAACATCTTGTGCCCTGAGATTGCATAAAAATCACAATTTATCTCTTGGAAATCCACCTTCATATGTCCAGTAGCCTGAGCGCCGTCAATAACAGTAGTCGCACCCACTTCTTTTGCAAGTGAACACATTTCCTTGATTGGGTTGATTGTTCCAATCGCGTTAGAAACGTGGCTCATCGATACAACCCTAGTGTTTTCAGAAAGCAGTGTTTTGTATGCAACCATGTCAATGGAGCCATCATCACAAATTGGAATGATTTCTAACGACGCACCTGTCTGTTCGCAAACAAGTTGCCAAGGGACAATATTCGAATGGTGTTCCATTTCAGTGATCAGGATCACATCGTCTTCACCTAAGCGCGGTCTAGCATACGCTTGCGCAACAAGATTTATTGCTTCAGTTGCACCGCGGAGAAAGATAATTTCTTCGTGGCGATTTGCATGTAACAACTTTGCAATGCGCACCCTTGCATTTTCATAGGATTGTGTAGCACGTTGGCTTAGTGTGTGTACACCACGGTGAATATTCGCATTGTCGTGTTCGTAATAATGTGTAATCGCATCAATAACACACTGCGGTTTTTGGGTGGTAGCAGCGCTATCTAGATAGACTAATTTATTGCCCCCAATATCTTGTTGAAGAGCAGGGAAGTATTCTGCGATGACTGCATCAGAAACCATTAGAGATATAACTTTCTAATAAAATCGCCGCCAGGCAAATTGGATAATAATTCTTCAACTAGATTTAGCCTGAACGTGTCATCCGTAAGTTCATCGAGAGACTCATTAAGGAATGCGTAGATCAACAAAGTTCTTGCAGCGTCGGCTGGAATACCCCTTGTTTGAAGGTATAACATTGCCTCGCTATCAATCTCACCCGTAGTTGCTCCATGCGTGCAAGCTACGTCGTCGGCATATATTTCTAATTGCGGTCTTGCCGTTGCTTCTGCGTCATCGCTTAGTAGGATGTTTTGGTTTGTTTGTTTTGCATCTGTTTGCTGCGCATCTTCTTTGACATATATGCGACCGGTAAATACCGACTTTGCATTTGCATCAAGAACACCCTTGTAAAATTCTCGACTGTTACAGTTTGGCATGTTGTGTTCTATGCGAAGATGGTTGTCAACTAGTTGATGCTCACCAAGCATGTACATGCCATCAAAGTTTGATTCACAATGTTCGCCGTCAAGGTACGCATACACTTCGTTTCGAGTTCTTTTTCCCGCAAGTGTGATTGTATTCGTCTGCACTTTGCTCGATGCGTGTTGCTCAACGTGCAGTGAACCAAGGTGGTACGTTTGTTTACTCCCGCGAATTGCGCGTACTAACGTGACCGAACTGTTTTTCTCAGCAATTACTTCGGTGCAGGGCATCAGCAAGTGGTCGTGTTCTCCTGCGCCAACATTTGTTTCTACCACCGAAACAGATTGACCTTCTTGTGCATAGATAAGAACATTTCCAAAACTCGCTACGGCGTTTTCACCCGAAACAATATGTAACACATGAATCGTGTTTGACTGTCCGCCCTTGATTGTGATCTTGTCTGAGTCGCCTCTTGGAATCATGGAGTTGCTTCTAGTTGCTACAGATCCGTGGGAGCCATCACCAATTGTAATTCCATCTACAAGTCGAGAAGGATGTTCTTGGAAAATACCATTGACAAAAACGACAAATGGTGAATCTTGTGATACGTCATAAGCCTGAATTAAATCAGATGTCGCATCCGCCTTTGTTTGAAACGCAACAGAAGAGAGTGCAGAAACATTCGTGTAAAGCCAATCTTCCTGTTTGTGAAGTTTTTCAAAAACCGAATTGTCTAGTGTGCCTTTCATTAGCATCCACAGGAACAGCTAGATGATTGAAAAGCTGCATACCCTTTTTCTTCAAGTGTGAGGGCGAGGGACTTGTCACCACTTTTAACAATTTTCCCATCCATGAGGACGTGGACATAATCTGGCACGATATAATCAAGTAGTCGTTGATAGTGTGTGATGACCACAAAACCTCTTTCAGGTGAACGTAGTTTGTTCACACCTTCTGCCACAATTTTTAGTGCATCAATATCCAACCCCGAGTCAGTTTCATCAAGAACACCGAGGAGTGGGTCAAGCATGGCCATTTGGAATACTTCTGCCCGCTTCTTTTCCCCGCCAGAAAAACCTTGGTTTACATTACGATCGAGTAGATCAATGTTTAGATTGACAGATTTTGCTTTCTCTTCAACAAGATCAAGAAAATCCATTGCATCAAGTTCATCTTGACCACGATATTTTCTTATCGCATTGACAGCCGCTTTCAAAAAGAATTTAGTTGAAACACCTGGAATTTCTATTGGATATTGAAAAGCAAGGAATACGCCCGCGCAAGCACGTTGATCTGCTTCTAATTCCAAAAGATCAATTCCATTAAAAAGAATAGAACCCTCCGTCACTTCGTATGCCTCGTGCCCAGCGATCACAGAGGAAAGGGTGCTTTTGCCAGAACCATTTGGTCCCATGATCGAATGCACTTCTCCTGGAAGAACAGTTAGGTTAATTCCTTTTAGGATTTCTGTGTCGTCGACACTTGCGTGTAAATTTTTAATTTCTAATAGTGGTGTTGTCATGTTTTTATCCAACGCTTGATTCTAAACTTACTTCGAGAAGCCTGCGTGCTTCTACAGCAAACTCCATGGGTAATTCTCTAAACACTTCTTTGCAGAAACCATTCACGATCATATTGATTGCGTCCTCAGTGGAAATGCCACGTTGGTTGCAATAAAACAGTTGGTCTTCACCAATTTTTGATGTTGATGCCTCGTGCTCTGCTTTGGCGGTTTTATTTTTGATTTCAATGTACGGGAAGGTGTGTGCACCGCAACGATCGCCCATAAGCATCGAGTCGCACTGCGTGTAGTTGCGTGCGTTCTTCGCACCCTTCATGATTTTAACAAGCCCTCGGTAAATATTTTGCCCCTGACCAGCGCTGATGCCTTTGGAGATAATTGTACTTTTGGTGTTTTTGCCGACATGTATCATTTTGGTGCCGGTGTCAGCTTGTTGGTAGTTGTTTGTTAGTGCAACGGAATAAAACTCACCAACAGAATCATCGCCAAGCAAAATACAGCTTGGGTATTTCCACGTGACTGCGGAACCAGTTTCTACTTGTGTCCATGTAATTCGACTTCGATCGCCTTGACACTTGCCGCGTTTGGTCACGAAATTATAAATGCCACCAACGCCATTTTCATCTCCAGGGTACCAGTTTTGTACTGTTGAATATTTGATGTCTGCGTCGTCTAATGCAATGAGTTCAACAACCGCTGCGTGTAATTGATTTTCGTCGCGCATCGGCGCTGTGCACCCTTCAAGGTAACTCACACTTGCGCCTTCTTCAGCAATGATGAGGGTACGTTCAAACTGACCAGTTGATTTTGCGTTGATGCGGAAGTACGTGGACAAATCCATCGGGCACTTCACACCTTTTGGAATGTACACAAAGGAACCATCGGTAAAGACTGCGCTGTTTAAGGTTGCGTAATAATTATCTGAATATGGCACAATGGTACCGAGATATTTTTTGACAAGTTCGGGATGTTCTTGGACGGCCTCAGAAATTGGACAGAAGATAATGCCAACTTCTTCAAGTTTGTCCTTGAAGGTTGTACCAACGCTGACCGAATCGAAGACTGCATCTACCGCAACGCCAGCGAGTGCTGCTCGTTCTGCGAGTGGAATGCCCAGTTTTTCGTATGTTTCAAGTAACGCAGGATCGACTTCATCAAGTGACTTGGGTCCATCTGCAAGTGATTTTGGAGCAGAATAGAAAATGATCTCGTCGTAGTTTGGTTTGTTGTACTTCAGGTGCGCCCACTCAGGCTCTTCCATGGTAAGCCAGTGTCGGTACGCTTTTAGGCGCCATGCAAGCAACCATGCAGGTTCATTCTTTTTCGCAGAAATGAAAGCGATCGTAGATTCATCTAATCCCGGTGGTGCGGCGTCAGCTTCGATATCTGTAACAAATCCCCATTTGTACTTTTCTCTGAAGGTGTCTTTGAGCAGCGCTGTGTCTTCTTCAACAGGATTTGAACTGCTCAAAAGCGTTCCACTCGATGGCATCGGCATAGAAGAGATTTGCCCATCTACCATTGTTTTTTGGACATCAGGGTTGTTTTTTTTATTCTTCATGAGACTCAGTATCAATTAGGACCATCTCGTAGTGTAGCATAATAAACCTGTTTTTCAAACATGTTTATTGGTTCAATTAGACTAGGATCATGGTTTTTAGTGTAATTAACCGCGTTATCAATTTCATAATATGTGAGATTTTTCATTCATAATAGACAACTACTAGAATGATGCACCGCGAAGGTGCAAAATGTGCGAAAAAAATGGAATGGAGCCGGGGAGAATCGAACTCCCGTCCCGAAACAGTCAACAACACACGTCTACGCAAGTAGTGGGATGTTCAATTTCGGTTCTGCGTCACTACATCTCACAAACTGACGCGAACCACAGCAAACAAAGTTTCTCATTCCTCCGCGGCTTGCTAGCACTTTGGAACCAGCCCGATTTTTGCACACCGCGCTCTATCGGACGTCCAGAACGGTGTGTCGCAGGTTATGCTGCGAGTGCGTAGTTAGCGTTGCCAACTAAAAATTGTGCATCCTTTTTACGTGGCAAGGATGCTCCACGTTACGCAATGTATTGCCTTCCCTGTCCGGTCGAAACCAGGTCGGCCCCTAAGTTGTCAAAGAGCAGAATACAAGTATACCTTTGAAGTTTGGAAAGTAAACTTGTTTATCAAAAAAAAGGGCATGGCTTTGGCCGTGCCCTTGAAAAAACAATGAAATGTTATACAAGTGTTCTGTTTTTGTTGTTTAAAACGGGGACCACAGCACTGAGGACCCTAAGAAGCACCTCTGCTTGGGTGCCAAGAGCATCAATATTCGCGATGATTGCTTCGTCGTAACAAGCTAATACAGGAGCTGTTTGTTCGCTGTAGACTTCAAAACGCTTTCTAATAACGGATTCATCAGCGTCGTCTGGTCGACCCTGTTCTGTTGCTCTTTTTTGCATTCGTTTCACCATCTCATTGAGATCTTGGCAGACAAGGTGGATGATTACGATTGGGTTGACATGTTCATTCATCGACTCTGCTTGCGGAACACTTCTTGGAATTCCGTCAAGCAAAAGTATGTCGCTCGTTGGGTTGTAAAGTTCTCTCGCAATCAGTTGATCAACATGTTGTCGCCACAAACGAACAGTTAAAAAATCAGGAACGAGTAAACCTTGGCTTGAATACCTTGTGAATTCCATTCCAATTTCAGACTCTTTATCGAGAGACCTGAACATATCACCAGTGGCAAGGTGAAAGAATCCGGGAATGGATCCTAGCATCTGTCCTTGCGTACCCTTCCCTACTCCGGGAGGACCAAATAACAGGATGGATGGATATTTTTCTGGCATAGGTTTGTGTCTGTGAATTTCTTAACTTGGGAATGATACCCAATTTTGACTACGGGTCAAATTTTGGTTTTGTGGGTACGATGTCAGGAATGAAGGGATTGACGAAACGATGGAAAGCACCCAAGGCGTCCGACCCGAGGTTGGACCTCGTGGGTCGAATTCTTGAGTCGAGGGGGTTTGAGGGGAAACATGCTCGGGAAACTTTTCTCAACCCTACGATGTTAGAGTTGGAAAAACCATCAGAATTGCCAGGAGCAGTGGAAGCAGCTCAATTACTCGTCGATGCGGTGAGGGCTAAGAAGAAAATCCTTATTTTTGGGGATTATGATGCCGATGGCATCACTGCCTCTGCGGTGCTCTTTCACATGATTGCTGCTGCGAGCGGGCGGGAAGGGCCTGTGGTGTACATTCCCGATCGCTTTGATGAAGGATATGGCATTCGCCCTGAGGCGATTGAGAAGTTTGCAAAACAAGGGATAGATTTGGTGATCACGGTTGATTGCGGTATTACGGCAGTAGAAGCTGCTCATAAAGCAACTGAACTTGGTCTTTCTCTGATCATTACCGATCACCACACGTTCCGAAAAGATGGAGAATTTCCAACCTGTGCTGCAATCGTCCATCCCGCACTTAAAGGTGAGCCAAAAACGTTATACGCGGGTGTGGGTGTTGCGTACCAAGTGGCTTGGGCGTTCGCAGAAATCTGGTCAGACAGTGCAACGGTTAATGAAAAATTCCGAGATGTGTTACTCAACATGCTTCCAATAACCGCAATTGGCACAATTGCAGATATGGTGCCACTTAAAAAATCGAATCGAATTATTGCGAAATGGGGGCTACAAATGCTGCCCACGATAGATCATGTGGGTCTTCAATCGATCATGAAAGAAATCAAAACTCCAAAGAGCGCTCTCGATGCGGCGCATGTGAGTTTTGGAATTGCACCTCTCATTAATGCTGCAGGACGAATGTCCCACGCTGCAATTGCGCTTGATTTGTTGACACATCTTGATGGAAAACTTGCAGATGGGGCAGCAGCCGAACTTGCAGAGCTGAATAAACGTCGCCAGAAGACGCAGCGAGACATTCAAGCTGAAGCGTTACAGATGATCGAAGAAAATAATCTCGACGACCCGTCAAACCGATGTCTTGTGCTGCATCAAGAAAAATGGGCGAGAGGCGTTGTCGGTATTTGTGCTGGACAACTTGTAAATCAATTAAGTCGTCCAGTTATCATGCTTGCTTCTGATGGGGATAACTACGTTGGCTCAGCTCGCAGCATTCCAGGATATTCCATTTTGGAAGGTCTTCATGAATGTGAATCATTACTCCTGACATATGGTGGGCATGCTGCTGCCGCTGGATTAACACTGCACCGCGATAAGTTTGAAGAATTTGTTCACGCCATTACTGCACATGCAAATGAAGCAATAAGTGAAGATCAACTTGTGCCATCTGTGAAAATCGATTCGATTGCGGATCTTTCTGAAATTACTATTGAAGCTGCGTGTTCTATTGCAAAAATTGGTCCATTTGGTATAGGGAACCCAACACCGAGGGTCCAAATCAATGGTGCAAAAATTGTAGATTGCAACGCGATGGGGCAAAATGGTGGGCATCTAAGCATACGACTTTCGCAGTCAGGATCGAGCATTCGGTGTGTGTGGTGGAACCAAGGTGAGATGGTTGATCGTTTACCAAGAGGGGGGCTGATCAACCTCGTTGCAACGGTGACTATCAACGAATACCGTGGTCACCGATCTTCCCAATTAAAAATAGAAGATATTCAATTACCAAGCGGCTAATTCACCCACAAGTGGTTCGACAAGATCTTTCAGTGTCACAATTCCAATCGGTTTTTTCGAAGTTGGGGAGATGACAATAGCCATCGCTTGCCCACTTTCGCGAACTTGTTTGATTGCCTTTCCGACCGACATAGTTGCGAAAATGGATTGAACGGGTTGCGTGATTTCAGCAGTTGGTTTTTCTCGATCGAGAAGAGCTGTGATAGCGAAAAGTACACCCTCTACGTGTCCACTCGTGTTAATTACAGGAAATCTCGTGTGCGGTGAATTTTTAAGTAAGGTATTCCGTTGTGTTGGCGTGGTGTTTGTGTTGACACATGAAACTCTCGACCAAGGCACCATTTCACTCGCAACTGTGAGCGACCGCATGGTAAGTACTCGGTCAGCAAGTGTGGTTTGTTCATCGCTGATTGCACCAGTGCCTAGCCCTTCTTTAAACAATAAACCAAAACGCCTTCGGGGCGATGGTTCAATGTCCGATTCCGTTCCAAGTAGTTTTTGCGAGGCGCTTCCTATCCATGAAACGACAGGAACGACTCCCGTCCAACGGAATAAAATATCTGCCCACTGCAGCATGGGTGAACATCGGTATGTCCAAGTATCTGTATGTGCTCTAAATAAGTCCTTTGGTAGAACCTCTCCGAAAATAAAGAGGATAGGTATTAAACAAACAGCGTTAAGTGTAATTGATAGAAATGGACCAAATGAAGTTTCATCGAGCAATCTCGCTGTACCGTAACTTGCTAAATAATTAGCAATGTTGTTGCAAACAAGAAGCACTGCAAGCATGCGAGTGGGTTTGTCGATGAGCGATTTAATTCTAAGGGAGCTTGGGATTTTTGCAGCAGCTCTGACGTCGAGTCTAATTCGGTTTATTGTGTACAACCCAGTTTCAAGACCTGAGTAGAGCGCACTAAGAAGCAACCCAATGACTGTAATTCCAATTGCAATGAGGATGGATGTCATGGTGCACCATCCTGTACGGAAACAATGACTGTCGCAACTCGATACGCATCCATTGAAGCAACTTTTAACTGAATGTTTGCAAGCACGATAGTGTCGCCAAGCTCTGGTATTCGCCCGAGCTTAGCAGCAACTAAACCGCCCATTGTTGCTGCGGGAAATCGTTCAACTAGTGGGCCGGTTGCAGAGAACCAAGAGCGAACACCTGTGTCCGCATCAAGTAGCCACTCTCCAGTTGTTAATTGTTTAGGTGGATCAACATTCCGTTGCGTCGCATCACCTATTTCACCTATTAGTTCCTCAAGAACATCTTCAAGTGTGACAATGCCAGCAGTACCACCAAATTCATCCACAACAATTGCTAAGCGAGTTTTTGTTTCTCGAAAGTGATTGAGCAGTTGATCAAGTGTTGCCACTTGTGGAATAAACATCGGCTTTGTCATGCAGGTTTGTAACAACGTGGTGCCCTCTGTGGTGCGTTGTAAATATCTTTTTGTGTGCAACATGCCGATGATTTCATCAAGATCTTCGCCGTACACAGGCAGTTGTGTGAGTTTACTTTTTTCAATGACATCACGAATGCCACTCTCTTTGGTAGAGGCTCCAACTGCAACCATTCGAACTCGGGGCATCATGACCTCGCGAACACGAATGTGGTTTAGCGCAACAACGTCATGAAGAATTTGCTGTTCATCTAAATCGATGATTCCATCACTAGTTGAAAGTGCAACAAGTGCTGCAAGTTCATTTGCGTCAAGTGGTGGAGAAGGATCGCTTGTTGCAAGTCTAGATAGTGGAGTAATAATAATCCAATCTATAAAACGCCTGAGTGGAGAAATAAAATGGTGAAGGAGAAGTAACGGGGGGGCTAGCAATGTTGCAATGCCAACCGGTCTTGCTGTTGCAGCCATTTTAGGAAGTACTTCGCCAAAAATAACAATAGAAAAAAGTGTTGCAAGTGCAATTCCAATTTCAGTTGTTACTCCACCCGGCGCACGCAGCATGATCACCGAGCTCACAACAAAGAAAAATACATTTGCTGTCATGTTTCCAATGAGGATTGTGATTAACACGGTGCGGCGTTGCTTGATTAGTCGTAAAGCCGCGTTTGCTGGCGGTGTTTTGCGTTGTTGTAATTCAATGCTTTGTGCTTGTGTAATTCTAAAGAAGGCAGTTTCGCTGCAACTAAAGAATGCACTGAGCACCAGTAAAGGAAGCAGTGAAATGAGGAGGGCTACATCAACACCACTCCAACTTGAATAGAGAGGTTCATCAATCATTTATTCAACTGTAACGCTCGAACTGCTTGCTCAACTCGGTTTGTAAAGTTCTCAGCAGATTCGCCTTTTTCCATGTACATCGGTGTGCCAAAGGAGATGTGTACTGTTCCTGGACGTGGCATATAAGTAGCCTTCGGTAAAATCGTTCTTCCGCCAGTAACAAAGACTGGAACAACAGGACATTTCGCCAATTTAGCAACAACGGCAAGTCCCGATTTAAAGGGTGCGATGTCATCTGTTTCACTTCGGGTTCCTTCTGGATATAGCACAATTGACCAACCCTGTTTAATTAGGGTCGACATCGTGCGAATGGAACGAAGGGGTGAACCGACACGCTCGATACCAAAAGCATTCCACACTGCAAGAACAGTAAATTGAATACATTTTTTCTTCATAGAAGTTCCATCAGAATCGCCAAAATGGTCAAACGCGGCTGCAACAGCCGTTTTGTTTCGTTGCTTTCGAGGGAGTACATCAAGAATAGCGTGGGTGTCTACGTGGCTTTGATGGTTCGATGCATACAAAACTGGGGAGTCGAGTTGGTTAACAGAATCTAGGCCAGTTGTTTTCCACCTAATTCTACGAACTGATTTTGTTATTTTGCATCCAGCAAGTAGTACACATCTTGCAACTGCAACAGAGGGTGCATGCAAGCGACTGAGTATTTCATCAGCATCTGGAGGAATTTGTTTTTGTGTTTGGGACATTAATCTGATCGAGGAATCTCATCAGCATGGGAGATAACTTTCGAGAATGCCTCAGCATATTGATCGAGTAATTCTGTTGTAGCAGAGGGAAAGGCTGGCAATTTTAATAAGGACCCATTCCCAAGTGTTGTAGCTGGCAGATCTGCTGGATCGTACAAGTGTAAAGGGTTTTCCTTCGTCGCAGGGAGTCTTGCAATTTTAGACCACACCCCGTGTGTAAAAACAGGTTGTTGGTGTAACAGGGGGTATCTTGGTGCTGCAACAAGCGCACCTTCAGCTTGCAATGCATTAGCAAGGTCATTGATAGGTAGTCCAATGGATTCCTCGTCGTAGCGAACAAGAAATTCAAAATAAACACGCGTCACATCATCCGGTGCAAGAAAAGGTTCGATACCACATGTTGCTAATTTTTCAGAAAGATATATGCAGTTATCGTTACGTTTTTTATTTCTTGCAGCGAGATGTTTGAGCTGGGTTCTTGCAAGAGCTGCAGACATTGGTGCCATGCGGAATTTAAAACCAAAACCCGTTGCAGCAAAGTAACGGTTTTCAGATTCAAGCCCAAGGAGCCGTTCGTAATGGCCAAGGCGGATGGCAGATTCATAGAGCTCTTGAGAGTCGCAAAGTAATACTCCACCCTCGCCGCTTGGAACAAGCTTATTTCCTTGCATGCTAAAGATGCTGACATCTCCAAAAGAACCGATAGGTTTACCTTTGTATGTGGCACCATGTGCGTGGGATGCATCTTCTAGAATTTTCAACCCATGTTTATCAGCGACTGCTTGCAGTTCATCCATTTTGGAAGGCATTCCAAAGAGGTGTACGACAACAATAGCCTTTGTGCGTTCAGTTATTTTTCGTTCAACATCTTCGGGGTCTAGTCCAAGGCAATCGCCTTCTAATTCTGCGAAGACAGGAATGCCTCCGCAATGAAGTATGGGCATCACACTTGACCACCATGTTGCGGAAGGGACAATGACTTCATCCATTGGTTTAATGCCAAGAGCATGCAGACCAGCAAGAATCGCAGAGGTGCCGTTGTTATGCGTGAGAGCGAAACTTCGTCCTGTTAGTTTTTTATAATCGTCTTCTAGTTTTCCTACTACTGGGTTAATAGACAGTTCACCACTGTGAAGAATATCGAGAACCGCTTGTTCGTCTTCTTGCGTTATAACCGGCCAACGGTTTGCATTCGTTTGATCTAGAGTGATTGCTTTTTCACCGCCAAGGATAGCGGGTTTATTTGCAGTTACTGTCATTGATTAACCTTCGTCATCTCCATCGTTTCCAGCGATTGATGAACGCATGTCAGTATCAGAAATTACATTTTTCATGTTGTAATAATCCATGACACCAAAGTTCCCTTTTCGGAATGCATCTGCCATTGCTTTTGGCACTTCGGCTTCTGCAAGAACGACGAGGGCGCGGTTTTTTTGTTCTTCTGCGCGATATTCAACTTCTTGAGCGACCGCCATTGCACGCCGTTTTTCCGCTTCGGCTTGGAAGCGAGCTTTGTCTGCTTCTGCTTGATGTGCTTGCAACGTTGCGCCGATGTTTTCACCTACATCAACATCTGCAATGTCAATGGAAAGGATTTCAAAAGCTGTTCCAGAGTCGAGCCCTTTTGCAAGCACGGTTTTGGAAATGTTATCCGGGTTTTCAAGCACCTTTAGGTGGGTGGAAGCTGAACCGATTGTTGAAATAATACCTTCACCAACGCGGGCAATAATTGTTTCTTCAGTTGCTCCACCAACTAGCCTTGCAATGTTTGTACGAACAGTAACGCGCGCGCGCGCTATTAACTGAATGCCATCACCAGCAACCGCGTCGATTGTTCTCTTTGTTCCACCGTCACTTGGGCAATCAATGACTTTAGGGTCAACGCTTGTGCGAACTGCTTCTAATATATCTCGACCAGCAAGGTCGATGGCAGTGGCTATTTCCCACTGTAAATCAATTTTTGCTTTGTCAGCTGCGATCATCGCACGGACAACATTTGTAATTCGACCACCTGCAAGGTAGTGCGCCTCAAGTTGATCGGTTGAAACTTCTAAGCCCGCTTTCTTTGCGCTGATTCGGTTGATGACGACTGACTTTGCATTGACTTTACGAAAACGCATCATGACAAGATCGATAAATCCAACTTTTGCTCCACTGACCCATGCCTGCAAATACAAACCGACATATTGAAATGCGAAAGCAATAATGATGAGGAGAAAAATTCCCCCAACAATGATCCCGCCGATCATCCAAGGTGATACTGCTGCAATAAAATTCATCATAAAACTCCTTCGTCTTCTAGGTTGCGTAGTGTATCAGGCTGTGATTCTCGCACCTTTATTTGGTTGTCATAGACTTGTACGACTTCAATAGGCTTGTTTGCCGCGATAACACCAGATTCAGCCATTGCGTCATATCTTTGTTCACAGATTTGCACAACTCCAATCGGGCGAAGAACGGTTACCGTTTCACCAGTTTTTCCTACGAGAACCTGCAGGGCATCGATACGTTGTTTTCGTTGTGCTTCTGATTCTTGTGATGCAAATTCTTCGTCTCCATCATCATCGCCAAGGATCATTCGTTTTGCAAGCGATGAAGATGCCCATATTTTGAATGCAATCCAAGCGATGATAGGACCAAAGACAATGTAGATGCCTGTTGCAACGAGCCCAGTGTTGATGTCGTGCATAAAGAATGCAACCAATGATGCGATGATTGATAGCCCACCAAGAAGGGCAAGTAATCCACCCGATGGAATAAAAATTTCAATAAAGAAAATGATGATCGCAATTGCTATAAATATAAATGCCCAGAGAATAGGTGATGAACTTTGTGCAGTTGTTGTTTGTGCGAGTAATGTGATCATGGAGTAACTTCTTCAACTTCAAGCGTCATACCAGTGTGCATGATACGCACTATTGAGCCCTTGGATATCCATTGTCCAGTTGTTGTTGCATCAAAGATGGTTGAATCGACTTGGATCCGTCCACTTGGTCTTAAATCGGTGACTGCAACGCCAGTCGAACCAATAATAAGGAGATCATCGTGTGATTGTCCAGTCGTAGTTCCATGAGATGAAACTGAATCTTCAAGAACGAGACGATGCATCGCTGTTGCACCACCAAAATAACGAACAATAAACCAACTCATTATTGCAGCTAAGACACCGCCGCCAAGCATGACGCTTAGACCTCTAAGTAGTTGCGCTTGCCCTTCAGCAGAACCAAGGTCTTCAGAAATGAAAGTACCAATAATTCCTGCAAATAAACAAGCCACGCCAATAAAACCTGTAAATCCAGTACCTGGAATTACTAGAAGTTCTACCGCGATCAGAGAAATGCCTGCTACGACAGCAACAATCTCCCAGAAATCTGCGAGACCAGCAAGCCACGGCGCCCCGATAATGAGAGCAAGAGAAATTACAGCACCGGCGGAAAAAGCACCACTCGCTCCTGTGACGAATTCAACAAAGACGCAAACGAGAAAGATTGCGATCAATATAACGCGAATGGGCCAACTCACAAGAACACGAACTAATTTTTCAGACCAGTTAACATCTAATCTTCGAATATTTTGCGACCCGAACCATACCTTAAGCGCTGCATCATCTGCCACAATTCCACCAACGAGACCATATTGTGATGCTTCAGCGGGTTTGAGTGTGAGAAGTCTATCATTTGGCACAACTTGTCTAACGAGCGTCCAAGTCGAAGCGTCACCTTCTTGGAGTCTTGGTCTGCTTGTTGGAAGTTGTTGCGAGAAATCTGGATCCCATGGTTCTGAAGAATTTTGCGTTTCAATTTGGTTGAGTTTTCTGATCGTGTCAAAAAATGGAGAGAAGACGGTTTCACCTTGTATGTCGTTGGTAATTGGGGAGAAATTTTGAGGCGGCGGTTCGCCAAAAATTGTTTCATACTCTGCCCTGTTGACACACACCATTTCATTTGTTTTGATGTTTTCTAAAAGCCAAAGTTCAATACCAACACTGACGAACGCTTCAACGAGGTGTTCGTCATAATGATTTCTGCGAGCAGAGTCGACCACTTCGGCAAGAATGGGAGATTCGATTTTCGCTCTTTCGGTTGCAGGTATTGGACCTATTTGAGTGACGGGCGCAGCATCACCAAACGTGCTGTTGGGCGACACGATAATTTCTCTGCATGAGAGGGCGATGATTGTGCCGGCCGAAAAAGCATGTGGATGAATCCAAGCGACAGTATTTGGTGGTGCGTTGTTTTTTATTTCATAACAAATTTCAAGGGTTGGAAGTAGTCCACCTCCCGGCGTATTGAGATCGATCACAATGGCGTCGGCGCTACTCGCTTCTTTGAGTCGTCGTTTAAATGAGCTTGCTGTAATGTTGTCAACTTCACCCTCAATGGTGATAACCACAACATCCTGCGCTTGTCTGTATGCGGGTACTGGCGTAGGGGGTGCTGTAGCAATTACCGAAAATAATGTTGCAATTGCGAGCATGTGTGTATTTTACTTGGGATTGAGCGAGTTTGTCATTCGGTGGAAACAAGTTCACATCTATACGCTAGAGCAACCTGTGCGTCATTTTGCCACAGAGAGGCTGAGAACTGAACGCTTCAAGCAGGTCAGGGGACCACGATGTGGACTCAGCTTTGGTCCTGACGTATGTCCCTCGGTGTACAGGTTAGCGAGAGAAGTATTGCTAAAAAACCGACCGCAGTTTGGAACTGCGGTCGGTTATAAAACAAATCAAATTGATATAAAAATCAATCGTGGCGCATATTTGAAACACCACCATATTTGCCGTTATTCGCATCAATTTCGCCAATAGCAGTGTGCGTCAAAATAACGTCCGCACCTGTGCCATCGCCTGAGCCAAAAGCTGGATCAATCGCTTCTGTTTCTTCAGCGAAGAGGTTGTCAGGAGTTGTAGTACCGCCAGCACTTGTGAACGACACATTTTCTGGATAGAAAGTGTCAGCCACTTCGGTGTGGTTGTCGCCATATCCGATGATGCCTTTCCATTCATTTGTAATGCCATGGAAACCAAGTGAGAGTGATGGAGCATCCAAGTCAACGATTCCGTCAACAGGACCGCGTGTACCAAGAACTGCGTAGCCACTGTCATTCTGGAGACTGATGCCCCAGTGTTGAAAGCGGCGCTCTCCAGTGATTGGCATGATGCCGTAACTATTGTTACACGTTTCTGAACTAGCAGGATCATCTGTTAGTGCATTGTCAAACGAGTCATCCCAAAACACCCAACCACCAGGTGTTGGATCATACACACCAAAGTTATAATCATCATCGACATATACAGCACCATTTGGTTCTGTTGGGGCGAAGAGGATGTCAGTGGTGAATAAGTTTTGCATGACGCATAATGAAAGCATTGATCCGTGGTCATTGAGAGAGACGTCTTCGGGACCACGTCCTTTGACGAAATCGCCGATGACAGGGTCTTCTAGTCGTCGTTCAAGACCCGGGATAGGGAAAGAGCCATCATGGTCACTTGTCCAAGTTGTCCAGCCATCAGCAATTGCTTTGACTTGACTCGAATCCTTAAGAATCATGGCTTGAGCGCGGGCTCGGCCAAGAGCAGGAACTAAAATACTCAATAAGAGTGCGATGATTGACATCACCACGAGCAACTCAATGAGCGTAAAACCTTTTTTATGTTGTTTCATAAAATGAAATCTCCAATTGTTATACATGAACGAAAGGTCATGTCATTGTGGTTACGGGTTACGGGCGAAGTTCATCCCAAACTGTGATGACGTCATCACTTGCGCTGACGTCAGGATCGCTAGCCCACTTGTTCATGATTAACCAAAGGTCTTTTGAGCCAGAACCTTCGTTAAGCACGCCACCTGCGTAGTCTGCGAACTCTGCTTGGAACAAGTTGTCTTTGATCGATGCGAATGAATCTTGTGGTGAGTAAACAATACCTGTAGGCCAGATAGATTTTGCGTAATGCGCTGAAGCATCGCCAGAAACATAGACGCCTTCCCATTGCTTTGGTGAACCGTACAATTCAAGCGTTGGTGATTTTACGAAATCATTTCCTTCGTATGCACCGTTGACAGGGCCACGGCTAGAAAGAACGATTGTGTGGCTGTCTTGCCCTGCTTTCCAGAGCATGTCACGGCGCTTGCCGCACATTGCAAGGTGGGCGTACGATGTATGGCATACATCATCGAGACCAGATGATTGGTCGCCACTACCACTAATATCGCCTGAGAATAGTGGATCCCAATATTGGTCAACGTCAGGTGATGGATCGTATGCTTCGTAATCGTAAGGGATTTCGGTAGCGTTCTTCGAAGAGTCGCCTTTCATGACAACGATTGAATTGATTTCTACTGGGCTGACGAGAACATCAGGGTTGAAGTAGTTCTGCGCAATCATTGCAGAATACAAGTTACCAGTTTTGTTGTACGTCCAGTTTGGAGCACCAAAACCTGCAGATTCGATCGGACCAGTAGGTCCGTTGTAACTGGCTGGAGTTGCATTGTTTGCCAAGTTTGTTGCCTTGCGGTCAATGTGGCTCGGGAGCGGGAATGAGTTGTCAGCTTCGCCATCAGCGTAGATGAGGAATGTTTTGACAACACCGTTGAGTTGAGCTTGGTCTTTTCTTTTCTTCGCAGCGGCCATTGCACCTGAGAGAGCTGGCAAGAGCAAGCCCATCAAGAGTGCGATGATTGCGATGACGACTAAAAGTTCGATGAGGGTAAAGCCTCGAATTTTGCGTTTCATCATTTGTTGTATCTCCTAAATAAATAAAACATATATAGAACGGGGTAGTTAATTGAAGAATGACGCCAACGTGTGGTTTGTTGTCACACTCATCCCTGACACGATGAGACGTACATCACACGATTATTGCCGGTCAATCAACCGAACGAAAACGTACGGTTTGAAGTTGCAAACGATACAACCAAAAACCGGGTGGCCTTCGCACGTATTACTTTGTGTAAAGAACCACCGCACTTGCTAACAAACACCACCAAGGTGAGCGTAGCGTCGAAATGTCGACCAGTGCGGCGGAATCAAAATATGCCCAGATAGGGCGAATAAGAGCGGTTAACTGAATCGCGAGAAATCGAATAGTTACCGCAGCCGGTCTCTTCCCCCACATATATGTACATGATTGTAGACGGGGAGGTTCCCGTCAAGTGCAAAAAAGGCAATTGGAGTAATAATAATTGAGAGTTAAGGAAAAAAGTCCGATAAAAACACCGTTATTCGATGATCTCAAAGGTAGCCTCGACTTCAACTGTTGCGCCTAGTGGAAGACCAATTGAGCCGAGTGCAACGCGAACATGTTTCCCGGCATTCCCAAAAATAGCAACCATCATGTCACTTACTCCATTTGCAACGAGAGATTGGTCTGTAAAGCCAAGATCACTTGCGACAAATACTCGGAGTTGCACCACCTGCGAAATCCGTTCGAGGTCACCATCGAGTGCGTCACTTGCAACAGCAAGTGCATTGAGCCCGCATATTTCTGCTGCCTTTATTGCCGCTTCAATTGGTTGCACGCTTGGAACTGGTCCTTTGTATTGCAATTGACCTTCAATCATGGGTATCTGTCCACTTGTCAGTAAGATGTTTCCACAAAATATTGTTGGAACATACGTCGCGACAGGGCTAGGTGGTGTTGGAAGCGTGAAACCCAACTCGTGAATTCGTTGTAGAACTGTTGTCATAGATACATGATATCACTGAGCAAGTGAGGGTATGATTCCCCGCATGGAACTTTATATAGACACTGCAAATATTGATGAGATCCGAGAAGCAGCAGACCTTGGCGTGCTCGACGGTGTAACCACGAATCCAAGTTTGATAGCGCGAGAAGGCGTCGATTTTCACAGCCAAATGGCAGAGATATGTGAAATAGTCTCTGGACCAGTGAGTGCCGAAGTGGTGTCAATTGATCATGACGGCATGATTTCAGAAGCTGATGCGTTGCTTAAAATTGCCTCAAATATTGTGATCAAACTTCCGTGCACTGTTGATGGTCTCAAAGCATGCAAGACACTTTCTGATCGAGGAGTGAAGGTGAACATGACGCTATGTTTTCAACCATTACAAGCGATGATGGTTGCAAAAGCGGGTGCGTTTCTAGTCAGTCCGTTTCTTGGTCGAATTGATGACATCGGCGGCGATGGGATGGAACTGATTCAGCAAATTCGCACGATCTATGACAATTATGGATATACGACGAAAATACTTTCTGCTTCAATTCGCCACCCGTTGCACCTTGTGCAATGCGCACTTGTTGGCTCTGATGTTGCAACTGTTCCGTTTAAAGTTATTTCACAAATGATGAAGCACCCGCTGACAGACAGCGGCTTGGCAGCATTTCTTGCAGACTGGAATAAATAACCTCGCTAGTTATTTGTTTTGCATTCGTTTTAAACAAGCAACACAGCGATTAAAATTAAATTCGCGATCACACTGATGATGAGGAATGCGAGAAAAAGCGTGATTAAACCTTTTTCGCCCACCTTCATTGATTCTAACTGTGGTGAAACTGGTGCACCAGATGATGTTGATTTTGCAACTTTCGAGAGCATGGCAAAATCTAGCGTTGGTTGTGCAAAATTGGGTTGGTCCCCAGCGAGGACAGCATCGATGTCATCAATCAAATCGCTAGCATTTCTGTAACGGCGCGGAACATCCTTCACCATCATCATTTCAATTATTTGTGAGAAACCTGCCGAAAGTGAATCGTTGATGTGGTCGGGTGGAACTAAATCTTGTTTGAGGTGGCGATGCATCACATCAGAAGGATTTTTTCCCGGAAAAGGAACACGACCTGTCACAAGGTGATAAATGGTCGCCCCAAGGCTATAAATATCAGCCGCTGGTGTGATATCAACCTTGCCACGAATTTGTTCTGGGCTGATGTAGTACGGGGTTCCGTATGCACGTCCTGCTTCCGCTTCTGCGGTTTCAACATCTGACATAGCACGGGCTAAACCGAGGTCTGCAAGTTTTACATCACCTTTTGAGGAAATCATAATATTTTTTGGCTTTACATCTCGGTGAATAAACCCCTTTTCGTGCGCGTGTTGTAATGCGCATGCAACTTGGCGTAGAATTTGAATTGCTTCTTTCTCACCAAGTTGCTTCTCTTCTTCGAGTCGATCAAATGCGGTTATTCCATCTACAAATTCCATCACAAAAAAGTGATGTTCACCAGAAAGACCAACGTCATACGCTTGCACAATATTTGGGTGATTCAGTTTCGCTGCAGCACGACCCTCTTTATAAAAACGATCAATAAATTCCTTGTTGTCTGAGAATTTCGTTGGTAAAACTTTGATCGCAACTGGCCGGTCTAGACTTTCTTGTACCGCAAGAAACACAGTTGCCATAGCACCTGCGCCAAGTTTGCGGATGATTTTATAGCCCTCAATACGCTGCGTAGATTTCCGAGTGTCAAAATCAGATTGAAGTCTATCGATTTGACGGTTTGTAACGTAGTTGTGGTTTATGAGAAGATCGGTCAGTGTGTGTACTGTGCCAGAACCAGCAGCTTCTTCTAAAAGGGCATTGCATTCAATTAATTCTTCAGGGGTAATAAGTCCGTTCTCAACAACGAGTTTACCAAGCATGGTGTCAAAGCCGAACGTAGAAGCACCAGGGCTACGGTTACTTTTCGCCGTTGATGCCTCTGGTATATTGCTTTCGTTGTTTTTCTGATCACTCATGATATTGAACTATCGACGCATCCTACCACCCCGTCAAGTGAATATCGAAGTGAAACAAAAAGAACTGATGGCGGTACTATGCTAACCATGCTTTTACATACGGAAACGAAATCTATAAAGTTCCACAGGAGTGGAGAATGACTTGGCAAACACCTCTTATTCTTGCAAGTACGTCTCCTCGTAGGCGAGAATTATTACTTGAGGCAGGGATCTCATCGATAGCAGTATCTCCAACTATTGACGATTCACTTTTCTCTTGTGGAAAGATGCCGCCAAAAGAGTGGGTGACAACCCTTGCTGTACTAAAAGCTCGAAGCGTAACCACTCAGAGTGGCAAAGAAAGGGGCACTGTGTTGGCAGCCGATACTGTTTGCGTCGTGGATGGTGAAATTCTTGGGCAGCCAAGAGATGCCAATGAAGCGAGGGCAATGATTGATTCGGTGCTCAATCGAGATCATGACGTACATACCGGATGGTGTTTAAAGACAATGGATGGCTTGCATTCGGTTCATGGGTGCGAGACGACTGTCGTATCGATAGGGTTAATTTCAAACGAGAATATCGATACTTATATTCAAAGTGGAATGTGGCATGGGAAGGCAGGCGGGTACAATCTAAGTGAGCGGCTAGTGGCAGGCTGGCCGCTTTCATGGCAGGGCGATCCAACAAGCGTCATGGGTCTTCCGATGGAACGATTAACCGACGAACTTTCCCGAAAGTGACCTGATCTGAAACAACCACTTCCAACTTGGCTCGATTTTGCTGCGTATCCTATGTCGTGGGCATACGGTTTAGTAGTTCGTATTCGCAATGCAATGTATGGGCAAGGTCGAGGTGTGCGAAGAGTTTCATTGCCAGTAATTTCTGTCGGAAACGTGACAGTAGGCGGAACAGGAAAAACACCACTTGTTACGTGGATAGTCAGAAGACTTCGAGAGTCAGGACATCGCCCTGCAATTGTGATGCGAGGATACGCGTCTGTTGATCCGTCAAAAGCGGATGAAGTTGTGGAGTATCACGAACAATTTCAAGAAATAGACATCGTTGTCGGCGGAGATCGGTACGCCAACATCACTTCGTATCTCTCAAACGGTGGGCAAGCGGACTGTTTTGTGATGGACGATGGATTTCAACATCGCCGTTTGCATCGTGATCTTGATATTGTTGTCTTGGATTTTTTGAGAGACGCTTTAGAGGAACGAATGTTACCTGCGGGGTGGTTACGGGAGCCAATTGAAGGGTTGAAACGTGCAGACGCGTTTGTTGTAAGTCATACATCTCACAAAAACCCAGCCTATGCGGAGAGAGTTGCTAGTGTTTCAGGTAAAAAGCCAATTGCATGGACTTCTCACCACTGGACAAAGTTACAAGTACATGCAATTGAGGGTAAAAGGTCAGAGGAACTTGATTGGTTAATGGGAAAAAATGTCGCGGTACGACTTGGAATTGGATATCCAGGACCAGTTGTAGAAGCGCTCGTCCGCTTAGGTGCTAAAATCTCCCTGCAACTTCCAGCAGGAGACCACCAACCGTTCTCAGATTCTGAAATTGAAATGTTGATTCAAGCTTCAAAAGAAGTTGACGCAGTTGTGATGACTTTAAAAGATTGGGTGAAAGCTCGTGATGTGATTGATCTTACGCAATTGCAATGTCCAATCGTCGTGCCGAATCTTGTATTGGAAATAGTTGATGGAGACAAAGAACTTGAATCACTTCTATTGAGTGTATTTAAGTAAGGGTGAATAAATGATTACACAACAAGAATATGCGCTAAGACGAGAGAAAGTATCAAAGGCCCTTGGCGGTTGTGCTGGACTTGTCTTTTCGGGGAAATCAAATGAATCTTTGGAAACAATGTGGCGTCCACATTCACATTTTGAATATCTAACAGGTGTTACGAATGAATCTAATGCAGTTTTGCTATTTGACCCAACACATCCCGTCTCTTCACGAAGAGAAGTTTTATTTCTCTCTTCGCGTGATCCAGAGAAAGAACAGTGGGATGGATTGAGAAAATCCATTGGCAGTGCATTACGCACCGAAACAGGTTTTACAACCGTGTTGAGAACCGGTTCGCTTCCGTTGGTTCTTTCAGACATTGCAAACCGATGTAAAAGTTTTGCAACATTGATGCCAAACGCACTTATTTCTCAAGACGTTTCCGAAGACCTTGTATTGTTTCAAAAAATTTCAAATAGAACGCCGGAATGCGATATTGTTGATATGTCTATGGTAATTCCGTCGCTGCGTAGTGTTAAGTCTGAATCTGAAATACAAACAATTCAAGAAGCAGTGGATATCACTGCTGTTGGATTTGCAAATGCGATGTCGTTTGTGCAAAATGGCGTGAATGAATTTCAAGTACAAGCCACGCTAGAGCATGGATATGCAATGGCAGGCGGTCGAGGATCCGCCTTCCCCCCAATTGTTGGAGGTGGTCTTAACAGTACAGTCTTGCATTACAAAGAGAACGATCAAGATTTAGTAGACGGCGATCTTGTTTGCATAGATTCGGGCGCTTTTTACAAAGGATACGGCGCAGATATTTCACGAACAATTCCCGTGTCTGGAAAGTTCAATGATCGGCAAAAGGAAATATATGAAATTGTTTTACAGGCGGAAGAAGCGGCGATTGCTGCTGTCAAAGAAGGCGTGACCCTTGCTGAGTTGGATGCGATTGCGCGTGCAATTATTGTTAAGGCAGGATATGGAGATTATTTTATTCACAGTATTGGACATCATCTTGGTTTAGAGACACATGATTGTTGTGGATCACCTTCACCTCTTAAAGAAGGCGCTGTGATTACAATTGAACCCGGGATTTACTTGCCAGATGAATCGCTAGGTGTTCGAATCGAAGACGATATTGTTGTAAAGAAGGATGGGTATAAAAATCTTTCAAAAGCGATTCCCAAGACGGTTGTTGAAATAGAAGAAGCAATGAAATCATAAGCTGTGATGGAAGAGTACGACGAACAACAAGTATCAGAAGCGGCGTGGAAATTTTTACGAAGCAACACTACTGGGACATTGCGTTTCGGAGAGCACCTTCATGATGTTTCCTACGTTTTTGGCAATGATGGATTGATGATTATTGCCGCGATGGTGGCGATGCTTCAACCGCAAGACATGGTGATGTATGTTCCAGAGTACGCAGAAGATTGCATGGAAATGCACGTGACACTCGAACAATTTTCAGAAGAAGGCTCCGGTGGAGTGTTTGCAGACCGTTGGCAAATGTATCACGGAGAGCCGCCGGATATTCAGTGGGCGAAGGTTACAATTGATGCAGCGCGTTTTCATGAAATGTTTATAGATGGCGAAGGGTTGCATAGAGAAAATGATTTTGCTTGTGACGAACCCTCCTTATGTAAGAAGTTGAATGGGGATATCCCGAAGCTAATTACAGGATGCAAACGGATTGCAGGAATAGAAGTAGAAGCACCGGTTGTTGTTGGCGTGGATCCACTTGGTATTGATGTGCGAGCAAGATTTGGGATTGTTCGGCTAGCAGCAGAATTGCCTTTCGCAAAAGCGTCCGACGTAATTACATTTATGAACCAGAATGGTTAGCCCAAAAAATCTGCTGCTGGGCAGCTTGTTTTCGAAACATTTCAGTTCCAGTAATTATCTTGCAACCTTGTTCCGTTGCGCGTTTGAGCAGGGGTGTTTGTTCTGGCATATACACTGTGTCAAAAACTGTTATGGCATCGGTAAGTTGCACATTTGGTGCGAGTGTTTCCAATGGGTCGCCACTTTCATCCGATCCTCCCGCCATTCCGATCGGGGTGCAGTTGATGACAGTGTCAATGTTGTCACATACGTGCGTTCCATGCATACAATCAAAAATGCTAGCAAGTTCCGCTGCTTGCTCCGCTCTTCTTGTCACGACAATTATTTCGGCGTGGAGTGAATTTGCAGCAGCGATCGCTGCGCGTGCAACTCCACCGCCCCCTAATACAAGTATGCGTTTTGAAGATTGCAGTAACATTGCAATCGCTGTTACATCAGTGTTTGTAGCACTTAATTGTGGCGAGGTAGAGATGGTATTTACCGCACCAATATTTTCACTTTCCTCTTCAAAAATCCCCTTTTCTTCTTGCACAAGTTTTAACATGTTTTCTTTGTGTGGAATGGTGACAGAGGAGCCAGCAAAGTCTAGATGTTCATCGTGTATTAAAGTGAGCGCTGTCGCCTTGAGATGTTCCCAACCTTTGGGGATTGGAAGTGGCAAATACACTGAATTTGTTCCAGCTGCTGCAAAAGCCGCGTTATGGAAGTAGGGGCTCGCAGAGTGTTCGACGGTGTCTCCAATGACACCATACACTTTCGTTCTAGCATTGATGCTATTAAAGTTGTACTTTGAAAGCAGTTCTGTGGTCGTGGGCTGTCCATCGGCAGTGGCTTCGTGTCCGTCAATTGTTGCAAAAGTGGCAAACCCACCAAATTTAGGAGCAAGGACCCGACTCATTAATCCAAAGGGACCCATGCAGAGTGCAATCATTGGCTGCTGTCTCGCTTGAAGTAATTTGAACGCGTCGAGGTTGTCTCGCAAAGAACGCGCTCGCCACACCATTTTGACGACGCTGATGTTTGGAATGTCTTGCATTGCAGCAGCTTTTTGGAATAAATCACTTGGCCTGCCAACCATGTCATGCCAAGAGAGAATGATGCCGCAATCTCCTAGTGGTAAATCCTCGATGAGCCAAGGTTGTTTGACAAAGAGTTCGTATTCAATGTCAATATATTTTGGTGGTTTTGAGGAAGTGAGTGCGGCATGTAACATTGCTGTGCGATGCGCATCATCTCCGGAAAAATTTCCCCCTTCCCCAGCTGATCGGACCGTAAATATAGTCGGAAGGGGAGACGCATCAAGCAACGATGGTACGACGCTGTCTACTTCATCAAACTCGACATCGTCTGCTCTAATTTCAATCATGTCCGCGGCTGTTGCCGCAGATGGTGGTTTGCCGTGTACCGACGCAACGATCAACGTCATGTCGAAGAAATCTTTCGAGCTGCTTCAAGGTAGGCGTTGCATGATGCATGGACCATAGCCATCGTGTCGCCGCTGAATTTTTCTAGAAATGCTGCTGCAATTTCAAAGCCAACTACATTTTCCATCACGACGCTCGCTGCTGGAAGGGCGCAGATATCCGATCGTTCATAATCACTTCGTGCGGGTTTGCCGGTTTTGAGGTCAACACTGTCCATGCCTTGTAGCAGCGTAGCGATGGGTTTCATGGTTCCATGCACAATGATTGGCATACCGTTTGTCATGCCGCCTTCAATGCCACCAGCATGATTTGTTGGTCGGTCGTACCCGAGGTTTGATTGCATGGCATTTTCTTTTGAATACTGAATAGGATCGTGCACTTTTGATCCACAGAGTGAGCCGCAAGTTTTTCCAATGCCAATTTCGACAGCTTTAAATGCTTGAATGCTCATCACTGCGCCAGCGAGCCTAGAGTCAAGTTTGTCTTGCCAAGCAGCGCAACTCCCAAGTCCGGGCGGGCAACCAAACACATGCACTTCGCAGTAACCACCCACGGTGTCTTTCTCAACTTTTGCATCGCGAATGTGCTTGATGATTTCTTTACATGTAGCATCATCGGGGCAATAGACTGCTGAGTCGTCTCTTGCTTTACGAAGATCTTCCCAAGTCTCTTGGGAAGGAGAAATTTCTGCTTTTGCGTTCATCGCTCCACTGACAAATCCAAAAGCATGCACGTTGAATTCTTGAAGTAGACATCGAGCGACTGCACCCGCAGCAGTGCGTGCGGCAGTTTCGCGTGCGCTTGCTCTTTCGAGGGTGTTTCTACAATCATTTGTGAGCCATTTGAGCGCGCCGGTGAGATCAGCATGTCCTGGTCTGGGTCGATGGATAGGGGGTGTGGCTTCTTCATTCTCAAGCCTGCTGTCTCGATTGATCACTTGTAGAACAATGGGGGCGCCGGTTGTGACTCCGTTTCGAACTCCAGCTAGGAACTCGACTTTGTCAGATTCAATTTCTTGCCGTCCCCCGCGTCCATATCCACCTTGCCGACGTTTGAGTTCTGCGTTAATGAATGGGATATCCAACCTTAAATCAGCAGGTATCCCCTCAATGAGTGCAATTGATGCGGGTCCATGCGATTCACCAGCGGTTCTACATGTTAGTTGTGCCATGCCTCCATTGTACCCGACGTTGTACTCTCAGCCCGCGGTTATTCGGCGTTGCACCTCGTCTGCATTGGGGCAGACGGGGCTGTTATGTAGTTTGAGGTTCGTGAGCGTTGGTGAAGGTGAGTTCGGAAGCACTACAGCCGACAGAGATGGTATCTCCAGCGTCATATTCTCCTGAGAGAATGCCATTTGCGATTGGATTTTCTAGCCTGTGTTGGATGACCCGCTTCACTGGCCTAGCACCAAATTGTGGATCGAAACCCTCATCGCAAATCATGCTCATCGCTGCATCAGAAATCGTTAAAGAAATTCCCCTGTCAGCAAGCCTAGTTCTGAGGTGTGATAGTTGAATCTCTACGATACCCGAGAGGACCTGTTTAGATAATTGGTGAAAAACAATCGTTTCATCAATTCGGTTCAAGAGTTCGGGTCTCATTGATTTTTTAAGAATACCCAAAACTGTTTCACGAATAATATCTTCGCTTGCATCATTTTCAGAGAGTTCAAGAAGCGCAGTAGATCCCACGTTGCTTGTCATCACAATAACAGTGTTCCGAAAATCAACAGTTCTGCCATGCCCATCAGTTAGTCGCCCGTCATCAAGAACCTGTAGAAGCACGTTAGAAACATCTTCGTGCGCCTTTTCCATTTCATCAAAAAGGATAACACTGTACGGTCGTCGGCGAACTGCTTCTGTAAGCCTTCCACCTTCTTCATATCCAACATATCCGGGAGGTGCGCCGATCAATCTTGCGACCGCGTGTTGTTCCATGTATTCACTCATGTCAATCCGAACCATCGCCTCCTCTGTATCAAAGAGAAATTCTGCAAGTGCTTTGCATAGTTCGGTTTTGCCAACACCAGTTGGACCTAAGAAAAGGAACGATCCAATCGGCCTGCTTTCCTCACCTAGTCCTGCACGAGAACGACGGACAGCTTCTGCAATCGCAGTGACTGCTTCATCTTGGCCAACAACTCGTTTTGTGAGTTGTTTTTCCATACGTAGCAATTTGTCGCGTTCACCTTCAGCAAGCCTCGTTGCAGGAATACCTGTCCAACGGGATACAACCTGAGCAATTTGTTCAGCATCAACCTCTTCACTCACCATGTTTAGTCCTTGCTCTCTTCGTTGGCGCAATTTGTTTTCGGCCTTGGCAAGTTCTTCGCCAAGATCGCGTAGATCACCATATTGAATTTTTGCAGCAGTCTCAAGGTCACCCCGTCGCTGAGCTTGCTCTAGTTCAGTGTGCTTTGCGTCAATTTGAATTTTAGCTCGAGAGATTTCTTCAAGTTCTGCTTTTTCAATATCCCACCTTGCAGTGATTTCTCGATTTTTTTCTTCTAGATCTGCAAGTTGTTTTTCAATAACATCTAATCGATCTTTGGAATCACTATCTGTTTCAATTTTCAACGCTTCACGTTCAATTTCAATTTGCATGATTCGTCTACGTAATTCATCAAGTTCTGCTGGCATGGAATCATTTTCGATGCGAAGTTTACTTGATGCTTCATCAAGTAAATCGATTGCTTTGTCAGGAAGAAAACGATCGGCAATATATCTGTGACTTAGTTTTGCAGCAGCAACAAGTGCGCCATCTTGAATTCGAATACCGTGGTGAGCCTCGTACCTAGGTTTTAATCCGCGAAGAATTGCAACCGTGTCTTCAACCGATGGCTGATGGACCATGATTGGCTGGAACCTGCGTTCGAACGCCGCGTCTTTTTCAATATGTTGTCGGTATTCATCAAGTGTTGTTGCGCCAATACAACGCAGTTCGCCTCGTGCAAGGGCGGGTTTAAGTAAGTTGCCAGCGCTTACTGCTCCCTCTGCACCGCCGGCACCAACGATGGTGTGTAACTCGTCAATAAAAAGAATGATACGTCCCTCGCTTGAAGTAACTTCGCGCAGAACAGCTTTGAGTCGCTCTTCGAATTCCCCGCGGAACTTAGCTCCAGCGAGCAACTGCCCAACATCGAGAGCAATGATTTTTGATTGCTTCATGCTCGTTGGGCAATCGCCGTTCACAATACGTTGTGCGAGCCCTTCTGCAATAGCAGTTTTGCCTACGCCCGGTTCACCAATGAGTACTGGGTTATTTTTTGATCTTCTAGAAAGTACTTGCATGCACCTGCGAATTTCTTCATCTCTTCCGATTACAGGATCCAGTTTTCCATCAGCAGCAACTTCGGTTAGGTCGATGCCATATTTATTTAAGGCCTCAAATTGAGAATCACCACTTGCGTCGGTTACATTCTCAATCCCAGATTCGCTGCGTAGTTTTCCGATTGCTTTTTTAATATCTATTTCCGAAACCCCTCCAAGAGAAAGAACTTCTTTTGCATCACTTTTGACATCAGTAAGTGCAAGGAGAAGGTGCTCGATTGTTGCGTATGAGTCGCCCATTGCTTTTGCAGTAGCAATGGCTGAAGTAAGAACTTCCATGGTTCTTGTAGATGTTTGAGGTTGCGTGCCAGTAACGGTTGATCGTCGGTTAAGTTGTGCTGTGGCGAGCTCTGCAACACGCGAAGGGTTGCCGCCACTTCGAGTGATCAACATTCTTGCGGGACCTGTTTCGTCTGCAAGGAGCGATGCAAGCAAGTGTAACGGTGCAAACTCACTGTGTTGGAGCGAGGTCGCTAATGCGAGTGCTTCAGAAATTGCTTGCTGAGATAAAGTTGTAAATTTTTCCATGTCCATGCAAGTTATTCCTGCAAGCGTTGTGCCAAAGCGTGTGTACGTACAATGCTTGTTATCAACTATTCGGTGCCGTTTTGGCAGAAGTATGTATTACTAAGGTAGAATAGGGCTTCTATGGCAAAAAAGAAACTCATTTTTATCTTGGGTGCTGGTGTGCTCGTTTTGGTTGTTCTCGTAAAACTGATCTGGTTTAGTAGTGTGCTCGTTGGAAAAAAATCACATGATTTTGGTTTGATAGAGGTCACGCTGCCTCGAACCGTTGTTGATCACACATTTACGTTGACTAATAATAGTGGTCGCGATCTAACACTCGTTGACGTGGTTCCTGATTGCGGGTGCACAACGACAGAGGCATATCAAGAATTGATTGCAAATGGCGAAACTTTAATATTACCTGTTCAATTGAAGTTAAAACAAAGTCAAGTGAGAAGATCGGTTATCCGTCTTGTGTTTGAAGATGGAACTGTAGAGGTGTTAACACTTCGTGCAGTCGGGAGGCTTAAAGATCCCCTTCGAGTATCGCCTTCACCGATTGTTGTAAAAAAGGATGGGGAGACATCACTTGCTCTACTTGGAATTGAACAGTTTGACGAACATACGCCGTCAATTCCAACCTTTGCACTTCCAGCAGGCGTTGAATTACAATCACAAAAGTGGAAGTTGAAAAGCAAGTATAAAGCTCACGAACAAATTCCAGCAAATTGGTCAATGCAACTTGCTCTTACAACAGAACGGGAACTTGTAGAGGGAGATGAAATAATCATCACTGTGAATGATTATGTATTACATGCTCCACTTGTGAACAATGCAAAGCCACCCGAAGAATTGCCATTTACAAAAATGCCAGTTCACTAAACGGTTATTCGCATGCGCCCCATGCGCCAATGAGCATGAGCATGTCAGTAACATCGATCACTCCATTGTTATCAAAGTCACCTATGCCGGATGAGCCCCATGCGTCGATGAGCAAGAGTAAGTCTGAAACATCCACGCTGTTGTCTTGGTTCATATCACCGACACATGGCGCCGTTTCACAAGCAATTTCATGTGCAATTAGCAAAACGCCGTCAACATGCAGTCCCCTGTAAGAATTAAACTGAGAATCTACTGAATCGAAAATCCATGTTATTGTGAGATGGGTCGGCACGGTGGGCAATGTAATTTCATATTCTGTCCACTGTGGAGATTCTTCAAGCGTGGCAACAAGTTCGCCGTTTGCATATACTTTTGCGGTGTCATAACCATCATACTCTTCTGTTTCTAATGCGTAACAGAATGTAAGTACGAGTTCTTCTTGAACATCATTGATACTAATTGTTGGTGAAATTAATGTGCCTTGAGTAGTCGAACCTGTATCGTAAGTACAAGAACTATCTTGTCCGAAGTACATGAAGGAGCCTCCGTCACAAGAACCAGTAGGGGTGCAAGAACTTGATGCGTGCCAAAGCCCAGTCGCACTCCAACCTAATGGCATTCCATTGTCAAAATGTGCAGTGATTAAACTGGTTTCTTCAAGAGTTCCAACAATTATTTCGTACAGATTGTTTGGAGCATCATAGGGCTCCAAAACAAAGGTCCCTTCGTCAGTTGTAATAGAAATGTAAAACCCGACTTCACTATTACATTCCATACTTGGCAACATGACTTGGTAAGTGTCATTTCCAAAAGATATAACTTCTAAATTTTGCGGTGATCCATCAATAATAATCCTGAATTGAATTGTTTCGGGAAGCGGCGATTCTGTTCCATCAGTTATTGTGAACAAGAAGGGCGTAATTGTGTTTGGAGTAACCGAAGTTGGCAAACCGTTTGGGTAACCAAATTCAAGGTAGTTGTTTGGGATACAAACGCCTTGCGGATTTGCTAGAGCGTACTGCAAACCACTGTTATGAATTGCGCAACCATAGTTTTCTCCGTATGATCCACAACCTCCGTTGGTGTGAATCCCAATCGCTTCCCCAGTTGTTTCGTTTAAAACAGCTGATCCACTGTTGCCACCGGTTGTATCTACAGTGTAAGCAATAGCGTTTCCTGCAAGCGACGTATATGGGCCACTGTGTGTTTTTTGAGCGCTGTTCCAAGTAGGATCCACTGGAGAAGAAGTTGTACCGTATCCGGTGATTCGAATGGTCTGCCCATCAACTGCTGGGGCACTCTCAGCAAGCGTGTACCACTCACCTTGAGCTTCTGCTGCAGTCAAGCCGGTTTCTGTATTTGGAAAGCAACCGAAATATGCCCAGTCATCTCCAATCGTGTTATCAACAAACTGCAAGGAAGCAGGGTCGATCATATATTGGTCTTCTGGGCCAGGATGTTGCCAACTTCCATTTGAGTTTGATAGTGGAACGTTAAATTCCATCACATCCATACCATCTGTACAATGACCTGCTGAAAGGAGGCAGTGGTTTGGATCATCGATGAGCCAAGCGGTGCAGCCTATTGGATATACACGGCCAGCCTTCGGATCATCAGATAAAACCCTGTCATCATGTGGTCCGCATATAGAGCGCGGTAAGGTTTCCATGAGAACATGATTGAGTGCAACATGGCTTGGGCTTGCATGCGGGTCTGCAATTATTTCTACGAGAACCATCGATCCGTTGAACCACGCAGACGTGTAACGCCATTCTTCTAATGTCTTAGATGTGAGGTGTTGAACGGCGCCATCTTGATAAGAGGTAATTCGCAAGATAGTTGGCTGCCCACCAATGGGGGGATTTCCGAGGGTGGTTCTTCCAAATTGCAATCGAATTGATGCAGCGTTATCAACAGTGATTGCTTCTTTATATAAGGTAGCTCTCGTTTTTGAATTGTTGACAAGGATCCCCGATGATCTTCGCATTTGGATTGTTGTCTCAACACGCCCCGATTCTTGGGAGAACGTGGGCGCAGTTGTAATGAATAACAGGATGAGTGTGAAAAGTAATCGCATTTTTGAATATGTTTGACTTCTTGAAGTATGTCTAAAAAAGAGCTAAATACCACTAAAGGGTACGCCATAACTGCGTAAAGGTTGCATACGATTCCCGCATGATCGATACACATTGCCATTTAACGAGTAAACAACTGATATCTAGGCAGCAGGAGGTCATTGATCGAGCCGAACTTGCTGGGGTTAGCGAGATGATCACTGTGGCGACTGATGCAGATGACGCAATTGTCGCTAAAGACCTCGCAGAGGCCGATTCTCGCGTTTATTGCTCTTCTGGCATTCACCCCTTGTATGCGGAGAGTGAATGGAAATGGGATCTTGTTCTTGAAGCGTCTAGAAGCCCCAGATGCGTTGCATGGGGTGAATTAGGGCTTGATCGGCACTATGACAACCCACCAATCGAGATGCAAAAGAAGCTTCTTGAAGAACATATCGCCATTATTGAGGCACAGAAAGGTGATACGCGTCCGATAATCGTGCATTGCCGCCAGGCAGTCGATGACCTTCTTCCTGTTTTCTCTCAATCAACATTAGCGCAGGATCGATTTGTTTTCCACTGCTTCACTGAAACTCCTGATGATGCTAAAAAAATACTCGATTTTGGGGCAATGATCAGCTTTACTGGTGTAGTGACATTTCCAAATGCACCGCAAGTTGCTGAGGCTGCGAGACTTGTGCCTGATGATAGGATCATGGTGGAAACTGATGCACCATACCTTTCACCCGAGCCGGTTCGAAAAATACGACCAAATGAGCCAAAATTCGTTGTGCATACCGCTGCGTTTTTGGCGAAATTACGGGGAATTGAGAGCGATGCTTTTGAGACAATGCTCGACCAAAACGCGCGGTCCTTTTTCAATTTGAACAAAATAAGTTGAGTGGGTTTTAAAAAGAGAAATACGTCATAATTTCGGTAATATGTCTTTGTAAATTGCGACTCAATCTCACTTGCTCATCTACGCTGCGACACTATGATATGCCGCTTCTTACCCCGTACACCGTATATGTGCGTGGTTCTTATTGATAGTAAAACAAGACACGCGTAGTAACAAACAATGACCCAATCCCGATTTACATTTCCTCGATGGACTAATCTTGCGCTTCCAGCCACGATTGTCATTGGGATGACAGCGCCACTCTATATGGCGATCGTGGTTGCCTACGGCTTTAGTCCCCAAGCAACAGATGTTGGCTACATGCCTGAGCAGCCAATTCCATTTAGCCATCAACTTCATGCAGGTGAGCTTGGTATGGATTGCCGGTACTGTCACAACACTGTTGAATACACGCAACACGCGGCGATTCCTCCGACAGAAACGTGTATGAATTGTCATGCACAAATTCATCCTGAGAGTGAAAAAATAAAACCGGTTTTCGAAAGTTACACAACAGGAATGCCTATCGAATGGGTTCGTGTACACGATCTTCCTCAGTACGCTTATTTTAATCATAGTGCCCACGTTACACGTGGTGTCAGCTGTGTTGAATGTCACGGACGTGTTGACACAATGGAAGTTGTCTATCAACACGAAACCCTTAGCATGGGTTGGTGTCTAGAGTGTCACCGTGACCCTGATCCGCATATTAGAAACCCAGATCTTGTCACTCAGCTTGCATGGGGACTTGATATGTCTGGTGCAGAACGTTTAGAAAACAGTGCACTTTGGCGAACGCACAATAACCTACAACCATCAGAGGATTGCTCTACATGTCATCGGTGAAAGAACAGAAAAACACTGGTCGAACGTGGTGGCGCAGCCTTGATGAGGTTGTAGCGTCACCAGTTTTTCGCAAGAAAGTACAAGAAGAATTTCCTGATGGCGCAAGTGAACTTCTTGCAACAGGAAACGATCGTCGTCACTTTTTAAAAATCATGGGTGCATCAATGGCGCTTGCAGGTTTGGGCGTAGGTGGCTGTCGCCGTTGGCCAAAGGAAAACATTGTTCCTTACGCGCATCGACCAGAAGGCACAATGCCAGGAATCGCGGAACATTACGCAACTTGTTTTGATTTTGGTGGTATTGCTCAAGGCGTGCTTGTTACAAGCAATGATGGGCGTCCAACAAAAATTGAAGGCAACCCCTCGCATCCAGATAGCGCTGGTGCAACAGACAGTTTTACACAAGCTGCAATTCTAGATCTCTATGATCCAGATCGAAGTCGCGGTGTAATGTACGACAACAAGCTTTCGTCACTTGCTGCATTTAAAGAATGGATTGCTTCATATTTACCCAATGATGGCAGTGGCGTAGCAGTCCTTAGTGAACAATTAAGTTCTCCGACGTATAGTCGAATGCGACGTGCGTTTATGAAGAGCATGCCAAATGCGGTTTGGGTTGAGCACGATCCAGTAGCAAATAGAAACGAACGAAGAGGTCTAGCCTCTGCGTTTGGTGGTCAATGGAAAACAGTACACGATATTTCCAAGGCCACAACAATTGTTTCGTTGGATGCAGATATTCTCGGTGCAGGTCCTATGCAAGTACCGAACACCCGTGGTTGGGCCGCACATCGAAATGGTATCCACGGGAAAATGAACCGTCTCTGGATTGCTGAGCCCTCACTTTCGTTGACTGGCTCAAACGCGGATGAACGAATCGCTATGACTCCTATGAGAGTCTCAGCAATTGCGACTGCAATTGGTGCTGCAATAATTGGAAACGCCTCAGCTACTCTCACTGCGACCGAACAAGCGTGGGCAGATCGCATGATTGCAGATCTCAAACACGCAGGAAGTCACGGGCTTTTAGTTGCAGGCGCAAGTCAGCCTGCTAGCGTGCATCATCTTGTCGCAAGAATTAATGAAGTGATTGGTGCAGCAGGTCATTCAGTTTCTTATACAACCCTTGATTCAGATTATAAAACATCTATCTCTGAACTTGCTGAACTGATCAAAGCAAAAGATGTCGAATCAGTAATTGTCATTGGAGGCAACCCTGCCTATGACGCTCCTGCTGAACTTGGCTTTGAAGAGTTACTTAAAACCCTTCCATTGTCTGTGCACTTGTCTTTATACGAAGACGAAACTTCAAAAGCATGCAAATGGCATGTGAACAGAGCACACTGGCTTGAATCATGGTGCGATGGTAGAAGTGCTGATGGAACTGTATGTATTGGTCAGCCACTTATTCGCCCGCTTTTTGATGGGCTTACGCCTTCTGAATTGTTAGCAACCTTGTCTGGTCTGGCAACAACAGACGGACAATCTCTTGTTCGCGAAACGTTTGGGGGGGGAGAAGATGTGTGGGATCCGGCATGGCGAACCGCGGTACACGATGGTGTTGTAAAAAACACCGCATCCATTGAAATTCCACCAGTGAATCGGACAATCACACCAACTCAGATAAATGAAGAGATCGGAACAGCAGTAGTATTTCGACCTTCAAGTTCCGTATGGGACGGCCGATTTTGTAATAACGGCTGGCTGCAAGAAATACCAGACACGATCACGAAACTGACTTGGGACAATGCAGCAATACTTTCGCCAGCGACAGCAAGCGAATTGGGTGTCAAGCAGGGAGATGTGCTTACTATAGAAGTGGCCAAAGAAAAGGTTTCAATTGCCGCACTCCCAGTCCCCGGAACAGCAGATGGTGTTGTAGTTCTTCCACTTGGTTATGGCAGAAGATTTGCCGGCCGAGTTTGTACTGGAGCGGGTACGGATGTCTACCCACTACGGAGAAACAACAGTTGGTCTGCAACTGCTAAAACTGTACGAGCAACAGGTGAAACATATTCACTTGCAACGACACAAATGCATTTTGATATTGATTCAACCCCTGGAAAAGGGACGCAAGAGAGATTGCCTTTACTTTTCCGCGAAGGCACACTTGATGAGTACAACAAGCATCCACATTTTGCACAGCACGTTGGGCACACGATGCACTCTCTTTCAATGTTCGAAGAGCAACAGTTTGAAGGTGCACAATACAAGTGGGGCATGTCGTTTGACTTGTCTTCCTGCACAGGCTGCAACGCATGTGTAACAGCGTGCCAAGCTGAGAACAACATTGCTATAGTTGGCAAAGATCAAGTATTGATGGGCCGTGAAATGCAATGGCTGCGAATCGATCGATACTTTGCGTTTGAAAATGATGGCCACGGTGGCTGGGATGGTGATAAACTTTCGGCAGTCGCAATTCAGCCAATGACTTGCTCACATTGCGAAAATGCTCCTTGTGAAGAGGTTTGCCCAGTGGCTGCTACGGTGCACGATACTGATGGATTGAACACTATGGTGTACAACCGTTGTATTGGTACAAGGTATTGCTCAAACAACTGTCCATTCAAAGTGCGACGGTTTAACTACTTCGACTACTTCCGCCGCGATCCATTGCGATCCACTGGTATGTTACAAGTGCAGCCAGATTATTATGTTAAAGCACAGTCAGGCGGCAAAACATTACGTGCGATGCAATTCAATCCAGACGTCACTGTTCGTATGCGTGGCGTGATGGAAAAATGCACGTACTGCACGCAGCGAATTCAACGTGTTAAAATTGCTACAAAGAACACTTGGGTAAAACTTTCTGATGCTGAAAAAGCAAAAGACCCACGCGTCTCACTTCAAGATGGAGCAATCGTTACTGCGTGCGAGCAAGTGTGCCCAGCTGGTGCGATTGTTTTTGGCGACTTGATGGACAAAGAAAGTCGTATCAGTAAATTGCACGAAAGTGATCGTGCATACGAAATGCTTGAAGAACTCAACATTAAATCTCGAACGAAATATCTCGCGAGACTGACGAATCCAGTTAACGGCTCCACTGGAGCAGGAGGATCGCATCACTGATGACGACACTGCAATCCAATCAATTTTGTAACACAAACGAGGATCCTCGGAACCGTCCGCAGTTGATCCGTAATCACACCGACTTTGGCTCGGTGACAGATGACATTCTGAAAGGGAACGATGCTGCAAGGCCGCCAAAATCATGGTGGTTTGCACTAGCAATATCTTTCTCGATGATGTCCATGCTTGGTGTTTTAATCGGCTATCTCATCGTGACAGGTGTTGGTGTTTGGGGTAACAACAATCCTGTGATGTGGGGATACCCCATTGTCAACTTCGTTTTCTGGGTCGGCATTGGCCACGCAGGAACATTGATCTCGGCGATCCTTTTCCTCTTTAGGCAAAAGTGGAGAACAGCGATCAACCGTTTTGCAGAAGCGATGACAATCTTTGCAGTGATTTGCGCGGGGACATTCCCTGGTATTCACGTTGGTCGAATTTGGTTGGCGTATTGGCTTTTCCCAATTCCAAACCAAATGGATATGTGGCCACAGTTTAGATCACCACTCTTGTGGGACGTTTTCGCTGTTGGCACGTACTTCACAGTTTCACTTTTGTTCTGGTATTTGGGAATGATTCCAGACCTCGCAACTATGCGTGATCGTGCAACAACGAAAGTAAAACAAATTGCTTATGGAGTTTTTGCGGTAGGCTGGCGAGGATCGATGCGACATTGGCATCGGTATGAGCGAGCGTATTTATTGTTGGCTGCACTCGCTACACCACTCGTGCTTTCAGTGCACAGTGTTGTGTCTTTTGACTTTGCAGTAGCACAGCTCCCCGGTTGGCACACAACTATTTTTCCACCATACTTTGTAGCAGGTGCGATTTTCTCAGGGTTTGCAATGGTGATGACACTCGCAATTCCAGCACGCGAATTGTGGGGATTGAAAAACTTCATCACAATGCGGCATCTTGAAAACATGTGCAAAATTATTCTGTTTACAGGTTCGCTTGTTGGCTTTGCTTACTCCATGGAATTCTTTATTGCTTGGTATAGCGGTGAACTTTACGAATCATTCACATTTATCAACCGTGCGTTTGGTCCTTATGGATGGGCGTATTGGATCATGGTGAGTTGCAATGTAGTAACACCACAAATTTTCTGGTTTAAGAAAGCTCGGAATAGTATTGTGATTATGTTTACAGCATCTCTTTTTGTAAACGTAGGAATGTGGTTTGAACGTTTCGTGATTGTTGTGACTTCACTTGCCAATGATTTCTTACCAAGTAGCTGGGGGATTTTCGAACCAACTTGGGTTGACGTCATGACCTTCTTTGGAAGTTTTGGCTTGTTTATGACTTTCTTCTTGCTCTTTATTCGATATTTACCAGTTCTTGCTATCGCTGAACTCAAAGCAGTCATGCCTGCGGCAGATCCACACGGTCATGGACACAGTTATAACGAAATGACACCTGAGACTGATGCTCAAGCGGCGCTTGCGGAGGAAGACGAATGAGCCAAGATACACCTAAAAAACTTTATGGTCTTGCTGCTGAATTTACTACAACGCCTGGTATTTACCATGCAGCTGAAAAAGTAAATGAAGCTGGCTACAAGTGGTTTGATTGTCTCGTACCGTTTCCTGTGCATGGCTTGGATCGTGCAATGGGAGTGAAAATGACAATACTCCCTATCCTCGTCTTTTGCGGAGGCGTTGCAGGTTTTCTTGCAGCATGTGTTTTGCAAATTTTCACAAACTCACTTGAAGTCGATCTTTGGGCACTTGTTCCGGTTGTTGGCTACCAATTTGATGTATCAGGAAAACCACTGTTAGGTGCAGCGGCATTCGTGCCAGTTGCGTTTGAAATGACCGTTTTGTTCTCAGCATTGACCGCTGTCTTTGGAACTCTGTTCCTTAACAAACTCCCGATGTTCTACCATCCAACTTTGAAGCATCCTGCTTTGGCAAGAGCGACTGATGATCGTTTTTATCTTGTTATTGAAGCGTGTGATCCAAAGTTTAGTAAGGCAGAAGTCGAGGCGTTTCTTAGTACTCTTGAACCAGAATCAATTATCGAGTTGGATGCATAATGTCAAATTTGATTAAACAAATTATTGATGATTTACTCAAGCCATTTCTTGCTGATTTTAAAGAAGTGCCTGTGTGGATCAAATGGGCTGGGATCGTTTCAACGTGCGTTGCAATTATGATTCTTGCAATCATTTTTAGAGCACGAAGTGAAGGTGTTTATAGCGATAAACCCCGAATACACTTTATTCAAAACATGGATAACCAGCCAAAGTTTGTCTCACAAGAAGCAAATGCCTTGTTCAATGACGGCAGAGGTATGCGACCAAAAGTTGAAGGCGCGATTGCACGCTCAGAGATGACAAGCGACACGCATTTATTTATGGGTGTTGTGAATGATGCATGGGCAATCTCGTTCCCTTCTACTTTGAAGGTTGATCGTGCATTCTTGGAACGTGGTCAAGAACGCTACAATATCTACTGTGCTCTTTGCCACGGTTTTGTTGGTGATGGCGAGGGCATTATTCACAAAAGAGCAACGCAACTTGTTGAAACTGGTGTAAATGGAACCTCTTGGGTGGCCCCGAAAAATTTACATGAAGACATCATCGTTACGCAACCAGTTGGTCAAATGTTTAACACAATTACCAACGGTGTTCGAACGATGGCAGCGTATGGTTCGCAAATTCCTGTTACAGACCGATGGGCAATTGTGGCTTACATTAAAGCATTACAAGTATCACAAAATGCTGATGCGTCGTCCGTGCCGAATTCTGATTCGTTACCACGAGTGAATGAAGGGAGTGACCAGTGAAGGTTGCTGACATCAACAAAGATAATATCCGCTTGAGCGGAGTGGCTACAAAAGTAGGACCATTGCTAGCGGTTGTAGGCATCGTGTCCTTAGGCATCAGTGCGTGGCTAGGCTCCTGTGAATGGACAACCTTTTGGAAATCCTACCTCTTTGCATGGATGGTTGCGGTAGGCATCGCGCTGGGGGCAATGTTCTTCGTCTTGCTTCAACACATGACAAGATCAGGGTGGTCAATTACGGTGAGACGACTTGCAGAAGCAATGACAAAAAATCTCAAATGGATGTGGATTCTCTTTGTTCCAATTTTAGTATTGGTAATCAAAGGCAATGGCGATCTTCTCTACCAGTGGGGAAATGCTGAACTTATGGAGCACGATCATTTACTTCATAAGAAAGCGACATACCTTTCCCCAACATTTTGGTCTGCTCGGGCAATCTTTTATCTTCTAGCATGGGCTGTCATTGCTTCTCTTTACTTTAGATGGTCAACTGCTCAAGACAACGATGGTGATGTGAAGTGGACGCACAAAATGCAAAAATGGGCGCCAATTTGCATGATCCTTTACGCATTCACACAAAGTTATGCCGCAATCGATTGGATGATGACACTGCAACCAAAATGGTTCAGTACGATGTTCCCTGTCTACTTCTGGTCAGCAACGATGGCGGGTTTCTTCGCAATGATGATCTTGCTTGCTCGCTACTTGCAAAAAACAGGTCACATACAAAAATCGATTACAACAGAGCATTATCACGATCTTGGCAAATGGCTCTTTGGGCTTGGCGTTGTGTTTTGGGCATACATTGCCTTCAGTCAATACATGTTGATTTGGTACGCAAACCTTCCTGTTGAAACAGGTTGGTATATCACAAGACAACTCGGTGGCTGGGCGCCAATTTCACTCATACTGCTATTTGGGCATTTCCTTATTCCGTTCATCCTTCTTATTACGCGATGGACGAAACGATGGCGTAGCACATTGCCACTTATTGCAGCATGGATGGTACTCATGTTCTTTGTTGATATTTATTGGCTTGTTTTCCCAATGATTCCAGAAACCGCAATTGCGGACGCAACGAGTTACAACCAACTCGCTAGTTGGGTTACAAACGGCGATGTTTCTGTTGGATACGGTTTTAGTTTGGTGAATTTCACTTGTTTGATCGGTATGTTCGCACTTTTTTGTGGCGGAACAATGATCAATCTTCGGTCATGTAATTTGGTTGCATCCGCTGATCCTCGATTGGATGAAGCATTGCACTTTGAAAATGCATAAGGTTTACTTTATAGATGAGTCACAATAATCACAACGCACATGACAATATAAATGACCACGAAGACCCAGATGGATGGGCAACTTGGGCAATTGGCATTGGTGGATCATTTCTTATGATCGCAACAGTTCTCATAGCAGCTGGAATTTACTATCGTTCCTTGATGACTGAGTCAGAAGTTAAAAACATTAATATTGTCTTTGAACAACGCAACATGATCAATGAAGCCCAGCAGGCTGCACTTGAAGAATCAGCACATTGGGAGCGTCGTCATGATCCAAAGACAGGCGAACAGCATGACCGCCTCGTTATTCCGATTAACGAAGCAATGAATATAGTTGCAGGTAACACAAAATAATGATGTTGATGAATCGCTCATTCTTGTTTATTGGAACAGCCGCGATATCGTGCTGCTTGTCTCAATTTACATGGGCGGGCCCAACCTTCTCTGATGAAAAAATAGATGCACTCGAAGGCGTTGGAATCACGCAACATCTAGAAGCACAGGTACCACTTGATTTGTCCTTTGTGGACGAACAGGGAAATCCAGTTACGCTTGCAAATTATGTGAATGGCGAAAAGCCAGTTATCATCACACTGAATTACTACCGATGCCCAATGTTGTGCAGTCTTACTTTAAATGGACTCACGACTGGGATGAAGGAAATGAAGTTAAATCTCGGTAGCGACTTTGATGTAGTTACCGTAAGTATTAACCCAGATGAAAAACCACCACTTGCTTTAAAGAATCAAGAGGGGTACTTGGGTCAATACGATAGGGAAGGGTCAGAAAACGGTTGGCATTTTCTCACGGGTGATCAAGAAAATATTACTGCGCTTGCTGAGTCACTTGGGTTCGGATATGTTTTTGATCCCGAAACAGGCGAGTTTCATCACACTGCGAGCATTATGTTTTTGACTCCTGATGGCACAATTTCGCGCTATATGAATGATGTTCGATTTTTTGGACGTGACCTCCGTTTTGCGTTGATAGACGCTTCTGAGGGCAAAATCGGTTCGATGATTGACACTTTTCTTCTTTTTAATTGCTATCAATACGACCCCGACAGTAACAGCTATACACCAAGCGCTTGGAAACTCATGCGTATGGCAGGGGTAACGACACTTGTTGTTGTGGCTGGAGGCATTATGGTTTTGAGTCGAACGAATCCAACCAAACCATCCACGCAGCATGAATCAGAGATCACGCCAGAGGACTCATCGGAACAAATTTCATGATTGATTTTATTTCAAACGTACTACTTGCAACCGCAACACCTGTTGATAATGGTGGCTTTTGGTTGCCAAGGGCAGCTTCAACAGTTGCTGAGGGTGTTGACCTTACATTTAATGTTATCACGTGGATTTGTTATGTATTCTTTGCGTTGATTGTTGGTTTGATGGTTTACTTCTGCATTAAATACAGAAGAAAATCCCCAGACATTGTTGTTGATGGTCCTACACACAACACAGCACTAGAATTGACATGGACAATTATTCCACTCATTTTAGTTGTCGTTATTTTCACAGTTGGGATGCGTGGATATCTCAATCTTCGAGAAGCTCCCGAAGGATGTTATGAAGTACAAGTTACTGGTCAAAAGTGGTCATGGACTTTTAGTCACCCAGAATATGGTGCATCGCAAGTAGCTGAACTCACAGTTCCTTTGGGAAGACCTGTTCGTTTACTGATGACATCAAACGATGTATTACACAGCGTCTGGATTCCAGACTTCCGTGTCAAGATGGACGTCATCCCTGGGCGTTACACGTCTCTTTGGTTTGAAGCAACCAAACTTGGTGACTATCACCTGAACTGCACTGAATATTGTGGCAAAGATCACTCAAAAATGCTTGCGATGGTACACGTGATACCAGCAGACGAGTTCGATGGAACTATGAAGAAGCTTGCTAGCGAGTACGAAGACATGTCTGTTGGCGAGTTGCCAGCGTACGCAATAAATCGTTTGTATAACCGCTGCGTTTCTTGTCACTCGCTCGATGGCTCTTCGGGAACAGGTCCTACCTTTAAAGGTTTATGGGATCGAGTCAAGAACGGGCAAGTAAAGTTCACAACCGGCGAGTCCTTATCCTCGATGCTCGGTGATGCAACCGAATATGGAGAGCCAGAAAACTACATTCGTGAATCAATTGTCGATCCACAAAAGCATATTGTTGAGGGATACCTCGGTTCAATGCCTGCTTTCCAAGGGCAACTTAAAGAAAAACAAATTACCGCCATCATTGAAATGTTCAAACATCTTCGAGATGTAACGGACGCTAGTGGCAATATCACAGTAAACCCTGATGGAACACCTACGGAGTAGTCATGACAACCATTGACGCACAACACAGTAATTTGAGTAGTAGTGACAACTACCTTAATCACACTAAGGGCATCAAGTCATGGCTCTTCACGCTTGATCATAAACGAATCGGCGTGATGTACCTGATAGGTGTTCTCGTCGCCTTTTTCCTAGGCGGCGTTTTTGCAATGCTCATTAGGTTTCACTTGCTGACGCCAGAAGGAACATTGATGACGCAAGACCAATACAACCAGGCATTTACTGTGCATGGTGCAATTATGGTTTTCCTGGTCATTATTCCTGCAGTTCCAGCAGCCCTCGGTAACTTTGTATTGCCCATTATGTTGGGTGCCAAAGATGTGGCATTCCCTAGGCTAAATCTGTTTAGTTGGTGGCTTTGGGTGTTTGGCCTGGTTTTCTTTTTAATCGCTCTTGCCAGTGGTGGAATAGATACAGGGTGGACGTTCTACACGCCATACAGTATTGACAAAGCATCCTCGATGGGCGGCGTGATTCCAGCACTTGTGGGCGCGTTTATTCTAGGCTTTAGTTCTATTTTTACAGGGCTGAATTTTATCGTAACGATTCATCGGCTCCGTCCAAAAGGGATGACGTGGTTCAGAATGCCGCTGTTTCTTTGGGGAACGTATGCAACAGCAATCATCCAAATTTTAGCAACGCCAGTCGTTGGAATCACACTTCTACTTTTGATTGTTGAGCGTGCATTTGGTATTGGTATTTTTGATCCTGCAATGGGCGGTGATCCAATTTTGTATCAACACTTCTTTTGGTTCTATTCACACCCCGCTGTGTACATCATGATTTTGCCTGCAATGGGTATTGTGAGTGAATTGATATCGGTGCATTCACATCGTCATATTTTTGGTTATAGATTCATCGCATACAGTTCAATCGCGATTGCAATTTTTGGCTTCCTCGTCTGGGGTCACCACATGTTTACGGCAGGGCAGTCCCAGCTTGTAAATATTATTTTCTCACTTATTACATTTAGTGTTTCGATTCCTTCTGCAGTGAAAGTGTTTAACTGGCTTGCTACTTTATATAAAGGGTCAATCAGTTTTAACACGCCAATGTTATATGGCTTGTCATTCATCTTTATCTTTGGCATTGGTGGTTTAACAGGTCTGTACTGTGCCACGCTTGCAACAGATGTTCACTTGCACGAGTCTTACTTTATTGTTGCACACTTCCATTACACCATGATGGGATCTGCCCTTATCGGTTTCCTTGGCGGCATGCACCACTGGTGGCCAAAAATGACTGGGAAAATGTACAACGAAATGTGGGGACGAATAGGTTGTATTGCTGTCTTCGTTGGTTTCAACCTGTGCTTCTTTAGCCAATTTATGATGGGTTCAAGAGGGATGACAAGAAGATACGCCCAGTATTTGCCAGAGTTTCAGTCGTACCACATTGCTTCCACGATTGGTTCGGTAATCATGGCAATTGGTTTTGTGATTACTGCGATCTACCTTCTTCAATCAATTTTTGGTGGACGAAAAGCTCCAGCCAATCCTTGGGGTGGTCGCAGCCTCGAATGGCAGTGTTCATCACCTCCTCCATGGGACAACTTTTCTGAGCAACCAGAAGTAGGCGACTGTTATGATTACAGCGTTCTTGTATGGAATGAAGCAGAGCAGGGATATGATTGGCGTAAAGACGCTGCTCATCCCGGTGAAGAGGAAAACGGGTAATTTTCATGGCAACACACAACGATCAAAATCAAGAAGTGCAAGTTGGACACGTTGTTTCCATCAAATTTTTGACGGCAATTTGCTGCATTTTACTCTTTCTAACTGGCGTAACAGTCTGGGTTTCGCGGTATGACTTTACTGAAATCAATATTGCCGAGATGGGTATCATCACTGCACTTCTCGTCGCAACTGTAAAGGCAACCTTTGTTGGCCTGTACTTTATGCACCTTCGTTGGGATCGCCCGTTTATTGGATTTGTATTTGTGGGCTCGATATTGTTTGTTGTTTTGTTTATTGCAATTGCTTTGACAGATACAATGGAGTATCAACCACAAATAATTAAAGGCGACACGCCTGAAGTTGTTGAGGCAATGAATAAAATCAAAGAAGGGCACTAATGCAAAAAAGCGCTAAGTGCGTGTTTCATTCAGAATCAGGAGCAGACCGCGCCAATTGGCTCGGTCTGCTTTTATGTACAGGCGCGCTCACGCTTGTTTCATTGGCTGCTATCGTGGTTATGTCAATTATCCAATCTAATGTGCCAGAAACAGAACCCATACAAATGCCCACCATGTTTTGGTTGAACAGTCTGGTTCTCTTCATTTCTTTTGTTTTTCTCTTAAAACGTTTTTTGTGGACTACGTTTGTACTTGCTGTCGTTTTTTTGTTTTTACAAATCACGACTGTTGTGCAATTTAATGATTCGATGATCCAAAGCGTTGAGTCCTACGGTGTGCTGCATGATGCCCATGCAGCATCGAGAGTTGCCGTGATTGCATTGGTCACGATGCAAGGGTTATATCTATTGGTCGGACTCGTTGTTTTATGTTTGACTGCAATGACCGAGAATCTCAAAAAACAAGACCGATTCTACCCATTGCTCGTTTTTTACTGGCGTTTTCTCGTAATTGCGTGGTTTGTTTTTTTTGCAACGCTGCTTTTGACGTAAAAGTTATCATGAGAGTGTAAGTTGCAATCAAGGAAGATAGCGTCACGGGGAAACCTACTTGCAAAAGGACACACAACTTGACTAGCCGTCTAATTATTCAATCACAGAATTCGGATGGTTTGCATGCCAAGCAAACCAGAGCGCGTAGGTTGCATGGACAGAATCTCCGTCAGTGGTTCTGAGAGTTGCAGAGAGGGGAGTTGCCTCGACAGTAAAGACGAGAGTAGTATTGCTAATTTGTTTGGTGATTTGCCCCCCATCACCCGCTGCTTTGAGTAGTGCGGGCAGAGCATATACTTTTTCAACATCATCCACTTTTACAGCAATAATCGGCGTTTTTGGATTTAGGCTATCTGTAGTTTTTGGTTTAGTAGGAAAGTAAATTTTTTCAGTGCGGAAATACAATTCTGGGCTGGCTTTCCGATATCGTTTTTTAAGTTGTGGATCGGGTCCCAATGAAGTGGTTTCTGGATGTTCAGTTACCCAACGTTTCCAGCTAACTACATCATGTGGAATTGGAGTAAGAGAAGTATGAGAACCAGAAATCGAAGTGCCCAGCATTGAGGAAAACAATTGTTCTCCTCCAACTGTTTCATGAAGTGGATAGAAAATCATTCCGCCATTTCCAGCAAGACCACTGTTTGCGAATTCTTGCAAATTCCCATGTATCGTTCTTTCGTAAACACTCACGTGTCCACTTGGCCAATGCCAAATTATAGAAATTGGAATTCCGCCAAGCGTGTCGTTCACAATTTCATGTACATGCAAAAAATGAAGCGGATATGCGCGGGCGATGCCGTTGATTTCTACGCCGACCACAAGATCCTTGCTGACAACCAGTGGATCTCGTTTCGATGCATTGCGTTGTTGAATTTCCTCTGGCGAAAGGATGTTTGGCACAGTGACAACTGGTGACATGTTTCGATGTCGCATCGCCGGAACAACAAGTTCGGAAGGTAATTGAAGTTGAGATAAATCAAACTCGTACGATTCGATTGTTTCATTATCTCCCGGAGGCATGTCGGTAAGCCTAAAGACTGCCGGTGCAACAGCCCATGCAATAACTCCAAGTAGCACGATGCTAGTCATGACAAGTACCCACCCTCCATCGCGAAAAGTTAGACGAACATGTTGATCACTCATTGTGCCACCAAAGTAATTTCTGAAAAGTCGACGTACTGTCTCGTAAGTACCATCAATATGAAAATAAGAGGGAGATATGCAATGCTTGCAAGAAACATATTCATTGCAGTTTTGTTATTTGGTTTTCTCCAAAAACGAAATGAAACATAGGTGAACCACAAACTCAATGCAGAACCACCAATGGCGAACAGTGCCGATGTTATACCTTCTTCTGTGAGGAGTAAACAGAGTGGAATAAGGCAGAGAGAGGCAATGACACTTACGCGACCTGTTAGTTCGCCGCTTGGATCAACTGATGGCAACATAAAAAAACCGCCTTGTTCATATTGATCTTTGTATTTCCATGCAAGGGCGAGAAAATGTGGAATTTGCCATAAAAACAAAACACCAGCGAGTATCCAAGCGCCGGCACTGAGTGTGTTTGTGGCTGCAACCCATCCTATGAGTGGTGGCAAAGCGCCAACAAAAGCACCAACGAACGTATTAAATGTAGTCTTCGGTTTCAGTGGTGTGTACACGGCCACGTAAAGGAAAATGGTAAGAAATGAAATACCTGCAGCTGCGGGGTTTGCTCCAAACGCTAAAATTGAAATTCCAGCGTATGCGAGAACGACTCCTACAATAAATGCGTGTATGGATGATATTCGACCTGATGGAATAGGGCGGTTTTCCGTCCGCAGCATCTCGCTATCGCGTGCACGTTCAAACAGTTGGTTGAGTGTTGCTGCCGCTGCTGCACTGAGTATTGTTCCAAGCACAGTCCAAAGAAAAATCATCCACTCGATCCCTAGTTCGCTCGCCATGACAAAGGCGACTGCGGTACTCATAACAACAAGGATGCTCAATTTAAGTTTCGTTAAATCGGCATACGTTTGAATAAGACCTCCGAGTCCTAGTTTTTGTGTATTTGTTTCTAATGTCATTGCTTGGTTGTTCATGAATGCGCAGTAGCAGAGTAGTATATGTATCTTTCGCAATGAAAACACTTGACACAATTGCAAGAACATTAACATTATCCTTCGCTGCAACAACAGCGATGTGGATGTTCAGTTACATCTCATTGTTGTTTGCTGGGCCATCTGGAGGTGAGGTTCTTTTTGTCCTTTCAGGACTCAGTTTGGTCTTCGCAGGGTTACTCAATGCAAGATGTGGTGGCAGCGCGTGGCAAAGTGTGTGGATTGGTGGTATTTCTGCTTTTATTAACTTAATGCTTCTCGGAAGCATGGTTGGCGGTGGCGAAGAGGCTCTCTCAAAAGGCATTCTTTGGTTTGGTGTATTACTTGGAGGTTCAATAGGGCTTTCATGGACTGGTGCACAGATCGGTCAAAAGATGCGTATTTGCTATAAGGCATTCGATTGGCAATATGAGTTTTTTGTCATGGCTTCTTTGTTGGTCTTTCTCATGCTCGTTACTGGTGGTTTAGTCACTGGATTCGAAGCAGGGCTTGCTGTTCCAGATTGGCCAAACAGTTACGGTCATAACATGTTGCTCTATCCGTTGACTGAAATGGTTTCGCCTGAAAACGAAGGTGTATTTTTTGAACATGCCCACAGGCTGACAGGTATGTTCGTTGGACTTACTTCGCTTGTGATGCTCGTCTGTGCGTGGCGGTGGAACGCAAGATGTGTTGTGCGTTTTGCTGCAACGCTTGTTTTTGTTTTTGTTTGTTTACAGGGTTTGCTTGGCGGACTTCGAGTTACTGGTTATCTCACGTTGAGCCAAGATAGAGCAGTGTTAGACCCAAATGTGTGGATTGGTGTTGTGCATGGTGTAGTCGGGCAGCTTATCTTCGCAGGGTTTGTTTGGATTGCTGCGATGATGTCACCAACATGGAGAGGAAGTTCGATCGAGAATACATCAAACAAAAGCGACGTACGTCTGGGCACGTTGCTCGTTTGTGCAATGATTTTTCAATTGGTTCTTGGTGCTGTGTATCGACACATGTTAGGGGTCGAATCGCTTGCTCCAAAGGCAACGCATGTTTTATATACGCATATCGCAGTCGCAATTATTGTGTTGGTGTTTAGTGTTCTCTTGGGGCTGCGATTAAGAGCAAGAGATCATCAAATTCTTAAAACATACGGGGCAATAATCCTTACTCTCGTTGGCTTACAATTTCTTCTCGGCGGAGGAGCCTTGATCGCGATTTTATTGCAATCAGGTAGCGAAATTCCCTCCTACGAAGTCGTTCTCACAACGCTTCACCAAGCAAATGGTGCATTACTTCTTGGGGCGAGTGTTGCAAGTTTGGCTTGGGTGAGAAGAACTTCTCGCGTACAATAAAAATATGTTTACAACTCTTTTTATGTCATTTGTGCTGTTTGCAGATCCTGTCCCTGTAGTTGAATCAATTACAGCACCTCTTCAATTTTCCGTCACCCATGATGGCGATGGCGGTGACGTTGTATCAGGCCGTTTGTACATCATGTTGACAAAGGGAAAAATTCCACTCATCGGCGGACCGAATTGGTTTAACGCAGAGCCTTTTTATTCGCTTGATGTGGAAAATTGGGCGAAGGACACGCCGCTTATTGTTTCAGAGAATGCGAGAAATATGTCAGGACCTCCCTCGTCAATTGGCGAAGGGCCATGGAAGGCAGTCGCAGTTTTACGTCGAAATCCTGATTCTTGCAAGATCGCATCAGAGGGCGGGTTGTATGGCCCAGGCGTTTTGTTTGATGGTAATGGGCAAAACGCAGGGACAGTTGGGTTGGAGATTGATAGCCCTGTTCCTGAAAGAGATTGGAAATTGCACAAGAACTTGCGTCTCATTGAGACAAAAAGTGATTTGCTAAGTGCGTTTTATGGGCGAGAAATAAACCATGGAGCTTGTGTCATCGTTCCTGATGATTACGATCCAGAACGTGAAGAGCCATATCCAGTGATGTATTGGATAGGTGGGTTCGGAAGCGATCATTATGGCGGTCGTTATATGAAAATGATGTACACCGCTTCGTATTATGATGACCAAGTTTGCAGAGTTATACTCAACGCCCAGAGTTATGGTGGACATCATGTTTTTGCAGATTCGGAAAATAATGGTCCTCGGATGACAGCACTCATTGAAGAGTTCATTCCCTTCCTTGAAGAGAAGTACAACTTAGGTGGATCAGAGGAGAAGCGATATATTTCCGGTCATTCTTCAGGCGGCTGGGCATCATTGTGGCTTTTGATTCAAAATCCAGATTTCTTTAGTGGTGTTTGGTCACTCGCCCCAGACCCAATAGATTTTCGATATTTTCAGAACGCTGATTTGTATGTAGAAGATGGAAATGCATACTTTGACGAGGATGGAAACCCAAGACCAATCGCTCGAATGGGAGAAAATCCAGTATTGTTTGCCCCAGATTTTTATGCAATGGATGACACTATTGTAGATGGAGGACAAATGGGTTCCTTTGAATGGGTGTTTAGTCCAAAGGGCGAGGATGGTCGTCCCCAAAAAATGTGCAACCGAGAAACCGGTGCCGTGATTCCCCATGTCGTTGAACACTGGAAGCAGTATGACATTCGAAAAGTGCTTGAAGATAACTGGGATGAACTTTCACCAAAACTTTCTGGGAAAATTAACATTATTGCCGGCGGTCTTGATACTTTTTATCTTGAAGAGCCTGTCATACAACTTGGTGAATTTTTTAAAGATAATAAATTTGATGCCATGGTCCGGGTAATTGAAGGCGGCAATCACGGCGCAGTATTTAGCACAAAAGTGATTGTTGAAATGGATGAATGGTTTGCGAGAAAATTGGGACTTGTAAATAATCAAGCGCCATTGGTTGGCCCCGAACCCGCTGCATCAAAATGAACGAAGAAGATAAACAAATCGACAAGCCGAGGTCTCGCGAAGGCGAAAAATTCATCGAAGCACCTGCAGATGGCCCATATCAGTTTGACGATCAAGATTCTCCGCAAGATGTGATAGCGTTACCAAATGGGGAAGTAACAGTTCGCTCAACGATTGACGAACTCGTTGACGCAATGGCTGCATGTATTTTTACTGATGCAAGTATGAGTGTTTCTCAATTCGATACTTTTCAACTTGCGCTTAGTGATGCAGATTTATTGTATCCATTATATGAACGCTTGATGTACGACCCGAACGTACGCGGGTTGCCTTGGCAATCAACACACCTGTGGCGTGTTGACAAGAATCTGGGGAACGCCGTACAAGACACAATTATTGATCATGCAGATATACCAGTAGAGCAAGTGCACAACAGCCTACCAATTCAGGGTAAGGATGAACCAGCGCCTCGTATAGATTGTCTCGTCGTGGATAATAATTCGATTGTCCCGAAGGGATTACAAATACAGAAAATTGTAATGATTGCAACAAGCGTGGAGGCGTGTGAATCATTTGCAAAAACCAATAGTGGTTTTACTATTCGTGGTTTCGTGTTCCAAGAAAATCAGTAAGAATTTCTGCGGCGGCGAGGGCATCTCGTACCCGTTTCTTTTGTTTGTGTGTTTTGCCGCTTTGTGACAAGTGTTCTTCTGCGGCAACCGAGGTGAGCCGTTCGTCTTGATAGTAAATTTTTATAGAAATTTGTGATGCAATTTGTTCGCCAAATTCTTGGGTTAATTTTGCCCTTGGACCAATAGAGCCATCCATGTCAAGAGGCAGGCCAAGTACGATCGCATCTGCTCCGTGCTCGTTGATTGCTTTGTCAATTGCATCCACGAGCATTGGGCCAAGTGGTATTTCCAAAACAACAAGAGGGTGCACTAGTTGGGGGTCTTCGTCAGCGATAGCAAGACCTGTTCGCTTGTCACCCAAATCTACGGCAAGAAATCTCATTGCAGTGAAGGGTCAACTAATCCGTGCATTTCTTTGACGCGCTGTGCTTCTGAAGAAGGAAAAACTAACGTCGCATCTTTTGTGTGTATAACAATCAGGTCGTCACAGCCAATCATGGTGACTGCGTGCGACGGGTCATCAGATACCGCAAGTGTGCGATTACAATTGATGGTGAAACTTTTTGTGTCGCTGCAGTTACCATTCTTGTCTGGTGACAAAGTTTCTCCGTAACTTGGCCATGAGCCTACATCAAGCCATTCAACTTCCATTGGAACTGTGCAAATTGAAATTGCTTCATCATCTCCGGCAGGTTCCATCATCCCATAATCAACACTAACTTTAGGTAAGTTTGGATAGACCCGATTGAGTACTTCTTGTTGCTGCGGTGTTCCCCACGCTTCCCCTATCAGCGCAAGACCTGCAGCGGAATCTGGTTGCATTCTAGTAATTGCATCGATCACTGTTTTGCTATGAAACACGAACATGCCGCTGTTCCAAGCAAAATTTCCAGATGCAACATACGACTCTGCGGTTGCAAGGTCTGGTTTTTCAACGAATCGCTTGCATCTATTCGCGCCTTCGCCAATGGTCTCGCCAAGTTCTACGTACCCATAACCAGTAGCTGGAAACGTTGGGGTGATACCAAAGGTAACAAAGCGCGAAGGATCTTCTTCAACTAATGAGAACCCGATGTCAAGACATTTTGCAAATTCTTCTTGTGGTCTAATGATGTGATCGGCAGTGAGGACTGCAAAGATTGCGTTCGGATCAAGTTTGTGTAATACCGTTGCGGTAAACCCGACTGCGTTTAATGTGTCTCGCCCTTCAGGTTCACCGATGAGTTGTGAAGAAGAAAAATGTGGAAGAGAATCGCAAATCGCTTCGCAATGTTTCTGCCCTGTGCAAATCCATCGGTTCTTTTGATCAACAGTCCCTTCAAGCCGTTCTGCAGCAATCTGTAAAAGTGACTTCCCTTGAAATAAAGGAATGAGTTGCTTGGGTGTTTCTCCCCGACTCATGGGCCAAAGTCTTGTGCCGCTGCCACCGGCCATAATCATTGCGTGTCTCATTGCGAACCTTTAAGTTGAAAAGATGTTTGAATTAGTTGGTCGGCGCTTGCGATTGTTGGATCTGTTTCCATTGCTAGTCTTACAAGTTTTCGTGCATCTCTTGTTGACTCTCCAAGTTGCACAAGCATTGCAATCGCGTCTTCCCCAAACGACGGCATTTTTATTTCAATCGTTGGCATGACGTCTCCGATGAAGTGATCGATTTTTCCATTGAGTTCAGCGATAATTGTTTCAGCCGAACGTTTTCCTATTTCAGGTAATGAGACCAACGCAGCGGTATCCTTGTTTGCAACTGCTGAAGCTATTTCGCCAAATGGTCTGACTAAGGCTCGAAGTGCTTTTCTGTTTCCGATTCCCTTCACAGTTGTGAAGAGTTGAAAAAAATCACGATCGCGATCGCACGAAAAACCAATGAGTCTCGGTACGAAGGAGGAGCCCTGTGATTGCCCCTCAAAGTAATGCAATGTGTGGAATTCGAGTTGCTCGCCAAGCCTATCGAGTAATTTTTCAACATCCGAGGCGGGAATGAGTAGTTCGTAGGTAATCGCTTCAACGGCGATCATGGCCTTTCCCTCATCGATTGCAACAAGTTTTCCACGTAATCTAGTAATCACGCTATTAGTTTACCAACGGCCAACCGGTTATTTCAGCAATGCGGTTGCGAAGTTCTGTGGTAATTTCCTTTCCAGTTTGATTTTCTGGAAATGAACGAAGTTCAACGAATGCAACAGTTGAGGCTGAACGTTCGATCAATGCTTTTGACATTTCATCATTTTGAGGTGTTCCATCAACAATAGCGAGGAGTACTTTGGCTTTGGTTTTGGCGATCATTGCACCGGCGCCCTCAAGAAATGGGTGCACGTGGCAACGTGGTTCTTTGATGCCCCCTTCTGGGAAGATGCCAATAACCCCGTTTTTTCGAAGGTGCCCAAGCGCTTTGCGGAGCCCGGCGGTGTCGTTGTTATCTCTGGCAACAGGGATTACTTCGCTGAGTTTCCAAACAAAACTAGCTGCTGGGAGCATAAATTCTTCCGCCATGAGCCAGCGGATCTTAAAGCGACATTGAGATTGCACAAGCAGGGGGTCGACGGGGCTTTGATGGTTGCAGATCACCACAAGTGGGCCTGGGGAAAGAGTGTCAGGGATAATATGTGTTCCTGATGCTTTGAGGCGGTGAATAAGGCGTACATATAACTTATTGAGGAACCACAATAGTGCGGTAATACCATCCCCCATGGCATGGCGTCCAAGTGCTGGTAGTACACACCAATAGATGATGCTCAGGAGTAAGAGACACCCAACAACCCCATACACAATCCACTCTAATAACACATCCCTATGCTACCAAAAAGGGATTTCACTCGGTCGTGTACTCAGCCGAGTACCGGACGTCGTGCTTGGCCCGCTTTATGAGATCAATAAGATTGGTTGATTCTGGATTTTGATATGTGCACACATCGCTTTGCGATATTGCACCATCAGCACTTGGTCACCTGAGGCACAAATAAATGATGTTTTGTATAGCCACGAAACGCAAAGAAGGGTATCCTGCGACAAGTTTACGCTTAGCGTAGAGTGAACCTATGCCTCGAAGAGATGATATTCATTCGATCCTGATTCTCGGCTCTGGGCCAATCGTCATTGGTCAAGGGTGCGAATTCGACTATTCTGGTACGCAAGCCTGCAAAGCCCTCTTAGAAGAGGGCTTTCGTGTTGTATTGGTCAATTCAAACCCTGCAACAATCATGACAGATCCTGAATTTTCCGATCGGACGTACATTGAACCTATTACTCCCGAAGCAGTTCGGCGAGTGCTTCAGCGGGAACGCGATTTAGGAACACCGGTCGACGCACTGTTGCCAACACTAGGTGGGCAAACTGCTTTGAATTGTGCATGTGAACTCGATGAACTTGGCACGCTCGCAGAATTTGATGTTGAAATGATTGGTGCGACGAGAGAAATTATCTTTCGAGCCGAAGATCGGGAAGAATTCCGCGGCATCGTTGAGCGAGCCGGCTTAGAGCAAGCAAAATCCGCAACCGTCTCAACAATGGATGAAGCGTTTGCGTTTTTAGACGAAATTGGTTTGCCAGCCATCATCCGCCCAGCCTTTACCCTTGGTGGAAGTGGTGGGGGGATTGCATACAACCGCGAAGAGTTTGAATCAATCGTTAGACGCGGTATTGACGCTTCACGCATTGATCAGGTGTTGATTGATAAATCAGCACTTGGCTGGAAAGAATACGAACTAGAAGTCGTCCGTGACAAGAACGACAATTGCGTTGTTGTTTGTGGCATCGAAAATATAGATGCAATGGGTGTGCACACCGGTGATTCGATCACCGTTGCTCCAATCATGACATTAACCGACAAGGAATACCAACGCATGCGAGATGGTGCAATTGCCATTATGCGTGAAGTTGGTGTTGATACTGGCGGTTCCAATGTGCAATTTGCAGTGAACCCAAAAGATGGACAACTTATTGTCATTGAAATGAATCCGCGTGTTTCAAGAAGTTCTGCACTTGCTTCAAAGGCGACAGGTTTTCCAATTGCCCGAATTGCAGCATTGCTTGCAATTGGATACACCCTTGATGAACTTCGAAATGATATTACAACAACAACATCAGCTTGTTTTGAGCCATCCATAGATTATGTCGTGACAAAAATGCCACGATGGACCTTTGAAAAATTCCCAGAGTCCGATGAAACGCTCACAACGCAGATGAAATCGGTCGGCGAAGCAATGAGCATCGGCAGAACATTTAAAGAGAGTTTTCAAAAAGCAATTCGTTCGATGGAAGTGAAACGCTTTGGTTTTGGGATAGATAAAAATGACAGTTGGCTGCGTGCAAGTCGAGGCGACGAAGATGTTGAGTGGCCCATTGATGAAGATACGATGATTCGCAAATTATCAGTGCCAAGCCAAGGTCGTATGTACTACATTCGATACGCCATGAAGATGGGGTGGTCGCTAGATCGACTTCACAAACTAACTTCAATCGATCCTTGGTTCCTCGATCAACTTTCTCAACTTGTTTCTTTTGAAGATGCGTTGATGCAAGTAAAAACAATTGAACAAGTGCCAGTTGAATTAATGCAACGAGCGAAAGAGTTTGGGTACTCCGACCCACAACTTGCATATTTGTATTGTGGAATTATTTCAACAGATACAATTTTACAGGTCCGTAATCATCGCAAAAGTTTGGGCGTCGAGCCCGTCTTCAAACTTGTTGATACGTGTGCTGCAGAGTTCGAAGCAATTACACCATACTATTATTCAACGTACGAGCAGCCGATCGAAAATATCGATGGCTCTTCCTTTGTTGATGATGAAATACGAATCACCGATGCGCAGAAGATGGTAATTCTTGGTGGAGGTCCAAACCGAATCGGGCAAGGCATTGAATTTGATTACTGTTGTTGTCAAGCGGCGTTCGCTGCAAAAGAAATGGGCTTTGAATCTGTTATGGTGAATTCAAATCCTGAAACAGTTAGTACAGATTTTGACACAAGTGATTTACTCTTCTTTGAACCTTTAACTTTAGAAGACACGCTCAACATACTCGAACGCTTGAACGCTGAAAGAAACGTTGCTGGTGTCATTGTGCAGTTTGGCGGACAAACGCCGCTTAATTTAGCGCACGGTCTTGCGGCTGCAGGCGTTCCGATTATTGGAACGGGTCTTGAAGCAATTGATCTTGCCGAAGATCGTGATCGTTTTACAGCAATGCTTGATGAACTTGAACTTCGCCAACCTGAAAATGGTATTGCATATTCACTTGAGGAAGCAGTGGTGATTGCTAATCGACTGACATACCCAGTACTTGTGCGTCCGAGTTATGTTTTGGGTGGTCGCGGTATGGAAATTTGCAACGATGAAACAGCACTAAAGTTTTATATGCAAACTGCTGTCGATGTATCTGAATTAGCAAACGCCCCAGTTCTCATCGATCGCTTTTTGTCTGAAGCAACTGAAATAGATGTTGATGTTGTTGCGGACTTTACGCCACACGAAGCGACGGCATCCACGCAGGTAGAGATTTCTGCTAATGAACCACAAGCGGTTATTTGCGGCATTATGGAGCACATCGAACAAGCGGGCATTCACAGCGGTGATAGTAGCTGCGTATTGCCTCCGTTCTCACTTACAAAGCCAATTATGAAAGAGGTTCGCCGCCAAGCAAAAGCGATGGCAAAGCGGCTGCGAGTTCGTGGACTCATGAATGTACAACTTGCCGTTAAGGACGAAGAAATTTATGTCATCGAAGTAAACCCCCGTGCATCAAGGACAGTTCCATTTGTTGCAAAAGCAAAAGGTGTGCCTTGGTCACGCATAGCTGCAAAAGTGATGATGGGTGCATCTCTTACAGAATTACAAACTGAAGAAGTTCACGACACAGGTTTTTACGCTGTAAAAGAACCAGCGTTTCCATTTGAAAAGTTCCCTGGCGTCGACGTGGTGCTTGGCCCCGAGATGCGTTCTACGGGTGAAGTGATGGGGATGGATCGTTCACTCGCCGTTGCACTTGCAAAAGCAAAAATGTCGGTGAGCCGCGAACTTCCAACAAGCGGAAATGTTTTTCTTTCGGTTCGTGATAGTGATAAAAAACATGCGATCGAGGTCGCACGCTCACTCGTTTCTATGGGCTTCACTGTATTTACAACACGAGGAACTCGTGAGTTACTTGCGAGCCACAGTGTTGAAACAAAATTGATCAGAAAGATTTCTGAAGGCGCAAGACCAAATATTCGAGACCTCATTGCAAACGGGTCGATCGCCATGATCATAAATACGCCTACTAAGACTGGCGCTCAAACTGACGAAGGTCGCATTCGTGCAACGGCAGTTGAAGCAAGAGTTCCGATGATTACAACTATTACAGGTGCAAGGGCTGCCGTCTCAGCAATCGAAGCATTGCGAGCTGGTACGTGGTCGGTTTCTGCATTGCAAGATCATTTTACTTTTGAAAAACGAGAAACAGAAACAGGAAGCCACGTCTCTGCCTGATCGTTCCCAAGCGATTATAATCCCCTAATTATGCCCACTTGGATTCCAGCATTTATCACACCGCAACTCATCACCTCTGTTGTAGTGATTGTGCTTGTGTTGCATCTTGCCCTCGGTTTGGCGGCGTACTTTATTCTGCTTGAACGCAAAGTTTGTGCTTGGGTACAAGATCGCATTGGACCAAACCGTGTTGGCACCATGGGTTTGTTACAACCAATCGCAGACGGCCTAAAACTATTCTTCAAAGAAGATTTCACGCCAAAGAGCGTCGACAAAGGTTTGTTCATGCTTGCTCCTGCACTCACTGTGATTCCAGCGATGATTGGCTTTCTCGTGATTCCTTGGGGTGGATATCTAGAAATCGGTGGCACCTCTGTCGCAATTATGGGAGCGAACATCAATATTGGTGTCATATATATAGTTGCCACAGCATCGCTTGGTGTGTACGGCGTTGCGCTTGGTGGTTGGGCTTCTAACAATAAGTATTCGTTTCTTGGCGGACTTCGTGCGAGTGCACAAATTATCAGTTACGAAATTCCAATGGGGTTAGCGTTGCTCTGCGTTGTTCTTGCAGCTGGGACATTACTTCCTGAAACAATAGTTGCGCAACAACTTGATGGACAGTGGAACATTGTGCATCAACCAATCGTTGCGATTTTGTTTTATATTTGCTTGCTCGCTGAATCAAACCGAGCGCCATTCGATCTCGCTGAATCCGAACAAGAACTTGTTGGTGGTTGGCACACGGAATACTCTTCAATGCGATGGGCGCTTTTCTTTATGGGCGAATACATTCACATGTTTGTGGGTGCTGCGTTCTTTACCACACTTTTCCTTGGCGGATGGTCGTTGAATCCAATCACAGGTTGGGATCTTCCTGCAAGTGGCGGCATTTTGCTCATCGCATTGCAGTTTGGTATTGTTCTTGGCAAAGTTGTCTTTCTTGTCTTCCTTGCAATGATGGTTCGCTGGACACTTCCAAGGTTCCGGTTCGACCAACTGATGCGCCTTGCTTGGGAAGGGATGATTCCAACTTCGCTCTTATTGGTGTTAATCGTTTCGGTCTTTGTCTTTTACGGTTGGACTTCCTATTTATGGATCGGATCTATTGTTGCGATAATTATTATGGCAATTGCAAGACCACTGCTTCCAACTTCTGCAACAAATAAGCGGATCGAACTCTTGGGCAGTCGCTTTAGTGCGCCGAGTAGTCGTGTGTAAATTTCGCAATTTTTTCGGCGGGGCGTGGGTGATGCTTTGTTTACTTGTGCGATGTAAGTTTAAAATGAACGCAGGAAGTTATCTCAATTGGCGTAAAGAAACTGCTTTTGGGAAAGAAGATCAGTTTAGTGTTTCTTCTACGCAGAAACGACGGTCGATCTGGTCGTGGGCTCGCTGGGCGTGGATGATCCGAAACCACTAATGTCTGCATTGTGCGTCTCATGACCTCCTTAAAAAAACAGACTAGAAAAAAGGCGCACTGACAGGGGGTTGTCAGTATTGCGTGGTAAGGTTCCGCGCATGAGCACAGGAAAAAAATTAAAAACATCCTACCGGTGCAATAAGTGCGCGCACACTTCACCCTGTTGGGCAGGAAAGTGTTCCGCATGCAATGGGTGGGACACATTCGAAGAAATCGCAGCAACAGTCGTAACGAAAACCGCAAATGCAGCAGCAGTCTTTGCAGCCTCGATGGCTGAGCAAGGCGGTGTCCACGAGGCTGTGACCCTGTTGGATATTAAAGCGCCAACGATTGCTAGGATTTCCACAGGAATCGAGGAATTCGATCGCGTTCTTGGCGGAGGGCTCGTTGCAGGAAGCGTTGTGCTGCTTGGCGGCGATCCGGGCATTGGAAAATCGACATTGATGATGCAGACAGCGATGCAAGTAGCAATTCGCGGCGAGCAGGTTTTGTATGCAACAAGCGAAGAATCAGCTTATCAATGCAAAATTCGAGCTGACCGTCTTTGCGGTGGTTTTGAAGAGACAGCAGAAACGTTTGCAAGCTTAAAAATACTCGCTGATACTGATCTTGCAAATATTCAGCGTCTTGTCGAAGCAAACAAGCCATCACTATTGGTTGTTGACTCTATACAGATGGTTCATCGCGGCGATCTTGATGCATCTCCGGGCAGCGTGAAACAAATACGTCGTTGTTGTTTAGAGTTGGTTTACCTTGCACGTGAATACAACATGGCAGTGATCGTTGTTGGGCATGTGACGAAGGACGGTCAACTTGCAGGGCCCCGCGTGCTTGAACACATGGTTGATGTTGTGCTGAGTTTTGAAGGCGATCGTCACCAAGGGTTGCGAAGTGTTCGTGGTGTGAAGAATCGTTTTGGAACCACGCTTGAAGTTGGACTCTTTGAAATGTCTGCATCTGGTTTAGAAGAGGTCCGAGATGCTTCTGCTTTTCTAGATCCTGACTTGCCGCCGCGTGCAGGTGCAGTTGCAGCGCCGGTAATGCATGGAACGCGTTGTTTTGTTGTGGAAATACAAGCCCTCGTTGCAAAAGGTATTTATGGACAGGCAAAACGCAAGGCAACTGGTGTAGATGGAAGTCGCCTTACTATGCTCTCTGCAGTTTTAGAACAACATGCTTCAATAGAGTTGATAGAACAAGATGTATATGCTGGTTCAGTTGGTGGATTACGATTGGTTGAACCTGCAATTGATTTGCCATTATGTATGGCAGTGATGGGTGCGTATTTGGGTCATCCATTGCCAAGTGGGTGGTGTGCTATTGGTGAAATTGGGTTGGGCGGAGAGGTCAGAGCGGTGCCTCATATTGCGCAAAGAGTCACGCATGCAAGGCGAAGGGGTTATTCTAGAATTTTAGTTCCGATAACACAGGTGGAAGGGCTTGGTCCAGAAGCCGTTCCAGTGGCTAGTATCGCTGATTTGACAGGTTTGATCGAGAAAAATAATGAAATTTTTTCAGGAGAAATGATGTTATCGGACGAGAAAAAAATAAAGGATTCTTTGCGATGCTAAGTCTTGTGTTTACAGTGCTTTATGCATCGTTTTTTGAACTTTGTGATGTTTTTTTAAACCTTTTTGCAGGTGGGTGTAGCCAAATCCGTAGAAGTGGTTACTATTCCGCCTTCAACTTCTCGACCCACTTGGGTCGATAGGGAAGAATCGTCCGTTCCAGTCGTGTTGGCTGGAGTCATGCGGACGGGTGGATGAAAAGGACGTACGAGGCCACGGGAGTCGGCTAAGGCGTTCAACTTTTAGGAGAGCTGACAATGAGTCACCTTTACCTTCTCGGCGTCGCTTCTTTGACGCTTACTAGTGCTGGTTTCGCTGGCAGCGATATGAACGCTGACCTTCAAACCCGCCTCGAGGCTGCTGAAGCTCGTATTGCCGAACTTTCAGCAGATCAAAACCAAAACTGGCTAAACGATGAGCGTTCAAACGCTGTCCGAAGCCTCGTACAAGACGTCCTTGCGGACGCAGACACACGTGCAAGCCTTCAAGGTGCTGGCGGTAACGCTGGTTACGATGGTGGCTTCACAATCGCTAGTGGCGATGGCAACTTCGCATTGAAAATCAATGGTGGTGTATGGACAAGTTGGACAATGATAGATAACGAAGTAAGTGGATCAGACACAGATGGTGGCTTTGATGCACCAGATCCTTGGATTCACCTCTCAGGTACTGTTGCTGGTGACTTTGGTTATGACATTCGTCACGACGCTGACAACGCGAACGGAACTTGGGCTAACGGTAGCTGGAACCTTAATGATTCCTGGACACTTACCATGGGTACTTTTCACCAGCATCAAAACCGTCGAACGCAAATTTCTAATGTCAATCAAATGTTGATCGGGCACAGCCGAGGCGGTCTAGGACCTGTTAACGGTATTGGCTTGGGATGGTCAGGCGATGACATGCGTTTTTGGGCTGAATGTAGTAACGGCAACGCCAACGGTACGACTAACGATGGCGATTATGATATGAACCTTCGATTTGAATACATGGCTGAAGGCAACTGGGGTCAATTTGATCAATGGACAAGTGCAGACGGCGGTGCAGCAGGTACATTAATCGGTTTTGGTTACTTCAACGAAAGTAATACTACTGGTACTGATGGCGATGCTACGTGGAACATTGATTGCCAAATGCAATTTGGTGGTTACGGTATCTATCTTGGGTACACTGACTTCAGTGATGACACTGCTGGCGGAACTGACTGGGATCAAACAGACCTCATGGGTAGTTACTACCTCAACAGCGACTGGGAAGTGTACGTTGCTTATAGCGACCGTAGTACTAATGCTGATGGCACAACAAGTATTGGTTTGAATAACTACTGGGCAGGTCAAAATGCTAAATGGACCACTCAGTACACGCTTGATGAAACTAATGCTACTGGTGATGTAACAACTTGGAGTACGCAACTTCAGTTTGCTTTCTAAGTTAGAATCATAAGATAGCATGTCAATTATTTGACACAAACGCAGGCCGGCTCTTTGAGCCGGTCTGTTTTTTTGCGCAGTGTTTCTCTTGTGATAGTGGCATTCGGAAATCGTTTGCTGCCTGTCACGTCGTCGCGTTCCATCGGTGACCCATAAAGGGTCACCTGCTTCACGCTCCTCGCGACAGATTGCAATCGCTTCCCTCGGTGCTCACTCTCACGCGTTCAACACTGCTGCGGTGTTTCGTTAGTGAGAGCGGCATTCGGAAATCGTTTGCTGCATGTCACGTTGTCGCGTTCCATCGGTGACCCATAAAGGGACACCTGCTTCAGACACCTTGTAAAACAACCCCGCTGTTGTTTTTAGGATAGACTCCACAGCAAGAAAGGTCTACGGATGGATCAACGCCTCATGCAATGGATTGCCTCGGCTCTGCTCGTGCTTATCACGAGCTCGCAAACATCTGCGCAACCCTCAATTCAAGACACGCAACTTCAACTCGATGACCTTGTTCGTCAACTTGACCGTGTCGAAGCTGTGAATGCAGAAGTACGCTTAGAACTCGATGCCGCACAAGCAGGCCTTAACGATGGTTGGCTCGATGACCAGCGAGCATCGCAGGTCGCATCCCTCGTACAAGAAATAATAAACGATGCTGACACCCGCACAAACCTTCGCGGTGACGGCCTCATGATGGGTTGGTCCAACGGCTTCTTTTTAGCAAGCGCAGATGGCAGGCACAGACTCAATGTTTCAGGCATGATGCAAATGCGGTACATGGGAAGTTGGATCGGTAAACCACCCAATCCCACCATACCTAAATTGCAGTCAGGTTTTGATATTCCCCGTGTTCGTTTTAATATCGATGGCAATATCCCTTACGCAAATATGGAGTACTTTATCCAGACGGGATGGGGGAGGCTTGATCCCGACAACATGACGGATACTGATGATGTTGTTGGAGTTCGCCTCTGGGAGGCATGGGCAAAAATTAAAATTGCCGATGACCTTTCACTTAAAGTAGGGCAATTCAAATTACCTTTTACTCGCGAAACTCTCGTAGACGCTTCCCGTCAACTGACAATAGAAAAATCTCTGATCGATCATCGAATAGGATTAGAAATTTCGACCGGAGTCGAATTCATCTGGGCAAATCGAGACCGAAGATTCTTTGTTGCATATACAAACGG
>PVBE010587112.1_pt1 | contig 87947 bp, 83 predicted proteins | sample 1631181 | NCBI WGS metagenome assembly PVBE01 (sample SAMN08397723, study PRJNA350692) | Marine metagenome, whole genome shotgun sequencing project. | isolation source: water | place: Pacific Ocean | collected 2012-04 | reverse complement strand
GGGAGACCGATGCCCGAAAATAATCTTAAACAGGCTGACGTCCCAGTAGGGGCAAGTGCAATTACAGAAATGCCGGGTACGGCTGCTGGTTTGATCTGCCCAATGCCTGAAGGAAAAGTGATTTATTTAGTACCAGGTGTTCCAACAGAGATGAAGCAAATGCTAGAGGGTACTGTTCTTCAAGATCTAGTTTCGCGATCTGGTGAGAGGTCTGTAATAAGTTCCAGAGTGCTTAAAACTTGGGGTCATTCTGAATCGGGTCTTGCAGAAGATTTGGCTGAAGAGATAGAGCGTCTTAATGGTGATGGTGAAGTGACTCTTGCCTTCCAAGCGAGCGGCATTGAAGGTGTCAAGGTTCGAATTACTGCAAAAGCAGCCAATAAGGAACAATCTGATTCGCTTTTGGATTATGAGGAAAATGTTCTAAGAGAACTTATCGGAGATCATATTTTTGCAGTAGATCATCAAACCATGGAATCGGTAGTTTTGGATCAGCTGAAAGCGCAATCATTAACTTTTGCGACTGCTGAATCCATAACTGGGGGAATGATAGGGAGCAGACTAACGGAGGTGCCTGGATCGAGTGATGCGTATGTTGGGTCAGTTGTAGCGTATGAGGCTGATGTAAAAAGATCTTTACTTAATGTTCCAAAAGATATTTCGGTAGTCAGCCAAGAGGCGGTTGAAGCTATGGCCTTGGGGGTGTGTGATCTTTTAGGGGCTGATGTTTCGGTAGCTGTAAGCGGAGCGGCTGGTCCTTATCCACATGAAGGACAGGAACCAGGAACTGTTTGGATGGCCACAAATGTGACCGGAGATGTTGAATCATTTAAAGTTCTGTTTCCATTCGATAGAGCTCAGATACGGCAATTTACGGTCATTACCGTATTGAATGCGCTCCGTAAACGACTTGAATCTCCTAGGGAAACTTTTTGAAAATTTTTTAAGACTGGAAGATATTTCGAGTTATTCAAGTACCAACTGCAAGCAGGCCGAGTTAATGCAAAACCGTTTTCCGGTGGGTTGTGGACCATCAGGAAAAACATGTCCGAGATGGGCAGCGCAAGAAGCACACGTTACCTCTACTCTTTGCATGCCGTGACTGTTGTCTATTTCAGTCTCTACAGATTTTTCGTCAATTGGATTCCAAAAGCTAGGCCAACCGCTTCCGGAATCATATTTTTCAGCGCTATGAAAAAGATCAACATCGCAGACAATGCATCTGTAGGTTCCTTGAGTTTTTTCATCTGTATAAACACCAGTAAAAGCCGGTTCAGTGCCAGACTCTTGAGTGCAATGGAATGCCATATCCGATAAGCGTTCTTTCAGAAGTTCAGTGTCGGTATCAGAGTTTTCATTGGTAGATGGGTTTGAGTTCATAGGAGAAAGTTAGCAGGAGAATAAGGGTAAATATAAAAAAAATTTGCTAAATGCTTGCAACGAACACATGTTCGCAATTACGCTTATGTTATTAGCATCGATTAGTAACCGTTTTAAGTATTGTCACACCGGTTTCTTATTGTTAATTAAGCACATTAAGGAGTCTCACGAAGTTAGAGAATCCGTTAAAAGAAGCAATTTATAGAAATGAATGGAGAAGAAGATGGCTAAGGCGGCAAAGGGAACAAAGACTCAGGAAGCTAAGGAAAATTTTGATGCAAGAGCAGCTAATAACGATGACAGAATAAAGGCTCTCGATAGCACCCTAGGGCAGATTGAAAAACAATTTGGACAGGGTGCGGTCATGAAAATGGGCGACAAAGGTTCCATGTCTATGGAGAGCGTCCCTACAGGAGCGTTGGCTCTCGACCTAGCTCTTGGAATAGGCGGAATGCCTAGGGGTCGAATAGCGGAAATATTCGGTCCAGAAGGTTCTGGAAAAACAACATTAGCTACCCATGTTGTAGCCGAAGCTCAAAGAAACGGTGGAATATGTGCCTATATAGATGCAGAACATGCAATGGATCCGGTTTATGCAAAAGCGATTGGTGTCGATGTAGATGAATTATTGATTTCACAACCTGACACGGGTGAGCAGGCGCTTGAAATCGCAGACATGCTTATACGTTCAGGTGCGCTTGATGTGGTGGTAATTGACTCTGTAGCAGCGTTAACACCTAGAGCTGAAATAGAGGGCGATATGGGTGATACACATGTCGGTCTGCAAGCTCGACTGATGTCACAAGCGCTTAGAAAATTGACTTCAAATTTAAATAAGTCGAAGACAATTTGTATTTTCATTAATCAATTACGTGAAAAAATTGGTGTGATGTTTGGCTCTCCGGAAACAACTCCTGGAGGCCGCGCACTTAAATTTTATTCATCGGTTCGACTTGACATACGACGAATTGAAGCCATTAAGGATGGCGACGAAATTGTGGGTAATCGAACTCGAGTAAAAGTAGTTAAGAACAAATGTGCACCGCCTTTCCGTCAAGCAGAGTTTGACATCATGTACGGCGCAGGAATAAGCCGAGAAGGTTCAGTTATTGATCTTGGAGCTGATCTTGACATAGTCAAGAAGTCAGGTGCTTGGTACACCTATGAGGGTGAACAGTTAGGTCAAGGAAGGGAAAATGCAAAACGGTTCCTCACGGAAAACCCTGAGGTAATGATGGAAATTACTGACAGGGTTTGGCGTGAAGCGATGCCAGATGCTGATGAACCGGTGGAAGCCGCTAAAGAAGAAGAAGAGTTGGTTGATGAATTCACTGAAACTGATGATCTTCCAATTGAGTTAGAGGAATAAAAAATAGGGGTTTTGTTTTAAACAAAGCTAAAAATGGACGACTTTCAGTAAGTCTTGTCAACTCGACCTAGCCTGAATATATGGAGCGCCGAAAGTACGCGGTGCGCACCTACGGGTGCCAGATGAACGAACATGATAGTGAACGCATATCCGGTCTTCTAGAAGCCGATGGATTAATCCCTGCTGTCTCAGAAGATGAAGCTGATGTCATTGTTCTTAATACTTGTTGCATAAGAGAAAATGCTGATAATCGCCTTTATGGAGCTTTGGGCAACTTAAAAACTTTAAAATCTGAAAGACCTGACATTCAGATAGCAGTTGGAGGCTGTTTAGCTCAAAAAGATAGAGAATTGATTCAACAACGAGCGAAACATGTTGACGTCGTTTTCGGAACTCACAATGTTCAAAATGCTGTAAAACTGTTGAAAAAATCAGAAACTGAAGGGCCCATAATTGAAATTCTGGAAGAACTAGTCGCAGAAGACAATGAAGCCTTTCCATCCGCACTTCCTGTTAGAAGAGAGGTAGGTCATCGTGCGTGGATAACGCTTCAGATAGGTTGCGATAACACCTGCACATATTGCATAGTTCCTTCAGTTCGCGGGCCGGAAATAAGTAGACCGTTTGGACAACTTTTAGATGAAGCAAGAAGTTTTGCCGAACAGGGAGTAACAGAAGTAACTTTACTGGGCCAAAATGTCAACTCTTATGGTCGGGATTTGACAAAAAAATTAAAAGCACAAAACCCTTCCAAGGAAGATGCTTTTCAAGTCGGATCCCTTTGGCTGGAGGCTAGTAGTCGAAAAATTAAACCACTTTTTGCGGACTTGCTTAAAACTGTTGGCTCAATTGAGGGAATTGAAAGAGTTCGCTTTATAAGCCCCCATCCAAAGGATTTGACTTTAGAGATAGTTGAAGCAATGTCTGAGACGGAAAATGTTTGTGAGCATTTACATCTCCCATTGCAATCTGGAAGTGATTCAATTTTGTCAGCAATGCATCGTGGTTATACCAGTGAACGTTTTTTGAAAAAAGTACAACAAGCACGTAGTGGGATCGAAGACTTATCAGTAACTACGGATTTGATTGTTGGTTTTCCAGGTGAAAGTGAAAAAGATTTTGAGGAAACTCTTGCAGTGGTAGCTGAAGCTCAATTTGATGCGGCATATACCTATATTTTCTCCCCGCGACCTGGAACAAACGCAGCAGAAATGGAATCGAAATTTGTTGAACATGGCATAGCAGTGCGACGATACGAAACTTTACGGGACGTTGTGAAGAGATCCTCATTGTTGAAACACAAAGAGCGTGTGGGGAGGATAGAAGAAGTCCTAGTTGAAGGTCGGTCAAAAAAAGGAACAGACTTAATAAAAACTAGAACAAGACAAAATAAAATTCTTCATTTGAAATCTCAAGACTCTCTCCGTGTCGGAACTTATGCTCGTGTTGAAGTGACGGATGCCCCTTCCCATTACCTTCTTGGTGAACTTCTAGAGATAGTTGCTGCTCCCAAGCATCGCAAACGCATTCCTGTAATGGCAGAGCAAAGTGGTTGAAAAAAATGTTATGCCTTCTCTTAATGGAAATCTGCTCATAGTAGGGACTACAGCGTCAGGAAAATCTTCTTTAGCTATTGAATTAGCGAGACATCGTTCGAATGTCGAGATAATTTCGATCGACTCTATGGCCATTTATAGAGGAATGAATATAGGTACTGCGACTCCCACCATTGCTGAACAAGAGGAAATACCCCATCACGTAATTAATATTGTCGACCCTTCAGACGAATTTGCACTTCCTCTTTTCCAGTTAGCTGTCAAAAAAGCTTTGAAGGAAATCACAGACAGAGGAAATAGGGCAGTTCTGGTCGGAGGAACTGGATTGCATGTTCGTTCGGTGGTTGACAGATTGGAAATCCCTCCCAGATTCTTAAGCATTCGAGATGAAATAGAATTGGTATCTGAAACTTCTTTTTTATATCGAAAACTTAATGATCTGGATCCAACCGCAGCTGCGAAAATCGAACCAGGGAATCGTAGACGTATTGTCAGAGCACTCGAAGTTACATTAGGCACCGGACGCCCATTTTCTTCTTTTGGGCCCGGCCTCGACGTGTACCCTCCTTCACCTTTCACACAAATTGGTATACGACTTCCGAGAGATCTAAATGACCTTCGGATCGTTGATAGATACAAAAAGCAAATCGATGATGGGTTTGTCGAAGAGGTAAGAAGCCTAGTGTCTGATGGGAGAAAGCTCTCTAAAACTGCTTCTCAGGCTCTTGGCTATAAGCAAATAATTTCCTATATAGAGGGTGACAACACTCTTGACGAAGCGATTGAATCAGCTGTTTCATCGACACGACGTTTCGCAAGGCGCCAAGAGAAATGGTTTAGAAGAGATCCAAGGATTCAATGGCTGGATGTGAAAAAAGATCCCCTCGAGTTACTAGAAGAAGTAATTAAAGTATTTGATGCGATTGGTCGAAATACTTTTAATGAAGTCGTTAAAGTTCCTGATTATCTGTGAAACTGGACAAATGGAATTAACCAGACACCAAGGTCTTGGGAATGTTTTTTTGATTGCTCTTTTGGAAGAGTTGCCAGGGAATCCTTCTGGGATTGCTAGAAAATATTGCGACCCTATTAATGGAATTGGTGCTGACGGTTTAATTATTGGAACTCCACTCTCAGAAAACTCAGATAGTGTAAGCCGTTTTCACCTTTTCAATAAGGACGGTGGAAGCGCTGAACTCAGCGGTAATGGTCTTAGGTGTTTTGCACAAGCCTTGTTCATGGGGTCAAAAACATCGAAAAGCGTCTTTAATGTTGAAACAGATGTCGGATCGAGATGTATTAAAATTGAAGAAACAACAGCAATTGAAAACGAGTTCACAGTTGCTGCTGAAGTCGGAAAGGCATCTCTCATTGAGTCATTAAAATCAGATCAATTTGAAGAATCACAAGTACTAAGAGCGGCAAAAGTGGATATAGGGAATCCGCATTTAGTTGTAGAAGTAGAAAACTTTGATGATTTCCCGCTAGAGGGATTTGCGGTTATAGAAAATAAGAAGGCAGCGCCGATAGGGATTAATGTGCATCTGATTAAAGTAGACGACTCTTCGAATATACGGATGAGACACTGGGAACGCGGAGTAGGGATCACCGAAGCTTGTGGGACAGGTGCATGTGCTGGAGCTTTTGTGGCTTCAAAATGGGGTCAAACTGAATCTATGGTCAATGTCCATATGCCGGGAGGCAGTGGAATGGTTTCTATAGGCCAATCGATAACACTTTCAGGTCCAGCTACATTTATGGATAGACACACGGTGAATAATGGGTAGGTCTTTTACCGGAGATCAATCTGAAAGGGAAGAAACTCACAGAGGTGGATTCGGTGAGTTCGCAGGTGAAGAGCGTGGCCTGATCGACCGTTCATTTCGTGAACGTATTGTATTGGCAGGTGTTTCCCTAGAGGGAATTGATAAAGAAATCACAGAAGCATCTCTTGAAGAGCTTGAAAGACTTGTAGACACTGCAGGGGCTGACCCTGTTGCTGTGATAGTTCAGAATAGGCAAACACCGGATAAAGCTACTTTTGTGGGAAGTGGTAAAGCTCAGGAAATCCGTTCCGTTTCGGAAGAATATGATGCTGACACGGTAGTTTTCGACAATGAATTAACTCCTGCTCAGCAAAGTAATTTAGAAGGAATTCTTAAACGTTCTGCTCTTGACCGAACTGCGGTAATTCTTGACATTTTCGCCCAGAATGCAAACAGTCTTGAAGGTAAAGCTCAAGTGGAACTAGCGCAACTCCGGTACCGTTTGCCAAGACTCAGGAAGTCAGGGCGAACTTTTAGTCAGCAAGCAGGAGGAATTGGAACCAGAGGCCCAGGAGAGACACAGCTAGAGGTTGACCGAAGAAGACTTATGCGTCGGATTCTACGTCTTGAACAAGATTTGAATAAGTTGCGTAGACATCGATCCACTCAGTCAAAAGCTAGATCTAAGACAAGTAATCGCTCGGTAGCAATAGTTGGCTATACGAATGCTGGAAAATCCACACTTCTTAACAGGCTTACAGATGCAGGAGTATTAGTTGAAGATCGCTTGTTCGCAACCCTTGATACCACAACTCGTAGAATGCAGTTGCCTGGTGGCGAGGCGGTTTATGTAACAGACACAGTTGGATTTGTGCGTAAATTACCCCATCAGCTGGTCGAAGCGTTCAAAGCTACTTTAGATGTTGTAATTGATGCGGATTTGTTGCTTCATGTTATTGATGCTTCAGACCCAGATCCAGAAGGATGTATAGAAGCTGTACGGCAAGTATTAGAAGCAATAGGAGCTTCTGAAGTTCCCGAGTTGATGGTTTTCAATAAAATTGACAAATCTGATGGTGTTGATAAAAGACTTTTCAAACGAGACGAAAACTGCGTGGCGGTTTCTGCTGTAACAGGTGAAGGCATCGAGGAGTTGTTGAATGAATTAGCTTCCTTGCTTAGGAAATCAGAAAAAACGATTGTGTTAAAAGTGCCTTTCGAACGGGGTGATATTAGAGCAATGGCACATCGTGAAGGTTTTGTAATGAGAGAAGTTTTGGAGGAATCTAACTGGCTAATTGAAGTTAGAGCTGATAAGAGCTCGATAGGCAGGCTCGAACAATTTGAGACCGATTTTGATTCTTCAGAACTTGAATTGATGCAATGAAAAAAAAGTTCCTCCCACCTCCTTATCCATATGAACAACTAGACGAATTTAGAATTTTGGCTGAGTCTTTACCTGGCGGAGCTGTAGACCTATCCATAGGTACACCATGTGATCCCGTGCCTGAAGTCGTCAAAAAAACTATTATCTCCGAAACAAGTCTTGACTCGGCACGCCCTTACCCTTCTTCAGTCGGAAGTGACGATTTTCTGAAGGCAGCTTCTGAATGGATAGATCGATGTCTTAAAGTTGAGATCTCTGAAACTTCAATAGGAGCTTGCATCGGAAGTAAAGAGATTGTTACAGGGCTACCTGCAGTTCTTAAATTGAGAAATCCTGAAAAAGACACAGTTTTGTATCCAGCGGTTTCATACCCGTCTTATTCAATGGGGGCTCAATTAGCTAATTGTCGTTCCGTCGCAGTTCCAGTTGATAATGATTGGAGAATTGATCTTTCAAGAATTGATAAAAAAGATATAGAGCGAGCGATTTGTTTATGGGTTAACAGCCCCGGCAACCCTGCAGGAGCAATTGAAGATTTAGAAATGATAGCTGAGTGGGGTAGAGCAAATGAGGTGATAGTTCTCTCAGATGAATGCTATGTCGAATTTACGTGGGGAACTTCTCCAAAGTCTGTTCTCCAGAGCAGCAAAGAAGGGGTTTTAGCGGTCCATTCGCTTTCCAAAAGGTCAAATCTGGCTGGAATGAGAGTCGGCTTTTATGCAGGAGATTTAGAACTAGTCAGCTATTTGCGTGAAGTCAGAAAACATCAGGGTTTTATGCTTTCTGGGCCGGCGCAAAATGCGGGCATAGCTGCTCTGGGTGATCAAGAGCATGTGGATAAACAGAAACAGTTGTATCTAGGAAGACTTTCTAAATTAATGACCATTTTTGAATTACTTGGAATCGATACCGTGATGCCGGAAGGTTCCTTCTATCTCTGGATAGCTGCACCTGCAGCTGATGAATGGCAGCTAGTTGAAAAATTGGCAAAAAACCTAGGAATGGTTGTTACTCCAGGTGAATTCTTTGGTGAAAAAGGTAAGGGTTATATAAGAGTCGCAGCGGTTGCCACTGATGATCGGATTGAGTTATTGGAGCAAAGGGCTGGGGTTTAGTAAAAACTTGCTTTCTAGCTCGGGAATAAGAGGTAATCTCAGGTATGACTGATTTAGCCAGAGAAATAGAAAACATATGGGAAAAAAGAGATGAATTGACAACCGGAGACTCGGAAGTTAATTCTCTAATCCATGAGGCTATAAATTTACTTGATACGGGTGAAGAGAGAGTAGCTGAATATGACGCCGAAACTGGTGTACGGGTAAATGAATGGTTGAAATTAGCTATTTTGTTACTTTTTCGTCAGTCTGAAATGTCTATCCAAGAAGTAGGACCCTTCGAATTCGTTGACAAAATACCTCTGAAGAAAAATTACACTGAGAGCAAGGTGAGAGTTGTGCCCGGAGCATCTGCTCGCTGGGGAAGCTATCAAGCGCCAGGGGTTGTAATGATGCCCAGTTACGTCAATATCGGAGCTTACGTAGGTGAAAACACAATGGTTGACACTTGGGCAACCGTCGGCTCCTGTGCACAGATAGGCAAAAATGTGCACCTCTCGGGAGGTGTGGGGATTGGTGGTGTTTTGGAACCACCCAATGCTGTTCCAGTGTTTATAGGAGATGAGTGTCTTATCGGAAGTAGGTGCATAGTAGCTGAGGGGGCTTCTGTAGGTGAAGGTTCAGTGCTCGGGGCTGGAGCCGTTCTAACTGGTTCAATACCGGTGATTGACGCTGAAACTGGTGATGAGATAAGTAGAGGAGTGGTTCCGCCATGGTGTGTAGCCGTCCAAGCAAGTCGTGAACGGGAATTTACTGGAGGAACTTTTGGATTGCCTTGTGTTTTAGTTGTTCGATACTTAGAACCAGGAGAAAGACACGACAAGTCAGCTTTAAACGAAGTTTTACGTACGCATGGAGTAACGACTTGAATACTGGATGCTTCTGCTATGCGTGACCTGTTGGAGTTGACTGCAGATCTGGTGAATATTCCATCTGTCAGCTTTGAAGAAGGTCCACTTGTTTCATTAATCGAAAAAGAACTAAGTGCTATTCCTCATTTGTCAATTGATCGTGTTGGCGACAATTTGATAGCGAGAACGAATTTCAGTAAAGAACAGAGACTGGTTTTGGCGGGCCACACTGACACAGTGCCGGGCGATACGCAGTCTGGAGCAAGGATTGAGAATGACACATGTTGGGGACTCGGAAGCGCAGACATGAAGGGTGGCATTGCCGTAATGTTGGAGCTGGCTAGGTCTGTAATAGATTATGCAATCGACGTCACATGGGTTTTTTACGCTCGTGAAGAAGTAGCGAGTGAACACAATGGTCTGAAAGAAATTTTTACTGAAGCACCTCAACTATTAAGTGGAGATGCTGCAGTTCTAGGAGAGCCAACAAGTGCCTTGATTGAAGCAGGTTGTCAAGGAACCATGAGATTCTTACTGACATTTAAAGGAAAGCGGGCACATTCAGCACGCCCATGGATGGGTCGAAACGCTGTGCACCGTTTGAGCAGCGTACTTGACGCTTTGGAGAATTATCAATACAGGGAGCCCCTCATAGAGGGTTGTGAGTTCCGTGAGGCATTACAAGCGGTTGGCGTCGAAGGAGGAGTGGCGGGCAATGTGGTTCCTGACACGGCAACATTGCTTATTAACCACAGACATGCACCGGACCGTAATTCCGAGGAAGCAGAAAATCACGTAAGGGAATTTCTTGCGCCGTACATGGAAGATGGTGACATAATCGAATTGGTAGATAGAGCGCCGGCAGCGGCACCTGGTATGGATCACTCTCTGCTTGCTTCAATAGGTGAAGGCATTGAAACTCGTGCAAAGTTAGGTTGGACAGATGTTGCTTTTTTCTCCGAGCAGGGGATTCCAGCAATTAACTTTGGACCTGGTGATGCGACATTGGCTCACACTTCTGAAGAGAGGGTAGAGCGTGAAAATCTAGAAGTTACTTTTGAGACTATTAGGAGAGTCCTAGAGGGAAACTAGGATTTCATATCTTTCGTAAAACAGTTACAACTTTGCCGATAATTTTTACTTCATCTGCGCCATATTCGATGTCATTAAAGTCTGGATTTGATGAACATACTGTAACTTTGCTCCCTTGCCTCTTAAGCCTTTTAACCCCCACAGTTCCGTCAGCTTCGGGTAATTCAACGACGAGGAGTTCATCTGCGGAACTGGAGGAAGTCTCAGATTTCACGACCACGTAGTCGTTGTGAAGTATCCCATCACCTGTCATTGAGTCACCTTTAACTCTGAGCATGAAGAGGTTTCCGTTGCCAGTAAATTCGGCAGGAAGAGGCAGAGATTCTTCAATATTCTCTTGTCGGAAAACTGTGACTCCTGCTGCGACCTCGCCGACTAGGGGAACATGTTGGACAGCTCCCCGGTCAACAGCAACGCCGCTAATTGGATCAAAACACACTTCTATAGCTCGAGGTTTACCAGGGTCAGACCGTCGTAAGTAGCCTAATTTTTGAAGACTGGAAAGATGAGCGTGCACGGTTGAAGGGGATGTTAGTCCCACCGCTTTACAGATTTCGCGAACAGAAGGAGGGAAACCTCGTTCCCTGGATTCACTGTCAATGAATTCGAGTATTTGTATTTGTCGTTTAGTTAGAGAATTTTCATTCATAATAAAAAACCTTTTTTAGTTGCAATCGAACATATGTTCGATATCATGATACCATGATCGAACACTTGTACGACGCACATATGTTCCCCGAACAAACGTTCTTTGTCAAGTATTTGCGAGTTTTTCCTTATAAAACAGTTTTGTCACACCCCTTTGAAAGGATATATACATGAATACAGCAGTCATTTATAACTCCTACGACATGACAGGCCCCAAATTGCAGAATATTGCTTCAAGGCCAGTACCCCAAAAGGTTTATCGCCGCCGACGTTTAGTTTTTCTGTCGATTGTGGGATTAATAGTATTTTTGAGTGTTTTGATGGCTAATGAAATTATTGGTCGAATCCATGGTGTCCCTGGAGGCGCTGTAGTAGAAGCTGCTGGGCAGCCAGTTGTATATGTTGTACAACCTGGTGACACTCTTTGGGAAATTGCAGACAAATTCAATCCAGAAGGTACAGATATACGGCACACAGTTGATGAGCTCGCAGATATTACAGGTGGAGCACAATTACAGCCGGGTCAGCGTATTGTTTTAAATAGAGGGTTGTAAATTCTCATCTGATTGTCAGGTAACGGCAAAATAGAAATTCTTCTTCTAGTAATATCCGATCTAAGGAAAGTTCAGTAGGAGAATCAACTGGTTGGTTAAGCAATGTTGCAGGATCTTCCCCTCCCACTGCTCGAGGTGAAACACTCAGGCAGAATTCATCTATTACACCAGCAGCCAATAAGTGTGCATTCAAGTTAGGTCCGCCTTCGCAAACTACAATCTTTGCACCTTTGTTTAAGAGGTCTTCGACCACTCTTGAAACATTTGATTCTTCCTCTGAGAAATCGACAATCTCTGCTGAAGACTTAAACTGAGAAGCATTTTTTTTCATTGACTCACTTTTCGTATAAATCAGGGGTGGTTTGTCTTCTGGATGACGGTCAGCAAATAAGCCCATATCAGGGTCCAGATTAAGCTCACCTGAAAGGACAGCGATTCTAGGTCGTTTTTCTTGCCCTCTAGATTCTCTTAATTCAGCTAAATTACTTTCAGGTGTTTTTGGAGCCTTATAATTTTCGGCTCGAACGGTACCCGCACCAACCAGGATAATGTCCGCAAGCCCTCTTATTATCTGGTAGATGGTTTTGTCCGCTGGTCCACTTAATCCTCCCGCTCTACCTTCAAAGGAAATGAAACCATCCACAGAATTGACCATGTTAAGCAATATCCAAGGTCTTGAATCTAAAGGAGTCCTGACATCATTGTTGTAAACAGTTACAGGATCCACTTCAATTTCTTCGGGAAAGATTTGCTTCATACAAATGACAGTATCGGCATTGCTTAGATTTCTTGATTTAGACATAGTAAATATTTAACTAAAACAAACAAGATACAGATTTTAGTGATTACTTTATTATTGAAGTACTATCGTCAAATCAGGTTGCAGAAATAGGTATAAATATGTCAATGGAAATACATTCAGTCGCTTCAAGTTCTTTTAAAAAGTTCTTCTGATGGCTTCCTTAAGATTTTCTTTCGGCACTATGGGATCAGGTAAAAGTACTCTGGCTCTACAAATTCATCACAATCTATCCGCTAGAGGTTTGTTTGGAATCCTCTGCAGTCAGCTTGACAGAGCGGGCGGCAAAGTTTCGAGTGCTCTGGGGGTTTCCGCAGATGCAGTTCAAGTATCCCCAGGCTTCAACCTTTACGATTTTGCCTTAAAGGAAAAAGAAAATAATGGTTCTCTCGACTATATGATTTGCGATGAAGCACAGTTCTATTCTGTTGATCAAATAGAACAGCTAGCTCGTGTTGTTGATGAGATCGGGGCGGAAGTTTACGCATTTGGTCTTCTCACTTCATTCCAAGGAGAATTGTTTGAGGGCACGAGAAGGCTTTTGGAACTCTCTGACGAGAGGATTGAAGTACAAGTGGAAGCGCGTTGTTGGTGTGGACGTAGAGCTACACATAATGCGAGATTGCTTGAAGGTAAACAAGTTTATGACGGTGACCTTGTCGTCGTAGATGACCCAGACGATAACAAAGTCACCTATGAGCTTCGGTGCCGTCAGCATTGGTTAGATGGAAATTCAGGTCCTGATCGTCAAGTCGTTCCGATACATGCTCCACATAAAGAAGTGAAATCAGTAAACGGTTAGCGCGAACAGTCGGTCTCACGTCAAGTTCGCTAACCTGAAAATATGACTGAATATAAACCTCCTCTAAATGACATCAGACTAGTTCTAAATGAGATTAGTGATATAAGTAGATTGTGTGATCTGCCAGGTTACGAACATGTAGATGTCGAGACGGTTGATGGTGTTATTGAAGAACTTGGGCGTTTTGCAGCCGAAGTTATATCGCCTGTTAACAAAATTGGTGACCAAGAAGGGTGTTCGGTTGCAGACGGTGTGGTTACCATGCCGAAAGAATTTGGGGAGGCTTGGAACCACTTCATAGATGCTGGTTGGGGAGCCATTTCGCAAGACCCAGATTATGGCGGCGGCGGCTTTCCACTCGCTATTCACACTATTTTGACAGAGATGTTAGCAACAGCCAGTAGAGCATGGTCAATGGGTCCGATGCTTACAGCGGGAGCGATTGACTGTTTGCATACTTTTTCCGATGAAGCTCAAAAAGAGGTTTTTTTACCTAAATTAGTTGCCGGTGAATGGTCAGGAACGATGAATCTGACTGAACCTCAAGCTGGTTCTGATGTAGGTGCCTTAACTACTAAAGCTGTACCTCAAGAAGATGGAACTTATAGAATTTTTGGAACTAAAATTTTCATAACTTTTGGAGAACATGAGTTAGTCGAAAATATTATTCAGTTGGTGTTAGCACGTACTCCAGATAGTCCACCAGGTACAAAAGGAATATCTTGTTTCATCGTCCCTAAGTATCTAGTTCAAGATGATGGCTCGTTGGGAGAACGTAACGATTATCGTTGTCTTTCCCTTGAACACAAGTTAGGTCTGCACGCTAGTCCTACTTGTGTGATTTCGTATGGTGAAACTGGAGAGGGAGCGGTTGGTTACTTGATTGGTGAAGAGCATCAAGGGATGCGTTATATGTTCAAAATGATGAATAACGCTCGTTTGGGTGTTGGAGTTGAAGGGTTAGCGGTAGCAGAGAGAGCACTACAGCAGGCTTCTTCTTTTGCTTTGGATAGACGCCAGGGTAGGGCTATAGGGGCTGCAGCAGGCGAGCAGTCTCTAATAATTGAACATCCAGATGTAAGACGGATGCTATTAACCATGAGGGCTTATACAGATGCAATGAGATGCATCTTGTATGCGAATGCTGCAGCCCTTGATTTGGCAAAGAGTCATCCTGATAGTGAGGAACGACAGTTAGCTTCGGATAGGGCTGAGTTATTGACACCCATTTCTAAGGCTTGGTGTACTGATTTGGGTGTGGAAATGACTTCTCTGGGAATTCAGGTTCATGGAGGGTATGGGTACATTGAGGAAACAGGAGCGGCGCAACATCTTAGAGATTCACGTATTTCCCCTATCTATGAAGGAACTAATGGCATTCAAGCAATAGATCTAGTTGGAAGAAAATTGAAGATGAATGAAGGTAAAGTCATCAGGGATCTTCTTGATGAGATCAAAGACTTCACTGAAAGCCTCAATCAACAGGGTGAGGAATTTGAAACGATCAAGTCGAATCTCACTGACAGCTTGCAAGCTGTTGAAGAGGCTACCGCTTGGCTTGCTGAAGAAGGAACTGTAGATCCAATACAAGCCATTTCTGGAGCTACACCTTACTTGCGGATGTTGGGACAGTTGGTAGGTGGGTGGTTTTTAGCACGTTTAGCAATTGGGGCAAGAAGTAATGAGGAGGTCGGAGATGCTGATTTCAGAAATAGTAAAATGACTGTAGCTAATTTTTATGCTGAGCAACTTTTGCCTTTGACCAGAGCTCAACTTGGAGCTGTGACTGCTGGATCATCTGACTTATTTGCAGTTCCTGAAGAACTTTTCTCTACTTAATTGGAGTTATTCTAATTTTTAATTTGGCTTCCATACCCAGCCCATCTTCGAGCTCTTTTCATATTGGTCCAATTGAGTTGCGTGCCTATGGACTCATGATCGCTCTCGGAGTCCTAGTAGCAATCTGGTGGTGTCAGAAACGCTGGGAAAATAAAGGTGGAAAAGCTGAAGAAATTTCTGAGATTATGATCTGGGCAGTACCTTTCGGCCTGATCGGAGCACGTCTTTACCATGTCATAACTGATTGGCGATCTTTTCGAGGGAGATGGGAGGATGTGCCTGCTATTTGGCAAGGAGGCTTGGGGATACCAGGCGGTTTGATCCTCGGAGTTTTTGTAGGGGTGAGTGTTGCTAAGAAGAAGGGGATAAACACCTCTGAAGTTCTTGATGCGATAATTCCTTCAATACCTATTGCACAAGCAATAGGTAGATGGGGCAACTGGTTTAATCAAGAATTATTTGGAAAACCTACGGAATTACCCTGGGCTCTAGAAATAGATTTTCAACACAGATCAAAGGATTTCATTGCAGAGTCGACTTTCCACCCGACCTTTCTCTATGAGGCAGTCTGGAATGTTTTATTAGCATTCTTTTTAGCTAAGTGTGACCGAGCAGGGTTCTTGAAACCTGGTCGTTTGATAGGACTTTGGATACTTGGCTATGGGGTAGGAAGACTTTGGGTGGAGGCACTAAGAATCGATAACGCCTCTTTGATAGCTGGAGTTAGGGTAAATATTTGGATGAGTTTGATAGCAATTGTTTCTGGCTTACTGGTTGTGGTATTTGGGAGAGAACGATCTATTGATTCAATGAATCCCTCAGAGAGGTTTTAGCAACTACGGTCTTTGTGTGAACACTGATTTCGTTCTACGAAGAGTAGATAGAACTTTTGCTTTTATAGATCTTTCGGGTTTTACTGCTTTTAATGAAAGAGCCGGAGATGAGCAGGCAGTCGATGTCTTAGTTGAGTTTCGTAACGCTGTTCGTAATATTGCAAGCAAAAGAGGTGTGAGAATAGCTAAATGGCTAGGTGACGGTGTCATGCTTGTTGGTGTGGAACCTGAAGAAACAGTTGATTCGGTACTTGAAATTAATTCTTTAATTAGTGGTTCAGATTTTGAATTGCCGGTAAGGGCTGGAATTGCACGTGGTTGGGTTCTTTTAATTGAAGGAGATGATCATGTAGGACGAGAGGTTATTCTGGCTTCTCGCCTATGTGATAGTGCTGGTCCTGGCCAAGTCTTAGCACCAAAGGAATTGGTTTCACCGTTAATGAATCTGACTCAAATCGAGTTGGGAGAGGTAATGGTCGATGGATTTACTAAGCCTTTTCAGTTGGTTCAACTGGAACAAGCTGAGTGAGTGTTTTAGAGGACGAAAAAAAGTTTAAGCAGGATCAAAATTTTCGTCATAGTTTGACTGCGGAGTGAGGAAACGATGAGCGTCGGATTTTCTGAATTAGGAATAGAAAAAGATTTAGTTGAAGAATTAAATCATCTAGGCATCATTGAACCGTTTGAAATACAGAAAATAACTATCCCAGACATTTTGAAGGGAAGAGATGTCTGCGGGAAGGCAAAAACAGGATCAGGTAAAACAATTGCTTTTGGTTTGCCGTTGCTACAACTTTTAACAGCTTCAAAACCAGGAGAACCTACAGGTTTAGCCCTTGTCCCAACTCGCGAATTGGCTGTCCAGGTTTGCAAGGAGCTTGAGCCTTTAGCTTTGAAAAGAGGTCTAGGAGTAAGGGCTATTTATGGAGGCACTCCGATAGAAAAGCAGATTGAGGCACTAAAGAAAGGTGTTGATTTTGTAGTTGCTACACCAGGACGTTTGATTGATTTATTGGAAAGAGGAGATATTTCAGTAAGCAGCGTTCAGAAAATTGTCATTGATGAAGCTGACCGAATGGCAGATATGGGATTTATGCCACAAGTCGAATGGATTTTGCGGCAAGTGGAACTAGATCATCAGACCTTGCTATTTTCAGCAACTCTGGATGGCATGGTAAGTGGTTTGATAAGCCGTTATCAACAAGAACCGGCAATGCATGAAGTTGAGTCTCGTGAAGTGACAGTTGCAGAAATGCAGCATCGTTTTATCGCCGTTCATGAAATGGACCAAGTGAAAGTAGCTGCTGCAATCATAAATTCTTCTAACAAAACAATAGTTTTCACTAAAACGCGGTGGGGGGCAGACAAGTTGGCATCCAAACTGTTACAAGAAAATGTAACTGCAGCAGCCATACATGGGGATCTGAGGCAGTCGCAGCGTGAAAAAGCTTTAAAGGACTTCACCAAGGGGAAAATAAGAACGTTAGTTGCAACTGACGTTGCAGCAAGAGGAATCCATGTGGATGATGTTGAGGCAGTAATCCACTACGATCCACCTTCTGACGCAAAAACTTATTTGCATCGATCCGGCAGGACTGCAAGAGCAGGTGGGAGCGGTGTGGTTGTGAGTTTGATCTGTTGGGATGAGGAGCTTGAAATCAGAAAACTGATGCGACGCCTTGGTCTTAAACAGCCAATAGTCGAGATGTTCTCTAATGATGAGAGATTAAAAAATTTAATCTCATGGAACCCTGATTTAGAAGCAAATTAGTTCGTATAAAGGGCAAAATTTCTAAGACTGTGCATGATGTTTTCATGCTCCTCTTAGAATGGTATTACATCAAGAGAGGCTCAAATTTGGGTCCGGCAACCTGGGATGGACACCCAAGGTGCTCGCTTGCCTAGTAGGTGAGGATGCGGTTTCGGAAGAGACAATGAAGTGTCCGGCGGGTGGTTATTTTTCCCTGCCGGCTCCGATTGGGAGTCTGTTTGCGGAGGAAAAATGAGGATAAAAAGATTTATTAACGGCAGACGTAAGTCTGTGCGTTTGCCTTTTCATCCTCGATCCTACAGCGATGATATTCCCGCTTCAGGAGCATGGTCTATCGAACAAGGTGTAGGTAATCGTAATTTTGTCGAAGTGGTAGATGGACAGCCATTTGTTTTAGAGAGTGGAGAAACTCTTGACTATATAAGCATGGCTTATGAGACGTGGGGCGAGCTATCCCCAGAAGCGGATAACGCAATATTGGTATGTCATGCTCTAACAGGTGATTCGCATGCTTATGGTGATGTTGAGCCCAGCCATTCTACGCCTGGCTGGTGGAATGGTCTTATCGGTCCAGATTGCGCATTGGATACAGAAAAGAATTTTATTGTCTGCGTAAATGTTTTAGGAGGCTGCCAGGGGTCGACGGGACCTGCGAGTATCAATCCAAGGACCGGCAAGCCATTTGGACCTGATTTTCCTGTAATAACAATTCGCGACATCGTGAGATGCCAAAGGCGTGTAGCAGATCATTTAGGTATTGAAAAATGGAGTTGTGTAGTCGGTGGTTCAATGGGTGGCATGCAAGTGCTCGAATGGGGGGTTATGTTTCCTGATCGAGTCTCATCTTTAGCACCCTTGGCTACTACCTTAAGAGCCAGCGCTCAACAGATCGCTTGGAGTGCAATAGGCAGGACAGCTCTTTCCTTGGATCCTAGATTTAGAGATGGTAATTATTATGAGGCTAAACCAGGAGATGGGCCTGCAGCAGGAATTGCAATCGCTCGTTCTGTGGCTCAGACAACCTATAGAAGTGAAGCAGTCTATTCGGACAGATTCGGAAGAGATTTGGTTGACCCGCGTTCTATTTATGGTCTATGGGATCGGTTTCAAGTTGAGTCTTATCTTGATTACCACGGTGAGAAGTTAGCAAGAAGGTTCGACGCTAATAGCTATCTGCTTCTCAATAGAGCAATGGATTTACATGATCTTGCGCGGGATAGAGGAAGTTTGAAGGGCGCGTTGGAAAGAATTGCACGCGTACCTGTAATGACGTTGAGCATTTCTTCAGACGCTTTATATCCTCCCTATCAGCAGAAAGAACTTGAGGAAGCAGTAATTGAAGCGGGAGGGGAATGCGAATACCACATGGTTGATAGTCCAGATGGGCATGACGCTTTTCTTTTGGCAGTGAAAGAAATAGGAGTTCATTTAGAAGGTTTCCTTTCAAAGGTTGGTGCCAAGTAGTTGTGAATGTCATTTGCAATTAAAACTGTCATGCACGAAACAGGTACTACGATTGGTTTGAGGTCATAAATAATGATGTTTAAGAGATTTTTCTTTATAATTGCAATTGTTTGTTCCGTTTTTGCTTATTTTTCGTACGTTGATTTTTCTTTAGCTCAAAATATGACAATTGAGACCATTCCACCAGAGGTAGATGAAAGCGGGAATACAACTGAGGAGAGAATCGACCAGATAGTAGTAACTATAAGAATTCTCGCTGGAGTAGTACTGGTTGGAACCGTGGGCTACTGGTGGCATACAAAACCAAAGAGGTTAGCTATGAAAAAAACTAAGGTAATCGGATCTGATCAGGATAAGACCGACGACTTAGAAGTTGATTCTATGGTTAGTGACAGTTATGAAGATATGGAAGAAAATAACTGATTAGAGGTCTTCAAGAGCAACTAAATGCATAATGCTTTGTTGATTGGTAGGGTGATTGCCTACGCGGACGTAGCTCAGCTGGTAGAGCATCACCTTGCCAAGGTGAGGGTCGCGAGTTCAAATCTCGTCGTCCGCTCAAATAGAATCAAATTGACTTTCAGTTGTTAGCCGATTACTAGGAACAGATGACAGAAATTAAGACAGCTATTGATTTCGACCCGGATGCCTTAAGGGTTAAGTATCAGGCTGAACGTGATAAACGCATTCGTTCAGATGGAAATGAACAGTATCTTGAAGCCACCGGAGCCTTTTCTAATTTTTCGACGGATAATCGTGGCGGAAAGATTATTGAAAGAGAACCATTGAATGAAGAGGTTGATGTAGTTGTCATTGGTGGTGGTTTTGGAGGTCTAATCGCTGGGGCACGTTTAAAGAATGCTGGTATTGATGATGTTCTTTTAATTGAAAAAGGTGCTGATTTTGGTGGCACTTGGTATTGGAACCAATACCCAGGTGCTCGTTGTGATGTTGAATCTTATATTTATCTACCCCTTCTTGAAGAAGTAGATAAAATTCCCTCGGAAAAATATGTGTCTGCAACTGAGATACAAGAACATGCTTGTGCCATTGCTAGTAGGTTCGGTTTAGACAAAAACGTTTGTTTTCAGACAGAAGTGAAAAGCACTCGATGGGATGCAGATACAAGTCGTTGGATAGTCAATACCGACAGACTTGATGAAATAAAGGCCCGGTTTGTGGTCATGGCTTTAGGGCCTCTACACAAGTTGAAGCTTCCTGGAATCGCAGGTATAGATACTTTTTCTGGCCATATGTTTCATACCAGTCGTTGGGACTATGACTACACGGGTGGCTCACCGAAAGATGACTTAACAGGCTTAGGTGATAAACGTGTGGCACTTATTGGTACTGGGGCTACTGCGGTTCAGTGCGTTTCACATCTTGGGAAAGATTCTAAACATTTGTATGTCTTCCAGCGAACTCCATCATCAGTTGATTTCAGAGGGAATAGGCCTACAGATTTTGAGTGGGCTGAATCCCTTGAACCTGGTTGGCATAAAGAGAGAATGGAGAACTTCAACAATTTAGTTTCAGGAATACCTCAAGAAGTTGATTTAGTTGATGACTGCTGGACTGACCTGATAGGCAATATCGTTGACATGTACAGAAGAGGAGCAATACAACCCGAGATGGATTTGCCGGAGGTTCTTGAGATGGCAAATTTTGAAAAAATGGAATCTATTAGAAAACGAGTAGAGGAAAGTGTTGATAATCCTGAAATAGCAGAAGCTTTAAAGCCATGGTATGCACTGTTCTGCAAGAGGCCATGTTTTGATGATGAGTATCTGCCAACCTTCAATAGGGAAAATGTTGACCTTATTGATACGGGTGGGCTAGGAGTGGAAAAAATTACCCCTAATGGTGTGGTCGTAGCAGGACAAGAATATGAAGTGGATTGCATAATTTTTGCAACTGGGTTCGAAGTGGGCACCGGGTATGAAAGGCGTGCTGGGTGCGAAGTAATAGGAGCTGATGGCAGAACGCTTACAGAGAAATGGGATGAACATGGAGTTTCAACTTTACATGGTCTCCAAACTAGTGGGTACCCCAACCATTTCATGCTCAGCGCTAATCAAGGTGCTTTCACTGTCAATTTTCCTCATTTATTAGAAGAGGCAGCAACAAATACTGTTTGCATAATTAAACACGTCATTGACGAGGGATATTTGACAGTAGATGTTGAGCAAGAGGCTGAAGATGAGTGGGTTAAGACAATAATTGAAAAAGCGCGTGGACCAATTGGTGCAGGACCCGGAAGCACAGAATGTACACCTGGTTATTACAACAATGAGGGTCATTTAAACGAAAAAGCTCGTCAGAGTGCGCCTTATGGTGGTGGATCAGTTGAATTTTTTAAACTGATGGAAGATTGGCGCGATAAGGGTGATTTTAAAGGTCTCGAATTCAACTAGCTTTTATATTCCTCCCCGCTTCGGTGAATTTCCTATCAGTTAGTTATTATCGACGTAAGTGATCAACTTTTTTGGGGGGGATCTTGGGAGAATTAGATGGAAGGGTTGCCTGTGTCACAGGCGGAACCCGGGGAATCGGAAGAGCAATAGCGGAGGCTTTACTTCGAGAGGGAGCCAGCGTCGTCATAAATGGCCGTAGCGAAGAAAAAGGAACCGTAGCACTTGAAGAAATGGATGCTGGCGAAAAAGCTCATTTTATTTCTGCAGATGTGAAGTCTCGTGAAGGATGCGAGGCAATTGTCAGTGGAACTGTTGAAAAATACGGGAAGATTGACATTCTCGTAGCTAACGCTGGTGGTGCTTCTAATCACGCACCTGTTGCAGAACTCACGGATGAGGCAATGGAAGACTCATTAGTGTGGAATTTTTGGCATACATTCTGGACGATGCGTTCGGCTTTAGGACATATGATTCCCCAAGGTTGGGGTCGTATAATCGCGGTTTCTTCTGTGGAAGGAAAAGTCGGGAAACCTGGTTTGGCGATTTATGTTTCTGCAAAACATGCGATTAATGGTCTCGTTAAATCTTCAGCACATGAAGTTGGAACTTTAGGAATAACAGTCAATGCTGTTTGCCCAGGTTTGATTGAAACAGACATAGTTAAAGAGGTTTTACCTCTCGCTGCGGAGTCAATGGGTCTTGAAAGCTATGAGGCTGCTTTAGACCTATTCGCTCAGGAGTCTGCAATTAAGAGGTTAAACGAAGTGGAAGATGTAGCTGAGGTTTGCCTCTTACTCACTTCAGAAGCTGGAGCTGGTATTACAGGCTCACTTATATCAATCGACGGTGGAACGGCACCTTATTAACAGGTCGGGGGAGTTTAAATAATGGGAAAACTTGATGGAAAAGTTGCATGTATAACTGGTGGCACACGTTCAATAGGTAGAGCAATGGCTGAAGCTTTTGTTTCGGAAGGTGCAAAAGTTGTAGTCAACGGCCGAAACGAGGAAAAGGGTCAGAAATGCTTAGAAGAAATGGGAGCAGGTGACGCTGTTTCCTTTTTTGCAGGAGATTCCTCAAAACAGTCAGTAGTTGAAGGTTTGATCGATTTCACAGTGAGTACTTTTGGACAACTTGATATTTGTTGCCTTAACTCGGGTGGGGTGCAAATGACCGCTCCGGTAGCTCAGATGTCGGATGAGGAATGGGCATTAGAGGTTGACTGGAATTTAAATCATGTTTTTTGGGGTATGAGGAAAGCCTTGCAACACATGATTCCAAGGGAATCTGGCAGGGTTCTTGTCACCTCTTCTGTTGAGGGCAAATTAGGTAAACCGGGTCTCCCCGGTTACGCTGCGACAAAACATGCAGTAAATGGTTTAGTTAAAGCTGCTGCGCATGAAGTTGGCACTTTGGGAATAACTGTTAATTCGATTTTACCGGGATTGATTGAGACAGATATTGTGCGTGAGACTGGACCGGATTCAGCCATTGCTATGGGATTAGGTACGTATGAAACATTGATAGAGGTATTCTCATCTGAGTCTGCTATCAAACGTCCAAACAAGGTCGAAGAAGTGGCTGCTGTAGCTTTACTTCTTGCTTCTGATGCGGGTCGAAATATAACTGGGTCAACGTTCCCAGTTGATGGTGGGACAATGCCTTATTAAAAATATGCAACTAGATTACTCGTTCATCCAAGATGGGGGTCTTTTGTCTAGATATGCTCTCATTCCTTCTTGAGCTTCTTCACCTTTAAAGAGACTTGCAGATAATTTAGAAGTCCAGTCGAAAGCTTCATCAATTTGCATATGAGGTACTTGTAAAGTCAGTTGCTTAGCGGCAGCTATCGCTTTAGGTCCTCCAGCTTTAATATCAGAAATTACTTCTTCAACTGTAGCGTCTAGTTCGTTTGCTGGAACTGCAGCGTTGATAAGACCCATGTTCGCAGCTTCTGAAGCTGAGAAGCGGTTGCCGCGAAGAAAAGCCTCGCTGGCATCAGATGGACGCATTTTAGGAAGACAAAGTACAGAAATTATCGCAGGTGCTACGCCGATACGAACCTCGGTGAAACCAAATTTTGCTTCTTCTATCGCTATAGATATATCCATCGCAGCCGCGATTCCCATTCCACCTGCAACACAGTGTCCAGCGATTTTACCTATATAGGGTTTAGAAGATTTCCTGAATCTCCCAAAAATTTCTAATGGATCAATCGGTTTGTTTTTTGATCCGCCTTCTTTATGTGACGAGCGTTCTGATAGATCCGCTCCTGCGCAAAAAACCCTACCTCTATTAGTCAAGACGATTACCCGCACAGCAGGATTTGTTTCTGCGGCATCGAGAATTTGTGCTAACTCTGAAGTTAGTCCGACACTGAGAGTGTTCCTGTTTTCTTCATCACAGAGAGTTACAGTCAATACTCCATCATTAAATTCTGTTTCTATAAGGTTCATGAGTTACTCCTTTTTGTAGGACCATCTGTAGGAGGTCCAGCGAAGGCTTGTGCAAGGTCCATCCATTCCTTTGCTATTTCTCCTTTTACTCTAAGCTCGGTATCTCCAAGGTGTCGACGCTGAGTGGTCACAAGGCAGAAGTCCTTAGCAAGTCCTTCAATATAGTCCGGTGCGTCAGAAGGTCCCCAAGTCCAAATTTGGTTATTAGGCCCTCTAAGTGAAAGGTAAACGTCGCCTTCTGGAACTTCGAGGCGCCTATTGATGTAAGACCACTGACGAGTTATAGCACCAAGATGAGCAATGTGACGGAGTCTTTCTGTATCTGGACGGTCACCTCCCACTGCATCAATAATGTCTTGGCCATGTGCCCAAACTTCCATGAGTCTTGCGGTTAGGAATGAGTTTGAACCCATTGAAGGCCCATACCAAATGACTCGACTCTCATTGTCAAGTGTTGAGGCTGCATTTGATAAATTCTCACGGCCTTCTCTCCACGTGGCTAGTAGAGATTCTGGGGTGAGAGCACGATAGTGGCCCAGTGTGAAGTCATCGGATGCTTCGGAACCATTAACTGCTGAAGCAAAAAGGTCATCCATAGAAGATTTGAATTTTTCAGGATTGGTGATGGCCAAAGAAGCTGCATTGTCAAAGTAGGTAAGGTGCCCAATTTGATCAGTTACATTCCACCTATCGCTAAAAGTAGGTGTTGTCCACATTTGGTCATCTAGTTTCGCGACAATGTCGTCAAGGGCCTGTTGCTCTGCAACAAGATCTTTGATTGTTTCATTTATATCCATCTGGTTCCTTAAAATTAAATAAATTGTTTCCAGTCATTGGTTTTGTGAAGTTAATCCTGCGAGTATGAGGTCGAGAGCCTCATCGGCTGCTTCTTTCGGTGAAGATCTGAGAGAGCCAATAACTTCTGGTCTGGAAAAGTCCCGTCCGATTCCTGCCATTAGTCGTGCAATTGCTGCTGTATCAACATTTCCGATCTCACCCTTTTCTACAGCAATGTCTAGCAAGCGATGAGTAATAGCGATCAGGTAGGAGTTGTGATCTTCAATTAATTTTTGAGCTGCGGGTATCTTTTGAAGATCTTGAGCAAAGGCTTCCGTTGTTTTTGCAGCGACCACATTGGCGGCTTGGAGATAGGTGCGAATGGCTTTTAATGGCTGCATGTTAGGTGATATGGCAGACATTGCATTTCTGCCTCTAGCCCATAGATTTCTCTCGATAACTATGAGAACGAGTTGTTCTTTGCTGGGAGCCAGACTGTAAAGAGTTCTTAGAGAACAGTTAAGGTTTTTCGCAATTTCTGCCATCGTGAGATGTGCGAATCCTTTATTAAAAAGTTTTCCTAAGCCTGAAAGAAGGTTGCGTTGGCGTTCAGTGAGTTCAGTTTCTTTTTGTTTTGAAAGAACTAGTTTTGGAGGGCGAATATCTTTTAAATAGAAGTCGATACTTGCCGTACGTGTTTCAAGTAGCGTATCTTTCATTGTTTTCTCGCTTCCGACCAAGTTTTTCCTTCTTCAACATCTATGTCGCGTGGTAGACCAAGTACCCTTTCAGCCACAATATTTCGTTGAACGGCGAATGTTCCTCCTCCGAGGGTAAGAGCAGGGGAGAAAAGGAACCCAAAATGCCATATTGGATCACTGGTTGGGAAGTTTCTGTTGTCGACATTTATTGCAACGGGACCGTGGCTTAGAGATGGGTCAATTTTTCCAGTAGGACCAGACCCTTTAATCATTCCTGAAGCACTGCAAAGGTTTTTAGCTGTTTCCATTACATTTTGTCCGTGATGGTCAGCCATTAACTTTTGGATAGATGCTTCAGGACCAGGAACCTTTCCAGCGAGTCGCGCACTTAAAGTCCTTAACCTGTTAAGTCGCAGCACTTCAGATTCACAATAGAGATGCATCAATTTTTGTCGGATAATTGGATCATTTTCTCCCCCGGAATCTATTACCAAATCAAGCAGGGTGTCCACTGAAGGTCCATCACCCCAAAGTGATCCTCCGGCAGATAGAGAAACACGCTCATTAGCAAGGGTCATTCTTGCTAATCTCCATCCATCACCTTCTTCGCCTACTAAAAGTTCAGTGGGAATCCTCACATCGTCGAAAAAGACTTGGTTGAATGAATGGGCGGTTGTCATGTCTACTATTGGTTCCATAGAGACACCAGGCAGATCCATAGGGCATATGAAATATGAGATGCCATGGTGTTTGGAAGCATCAGGGTTAGTGCGCGCTATCAATATTCCGAATGATGCTAGATGAGCGCCACTAGACCAGATCTTAGAACCATTAACTACATATTCGTCACCATCGCGTACAGCTCGGGTTGAAAGATTAGCTAGGTCAGAACCAGCATCTGGCTCACTAAATAATTGGCACCAAAAATCCTCGCCATTTAGAAGACGGGGGAGAAAACGCTCTTTTTGTTCATCTGTACCGGCAGCCACAATTGTTGGACCAGCCCAACCTATTCCTATCGGATTGGCAGGTCTACTTATTCGAGCTTTTCTAAGCTCTTCGTCGATTATTAATTGATGCATTGGTTTAGCAGAAACCCCCCATGGTTCAGGCCAGTGAGGTACCACATATCCAGCATCGACTAATTCTTGATTGCTCGGATTTGGGTTTTTGGAAATCCAGTTCTTTATTTCTATTCGTCTAGGATCATCTTCAGGTGGAAAGTCAAAGTCCATAATCAGTTAATGAGTCCTTCAGGTATATCTACCACCCGAGCACGAAGCCATTCTCCAAAACTTTTAGCTTGGCTGTCTTGTCGCGTAGAAGAAGCAACTCCCTCTTCTAAAAGTCCATGAACTAAAAAGTTGAGCGAAAATATTTTTGGTAGTCGATATCGGTCTATTTGCAATTCGGATGTTTCAGGTAAAAGTTCTTGAAATTTTTCTGTTGTTAAAAAACTATCCAACCAAAGCCAGGCATCTTTGCTTCTTGCAAAAACCCCGAGGTTGGCATTGCCTGTTTTGTCGCCAGATCTTGCTCCCACTAGGAGTCCAATAGGGGCTTTTACAGTTTTACCGAAATCGTCTATTGAAACTTTGTCACCAGGAGGCTCGATAGTAACAGGGTCGCCTGAGATGCGGGATTCGACAATGGTCCTTTCACCATCGAGGATTATCACGTGTTGAGGAACTAAGTCGCTTGGGATTAGCGCCGGCCAATGGATTCCAAATGGTCTAGCATTTCCACCGCCTCCTATACCGAACATGCCAGGAATAGTTGCTAAACCAAGCTCGTTTACAGAATTGAAGATCGCTCTGCCTACCTTTCTTTCATCGGAGTCTTTTACGGTTATTCTCCATAAGGCGACTGCCTCTTCGTTAGTTTGAGGATCTTCTTTGTCTGTTCTGACAACTTTTGTTTTAACAGATTCAAAGTCTTTAGGTTCGTGCGGGCATGCTTTCCAGAATGCCTCTTCTACCAGTTTTGCCTTTTCTTTGATATCTAAACCAGTTAAAGCAATTGACATGTCGGTTCTGTAACCCCCGAGTTTATTCATTGATATTTTTAATGTTTCTGGTGGTGGTTCACCTTTTACGTTTTCAATGAGAACTCGATCAGTTGATATTTGTTTTAATTCCAAAGTGTCGAATCTTGCAGTTACATCAGGCCCTAGGTAGGAAGGTGAGCCGATTTCATAAAGAAGTTGTGAGGTGACAGTTCCTATGGAAACTTCACCACCTGTGCCTTCGTGTTTTCCAATTACAGAAGAACCATCATCATTAATATCGGCCCAAGGAAAACCAGTGCGACTCATTCCGTCCACTTCGGTAAAAAAGGAATAATTCCCACCCGTTGCTTGAGTTCCACACTCGATTACATGGCCCGCTACCACGGCACCAGCTAGAGCATCCCAGTTGTCTTTTGTCCATTTGTGATGCCATGCTGCAGGTCCACAAACGACAGCTGCATCAGTTACACGTCCTGTTATTACTATGTCAGCGCCTTTATTGAGTGCTTCAACAATACCCCAACAACCTAAATAGGCATTTGCGCTTATGTAGCTACCTATTTCTTCTATAGCTTTCCCAGTGTCCATATGTTTAAAGTCGATTCCTGAGTCAGTTAGTTCAGGTATACGAGACAAGATGTTGTCACCTTCTATGTATGCAATCGAAGGACTTAGTCCTACTTTTTCTGCTACTTCAGCTACAGCTTCAGCACAACTTGCCGGATCCAGTCCACCAGCATTACTTATAACTTTTATATTTTTCTCCATGCATGTAGCCATTACGTGTTCCATTTGAGTTACGAAAGAACGTGCGTAACCTCCATTTGGTCTTTTAGCTTGAGTTCTGGCCAAAATCAGCATTGTAAGTTCAGCTAACCAGTCACCTGTCAAAACATCTATGGGTCCATCGTTGACCATCTCAGAGGCAGCGGAAAGACGATCTCCATAAAAGCCTGAGCAGTTAGCTATGCGAATTGGGTCAGTCATTGTTGCCTTTCTCATTTTTGTCAACAGGGTTTATAACGAGAAGAGGAATTCCATTATCCAATTGCTGATTTTCACTAACTAGAATTTCGGCTACGGTTCCTTTGTAAGGGGCTTTTACGTGATGCTCCATTTTCATTGCTTCGAGAATAAGGAGTGTGTCACCAGCTGACACAGTATCTCCACTGGAAACTTTGATTTCGAGAACGACTCCAGGCATTGGTGCCACGAGGCTGCCTTCAGCTATCTGGACTGCTGGTGGTTCGAAACGTGGAAGGATCTCAAAAGAAACCGTTCCTTGATTGGTCTGAATATGAATATTTTCTTGCCCTTCAGTGATCAGAGACGCCATTCTCTCACCGTCTATTTCAGTTTCAATATGTTCTGTCGAGCAGTGGTGAATTGTCGCCGTGCTGCCGTTATTGAAGACAAAAGATCCATTCCGTTTAGTTTTGTAAGAGACAGTAATTTTTTCACCAGAATGCAAAAGGGAAACTTCTTGAGCGGGAAGGCGACCATTGCGCCACCCACTAGGTATAGATTTCAGCACGATAGCGTTTTTTCGGTTTTTATTTTGCAGCCACAATGCAACTACAATAGCTGCCTTTTCAATTTCACCTTCGTTCAACTTAAAGTGAAGTTGAGGATAGTTATCCTCAATGAAGTCGGTAGTTGTTTCGCCTTTTAGAAATTTGTTGTGTCTGAGAGTCGAAACTAGAAAATTGCGATTTGTGGTTACTCCAGCTAAGTGAAGTTTCTCTAAGGCTTTTGCCAGATTCAATGTTGCTTCAGTTCGGTCTGCTCCATGGGAGATAACTTTTGCCAACATCGGATCGAATTCAACGCCTACAAAAGATCCTTTTTCGATACCAGAATCCCATCGAACATCCGGCTCCTCAGGAGGGGAGAAGGCAAGAATCTCTCCTGTTGAGGGTAGAAACTCTTCCGAAGGGTCTTCTGCATATAAACGAGCTTCCACGGCATGCCCTTTTGAGGTCAGGTTGTCCTGAGTAAAAGAAATAGCTTCACCGGAAGAAATTTTTAATTGTTCACGGACGAGATCTATGCCAGTTATGGCTTCAGTAACTGGATGCTCCACCTGCAGTCGAGTGTTGACTTCGAGAAAGAAGAAATCGCCTGTCTCATCGTCTAAGAGAAATTCAACCGTTCCTGCTGACTGGTAGGCCAGACTTTCTCCCATTCTTAACGCTGCATCAGTGATAAGTTTCCTCTGTTCATCACTTATGGCAGAAGAAGGTGCTTCTTCGATGATTTTTTGATGGCGTCGTTGGATTGAGCATTCCCTTTCACCCAAATGTAAAAGGTTTCCATGCGAATCTCCTAGAATTTGTACTTCTATATGGCGTGATTTGGGTATGTATCTTTCTAGAAAAACTCTTTCGTCGTCAAAGGCGTTTTTTGCTTCCCTTTGAGCTGCAGAAATCGCTTCTGGTAGATCATTTTCATTTGCAACAATTCGCATTCCTTTCCCGCCGCCGCCTGCTGCTGCTTTGACTAGGAGAGGGAAACCTATCGAAGATGAATTATTAAGATCATCAGATGAAGGGAGTGTCGGCACGGTTGCTTCTTGTGCGATTTTTTTTGCTGTGATTTTGTCACCCATTGACTCAATGGCTTCTGATGAAGGCCCTATCCAAATGATGCCTTCTTCTGTTACCGCTTTCGCAAATGATGCGTTTTCAGATAGAAACCCATACCCCGGGTGTATGGCATCTGAGCCGGTTCTTCGAGCGGCATCGATGATTTCTTTTTTATCTAAATAATTTGTTGAAAGTCGAATTGCCTTATCAGCTTCTTTGACAAAAGGTTCGTTGCTGTCAGCATCGGTGTAAACGGCTATGCAGGCAATGCCCATTGACTTTGCTGTTCGAAATATTCTTCTGGCGATCTCTCCGCGGTTGGCTACTAAAAGTGTTTTGATGGTCATAGTCGGAACACTCCGTATTTTTGAGATCCTTCTATTGGTTTGTTGCGGAAAGTGGATAGGCAGATACTGATTACGGTGCGTGTGTCTCTTGGATCAATTATCCCGTCATCGCTTACGGCGCCTGTTGCTACTAGAGCCAAGGATCCTTTTTCTTGTATTTCTTCAACTTTTTGAACAATCTCCGCATCTAATTCTTCATCGAATTCTTCCCCTTTTCGTTCAGCACGTCCTTTACGAACTATTGACATGACTCCCGCTATTTGTTTGGGTCCCATAACTGCAATCTTGGCTGTAGGCCAAAGGAAAGTAAATCTATTTCCATAGGCGCGTCCCGACATTCCATAATTGCCAGCACCCATCGATTTCCCTACTATCACTGCAATGTGGGGAACAGTAGAGTTTGATATTGCATTAATAAGCTGTGATCCCTTTTTAATTATTCCGGCTTTCTCGAAATCACTTCCCACTATGAACCCCGGCACGTTGTGCAGGAAAAGAAGGGGAGTGTCTTGCCTGTTGCACAGTTGGATGAAATGAGCCGCTTTTTCAGCTTCTTCTGGAAAGATGACACCGTTGTTGCCGAGTATTCCAATCGGATAACCATCTATTGTCGCCCAACCGCACACCATTGCTGGTCCATATAGTGGCTTAAATTCTTCAAACCGAGAACCATCTACAATTCTTGAAATAACTTCACGTATGTCTACCGGTTGTCTCAAATCCCTATCAATTATTCCCAAGAGTTCTTCAGGGTCATGAACGGGTTTTTCTGAAATATAACTTGGTGAAGGATCAGTTTTTTTCCAGTCCAAATGAGAAACCACTTCTCTACAGATTCGCAGAGCGTCCATTTCATCTTCTGCGAGATAATCAGCTAGACCAGACTGTTCAGCATGAAGCTGAGCTCCTCCGATTGATTCATCATCGGATTCTTCACCTGTAGCCATTTTCACAAGGGGTGGCCCTCCTAAAGCAACTTTTGATTGTTCACGGATGAAAATGTTGTAATCGGAAACCCCGGGCTGGTAGGCGCCTCCTGCGGTTGCAGTTCCGAAAACAACGCATATTGTGGGGATGCCCATTTTTGAGAGTTCGATCATTTCGTAGAAGAAACGACCAGACTCGGCGAAGTGGCTCACTTGGGCTCTACTTTTGTTTGACTTTCCGCTGCCGGTTGCAATATTTAGATCGGCGCCAGCTGATTCAACGAAACTCACATACGGCATGTGATTGTCACGAGCGATTTCGAGTGCACGCATCCATTTTTTGACGACATAAGGAGTCATGGCTCCAGCCTGAACGGTGGGGTCGTTGCCGAGGATCACACATTCAGTGTCTGCGATTACACCAATTCCTACTACGAAGCCTCCACCCACTGTGTAGTCCGAGTTGGCTGCTGCCAATGGACTTATTTCAAGAAAAGGACTGTCAGGGTCTAGAACGTTAGCAATACGTTCTCGTATTGGCATTTTTCCTTTTGAACGATGCCTTTGTGTTGTCTCAGGTCCACCACCGGCTTCAGCTTCATCCAGAAGTTCTTCGAGTTCTTTGAGTTGCTCAAGTACGTCAGATCGGTTCTTGTCAAACTGTTCACCTTGCACATCAAGGTGTGATTCCAAGGAGGGTGCTAGAAGTTTACGTTTCATATGCGAATCCTGAGGGTAATTAAGAGGTCTTAATCTTACCGTAAGAGTGTTTTTCTAGCAATTTGGAATCAAAAATTCATACAGATTCAGTGATTTTAGGTATTTCATGTTATGAATACTGATGGAATCTTTCGAATCTGAAATGACAGATCAAGATTCGCAAGAAATTCATTCTAGAAAAGTAAAAGCGGATATTAAGCCTTGGATATCCCTTCTGGTGGCTTCTTCGAGCATATTTTTGATGACTCTCGACTTGGGTCTAACCGCAGTGTCACTACCAGAAATTCGAGCAGATTTTGACGCGTCCAAGAGACAAATAATTAACTGGGGAGCGACCGCATATTTGGTAGCCATGACATCTTTATTGTTGCTTTTTGGTCGTCTCTCAGATCGCTATGGCCGCCGAAAACTATTTTTAACTGGTCTATCAATAACCACAATGGCTGTTTCTTTAGCTGCATTTACTCCCAACCCTGAGATTTTTCTGATCGCTAGAACTTTTCAAGGAGCGGGTATCGCTATTCTCGTTCCAACAGCTCTGGCAATGGTCCTTGGTGATATACCCCAAAAACATCAAGGTGCAGCAGTCGGGTTATGGGGCTCGATTGGTGCTGTTGCCGGAGTTCTGGGGCCAATATCCTCAGGTTCATTAATTGAGATATTTGGATGGCGAGCCACTTTTGCTTTATTGGCTATTTTAGGGTTCCTTGCTCTGCTAGCTGGAATAAGAGTCCTTAATGAAAGCTACTTGCCAGAAGTTCCTGAAAACTTAGACTTAATGAGTGTTTTCAGTGGAATCATTTCAATAGGCTCAGTTACCCTAATTTTGCTACAAGGGAATGATTGGGGTTGGTTCTCCAGAAAAATTATATTTCTTTTTTTTCTAGGAGTATTAGTAACTTGCTTTTTTTTGATTAGTTGCAAACGATCTAAAAATCCACTTTTAGATTTAGAGCTTTTTAAAAACCATAAATACCGCCAAGTAACTATTGCAGCCGGCTTTCATCAGGTGGCTTTTTTCGCCTTCTTTTTCTCATCACCTATTCTGTTGTCTGAAATTTGGGGATGGTCACCAATGAAAACTGGATTTACAGTAGCCCCTGCAATGGTTCTAGCTATTTTAGTTCAGACACCTTTTGGCATTTTGACCGATCGATTTGGGTACAGAAAACTAATTTTGTATGGAGGTTTTGTACCTTCTTTGGGTATTGCTTGGTGGCTAATCTTTGTTGGCTCTGAACCAAGTTACTTAAGTGCTTTTTTGCCCGGTTTGCTCGTTGTTTCACTTGGTTCAGCGATGGTAGGTATCACTACAACCGGAGTTGCTTTGACAGTGGTTGATACTCAAAAGCTGGGAATTGCTAATGCCATGCACCAGGTTTCGCGTCGTTTAGGCACGACAATTGGTGTTGCACTTGCTGTAGGACTTGGCAGCGGTTCAAACGAGTTGGAGATTCTTGAAAATATAAAAGTATTGTGGTGGGTAGTTGCATTTATGTATGCAATTGGTTCACTTTTTGTATGGAAATCAGATGTCGAGTAATTGTTTTATTTTGATCACAATAGGGTGACTGCAAATAATTAGGAGTGGAAGTGTTAGAAAAAAGAAAAGTTGATGAACTATTTGATTTAACGGGCCATGTGGCAGTTATTACTGGAGCTGGGAGAGGCATAGGTGAAGGAATAGCTGTAGCTATGTCTGAAGCGGGTGCTTCTGTAGTAGTAGCTGCTAGAAGAACAGAGGAAATAGAAAGAGTCGCGAGTGAAATTAATGACAAGGGGGGAGAAGCTCTTGCTGTTACCACTGATGTTACGGATGATACAGCACTTGAAAATCTTGCTGAAGCAGCAGTTGAGCGTTTCGGTTCCTTAAGTGATTGGGTAAACAATGCTGGAGGTTCACCCATACGCATGCCAATAATGGACCTACCTCGTGAAGAGTGGGATAAGACAATGGCTTTGAACCTAACTGCCGTGTATTCGGGATCGGTAATTGCTGCTCGTCATATTGATACTGGATCGATAATAAATATTTCATCGGGAGCCGGTTTCGGTCCTGTGCCGGGCAGCGCTCATTATGGGGCAGCAAAGGCAGCAGTGCATTCACTCACATGGACCTTTTCAGCGGAGTTTGCTCCAAAAATAAGAGTTAACACAGTCGCTCCGGGAGCTATACCAACAGAGATAATGCTTAAAGCAATAGGACGCAAAGAGGATGAATTAGACAAAGTTCTAGAAGAGTGGAAAATTCCAATGGAGAGACTTGGAACGCCTCAGGACATAGGAGCTGCCTGTGTGTATCTTGCTTCTGATGCATCAAGTTGGGTAACCGGAGAAATCCTTCGAGTAGGTGGAGGAGCCAAACCTCGGTAATTGATCGTCAGTTAGCGGGTTTGAAAAAAACCTTTTTGTGGACCATCTTCACCTTCAGGGTTTCCATTATCAATTTTTACAGTCACACCTGAATCTCCCTCAACTATTTCGAAACAACGGACACCTGTATAGGCAGGGGGGCCACTGTGAGCACCATCTCGAACATCAAAACTAGCTCCATGTAGAGGACAGTTAACTTGAAAACCTGAGAGTCTTCCTTCACTTAGCGGCGTGTCAGCGTGACTACAGTTGTCTTCAATGGCGTATAGCTTTCCATCCACGCGACAAACAAGTATTTCTAAGTCACCTACCTCACAAGTGGTCAACTCTCCATTGTCTAAATCAGAGAAATTGCCAAGATCATGTTCGTCTGATTGGTTCACTTCTGATGCCTTACTTTGGTATTACTTATCAAAATTTGATGATAAATAACGGTCAATATTTTCATGAAAGAAACGTATCCGTCTTTCTTGATAAGGCATATATTCACCTTTATAGCCTCTTGAGTTTAAACCTTGTTGCTGAGAAGACCAGATTGCAACATCCTGATCAATTCCGTGGCCGCAAGAAATCTCCCCAATTTTTCCTATTTCATGCTCGACCTGTTGATCCACAGAAACCCAGTCGCTCATGGAGTTCGAGTAGTATTCTTTTGCTCCTTCTGGAAATTTGGTTAAGTACCACATGTTAAAAAAACATTTTTTTGGGTTGTCAGGGTGAGGGTATGCCATCAAGAAAATACAACCGTCAGGTTTCATACTGAACGAAACGTTTGGAAATACTGTGTAATGGTAATGATCGGTTAGTTGCTCGTCGGAATATAAAGAAAAGTCGTAACCTTTCTCAGCACCGACTTTACGTTTGTGTTTCTGCAGGGCTACACGAAGAGCGCTTAAGTCATCTTTAAATGGCAAAGGATCAAATTCCCAGAAAGTAAAGTCCTCTTTTAATCCTTGAAAAGTTTTTTCATACGAACCTTTGTATTGAGGTCCTGGGCCTCCGCCAGGCATCAGCATTCTGCAGTGCCCCGTAGGATACATATCGAATTGACATCCCGAATAGTGTTCGTTCATAACGGTCACAGTTTGTGGGTGGACAAAAGGAAGATGGTAACTTTCGTTGAAATTGTCCTGAACTACCTTCCAATTAAAGTCACCTTCCAAAGTTACCCAGTGAGTACGTTTCATTTGTTCCATTTGGTAACAATCCAGATGTTCTGAAATTGGACTTAGATAATCAACCAAATCTTTACATTCTGGATCCATGTTTATCCAAATGAAGCCACCCCAAGTATCACAAGGGATTTCTACTAGATTTCTTTTTCCGCATGGGTTCCCTTGAGGAAAATCTTCTTCGCAATGAACCCATATTAGAGTTCCGTCATTATCGAAACGCCACCCGTGGTATGCACAAGTAAAATCTCCGCCATTTAAAGAGCCAGTTTCAGCTGAAACTAAAAGGTTTCCTCTGTGTTGACAAACGTTATAAAAAGCATGGATTTCGTTGTCTGAGCCCATAGAGCAAAGAATCGATTCAGAACCTATAGATACGGTTATGTAGTCTCCGAGGTGGCAGAGCTGGTCAACCCGACCTGCGACAAGCCAAACTTTGGTCCACATTTGTTCCCACTCAAGTGTCGCGAAATCAGTCGAGTTGTAACGAAATCCGTCGATAGGCCCTTGACCTAGCTCAGGTTCAGCGGCTTTTTCTCTAGAAATACCAACTTGGGGTTTATTTGTGTCGATATCGGTCATTGAAATTTCACCTTCTACCTCTCATGTTAGACAATGAAATAGTGATTGCTTTATGTTGAACTTTCAGAGACTCTAATAAGTCAGTTAAAGTGCAATTGAAATGGTGATTTTGACCATTGCGGGAGTTTAAATGAGCGAAATTCAAGAGCTTTTTGATCGTCAAGAGATTACGGATGTTATGCATTCGTATTGCAGATTTGTTGATTTGAATCTTCCGGAAAAGCAGGTTGAGTGTTTTACGATTGGTGCAATTGTCGATTACTACGGAGGGGTTGAATTAGTAGGTAGAGATGCAATTTTAGAGATGCTTAAAAAAGCTTTAACTCGATTTACAGCAACTTGTCACACCCTTTCAAACATTGAAATCAATTTTGAAGATTCTGATACAGCTAATTCGGTTTCGTATGTGCAGGCGTGGCATAGAAAACCTTCAGGTCCTGAAGATGATTATGAAGTCCGAGGTCAATATCATGATCGTTGGTCAAAAACAGAAGAAGGCTGGCGGATTTCTTATAGAAAATTTTTGACAATGGCAGCCACGCCCCCCAGGCCAGATGCGCCTGGTATAGGACGAATTAAGTAATATTTACTGCCATCGTGTTGAGAAGATTTCAACACGGCAAACACCACTTAAACTTGATATATGAATGATCGAGAGTGGGGATTTAAAACAAGGGCTATACATGCGGGTGGTGGTCCAGATGCCTCAACGGGGGCACGTAACGTTCCTATTTATCAAACCACTAGTTTTGTATTTGAAGACACTAGAGATGCAGCTGACATGTTCGCTCTTCAAAAATTTGGATCTATCTACACTCGCATCTCAAACCCTACGATTAATGCCTTCGAGGAAAGAATGGCAAGTCTTGAAGGTGGCATTGGGTCAGTAGCAACGTCGTCTGGCATGTCGGCAGAATTTCTAACAGCTGCAGCTCTTGCGAGCTCAGGGGATAGTTTTGTCACTTCTTCAGCGATTTACGGAGGCACTCATACGATGTTCGACGTTTCGTTAGGCAGATTCGGTATTGAAGCCCGTTTCGTTGAAGGAGATGATCCAGAGTCTTTTGATGCCGTTATAGATGACACAACTAAATTTTTGTATACCGAAATTGTTGGAAATCCATCTGGTTCAATAGCAGATGTTTCTGTTTTAGCATCAGTAGCCCATTCACATGACATACCACTTGTGATAGACGCTACTTTTGCCACCCCTTATCTTTGCAGACCCATCGACTTTGGTGCTGACATAGTTTTACACTCCGCAACGAAATTCATTGGAGGTCATGGCAACTCCATAGGGGGTGTCGTAACTGAGTCAGGTCGTTTCAACTGGGGGAATGGCAGATTCCCAGAAATGACAGAACCGGTTGCAACTTATAACGGTCTTAAATATTGGGAGAATTTTGGAGAGTATGCGTTTTGTACAAAGTTACGATCTGAACAGTTACGTGACTTGGGTGCCTCTTTGGCTCCAATGAATGCTTTTTTGCTGATACAAGGTTTAGAAACCCTCCCATTCCGTATGGACGGACATGTGGCAAATGCTAAAACTGTTGCTTCATTTCTCGAAAGTCACTCAGAAGTCAGTTGGGTCAACTATGCGGGACTTGAATCCTCTCCACATCATGAACTTGCTAATAAATACATGCCTAAAGGCCCCGGAGCGATCTTTACCTTTGGAGTCAAGGGCGGTCGAGAAGCTGGAGCCAAATTTATTGATTCCCTGCAATTAATAAGTCATCTAGCCAATGTGGGAGACGTGAGAAGTCTTGTAATTCATCCCGCATCGACTACACATCAACAACTTTCAGATGAGGATCTTGCCTCCGGTGGAGTTAGCGCTGACATGGTTCGACTTTCGGTGGGATTAGAGGATGCCGATGACATTTTATGGGACCTCGATCAGGCTTTAGAGAAAGCTTCTTCTTGATGTCAGTTGAACAGCAAGAGGTTGAAGGCTGGGGTGAACCAAGTGCTAAAGAAAGGCTTGCGTTGCTCAACAGGACTGAAACCATAGCGATGGTAGGTGTATCTGCAAAAAAATCCAGGCCAAGTAATTTTGTTGCTACGTATCTTCTTAGTTCAAGCGCGGACTTTGAGATTTTTTTCGTCAATCCTGTTGAGGATGAAATACTTGGCAAACCTTGTTATAAGAGTCTTTCTGATCTTCCGGTGGTTCCGGACATGGTGGACGTTTTCAGAAAACCTGAGGATCTGCCTGAAGTCGCTAAGGAAGCTGTGGAGATTGGTGCATCTTCTCTTTGGGTTCAGTTAGGGCTATGGAGTGTTGAGGCAGCCGAAATTGCTCTAGCGGGGGGACTCGAACTTGTAATGGATAAATGCATAAAAATTGAACATGCTAGATTCCATGGAGGTTTGCATTTAGCAGGGTTTGATACTGGGGTAATTGATTCGAGAAGACGAAAAAAATAGTTTCCAGATTTTTCTATTCTTTCTCAAATCTCGAAAACAAAGCAGAAGCATATTAGGTTTGACCACTCACTTCGCTGTACTATTACTTCACTGCCTTTATATTTTAAGGTTAGGCACCAGTGCCCGAGCGGCCTAAGGGAACGGTCTGCAAAGCCGTAAAGTCGCGGGTTCAAATCCCGCCTGGTGCTCAATTAATGTAATTAGACGTCTAGTGGGTTTTATTAGCCATTTAGAGGATTGACATGTCTGAAGAAGAAGGTCTTGAAGACGTAGAAGAAAGTAGTTCTTCTTTGCCTCATACACCACCATTTGGTATTAGAGCGCTTAGACCCGGTGAAGATCCAAACCTGCTCAACATGCAGGATATTGATGTCTCGACTGTCCGTGAGAGACCTGCTGGTAATTGGTTGGCTGCATTAGTTTCAGCGGCAGGTGTTGTGCTGTCTATCATAGGAACATTTCTCCCTTGGGTTTCGATAAGTGAGGATGAATATCGAAGCAATTTGATTGGCTGGGATCAAGGGGGTTCAGCTTGGATTGTTTTGGTTTTTGGATTTTTGGCTGCAGGAATTACCAGTCGATTTTTAAATGGCAGTCGAAATTTTCTGACTAATGTTTTGATGATTCTTTTTGGAACGGTGTTGTTGGTTGTGGCTGCTATTGAAATGTCTGAAGTGAGCAGTTATGAATCTATTTCGGGAATAGAAAAATCAGTGGGGATTGGTCTCCCTGTGATACTTGCTGGAGGGGTTTTCATGATTTTGCCAAGTGTGTTCGATAAGAGAACTCGGAAGTTTAGATATAAAATTTAGCTTCTTGTGTCCTCAGTTGAAGTCACTGCTACGATGCTCGCTGTTGGGGCCGTTAGCTCAGTTGGCTAGAGCACCTGCATGACGCGCAGGGGGTCGGGGGTTCAAATCCCTCACGGCCCACCAGTTTTTTAGTGTTGTTCTGGTTTTTGGTAGCCATTCTGGTAGCCAAACTAAGTTTCAAAGCCTCTACGGCATTTCCATTCTATGCCTGTCACACATCCGTATCAGAGACACCTCGTCTCTTGAGCGTACAACAACATAGTTGTTAGGCATGTATAACTTCGTTAGGTCGACGGATTGGTCCCTAAACGAGCATGTAGCCGTATCTGATAGGCACCACCCACCGTTAAAGGTATAGTGGGATTGATTATCAAGAGAATCTGAGGGGTCTGGCCCTTTGACGATTCGCCAGCCGACCGCTTTGCGGCACGGTGGCAATGCCAGAAACGATAAGGGGAAAAATGCCATGAAAGAATTGTTAGAGGAACAAGGTTATTTGCTTGCTGATGGGGCAATGGGGACACTGCTTTTTGACTGTGGATTAGAAGCAGGGATGGCTCCAGAAGCATTGAACTTACATAATAAAGAAATGGTTTACAAAGTTCATGAAGCATATATAACTGCTGGTTCAGATGTAATTTTGACAAACACCTTTGGGGGTAATGAGTTCCGACTTACTTTGCATGAGTTGGGCGATGTTGTAACGGATGTGAATAGGGCAGCGGTAGAGATAGCTAGACAAGCTGTGGATGCTCAGAATAGGAAGATTTTTATTGCAGGGTCAATGGGACCAACAGGTGGATTGTTAGAACCATTAGGGATTTTAACTCTAGAGGATGTTAAAGATGCTTATAAAACACAAGCAGTGGGTTTAGTAGATGGTGGAGTAGATATTTTATGGCTAGAAACTTTCAGTGACCTTAATGAAGTGGAAGCAGCGATAACGGGGATAAGAGCAGTTACAGATTTGCCTATCATTGTAACGATGAGTTATGACACAGCGGGTCACACAATGATGGGAGTAAGTGGAACTTCACAAGCTGCCTTAAGCAATTCCTATGATTTGTTTGGAATCGGAGCTAATTGCGGAGCGACTCTGGAAGATGCAAGAAATGCGATAAAGGACATGCGGACTGTTTGTAAAAATAGTGTTATTGTTTTTAAGCCGAACGCGGGGATTCCTGAATGGCATGGTGATGACCTTGTTTATAACGGCACACCTGAAATTATGGCAGAACAAGCGGCTGAAGTTATAAAAGAAGGCTTAACAATCATAGGTGCATGTTGTGGAAGCACACCTGAGCATATTGCTTTTATGAAAAAAAGGTTAATGACTCTTTAGAACCAGTTTTTTGAACCGACAAAGCATATAGAGGTTCGTATACCTAGCAGTATCCGACGGGTGCCACCCCCACACGGGTGGGGGGGGTTGTGACAGACTAGAAGTGTGGATGGTTTAGATCTGAAATCAGCTACAGCGGGCATTGTTCTTATTGTTGGCATCGTTCTGCTTGCGCTGTTTAACAACTCTGATTTTGAAGTAGATGAGTTTTATCATCTTGGATGACTGAGAACCCCAGGATTGAGGTACTCGGTCAAAAAGGAACAATCGATGAGAACATATGGAGTTTCGGAACGTATTGCGGGGAATAATTGCTCCACTTGCATCACCTACGTTAAAATTTTTATTTTGTTGGAAGGTCTCGGTAGAAGAGGACATGTATAGGTAGTGCTCAAACAAAACAAATTTGAAGCAAGTATCGAAGACACCCCTGAGTTTCGCAGGGAAAGATTCCGCGTTCTCTACAATGACCTTTACGACGACTTGTGGCGGTATGTCCAAAGACGTTCCATTAACACAGAAGAGGCTCGAGACACTTTAAGTGAAGTTTTTCTCGTGGCGTGGAGAAGACTCGAAGATATACCAGCAGGAAAGGAAGCCAGATTATGGCTTTTTGGTGTAGCCAGAAATCTCGTTAAAACAAGTTGGCGTAAACGTAAACGAGGCGGAGATTTAGTTGTTCGTATTGGTAGCGAAATGTCAACGAGGGGTGCAACTGATGAGGAATTGGATAACTCGGGTGTTCTCAAGATTGTTAAGGCTCTCCAGTTTTTAAGTGAAAATGACCAAGAAATTTTACGACTGCTTGCATGGGAAAACCTTTCCCATAAAGAAATTTCTGTTGTACTCGGATGTAGTGAAAATGCTGTAGCGATAAGGATTCGAAGAGCTCGTGTTCGTTTAATGAAAGTTTTACAAAGCGAAAAGTCTTTTTCAGAAATTAATAATCTTAAGGAAATCGCTGAAAGGTTTTCCCCTGAAACGACAAGTAGTTCTTGAGAGGTAAAGAAAGACAGATAATGGACAGTGATAATCCAATAGATGAATTAAAAAAATTCGTCCCCTTTGAACAAGGACCAGATGACTCGAAGGAGGAGTCCGAATTAAGGACTTCACTTTTAGAGTCAATAATTACTACAGACATGAACCGCTCTTTAAGGGAGAGGATTCTAAGAAGTTTGGCAGGAGTTCCATTATGGCGACGACCAAGATTAGTCGTTCCATCTTTCGCAGTTATGACAATAATGAGTGTTCTAATTATCTCGACTACAACTTCTTCTTCTGCCTTCGCTGAAGTAAGTGAAGCAACAGAAAATTCTGTCAATGCTAACTCTGGTGTTTCCACAACCCTTTTTGAGATAGTCGATCCAGAAACTAAAGAAGTCAAATACTCAGAGGAAACAGTTTTTATTTATGAAGAAGACAATTACTCTCTCGTGCATCCTGACTTTGAGATCCGTCGTGTTGATGGTCTGGAATATATTCATAAAGATGGCCAGTGGATGGTAAATGAGATATTGCGTAATACAGGAATTAGGTCAATTCCTAAAAACTCTGAGAAGCTCAAAGATTTTTCCAAGGATGGTAGAGATTTTAAAAGAATCTCTTCTAAGAGAGCACCAGGTCAATTTCGAGGAAAAATTCCAGCTAGTAAAATCTTCGACATTAGAGAAACTAATACAAATTCTCAGATAGTTGAATTGGTTAAAAAGTCAGTCACTGACAAGCCATATCAAGCTTCGGCTGACTTTACTGTTACAGAGGGTTTTTTGACCGAAATGCTTATAGAGGCAAGTATTGAGTTTCCTGGGCGTGAACCTCATTTGGTTCGAATTAGAAAAACTTTCACCGAACACGAGAAGCCGCAAAATATATACGCTCCTGAAGTCGAAAACGTTACTCAACAGCGAGATGTTGAGTCGTTGTGTCTAAAGAATTTGGATCAATGTCCGTATTCAGAAGAAATAAAGATTCTTGAAGAACTTGAGGAGAGGCGACCTGGTTTATGTGAAAAATCACCACGTAAGGCTTTATCCAGATTGGAAATGATGTCGTGGATTGAAAAACATTCTGAGTGTTTGATGGGTGCTGGCGAAAAAGCTGCAGCGGATGCTTTCATGCGGATAGTGGTAACTCGAATTCGTTTCGGATTATAGAAAGTTTGTTTTAACGATTATTTTGCAAGAAGTTTTTCATGAAGCTAGTCAAGATTTTGACGCTTTTAACAGGTATATCTTTAGAGACTGCTCTAAATCTCTCCCACATGGGGTGTTTTGCTCTCACCTTGTTTTCTTCGCTGGTAACCAAACTAAGTTTTCAAAGTTCATCGACGAAGCATATAAATATTTACATACGTAGTCGTATCTGACAGACACCACTCCTACCAGAGCCAGTTCCGTAGATCTTAAATTCAGGACCTTTGACCCTTTCCGACACAGGTGTCAGGCGGTCACAATAGGAGATAGGAGTCTAGAAGGAGGAATCATTGAGAAATCATTTTGCGAAATTATACAGCAAGCAGATCAAGCCGCCTAAGTTTTCCGACCAAGAAGAAAACCAAGAAGAAAGGTGCAGGGTCCTCGTTGAGGAGTCTGATTCAGTAAAGCGTGGAGCGATCACCCGCCTTCTTAATGATGCCGGATTCGAGGCTATCGGTTGTGGTGGACCCAAAGAGCATCCGGGTAAGCGTTGCCCATTAGATGGAGGTAATGGGTGTGATGCCGCGGCAGGCACTGACGTTATCTTCTTCTCATTCCATATGGCCGACCCAGAAAGCCGGAAGATCCTAAAAGACCTCAAACGTCTCCATCCTAAGACGCCGATCGTTGTCGAAATACCGAAACCACAGTCTATGGGACATCACGGCCTCCTTGTAGGCACTCACATAGCCTACGCTCCGGTGACTCGCCGTTCTCTCACCGAAGCGATTATGGATGCCTTGGTCGCGCCGGATCCGATCATGGCCACACTTCGAAAGAAGAAAGAATTGATACTAGAAGAGAAAGGATAAATTTTTTAACGATTATTTTGCAAAAAGTCTTTCATGAAGTCAGTTAAAGTTTCGACACTTTCAATTGACATTGCATTGTAGAGACTGACCCTAATCCCTCCCACATTTCGGTGGCCCTTTAGATTTATCAGGTCAATGGCCGCAGTTTCTTCAATAAATTGCTTTTCAAGCGATTCATCGGGAAGATGAAAAATGATATTCATTAGTGACCTGCTTTTAGTCTCCACCGGTGACGAATACCAACCTTCACTGTTATCTATAACGTCATAAAGGAGACTGGATCGGATGTCAGCACGCTTTTCAAATTCCTGGACTCCGCCATTTCTCTCCATCCAGTCAAGAACTTTCCCCATCACATAAATAGAAAACATGGGTGGAGTGTTTCCTAGCGAATCGCTTTTGTCATGAAACTCATAATCCAAATAAGTAGGGAGGTCTCTACCATGTTTGTTGAGAGTTTCACGTCGGACGATCACTACAGCAAGACCAGCAGGCCCTAGATTCTTTTGAGCACCTCCGTACACAAGATCAAATTTCCCCCAATCGATGTCTCTACTGAGAAAATCTGAGCTCATATCTGCCACCAGAGGTACATCTACCTCTGGAAAGTTCCCAAACCTAACGCCACCGATTGTCTCATTGCTCGTGATATGCAACCATTTGGTGTCTTGTTGAAGCTCGATCTCATTGTCATCTGGTGTTGTAGTGAAACCGTTCTCAGTGCCGCTCCAGGCTTCATAAATATTTGCAACTCTCGAAGCGTCCTCCAAAGCTTTTTGCCCCCAAACCCCTGTATTTACGTAACCAGCCTTTTCATCGCTAGATAAAAGGTTCATAGCTGTTTGAGCAAATTGAAGAGTAGCTCCACCCTGTAAGAAAAGTATGGCGAAATCATCAGGTACATTAGCCAGTCTCCTAAAAGAGGCTAAGGCATCTTGTTGGATTTTCATATAGGAAGGACCGCGGTGACTATCTTCTATGATTGACATTCCATTTCCAGCAAAATCCAGAAATTCTTTTTGCGTTTCCTCTAATACTTCTAAAGGAAGAGTGCATGGACCAGCACTGAAATTGTGAACTCTATTCATTCGGTGCTCCTATTTGGTAAAGGTAAATTTTTCACTAGCTGTTAATTTTATGAACGGTTTCCACTTCGGTATCTTCAAGAAAGTTAACTAACAGTTAATTCTCAAATACCAACTTTCTTAGACCTGTTCCAATAACTCCATCAGTTCTAAGTTCAGATTTTCTAACCTCATCTACATCAAGGGTATCAGGCTCACCAATTCCTATGGGGATAATTTCATATGTTGAACGGTCCACCCAAGTAGGCACATAACCGGCATCGACCACACCAATATTTCCATCTGACAGATCAGAAACACTAAACCATGCAATCATTCCGTCCTGAGTGGAAGGTGGGCATTGTGAACAAGATCTTCGTTCATCACCAGGTTGGTTAGATAAAAAATTACCCATACCAGGTACAGCGTATTTATTCGAGAGTTTTAAAACAGGTTGTATCACATGAGTGCCATGTCCGATTATCAGATCAATCACATCGGAAGAAAGAAGCTCTTCGATTATTTTCTGTTGTGAGTCAGATATTTCTGATGAATAAGCTTCGCCCCAGTGGAGACTTGCAATTACGAATTCGGCACCACCCTTAACTGCAGAGTTAGCGTCATCAAGAATTTTCTTTACCTCAAGGTGGTTTGTCAACCATGGCGGGTCCAGAGGAAGGGATGCACCACCGCATGTTCCACTAATGCCGCAGTTCATTAAGTCCGTATAGGAAAGATGAGCAACAGAAATTCCACCTGGGTTAAACCAAGAAGGCTTGGATTCTTCAAGTTGTGTAGCACCTCCAGTGGTTTTAATACCAGAATTTTCCAAGTGGTTCATTGTTACCTTTATTCCTTCAACACCATTATCAAGAAGGTGGTTAGAAGCAATCGAACATCCGTCGTAGCCAGCCCACTTGATAGCATCTGCAAGTTCATAGGGCACTTGAAATGTTGGATAATAATTTAGAACGCTATTATCCGGCGATAGGGGCGTTTCCAAGTGGCAGATAGCAAGATCAGCTCCAAGGATAATCGGGGCGACTCTCCTGAACATAGGCGAAAAATCAAACCCAGTTGACCCATATAAATCAGCAGAATCTGCTACATACTCGTGTATCAATAATTCTCCAGTTGCGAGAAAAGTAAAAGATCGAAGATTGTTGCTATTTTCAAGAATTGAAGAAGAAGTCACTTGCGCTTCGCTGGGAGTACCTGACGGTTCATCTGGTGTTTGAGTCTCAACTAAAGTCGAATCTTGGAGTTGATTAGAAGTGTCGTCTAAGTCTTTGCCGGTAATTGAGAGAATAAAAATTGTTATGAATGCCAGGATTGTTACCTGTGTGAGTCTCCAAGCGACTTGACTTTCGCGTTCCTGTATGACTTCGCTCATGTAATGTCTCGCAGAATAGGAACTCCAGATTGGACATTATTGTTTTTGTTGTCGCTTCTAGCTAATTGCCCGCCAACCATTACATTAACTATCCCAATTGACTCTTGAGCAGGGTTACTTACGTCAGCACGATCGGAAATGCTTCCAGGGTCGAACATGGTTATATCTGCAACTGCACCGGATTGAATACGTCCCCGAAGTCTCATTGATGAGCTTGACTTTTCAAGTAGTCGTGCAGGCAGAATCGTAATTTTAGCCAAGGCGTCCGAAAGAGAAAGTACTTTTTGTTCGCGGACATAGTTACTTAACAAGCGACTGAAGCAACCCGCAGAACGTGGATGGTTATTGTGAGGTTTTTCAAGAATTGCATCTGAACCAATTAGAACCCATGATGCTGACAACGCTTCAGTAATGTCCTCTTCATCCATGGCATAGGCTGCAATCAACTTGTTTTCAGATCTCGCGATTGAAAATGTTTCTTCAGTCATACGATCCGGTTTCCCAACTTCTTGGAGATCTCCGAATGAGATATCGAACTTCTCCTGAAAATTGTTAAAGCGTGCACTCCCACCATAAGTCGCCCAAAATGTGTACGGATAAATGCACGCGGTGACAGAGAGTCCTTCGTCGCGTGCTTTTTCTATCTGGTCTATAGCAGCTCTCATCCTTCCAGTGCCACCGGTTGAATTCAAGTGTTCTATATGAATAGAACATCCTGTTTCTTTAGCCACTTCTAAAGCTTCATTGATGGCATTTTCTTGAGATTCAAAAGCCTTGTCAGAAGAGTAGCGAAGGTGAAGACATAAGGGGACGTTGTATTTCGCTGCTAAGTGTCCGTGATCTACTATTTCAGACTTTTGAAGATCTACCGTGTATTCCGGTTGTTGATGAATTCCTATTGCTCCTGCTTGGAGGTCTGTTTCTGCACGTTCAAGTAGAGTTCTTCTTTGTTTCTCAGTAGTTTTTTGGATTCCAACTCCAAGAATTATTCGGTGTTGATAGTGGTCGACCGCTCCTCCATAGTTGACAGGCGGATTGTGAGCTTTGGTATTTTCAAGAAATTGTTCCATCGGATTGTCTATTCCATGCAAGCACAAGTTTGAAGTGACCCCATCCGCTATCTTAAACCACTCTCCATATCCGTTCGTTGGGTAAGAAAGGACATCGATGAACCCAGGAGCGACCACTAATCCAGTTGCGTCAATTTCTGAATTTCCGGCTAAGGGTGAATCACTTACAAGCCTTATGGAATCTCCGTTTATACCTATATTGGCGATTCCATCAAAACCACTATCTGGATCTATAACACGGCCTCCAGAAATTACGGTTTCAAAAACAGTTTCAATTTCATTTGAAAGTTCTTCATTATTCAAAGAAGTAGATACATCGGGCAAACTTGTTGAAGTGGTAGTTGAAGCAAGTGAAATTTTCTCAGAAGAGGCTTTCGGAATTCCTTCACTGGATTTTCCGGGAAGTTTTCTTAATAAGGCTGAAGCAGCTACCCCAAAACCCAGAGTGACGATAAACCCTCTCCTCCCGATCGTCTTGGAAGAGTTATCGTTTTCAGAGTTCTCACTTGATTGTTTATCATCCATATAACTGACGTTAGTTGAGCATGATGTTTTAGATATGACAAGTAAAGAAAATCTAAGTGTGACCTAACAGGAGGAACCAAAGTGACTAATTTATAAATTATGGACAAACCATTGGCGTTTCATTAATGAAGCGCTTTCAAATGCAAATTGTTTTACCAATACTGATTTTGAGTATTTCAGTTTTAATCGCTGTTTCAGCTACATCTGGAAGGGAAACAGTAAATGTGAGTGTTTCTGCTAAACCCATCAAAGTTATAGAACCTGTCCTCAAAGTGAAAGTAGACGAAAAAAACTCCATTGATTCATATAGAGGCTTAGGGGCATGGGTTGACTCTTTTGATGCAGACCCTAATTATCTTCGTGGCTCTGCCACGGTTCTCCCGTTAGACATTATTGAAATGTCAGAAAATAGAGTTAGAACCTTGTTCCTTCAAAGCTCCAGAAGTGAAGATCGCTCAAATAAATTAATTTCCGATCCGTGGTATCTCGCAGAGTTTCTTTTAAATGCTCACGCAAACAATGTAGATGTTGTCGCCTGGTATTTACCGAAATGGAAAGCTGAAGATGGAGAAGATTTTAAACGACTGCTTGCTCTTGCGAATTTCGAAGTTTTCGGTCATAAGTTCGACGGATTGGCAGTAGATATCGAATGGAATAATGACGACCTTGAACATCAGGAACGTAGTGCCAGATTAGTTGAGCTTTCTAAAAATCTTAGAAGAAGCTTAGGGGACAGAGTACTAGGAGCGATCGTGATGCCGCCAGTAGTAACAGATGTGATAAATCCAAATTTTTGGCCAGAGTTCCCCTGGAGTGATTTGGAAAACCTGTATGACGTTTGGCTTCCGATGAACTATTGGTCATTTAGGACAGAAGAACATGCTGATCCTAATTACTACAACAGTGAAAATATAAAACTACTGAGAAAGAATCTAAAAAATAGAGACATTCTAGTTCACCCCATAGGGGGAGTGGGACTCGCAGATGGAACAGCTTTACCCGATCCGGGCGAGCCGTTAGCTACCATCAATGACCTTGATGGATTCATTTCATCATTGACTGTTTCAGATTCAATTGGTGGATCAATTTATGATTGGGCCACCACTGGATCAGTAGCCAGAAAACAACTTGCCGAAAATTTTGTATTTATTTACCCAGATTTATACATAGAAGAATAGATTCAGACCCTTTAAGTCAAGCTTTTTTGGATTAATTTATATTAATTGGGAAACCTCTAGTGTTCTATCTCTTCCACTCCTCTACGATGGTATGCCCTAATGACTTAAGCGAAATGGTCATTAGTTTGCGGCAAAGAAACTCACTAGGGGGGCCAGTGGCTAGTTACGGAAAAGCAACTGCAACATCTGCCTTTGGTTCTGGTCGGCGTGAGAATCATGATTCAACAACTTTTTATAGTCGTTTTATTGCTCCTTATATTTCGACAGACGAGACTGTAAATAAAGCAACAGGGCTTGGGGATGGCTGCATTCACGGTGATTCCCGCGATATGCATCACATTCCTGATTCATCAGTTGCACTGGTAGTAACTTCGCCACCATATTTTGTTGGCAAAGAATATGAAATTGCAGTCACTGGGGAAAATGCAACAGGCATACCCGATTCTTATCTGGAATATTTAGAAATGTTGCATAAAGTTTTTTCCGAATGTGTAAGAGTGCTTGAACCAGGCGGAAGGATTGCTGTAAATGTAGCAAACCTCGGAAGGCGACCGTATAGGAGTCTTTCAAGCGACATTATTCGAATTTTGCAAGACGAGCTTGGGTTGTTACTCCGAGGAGAAGTTGTCTGGCAGAAAGCTGAAGGAGCTACAGGTTCGGTTGCATGGGGGTCATTTCGAAGTGCATCAAACCCTGTACTGCGTGATGTCACTGAGAGAGTTGTTATAGCGAGTAAGGGCAGATTTGATCGTGCGCGAAATGTTAAACAGCGTTTAAAGGAAGACCTCCCGCATGAAAACACTGTTACAACAGATGAATTCATGGAAGCGACTTTAGATCTTTGGAGGATAGACGCTGAACAAGCCACAAGGGTAGGCCATCCTGCTCCATTTCCCGTCGAACTTCCTAGAAGACTGATAGATCTTTACTCTTTTAAAGATGATCTCATCCTCGACCCGTTTCTTGGTTCAGGGTCAACACTGGTCGCAGCTTTGAGGGCAGGAAGAAGAGGAGTCGGTTACGACATAGACAGTGAATACATAGAACTAGCGCGTGAAAGACTCGAAGTAGAAGAAAAACGTTTAGAAGAAAGTCAAAACTATTGGAAAAGAAGAGATTTAATTGGCTCTTCAGCTAAACAAAGCAACTTATTCGAAGAAATGGCAGCTAGGGATGAAAGTCTTATCAGAGCTACTGAAAGCGGAAAGAAAGCCTCCGATATAGCTCAAGAACATCTGACAGAGGCTGGGTTCGAAATAGTCAAGAACAAGGTAAATAGACGCGATTTAGGTGTCCAGTTTCCATTTTCTGTTACAGATATGAAAGATGGTCGACTATGGTATGTGGAAGTTTCAGGTTCATTTACTAGCACTAGGGCAGGAATGCGTAGGCCAGAAATCCTGTGGAAAACTATAGGACGGGCACACGTTCTATCAAGTGCAGATGATGAGAACGGAAAGCAGAGACTGATAGTACTCACTCCACAACTTCCGAAACTAAAAAGCGAAGGAGATCGAGCTTTGAGAGCGGTATGCGGTTCGGGGATATTCGATGTGATAGAGATGTTCAATAAAGGTGCTCAGGAAAGACTTAGCTACTATGCGCAAACTTCACCTGACCGTCCACTTCCAGGCTTTTGGACAGAAGAAGAAATAGAGAAAAACTTTCTTTAAGATCATCTACCGGTGAAGCTAACCTCAAAGATTTTAGGCCAAAGTTTACCTGTAATAAGAAAATTTTCACTGTCTGGTATTCGAGCTATACCATTCAGAACGGCACCTTGTCCCAAGCTTTCCCTGTCTAAAGGGAGGTTGGAGGTTTCTAAAACGTGTGTTACATGACCTGTAGTGACATCAATTCCAATTATCCGGTCCGTTTGCCAAATATTCGCCCAAATCGTCTGACCATCGCACTCAAGTTCATTCAATTTTTCAATTTTCACACCATCTAAAGTTACGTTAATCGAGTCAATTACTTCAAAGGTTTCGGAGTTCCTGAAGACCAAAGAGTCAGATCCGTTTGACATTACAAGGCGGTTATCATCCAAAAGGCACACCCCCCAACCCTCTCCTTCATATTTCCACTCACCAATAATTCTTAGAGGGTCTGATTCCCATATAAGTGCTTTTTCTGATTTCCATGTCAATTGGAGAATACGATTTTCATCTAAAAATGTTAAACCTTCTCCGAACAGGGCCTTGTCCAACATTGCAGAATCGAGAGTTGATCCAGATTCAAGGTCTATTTCCCTTATGCTCGAGTTTCCGTATAGGCCGGTGCTTTCAAATAAACGTTCATCGAAAAATTCGAGACCTTGCGTGAAGGCATTTGAATCATGTGGGTATTCCGCTATTGCATGAGGTTGAGAGTACGTAACACTCTTAATCTTTGCTTCTTTGCCGCTACAAGCAGACAGCAAAGAAAGAAAAAGCGCAGAAAATATAAATAAACGATTATTAAATTTCAATTTTTTCTTTCAGTCATTGATACTTTTTATTTTTGTACACTCATATATCCCAATCGGATACCAAACTCATTACGAGGTGTGAGATTGTCGAGTAATAACAATATAGGAAATACCCCTTTAGAAGGAAAGATTATTTCAGATGGGCTTGAAATAGCATATTTGGATTGGCAGACAGCCAGTGAGGCCTGCAACAACTTGCTCGTGCTGCACCCAAACGGCTTTTGTGCAGGAATGTTTGACCCCATAGCCAACTTGCTTCGCGAAAATTACCGTGTCATTGGAGTTGATTTGAGGGGCCATGGTGCAAGTGAAGAGGTATTAGACGAAGCTGATCTGGGAAATGATTTAATGGCATCAGATGTATTGAAAGTCATGGATTCATTACGGATAGATACTTTCTCGATTCTGGGTGTTTCTTTAGGCGGTGCAATAGCAATTGAGATAGCAGCCATAGCACCCGAAAAAGTGAAAGTTCTAATGTTATGTGAAGCTATCGCAATGAATTTCGATTCCAGAAAAGAACGAGCCGAGTTTTTAGAGGAAAAAGAACACCCTCTGGCAGTCGGTGCTCGTAGACGTAGGTCTATCTGGTCGGATCGTGAAGAAATTATAGACTCTTACGGATCTAGAAAACCTTTAGAAGTATTAGAGCCTTCAGTATTAAAGGCTTATGTTAAATGGGGATTTGTTGATAGAGACGATGGACAAGTTGAATTGGCATGCAACCCTGAAACAGAGGCAACAATTTTTGGCTCGAGGGAAAGATACGGCCCGCTTAGCACATTTGAACGCTTAAGCGACATCAAGGCTGAAACCCATATCTTGGCAGGCACAGAAACAGATTTAGGGAAAGTCTGGTTTGAGCAGCAAGCTGAAGAGATTAAAACTCAGGTTAATTGGATTGAAGGAGGCCATTTCTTCTTTTTTGAGAACCTTGAACGCTCATTATCATTGATTCAGGAATACATAGGGTAGACGTAGGTCAATTTGTCTAACCTTTAAGTAATACCCAGGAGGAAAAAGTGTCCGAAACAGTTGACCCAGTGGAACTATCCAACCGAATTATTGACACTGGAAATCCTGAACCCCCTCACAATAGGGTGCTGGACGAATTAGTCGAAGTTGAAGACGGAGTTGCGGTAGTCGAGTCTTTTTCTCATTGCTGGGCTGTTAAAACACAAGAAGGTTTGGTTTGTGTAGATGCGAGTGGTACCGGTTCGGGCGAAAATGTTGTTGAGGCCCTAAGAGGTTGGTCCAAAGACCCGATTCACTCACTCGTATACACACATGGTCATCTCGATCATGTTGGCGGAAGTGGTGCCTTTATAGATGATGCAGAAGCACGTTCAGAAAAGAAACCCGTAGTTATTGCCCATGAAGCTGTTCTGGATCGGTTCGACCGCTACCGCCTCACCAGTGACTGGAATACATTTATCAATAAGAGACAATTTGGAGGAATAACGCCGAGAGCTGAAGTGGGTACAACGAGAATTGGTATTGGAGGATTTGGGTCAACGTTTCTTCCTGACAGTGTCGCAGACCCAGAGATCACCTACAAGGACAGTTACATGCTTGACGTCGGGGGTAAAAGCTTCGAATTAAATCACGGACGTGGTGAGACCGACGATCACACTTGGGTGTGGGACGAGGAAAACAAAACTGTTTTTGCAGGAGACTTTGTTATTTGGACTTTCCCAAACGCTGGAAATCCTCAAAAAGTGCAACGTTATGCTCTTGAATGGGCTCAGGCGTTGAGAGACATGCTTGACAGGGGAGCCGAAAAAGTTTATCCAGCTCATGGACTTCCAATAGTTGGTCGCAAGCGGGTTGAGATCGTATTGGGCGACATGGCAGAAGCTTTAGAGCATTTGACAGAATCCACGCTCGAGTTGATGAATTCAGGAGCGAGACTGGATGAAATAATCCATGAAGTTTCTGTGCCTGACCATTTATCCGACAAGCCATGGTTAGCGCCACTTTATGATGAACCTGAGTTTGTAGTGAGAAATATTTATCGTCTTTACGGCGGATGGTGGGATGGTGATCCGTCAAGATTAAAACCTGCTTCCGACTCACTTTTAGCGAAGGAAATGGTCTCACTTTTGGGTTCCGTCGAAGTTCTAATTGACCGTGCTGACGAACTTGCTGAGAAAGGAGAACTTCGTCTCGCTTGCCATCTCGTAGAGATGGCCGTTCAATCTGAACCATCTCATGAAGGAGCTCAGAGGGCAAGGGCACGCATTTATTGGCAGAGACGATCCGCAGAGCGTTCATTAATGTCAAAAGGGATTTTTGCAGCTGCAGCAAGAGAGTCAGAGGCAACATTTGGAGAAAGAACTCCAAGAATGAAGATGCGTGAAGCAGTCAGAAAGAGCATGCAATAGTTACGGTTGGATTCCCAAACCAGGAGATGAACCTAAAATCATATTTCCATTGTTAATGGGGATAGATTCTGCCAGATCCTCTAAGAGAAGAGAAGAAGTGCCTAACCCGGGTGCTGGGTTTAACAAATTTAAAGCAGAAGTTAAATGCGCTGAAGCCGCTACTCCTATAGCTCCATCTAGCAGAGAAGTGATGACTACTTTTAAACCTAGATTTTCTGCTTGCCGAATTAGTTGTGAAGCAAATTTGATACCACCAATTGCGGAAGGTTTGATTACCACGATGTCTGCAATTCTATTTTCTACTATCAGGTCAATGTTTTCAACTTCTTGTAATGACTCATCAATTGCAATTTTCTGAGTGACATTCTCCCGAACAGTTGCCAGATTTTCGAGCCCTTTTGTTGGTTCTTCAACAAACTCGATTGCAAAAGGAGAAAGTTCACCCAGAATGTCAATTGCCTGATTCATTTCCCATCCGCCATTAGCGTCGATCCTTATATCGATTTTTTGACCTACTGTTTCTCTAACGGCTTTTAACCTTTCAAAATCGACTTTTGCCTCTGAGGCTCCTACTTTTATTTTCAGAGTTGTATAACCGACGTCAGTAGCTTTTTCGGCATTGGATGCAGTTTCTTGAGGGGTTTCGCCCAGTATTAGCTTCGAAACGGGAAACTCTTTCGGACTTTCAGAATTCATGAATTTGTGAAGTGGGAGATTAGTTTTTTTGGCCTCTAGATCCAAAAAAGCACAATCTACAGCAGCTTTTGCAGTCGGAGACTCCTCAAGTAAATGATCGTTTTTGGTTTTGTTCCATTCTGAGAGAATTTCTTCAACATCGAAAATGTTTTCTTTTGTGAAACCTGCAAGTGGTGAAGATTCTCCGAAACCCCAGTTTCCTTGTTCATCTTTCAGGCTAAGAAGAATTACCGGACGCTCGGTGATTTCCCCATGGGAAGTCAAAATCGGGTTTTCGTAACGAAGAGTATGTTTTTCAATTCTCGCTTCGCTTATATCCACCTTTACACGACCTCTTCGAGAAATGTTTCTATAGTTTCAAGTGTGAAATTAGGATTTTCTAAATGGCAAGCATGACCAGATTCGGGTACTACTACAATTTCCGACTTGTTGATTCCACTATTTAAACGCACCGCTAGTGATCTAAATTTGGAGTCTTCCTCTCCTGCTAATATAAGAGTCGGAGAAGTTATTTCGTTAAGTTTTCTCCATAGGGAAGGCTGACTTCCAGTTCCGGATCCCCTCAGACTATTAGCTAAGCCGTGAGTGTCATTTTTTAGCCTTTGTCTTCTAGAGATGTCCAAGGTCTGAGAATCTATTCTGATTTGAGATTCAAATATGGGTTGATCCATCCAGTATTCGACAAACCATTCAATTCCTTTTTCTAGAATTTCACCTGCTAAACGATCATCAGATCTCCGTCTAGCAGTTCTTTGGTTTTCATCACTTATACCAGCAGTAGCTCCTATCAAAATCATATTTTTTAATCTGTTTGGGTACTTAGTTGCTAGTCCAATCGCTAAACGACCCCCCATTGAATAGCCGAGTACGTTGAATTCTTGTTGATCATGAAATTCCATAACTTCTATTAGCGCAGCCAGAGTATCTTCGAAATTGAACAAGTAAGGCTCTAGGTCTCTTATAGTGCTCCCATGACCAGGTAGATCAACAGAGACAACAGAGTAGTTTTCACTAAGAGGCTCAGAAATCGATGACATCGTCGAGCGGTCTCCTGTAAATCCATGGAGTACAAGCAATGAAGGCCCCTCTCCTTTGATTTCGCTAGACAGAGTTGGAACTATGCTCATTGCAACACTTCGTTTACTTTTTTAGAGGCTTCTTTGTGAATCGCAACATTTTTTTCAGTATCGACGATCACATGTATCACATTCACTCCACCTGCACTAATGGATTGGTCAAGGGCTATTGAAAAGTCTTGACGGGTAGTGGGTTTGAAAACTCTTGCATCGATGATCGCAGCAACGGTTCCTATATCAAGGTCATGTGGAGTATGGAAAAGTTTTTGGAAGTTCACCTCTTCATTTTCTGCTATTGGAAGGAAAGAAAAAATACCACCCCCATTATTATCGACAACAACAATGGTTAAATTCGATCCGAGTCTTCGTAGGGAGGTAAATCCTGACAAGTCGTGAAGAAATGCAAGGTCACCAGTAAATAAAATTGTAGGGACTCCAGACAAGCCCTTTGAGACACCAGCAGCAGTTGATATGACTCCATCGATTCCGTTAGCACCTCTGTTGGCAAAAACTTTCAATCGTTTTAATGAAGATGGCAGAAAAGTATCTAAGTCACGTATCGGCATAGAGTTTGAAACAAATATGCAGCTTTCTTCGGGTAGTGATTCTTCTAGGCACAGGGCTGTTCCTGCTTCATCGAAAACTGAATCGTCAACAAGTTCACGGATAGCTATCGAAGAAACCATCTCAGCATCACACCATGACTTATTCCAGTCTGTTTGTTCATTTTTTTTAGCAAATTGAGTCAGGCCTTCGGCCAGAGCATTTGGAGAGACAGCGACTTTTTGCGTTGCGACATTTTCTGGATCTGGAAAGAATCCAAGTTCGTCGGTGCAAATTATGTTTTCACAGTCGATTTCATTTAAAAACAATTTGTACCCTTTACTTGTCGGCATTCTTCCCATTTGGATAATCACCTCTGGACTATGTTCTTTAATCCAAGAACTCCGAAAGATATGTTCGCCTGAAGAAATCAGCACACAGTTTTTGACGTGTGGACCGTTGCGCATGCTTGAAGCTGGATCTGCCACCACAGGCCATCCTGTAATGTTGCTCAACTCTGATATCTTGTTGCATGTTGAGGGGTCAGTTTCCATGGGACCAACGACAATTAAACCTTTTTCGTACTCTAGAAATTTTTCTAATTCTGAAATGTCAGTTTCTTGAGAAATTTCTAAATGGTTAGAGACATCAAATAGTGAGAAAGGAGCATCAGAAGGCTCTAGTGGTTCACGTAAAGGGCAGTTGATATGAACTGGCCCTGGAAAAGGTTTTAAGCTTTGTTTCAAGGCATCATTTGCCAAGGTAATTGCGTTTTCTTGGGTTGATTCGCTTGGAACAGTAGTTTGAAAAAAACCTCTTACATGCTTCCCGTAAAGTTCAATCTGATCAATTGTCTGAGGAGCTCCTCTATCTTGAAGTTCAGGTGGTCGATCAGCGGAGATGATTATTAATGGAACTCCAGAATAGAAAGCTTCAACTACAGCGGGATGGTAATTGACAGCTGCCGTTCCAGAAGTGCAAATGAGAATAACCGGTTTAGAAGTTGCTTTAGCTAAACCAAGAGCGAAGTAACTTCCCGATCTTTCGTCTAGATGAATAGAAGTCTCCAAACCTTCAGTCGAGTCGGCAGCAATTGACAATGGGGTTGATCTAGAACCAGGTGATATCGCCACATGTTTCACACCATTAGAGGCGAATTGATGAAAAAGCGATCGGCACCAGTTGTAAGAAGTTTCAGGCATGGTCATACATCATTCTCGTTATCGTGCAATGCGATTATGTGATCAAGCATTGCTTTGAGTTTCATGTCTGTTTCGAGAAGTTCGCGTTCAGGGTCTGACCCATTCACAACGCCAGCTCCAGCGAAAAGAGTGGATCCTTTTTCATTTATTAAACCGGATCTCAATGCCACACGAAATTCGCCGGATCCTGAAATGTCTAACCATCCAATTGGTCCTGCGAACCAGCCTCTGTCAAAACTTTCATATTTCAATCTCAGTTCGTTTGCTCTTTTGAGAGGGTGTCCACTCACTGCAGGTGTTGGGTGTAGAGCGTCGACAGCCTCAAAGAGACTTATTTCTGAATCTAGTTGTGAGTGAATAGGGGTATAAAGATGCTGAATTCCGTTCAATTTCAAGATCGTTGTTTCTTGTGTTACCTCGGGTTGCAACCCCATAGAGGTAAGTCTTCTGAGTATTTCCTCAACGACTAGGACGTGTTCATTTTGTTCCTTAGGGCTTGTGAGTAGCCCTTGACTCAAAGCACTGTCGAGTGCTTTATCTCTTGCTCTTGGAGCAGAACCTGCAAGAGCAGCAGTGTAGAGTTTTCCGTCTGTTGTTGAAGCTAGTCTTTCGGGTGTAGAGCCAACAAAGGCATTGCCGTTTTTATATATGCAGAAAGTTGCGCAAGCTGGGTAAGAGTCTCTCAGGGAGGCTATTAGGTTTTGAAGCTCAGGTTTTTCCTCTATGAAAAGAGACCTGCAAGGCACAGCTTTTTCGAGGCCACCATTTTCTATTTCTTTTAGAGCGGTGAGTACTAGGTTTTTGTAGTGGTCTCGGTCTTTTTCATTTGCCGTATTTTTAGGGTCTGAATTAGTTGGTTGGGTTGGACTTGGAGTAGGCAAGTGAGGCATTTCTTCCAAAGACGCATTCGTGGTAGTAAGCCAAGTGTCCTCACCTTTTCGAAGTATCTGAATTCTTGGGAAGATCAACTGACTGTTTCCCAAAAATCTCCAGTCATCGTTTTGGTTACTTTCATCGAATGAAAAGCCGGAAGCGAAACGGGGTGGCGGAGCATCGGAGGGTGCTTCCCAGTCAATTAGATCTACGATCTTTTTGAAGCTTCTGTTTGCCTCGCTAAATCTCGTAGAGCCTTTAAAAGCAGTTGAGCTGATTTCACCGATTCCTATCCAAGAGGTTTCTTCTTCTGGAATTTCCCAGAACCAACAAGTGTCATCTGAGGGTTTGTTAGGAAACCAAGAGAGAGGATCTTTAGCGTGTCCAGATGGGATACGAACGGTTTTAACAGATAGACGGGCAATAGGTTCATTTTGGTCAGTTAACGCCATTCGCAGGTCACCACCAGGTTTTCAGGATCGGAAGCAATAAGTGCATTTGACAGAATTGTTTTGTTGCGTCCGTCGATCCTCTCCAGAGAACGAGTCACCAAACTCTTATGAAAGTGTTGAGCTACTAGACGAATAACAGAAGGGAGTAGGTTTTTCATGATAACTGCAAGGTCTTTTTCGGATGAGACCTCAGTTCCTTCTTTGATGTGTTCTTCGAAGAGACTGATAGCTCTATCTACCACCTCGTTTACATTTGAGGAGTGGTATTGAGCTAGAGAAACAAGTTCTTCTAATGGAACTCCAGCATTAGCTATTGCTATTCCCGCTTCGACCATACTTACGGAACTTTCATCAAAACGTGGTTCTTCATCATCGAAGAGAGGCTGTAAGAGACCATTGTCGCATAAAAGAGCCACAAGACTTTCAGGTACGGATGCTTTTTCAGCCACTTCAGATCTACTCAGGCTTCTGGATTTTGTGTCTTCAGCTATTAGATACTTTAAGTCGTCTGAAGTATTTCCGTCTAAGGTTTCTTCTTTCAAGAGTGATATTTGACGTAAAGAAAAACCTTCGAAGGCTAGCTTTTTTATTTCTTCTAGGCGAGAAACATGTTTCTCACCGTAAACAGCTCTGCGGCCGTTTTTCTGAGGTGGTGAGATCAAACCTAATCCTTGGTAATAGCGAATTGTATCGACACTGATTTCAGCTTTTAAAGCTAAATCTTCAACACTGTAAGAGGCTCCTGCATTCATTTAATCACCAAAATAGATTATAGGAGTAATTACTCTTAGAGTAACAACTCATAAGAAATTTGATCTGAAATGACGATATTGTTAGACATACGGGAGAAATTTATGTCTCAAACTAATCCAGTCGATTACATACAGCGCACCAAAGAACAATATGCGCGGCTCGGTTACGACGATTACAGATGGGCAGAAAAAAAAGAACCACCGCCTTGGACTCCTATCGAGAAACCAGTTTCAGAATTAAATGTTGCTTTAGTTGCATCCGGAGGCGCATATACAAAAGGTCAGGTTGCTTTCCACTGGGAGGATGACACCGGCATCCGTATTATTCCTTCCACCGAACCTGCAAGTGATGTTCGGGTAACTCATTTTGCTTATGACTTAGAACCAGCGAGAGAGGACCCAAATATAGTTTTCCCTACTGACAGGTTGAATGAACTAGTAGCTGAAAAAACGATAGGTAGCTTGGCGAGTAATTCTGTCGCTTGTATGGGAGGAATTTATTCCACCAGACGTGCCGAAGAGGAATTAGCACCTTTGATCCTTGAATCAATTTCTAATATGCCAGGTACACCTGTTGATTTGGTATTACTGGTTCCTGTTTGACCTGTTTGTCATCAGACCGTGGGTCTGGTAGCACGGATTTTAGAAAAAGCAGGATTTCCGACAATCTGTTTAACAGCTGCAAGAAGCATAACTGAATCTGTGAATCCCCCTCGCGCAGCGTTTGTTGATATGCCTTTGGGTTATACAGCTGGACGCCCTCATGAGCCAGAATTTCAGAGAGACTTATTACGCCAAGTTTTTAAGGCTGCAGAAAGTATAGATACCCCGGGATCTATAGTTGATCTCGATGCGATCTGGTCTGAAGACGTTTCATGGAAAGATAAAGCAACAAGTGGACTAAACAACGGGGTTAATTCCGCAGAAGGAGACAGCCGGCAACCACGTATAAACGAACCCCAATATCAATACGAAGAAGATAGGATCGCTGCAGAAAATTAACCTGGAGGTCAGAATGCCACTTAACCCAATAGCGCAAGAGATAATAAGTGCTTTCCCCCTAGACGAAGTAAGTGAGCTAACTCCCGACGACTTTCGTTTAACTGTGGATGAAGGGGCAGCAGCTGTCGAACGCGAAGATGTTGATGCAATTGAGGATAGAAATTTAGTAGGAGCAGATGGACAAGATTTACCCATTCGCGTCTATTGGCCTGAAGGAGTTCAGAGTCCAGCTCCTATTACAGTTTTTTTTCATGGAGGAGGATGGGTAGTCGGAGGTTTAGTAAGTCATGACGCTGAATGTCGTGCTCTAGCCAACCAAACTCAAACAGTCCTAATAGCAGTCGACTACCGCTTGGCACCTGAGTATCCTTTCCCAGCTGCACCGGAAGACTGTTATACAGCTCTTTGCCAAATCGTGGAATTAGCAGACGAACTGGGTATAGATCCAAATCGTTTAGCGGTAATGGGAGATAGCGCTGGAGGTAATCTTGCAACGGTCGTTTGTCTTATGTCCCGAGACAGAGGTGGACCAAAAATTTGTCATCAACTTCTCATTTATCCCGCATGTGATATGGATCCCGACCGTTGGCCATCAGCAAAAGAAAATGCCACTGGATACTTGTTGACCGATGAGATGATGAGATGGTTTTACCGTCATTACGTAGGGTCAGAAGTTTTCGTAGACGAAGCTTATGCAAGTCCAATTCGCGCAAATGACCTGTCTGGTTTGCCGTCGGCACAAGTTATTACAGCGGAGTTCGATCCTCTTCGTGACGAAGGAGAAGCTTACGCCCAAGCCCTTTCTGACGCTGGTGTCCAAACCCACTATGAGTGTGTGCAAGGACTTATTCATGGATTTTTAGGGTTTGCAGAAATGATCCCTGAAGCTAAAGAGGCACGTGATGCTGCCTGTCAGCGGCTAGTAGAGGCTTTAGGGTAACTTTCTTTAATCTGAAAAGATAACTATTCCTGTTTTTTCCATTTCAATAATTTCCTCACTGCTGTGACCTAATTCTTTCAGAATCTCTTTTGTGTGCTCACCTAATTTTGGTGCTAAAGATCTTGGAATTGCAGGAGTCCTATGAAAATCTACTGGAGTCGAGATCATCAGTGTTCCTGTTGAACCGTCTGGAACATCAAGTAATGCTCCTGATCCGTTAAAAGTCGGATCGGCTAAAAGGTCATCTGGTGTATTAACAGGAGCCCAAAAAAGGTCTGGTTCAGAAGCAAATACTTCACTCCATTCATCAAGAGTGCGTGTAGCAAAAATTTCATCTAGCTCACCGATTAGTTCCTTAGCGTTTTTAGCGCGTGCAGCAGGATCTGAAAATCTTTCGTCTTCTATCCATTCAGGATGTCCGACTGCCCTTGCCAGTGGGGGCCAATGTCGAAAAGGTTCAATTCCTACGAGCCAAAATCTTCTACCACAAGAGGCTTTGTAGTTGTTCATAGCTGGGTTGCCCATACCTTCACGAGATCCAAGGGCGATTGTGCGACCCCACATCAACAGAGCATTTAAGTCGAAACTTATGGTATAAGCACCTTGTCGAATGAGAGACGTTTCAACTAGTTGACCTTTAGAAGATTTTTCTCTTTCAAAAAGAGCAGCTGATATAGCAGCAGCAGCGGACATAGCGACCGAATGGTCACCCATTCCTCCACGTTGAAATGGTGGATCAGAATCTTCTGTAGTTAATAGGCTTGCTATACCAGAACGAGCCCAAAAGGCACCCACATCAAATGAAGGAAGGTCTGCGCTTTCCCCTTCTCGTCCATAGGCAGTGATATGACAGTAGATCAGCTTCGGGAAACGTTCTTCTATTGACTCAAAATCGATACCCAGTCTTTTAAGTCCTCCTGGGCGAAGATTGGTTATAAAAACGTCGGCATCTTCAAGTAAGTCAAAAAGTATTTCCATGCCTTCGGAGTGAGAAAGGTCGACTGCCATTCCGCGTTTTGATCGATTATCCATTTCAAAAACTGGGTTGGTTGGCATGTCACCACCCAGCATGAATTGAAAAATTCTGGAGGGGTCACCTTTTGTTGGTTCAATCTTGGTTACGTCAGCACCCCACTCTGCAAGTATTCCTGCGGCCGCAGGTCCAGCCACCCAAATGCCAAGTTCTACGACCTTAACTCCATCCATAGGACCAGCCATATTTTCTTCCTTTCGAATCCCTAACAAAGACGCTAGGTGTTTTTTCCTGCTATTGCGATTTCGGAGATACAGAGAAATTAGCTACGGTCTACATGTGATTCTTTTTGTATGTACAGGAAATACATGTCGTTCACCCATGGCAGAAGCTTTTTTAAAGGACAAATTTATAAAGACGACTTCAGAAATCGAAGTTTTCTCTGCTGGAACAAATGCAAAAAATAATTCAGGTGCTACAGAAGAAGCTATAAAAGCGATGGAAAATTTCGATATTGATCTCTCGAGTCATAGGACTCAGTTATTAAATCAGGACACCGTTGAAAAAGCAGAATTGATCGTCGCTATGACCAGACCTCATGAATTATCAATTTCAAAAATTCAACAACAAGCACGTAATCGAACTTTTCTAGCTGGAGAAATAGTGAGATTGGGATCACTGGTGTCGAAGTTGGAAGAGCTACCTTCTTTTAAATCATGGGTAGAAGAATTGCACTCAGCACGCGGTGGTCATATGACTTCTGGACGATTAGGAGACGAGGTGCTTGATCCATTCGATAAACCGTTAGAGGAGTATGAAAAAGTAGCCATGAGACTTAACGGAATTTGTGAAGTTTTATGCAAACTTTTGACTTCTGGAGCAAATAAAAACCCTTAAGACTTCTGAGACGCTACCGTTTTATGGTGGAGTTTTCTAGAAGTAATCAAGAGGAAAGTTTTGCTGAAGAGGTAAGAACTTGGCTTGAAGAACATCTGGTCGGAGAGTTTTCTGAACTGCGTAACCGTGGTGGAACTGGACGCGAAGACATACCTGTAGAAACTTTGTTGGAATGGGAAAAAGAGTTGGCTGCAGGAGGCTGGCTGGGTCTCGACTTTCCAGAAGAATTAGGTGGTCGTAGCTGCTCACTGTTTGAACAGGTGATCTTTCACCAAACCTACGTCGAGGCTAGAGCTCCAGGTCGTATACCAAATATTGGTGTAACTCTTTTAGCCCCAACTCTTGTTGCTTACGGAACACATGAACAACAGACCCGTTTCATACCAGAGATATTAAAAGGCAACGAATTTTGGTGCCAGGGGTATTCAGAACCAGATGCAGGCTCAGATTTAGCAAACATTTCAACTCGAGCAACTAAAGAAGGGGATCAATGGATTATCAATGGCCAAAAAATCTGGACCTCACTCGCTCAATACTCCGACTGGATTTTCGTATTGTGTAGAACAGATATGCAGGGAACACGACATCAGGGACTGTCGTATCTACTGGCACCCATGAAACAAGACGAGATAGAAATCCGTCCAATAGTTCAAATTACGGGCGGTTCTGAATTCAATGAAGTTTTTTTCAATGACGCCCGAACGGAAGGTGGCTTAGTGGTGGGAGAGTCGGGCAGCGGATGGTCAGTTGCAATGGGAACGCTTGCTTTTGAAAGAGGAGCATCAACCCTTGGACAACAAACCGCCTTTAGTCAGGAATTAGACGAATTGATTCGAATAGCCAAACAATCCGGTGCAACAGATGATCCTGTGGTTAGGCAAGAGTTAGCGAAAAGTTTTTCTGAATTGCAGATTATGCGTTATAACCAAATGCGAATGCTTTCTTCTTTAAGCAGAGAAGGTGTGCCAGGACCGGAAATGTCGATAGGGAAACTTTATTGGGCGTCATGGCATCGCCGTTTAGGAGAATTGGGAATAAAAATTCGTGGAAGTTCAGGAATGATAGGTGTAGAAGCAACTCCACCTTTAGAGGATTCTTTAGATCACGGCTACTTACTGGACTCTTTACAACGAACTTTTCTTTACAGTCGTGCTCACACTATTTATGCAGGATCTAACCAAGTGCAAAGAAATATCATTGGTGAAAGAGTTCTGGGTCTACCTAGAGAGCCGCGCTAGGGATGATTGATGCCTCATGGAAGATATTCTGAAGTTTGAAGATTAGGAGAAACTATGAATGACGCATACATAGTTGATGCAGTTAGAACCCCAACAGGAAGAAAAGGCGGAGGTCTCGCAGAGGTCCATCCAGCTGACATGGGAGCTCATGTCATAAATTCTCTTTTGGAACGAAATGTAGTCGACCCTAATCTGGTGGAAGATGTCATATTTGGGTGTGTCGACACTTTAGGTCCCCAAGCGGGAGATATAGCTAGGACAGCTTGGCTCGCAGCAGGGTTACCCGAAACTGTTCCCGGAACAACAATCGACCGGCAATGCGGATCAGGACAACAGGCCGTTAGCTTTGCAGCGATGGGTGTCTGGGCAGGAGTTCAGGACCTTGTCGTAGCAGGCGGAGTGCAAAATATGAGCATGATTCCAATCGGAATGGCTCTTGAAGCAGCAGTTCCATTAGGTCACGATGATCCTTTTTCAGGCTCTGAGGGTTGGGTTGAAAGATATGGGACACAAGAAATATCACAATTCAGAGGTGCGGAGATGATTGCTGAAAAATGGGATATTTCTAGAGAAAAGATGGAAGAATTCGCTTTTGAAAGCCACCAAAGAGCTCTAACTGCTATAGGCGAAGGGAGATTTGATAACGAGATAATTCCTATTGCTCAGGCGGAAATGGATGAAGGTCCTCGACGTGACATTTCAATGGATCGGATGAGCACTTTAAATCCACTTGTTGAAGGAGGGCGACTAACGGCTGCCCTAGCGAGTCAGATAAGTGACGGTGCGGCTGCGTTGCTTATAGCTTCTGAAAAAGCTGTAAAAGAGCTTGGATTAACACCAAGAGCTAGGATCCATCACGTAAGTGTCAGAGGGGACGACCCGGTTTTCATGCTTACTGGACCGATACCTGCAACTACCTACGCGTTAAATAAAACCGGAATGTCTATTGACGAATTCGATCTTTTCGAATGCAATGAAGCGTTTGCCCCTGTGCCTTTAGCTTGGATGAAAGAACTGCAAGTACCTCACGAAAAAGTAAACGTAAATGGGGGTGCTATTTCCCTTGGTCACCCATTGGGTTGTTCGGGAGCGAAACTCATGACAACTTTATTAAACGAACTTGAAAGAAGTGGTGGCCGTTGGGGGTTGCAGACCATGTGTGAAGGCGGCGGTCAAGCCAACGTTACAATTATCGAAAATCTTAACTAGAACTATTCAACCAGAGCGTCGACTAAACCCCAGTTAAGTGCGGTAGTAGCGTCAACACGTTCTCCAGTCAGGCACATTCGTGCAGTTAACTGTCTTCCAATTCTTCTACTTATACTCACTGTGCCTCCCGCTCCAGGTATTAAACCCATACTCACTTCCGGAAGAGAAAACCAGGCATTTTCGCTAGCTTCAATTCGGCTAGCAAAAGCAGCTAATTCAACTCCTGCTCCTATTGCAGCTCCGCGTATTTGTACGGTAATTCGTTCAGACAGAAGGTCTAACCAGGGAGCTGCGTTAGCTGTGGACCTGATCATGTGACCAGTGGCAGAATTTTCAACAGTTCCAAATTCTGCCGGATCGCCCCCTATGCAAAAGGTTGACCCTTTCCCAGTTATTAGAATCGACCGGCCGTCACCCTCAGTTGCTAGACCTCGAAGGGCTTCCACTAGAGAATCGCGCATAGAAGCTGAAAAAGCATTTTTAAGTTTCGGACGGTTCAGCTGAAGTTCCACATTTTCAACTCCAGCATTAACGAGAATGGTCGGACTTGCTTCCTCAGGCCTAACTCTACGACCTCTCCCGTCCAGCCACTTTTCAAATTCATTTCCATTTTGCAATGTTCCGTACGCGACTGATTCAAGCAGTAAACCAAGATCCGTGGAAACATTTTCGCTATGCCTCAAGACTTGACAACAGGTGACAGAAGCAACCGGATTCAGAGCAATGTGTCCAAGAAGAGCGTCGAGTTCTTCTTCCGAATGAGTGACTATGTCCACATGAGAGGAAGTGTCACTGTTCCCTGAAAGTTCTATCAGGACAACGGGTAGAGACCGAAGTGACCTCACAGAGTTTTCCGATAGTTTATGAGCTTCGTGAATTACCAATACTGGTAATTCGTTTCGCCAATCGAATCTGAGATCAGCAGTTTGACTGTTCAAAGCGTCAGAAAGGTCCTCTGCTTGCCACGGAACAAAAGACTTGCTTAAAGGGGCATCGGTATTTTGATCAGACAGTTGAACCATCGCCTAAATCAACCAACTGTTCCTTCAAAACTCTCCTTAAGAGCTTTCCTGTTTCGTTGTAGGGAAGTTCTTCCAAGAAAACGATCTCATCGGGTGTCCTGTTTGAACGAAGCTTTTCCTTTACTGAATCTTTTAACTCTCCTTCATCAGCTTCTTGTTCTTCATGCAAAACAATAGCTGCCACAATTTTTTCGCCCCATTGCTGATCTGGAAGTCCTATAGCAGCAGCATCTGCTACCGCAGAATGTTGTAGCAGAACTTCCTCAATTTCACCTGGAGAAATATTTTGTCCACCTTTGACTATCACATCATCAATTCGTCCAGTCACAAAAAGGTAACCTTCTTTATCAAGCCACCCTCCATCATGAGTAGGGAACCACCCATCTTCGGTAAGGGTCAATTGGAGTCCCTTGTATTCTCCTGAAACCTGCTCACCTCTTACCCATATTTCACCTGGTTCATCTGATGGAAGTTCATTTCCTTGTTCATCTCGAATGGAAACCTCAATAGCAGGTAATGGACGACCAACCGAGCTAATACGTCTACGAACCAACTCGTCAGAGCTAGAAAAGGCTTCTCTGTGTTCATCAGGTCCGAGTAGAGCAACAGTAGAACTTGTTTCGGTTAAACCATAGGCATTTACGAAATTCGTATCTGGTAGAAGCTCTAAAGCAGTCTCAATAGTAGGTTGCGGCATTTTCCCGCCTCCATAGGAAAGAGCTCTGAGCGTGGGAAGACCTGGTGAATCTGTACCTTCAGAAACCAGGTGGTCAACAATGCGAGAAAGCATTGTCGGCACGACCATGGCACTAGTGACGGATTCTGAACGAACTAGTTCAACCCATTTTTCGGCATCGAATTCTGGAAGTTGAACTACACGTCGACCTGCATAGAGGTTGGAGAGGGTAGCGGCTATACCAGCTATGTGGTAAGGAGGGACACTTATCAGAGCTGCTTCTTCTTCACCAGCGCTCATAAATTCGACTGAACCAAGAATGTATGAAACCAGATGACGTTGTCGAAGAACCGCTGCTTTTGGCTCTCCAGTAGTGCCGCTAGTAAAGAGCAAAATTGCTGTGTCCTCTCCGTCCATATTCCAATCTGTTGGAATTTCAATTTCCGGGTTACTAGAAGCAACAAGTTCATCTCGGGTGACTGAATGAACATCCAAATTGCCGGAAGTTCTTTCTTGTGTCTCTGGTTGCATTAACGCAATCGCAGGTGAGATTCTTTCCAGCAAAGCATCCAACTCTTGATTCGTTAAACGGTAATTCAATGGCACAAAAGGAAGCCCCGCCCAAGAAGCTCCAAAAAGACAAATCGGTAACGAAGGAGAAGTGATATCTATCATTGCTACATTTTCGACATTTGCACTTCGAAAACGTTGAGCCGCTACTCCAGCATGGTCGAAAACCTGTTTAACAGTTAGACCACCATCCAACGACCCAACTGCCACCCGGTCACCGAAACCTCCAGCGGCCATTTCAAGAAGCATCATCAAGTTCACGTTTTTACCTAACCTTAAAAATTAGTCAGAAGCTGGCAAGGGCTTTGCATCTTTCAACTGAAGAGCATTCCCATTAGCCCCTAAAGAACCTGCTCCTGGCTTAGTGCAAAGAACCTCTAATGTCTCTTCATCATCTACATAGCGTTTACCTAATTGCGTACCATCTCCGCTGTCGTCCAATTCGCCAGAAACAGGATCGCTACCTGCCTCGACCATATCCACACCCCCGCATGTAAGAGAAACTTCGCCTTCAGGTCCTTTCACAACGATTACTTCCGTGTCGCAGACACTGCTAGCCCATCTGCCTCCAGCTTTAAGTAGCGCCATTGGATTTCCTTCCCATTATTTAAATAGTCTTTCAATCAAGATAATTGATGAAACTAGGATTAAGCACCACTCTGAGGCAAGATAATTAAGATTAAAGTACGATTTTAAGATTTATGAATCAAAGATGTAACGATCCTCAAACAGTTCTAGCTCGATTATGCGAAGAAGCGAGCCAAGATACCGCAGACGTCGCTTCAAGATGGGCGATGTCAGGAGCAATGTCTCTTACCGGCGAACCCTCAGGACCACCAAGACAGGTTCCCGTTGGGATTACTTTACGTATGGAACAACTCGCCACAACGATTGGAGAAATCACTGGATTATCAATTGATGGACCAGCTTTACTCGGTGAAAGAGCTGCTATCGCTGGGTTCACAAGACAGGGGAGTAGGTCTGTTGGAGGTTATGCACAACTTGTTGAATCTATCGACAAACCAATATGTATAAATTTTGCTAGACCCGATGACCTTCGCTCAATCCCAGCATGGCTTCAAGAAGAAATCGACCCAAACAATCGTAAAGAACTATTTTCCGTCTTAGGCAAGTCCAAAAGTGAACAGTTAATGAAACAAGCAGATCTACTAGGCATTCCCCTAGGTGTGCCTGGCACAGAAAAGCATAAACACCCTGCACGTTTAACCGAAGGAAAAACATCTAATAAACAAGCAGCGACAACACTAGTAATTGAATTCGGCTCTTTATGGGCGAGCCCATTATGCGGAGACCTGCTTCGACGGTCAGGTTGTCGTGTCATAAAAATAGAAAGTGTTTCTAGACCGGATGGCGCAAGAAGAGGACCAACAGGTTTTTTCGACTTACTCAATGGAGGTAAAGAATCATTAGCGTTGGATTTCAGCGATGAGAGATCTCTAGAATTGTTAAAGAAAATCGTAAAAGAAGCCGACGTAATTATCGAAGGCAGTCGACCAAGAGCCCTAAGACAATTAGGCATAGACGCAGAAATAGAAGTTGAAGATGGAAAAGTCTGGGTTTCTATCACCGGTTACGGAAGAAACGGCCCTCGCTCAAAAGGAGTGGCATTCGGAGACGACGCCGCTGTTTCAGGCGGACTCTTTCTAAAAGATCCACTATGTTTCATAGCAGACGCCGTCTCAGACCCTTCGGCGGGTCTGCTAGCAGCAACCCTCGCTTTGTCAGCTTTAAAATCTGGGAAAGGATGGCTAATAGACATACCTCTTTCCGCAGTAGCTAACTGGATGCTAGGAACAGGAGAAAAACCCGAAGAAATAGCAGAAAACATTATTGCAGAACCACGTGCCCGAAAAATTGAAATTAACGCCCCGACGGCAGGCCGACACAACAGTCAGTTAGAAAATGAATTTTCATAACATAACCAATCTCTAGCAAACATCTGACTTTCTTGCTTTCATATCCGTTAGCGTTCTGATAATGAAACCACGAGTTCGTTTCGCTCCATCACCAACAGGTTTCTTGCATGTAGGAAGTGCGAGAACCGCTTTATTTAATTGGCTGTATGCCCGAGCCACAGGCGGAACTTACATCCTGCGTGTTGAAGACACTGATCAAGAACGAAACCGACCCGAACTCACCCAACAGTTACTAGGGGAACTGGAATGGCTAGGTCTCGACTGGGATGAAGGACCTGTTTTTCAATCAGAAAAACTGGAAAGACATCGCGAAGTTGTGCAAACTTTCTTAGAAGATGGTCATGCATACCTTTGCGATAATGAAAACAGAGAAGTTGAAGGAAGCGTTTTAGCGGAAGGTTTAGCAGTCAGGTTTCGAATGCCTCAGGGAAAAACGATTTCCTTTAACGATCTAGTTCGTGGTGAAGTTGCTTTCAACACAGATGACCTAGAAGATTTCGTTATTTGGCGCTCAAACGGAACTCCCATGTTTCTTTTAGCAAACGCAGTTGATGATGCAGACATGGGGATTACGCATGCTATTCGCGGAGAGGATTTACTCTCAGGAGTACCCAAAGTGCTTCTTTTACTAGATGCAATGGGAGTTGAGCACCCCACATATGCGCATTTGCCACTACTCGTAAATGAACAAAGAAAAAAACTTTCTAAACGTCGTGATGATGTTGCAGTGGGAGATTACAGAGAAAAAGGATTCTTACCTGAAGCCATGGTCAACTATCTTGCTTTGCTCGGATGGGGGCCACCTGATGGAGTCGAAATTCGTTCACTGTCAGAAATCGTAAAAATTTTCAACATCGAAGATGTGAACAAGGCAGCCGCATTTTTTGACATCCAAAAATTTGAGCACATCAATTCTTCGTATCTTAGAGATCTCTCTAAAGAAGATTTTATGAACCGTGTAGAACCATGGATAGGAGGTAAAGCACCGTGGCCTGAAGAAAACTTTGACCCAGAGAAATTTTCTGTGATGGCTGACCTTATACAAGAAAAATTGAGAACATTAAGCGACACGCCAAGATTTGTGGATTTCTTGTTCTTGGAAGAACCAGACGTAGATGAAGACTCATGGAAGAAAACCATGAAAGATCCACAAGTAGCTGACTCTCTACTTGGCCATATAGCTGACTCTTTTGAAGAATGTGAATGGGAGACTGATGTTTTGAAAGATCTTGTAACAAAAGCAGGGGAAAAGGTTGATTTAAAACTTGGGAAAGCACAAGCTCCGCTGCGAGTAGCTGTCACTGGCAGGACCGTAGGGCCGCCTTTGTTTGAGACAATGTCATGTTGTATGACCCGCGAAGAGGTACTTAAGAGAATTTCTGATGCACGGAAAAGCTTGTAACTTTATTTCCAATATAGAACTCGCATAAACAACAAGACGTTACGCTTAAATTTGCCTTTATGGGCCACTTTCGGGGGTGGTGTAATTGGCAACACAGCTGGTTCTGGTCCAGTCGTTGGGGGTTCAAGTCCTCCCCCCCGAGCACTACATAAATTTTTAAATACAATAATCAGTTGGATATATAAAGTCTGGCCCCGTTCGTCTAGTGGCCTAGGACGCCAGGTTCTCAACTTGGTAGCACGGGTTCGAATCCCGTACGGGGTACAAATTTTATATTAGAGATGCTAATCAAGTAAATGGCGAACGTGGCCCGTTTCGTTTATTGACCTAATGGAACGTAAACCTGAGGATGATGCAGTAACTCTGGTAATGCCACAATAATCAGGTTGCAACGCTACCGGGTTGTCATGCCCTAGAAGACTTTGCAAATAAACCCCCATAACCATTCCATGGCAAAAAACTGCGACAATTGAACCTTTGTATTCTTCAATCAGATAATTGAAAGCATTCGTAGTTCTTTTTCTGAAACCTTCTAAATCACCTCCGAAAATTGATTCAGGATTCTCAAGATACTCTTTGATGAACGGATGATCCAGATCCATTTCCTCAACAGGTGTGTACGAGTTACGGTCAAAGTCTGCTTCCTTGAGGTCATCTATCATCTCAATTTTCAAACCAGAAAGTATTGAAAATGGTTCAGCAGTCTGGATAGCTCTCGTCATAGTGCTCGAAACAACGTGTTGTATACCTTGACTTTTGAGAAATTCTGCTGTTGCCTCAGCTTGCTTAATCCCTATTGGCGAAAGTGGAGGATCGGCTGATCCTTTTCCCTCGGAACGGGTTTCAGCGACCGGTCGTGCATGACGTATGATAAGTAATTCCATAGTGGATAGTTCCTCTTATTCGAATCTTATTAAGGTTCTACTACTTCAAGTTGGGCGGGCACATGTTTATGCCAAGGTGTTTTTGCAATTGGATCGCACCAGTCTGTAGATGTCAATTCGTTAGTAGGAACTCCAAACACTTCAGGTTCACCACCAGCAGGTGAGTAGCTTAAACCATGTCCATTAGGTAGAGATATGTGTCCTTGCATCATTGTCTCGTTGATTTCAGCAACGGCAACAGCACTGCCTCCCGGGGTGGTAATCCGAACTCTGGAACCATTATCGATACCCAACTGCTCAGCATCTCCCAAACTTAAACGCAAAGTCCCTTCTTGATCTCGTTTACGCCATTCTGGGTTGCGCATTATTGTATTAGCTGTAAAACTTCTTCTTTCTCCAGCGGCAAGCACGAATGGAAATTCATCACTTGTGTATGTAGAAGGAGAGTCTGCAAGTCTCTTGACTTCTTCTAACATTTCAGGGATCGCAATGTGGATTTTCGAATCAATAGTTTCTAAAAGATCCCATGCCTGATCCTGTTCATGTCGAGTGAAAAGCACTCCATCTGGATTCGAGATCATAGCTTCAAATAAAGAATTACCAAGAGAAGGCCCATCACCTTCATAGCCAGCAGCTTTCACTTGTGTTGGGTATCTCAAAGCTGTTTGTTGAGCAGAGAACCAAAGCACCGCAGCACCCCTCATGTTTACAGGAAGAACTTCACCCAGAGTTTCGTAAAGAGTCACAGCGCCTAAAGCAGCGAGTTCAGGATTGTTGACTGAAAATTCCATGAAACCTTTACTGAACTCATCGAGTCCTTTTTTAGCTAGTTCCCGCAAAGGCAAAAAGTCTTCTTCTGTGGCTAGTCCCAATTCACGGATAATTCTTGTGTGTATCTCAGGTTCCGTTAAAACACCTTCTGGAGGGGCCAGTATCGGAGGTCTGACGCAGATCCAGTTCTCGGGGAAGCTAGCACTGAAAAATGTGGTTTCAACTTTTTCATACTGGGTGGCAGCAGGGAGGAAATAAGTAGCCTCTCGTGCAGTTTCTGTCAGCGCTACATCTACAACAACTGAAAAGTCAACTGCTCTCATTGCTTGTCTGAATTTTTCCGACTCAGCTAAAGAGTGAACAGGATTAGTGCTTTCGATCAGCAGGGCTCTGTTCCTTTCGGGATGGTCACTCAAAATCCCGTCAGCTATTTCATTACAGGCAAAGAAATCGGAAATGACTAAGCTGCCCGTAACAGGATCGGTTGGTTCAGACCCAGAAGCTTTATAGCTGAAAAGAGGAGCCGCATAGGAGTGCACCGACATTCCCCCTTGGTTTCCGTAGTTGCCTAAAAGAACCCACACAACCCTTTGGAGATATGAGACGAGGGTTGAATGCGGAGCCATTTCAATTCCCAGATCTTCATAAAACGCTACACTTTCAGCCGCAGCTAGTCGGCGTGCCACGTTACGAATCTGTTCTTCAGGCACACCACATCTGGAAGCGAAATCACCTATAGGTATATTGGCAAAAGCTTTGACTGTTTCATCCAAGCCAACCGTGTTTTCAGAAAGCCAAGATTTTGCAGTGAGATTCTCTTCAATGATTATTAAAATCATCGCAGCTATAAGAAAGGCATCTGTCCCTGGTTTTATGGGTAGCCAGAAATCTGCCAAATCAGCTGTTTCAGTGCGGCGTGGATCTATAACCACCATCGAACGCTTGGAATCTGCAGAAATTTCCTTAAGCACTCTTCGTGCTTCATCAAAGCCATGAGAATGCCAAGGATTTTTTCCTAAGAAAACAGCCACTTCCGCTTCATGAAAATTGCCATGGGTGTGAGCCCCAAACATTCTTCCCTCTACCCATGCTTCCCCAGTTTTTTCCTGAGCCAGAGCATTAGAGCGTCGAGTAATATTTAAAGCATTTCTAGTTGCCATTGAGTAACCAACTCCGAGGTGGTTTCCCTGTCCTCCTCCGCCATAGTAGAGAATTTTGCCATCACCGTACTTTTCGTTAACTTCTTTAAAACCTTCTGCCACTTCTGCGATAGCAGTATCCCAATCGACTTCTATATGAGAGCCATCTGGAAGCCTTTTCAAAGGGGTTGTGATGCGACCCTGAAAATTTTGGTAAAAGTTAACTCTTAGAGCCTTTTCACAGGTGTAACCCTTTGAACCCACATGGGTTTTATTACCGCGAACTCTGGTTATTTCGTTTCCATCCAATTTAACTTCGAGACCACAGTTACTCGAGCAAAGAACACAAGCAGTTTTATGCCAAGTTTCTTTTGGATCGTTTTCCTTCAAGATTCCCCCCTTGATTACAGATGAGTTTAGTCATACAAGCGACAATTACTCGTGTGATTCGATTCCACCTGATGTTAAAGGTTTGAATGTTTCCGGCCAGCGGGTTGTCCCATCATGTCGACTCCCGTTTAGTACAGCTCCGTCAAGCTGAGCGCCTCGTAGGTCAGCTCCCACTAGGTCGGCAAGACTTAGATCGGCATCAATAAGTGAAGCTTCACGCAAGTTAGCACCACTCAAATTCGCTGCTCGCATAATTGCGCCATTAAGAATAGTGCTTCGAAAATCAGCACCCACAGCGAAAGCTCCGGTTAGGTCAACTTCTTTCATGCATGCTCTAGCCAATGAAACTCCAGCTAATGTGCTTGCTCCAAGTAGAGAATTTGACAGGTCTGCTGCAGTTATCCATGCACCACTAAAATCAGCTCCTCGGAAATCAGCGTCAACTAAATTTGAATTACCCAACCAGCATTTGCAGAAAATGGTTTCTTTTGCACTTGCACCTCTCATATCTATATTCCACAGATTGGCATGGTGTAGGTCAGCTTTATCAAAAACAGCCTTATGGCAGATTGAGTAACGAAGGTCTGCACCCACGAGTCGTGCTTCGGTTAGGTCTGATCCAGCTAAAGCGACACCGGCCATTCTTGCTTTGCTTAAATCCGTAGAAGCTAGAGAAGCTTCAGAGAGATCTACCCCTGCAAGGTCCGCGCCGGGTGTTATAGAAAGACCGTTGATGTCCACGTTAAGAGAGTAGGCGAAGATTGTCCTTTAGGTAGAAGTGGCTAATCTCTGTCGAAAAGATCGTTCACGCGGTCAAGCTGACGTTCGAGTCGTTTGTTGAATTTGAGCGCGAATGTAGCTAAAGCGCTCACTAAAAGAGTTACGGCTAGAGCTGTGATGAACATGCCAAGTAGGGAACTGTTGTCACTATTTGGGATTATTGAATTAACAAGTTCGTTAATTGCATCTTTCCAGCTAAGAGCGACAACAAGACCGAATGCGGTCATAACCGACGACATTATGATTCCACGTATATTCAGCTTTTCAATATTTTCTTTAAAGTCACTCATTTTCAGCTCCTAGCTCTCTTATATTTATGACATTCTTACGAAATTAGCTTAAATGTGTTAGCAATTAGAGGTTCTATTATTTAATTAGAGTGATGTGTCTTATGAAAGTTAGTAAAGAAGGAAAAATATGACAGTTTTATTAGGTGGGTTAGCTGCCATATTTTTCGGAATCGGTGACCTTTTAGGTGGGGTAGGAGTTAGAAAGTCTGGACGCCCTGGCTCTGCTGTGTCAATGGCTATAGTTGCCACCATTGTCGGAACAACAGTCATCGGTTTATTTATGCTGGTAATGCCTCCTGAATCTATTAGTGCATCTGATTTGTGGTGGTCGGTTTTAGCAGGCCTGTCGATGTCGGCTACTAGACCGCTCTTATATCTAGGTATGGCAAGGGGTCCTATTTCTGTTTTTTCTCCTTCATTTGCTCTTGTAGCAATTATTGTCCCGACTTTGATTGGACCGCTTGTTGATCAGAACCCGACAATGTATGAAATTCTTGGTTTGATAGCGGCTGTCCCTGCGGTTGTTCTTCTTTCAGGTGAAGGTCATGTTCCAAAGATAAGCGAAGTGATAAGAAGCCCGGTTCTTGGAATGGCTGTGGTGGTAGGAACTTGCATAGGGATAGCAGGTTTATGTCAGTCTTTCATTGATGATGGTGCAGGAGTTTTCCCTGCTTTTATAACTCTTCTGGTCGGCTCTGCAGTTTTACCTATTGTTTCTGTTGTGACTCCTGGAAGTATAAAACCCGATCAGATAGTCCTACGTCATGGGCTTTTGTTGGGACTCACTAGTTCTACAGCGTTCATGTTGGCGGCAGTCGCCTATCAGAGAGGTTCAGCTGCAGTGATAACTGCTTTAATTTGTTTATGCCCTGGAGTTTCCATCTTCATTGCATGGAGACTCCTTAAAGAGAAGGTCGCGTTATTGCAAATGGTAGGTGGGGTTTTTGGTGTGGTCACCATCGTCATGTTTGCTCTTGGCAGTTGAATATCATTTTTCTTTACGGATAATTAGATCTATTGCAGTCCATAGTGTTTGAGAAATTGGATAAAGCAAGATAGGTGAAACGAAACCGACAATCAGAGCAGGCAATAGCATCGGGATTACTTTCAAATCAGGCCAAAGCAACAAAGTCGAAACGACAATTGTTAAAAGAAGTGAAATCACACAAAGAATAGTGTTCATACCTACCGACCCCACCCAGTGTCCGGGAGGGCCGTCGAAATCCATTTTACAGGAATGACACTTTCCTGAAAGACGCATCCCTGATCCGAACAACTTTCTAGATCCGCACGAAGGGCATGATCCAACAGCACCTCTTAGAAGAATTAGTAGGTTGGATTTTGTTGTATTACTCATTAGCTGAGGTTGCGAAGTTTTTTCCTTCCCAAGAACCCCACCAGTTTTCAAATAGTAAGAGTTGTTGTTCGGCGTATTTCGCTTGGCTCAAAGTCAATTCATCCGATTCATTGAAATGCAAACTGTACTTAGAATCCCCTTTGAGTACGAGTAGATATTTGTAGAAGAGAACCAGATCGGGGCCTTCGTCAAAGGTTGAAAGCACATGTAGGGCATCGTCAAGCTCCAGAGCATATTGCCTTGCTTTCGGATCACCAGATTGAGAGAGAGAGCAAAGAGATAAAAGAGTTAGAACCTCGTCAGGAAGGACATTACCTATACCGGTGATTGCTCCCTCCGCTCCACAATTGACGTAACCATGAAAAACTTGAGTGTCGACTCCTACCATTAGTAAAAGTGATTCTGACTGATTCGTAATATTTTCAGCTGCGTAGCTTAACGATTCGGCGCCACCAAATTCTTTGAAACCTACGAGATTTGGAAAGTCTTCTAGTAAGTCAAAAAATAACTCAGAGCGAGTTTCAAAACCGTAGTAAGGGCTGTTGTAGATAACCGCTGGGACTTCTGGAGCAGCGGAGAGAATATCGGAAAAATGGTTTCTTTGAGCTTTGGTGGAAGTTCCACGCGATAAAACACGAGGAATTAACATAAGGCCTTTCGCACCTATAGATTGGGCATGAGAGGCATGTTCTGATGCAATAGTTGAGTTCTGGGCTCCTGTGCCGACTATTACAGGTATGTTAGCTTCGCATAAACGAGCAACTCCTTCTTGGCGTTGTTGGTCTGTGAGAAGAGGCCAGTCGCCCATAGAGCCACAGTAGACAACACTGTTCATTCCTTTTGAAATTAGTTCTTTTGCTTTTTCAACTAGGGCATCAAAGTCAGGAGAGCGATCTTTATTGCATGGAGTCATCAAAGCGGGTATTCCGCCTCGAAAAGCGCTTGTATCCATTTTTCCTCATTTCTGCTTTAAAAGTATTGTAATTCACTGAAGGTAATGTTTTAACTGCCGGAAACAGTTTCAGTTTTGATTAGCTTTTCAACCGAGTTGACTATGTATTCGCTCTCTGTTGTAAAAGGTATCCCACCTTCAGATCTGCAAGTGATTGTGGGCACTTGTCTGCCTGGTGTGATATCAACAGTCCATATTTCGTTGCTAAGTAGAACTTCCACGGACCAACCTTTGTTTGAAGTGCTTGAATTAACATCGCGTTTCTGGTTGTCAATTTCCCAGCCTATTTGTTTAAAAATTTCGATTTCAGCTATTTGTTCTGGGCCTTTCTTAGCACCTACCCAGCCTCTGCAAAATTTGGCTACTTGTTCTGTTTCGGTTCGCTTTTTGAGAATAGAATTTAGGATCTCCAGATCTAGGTCTGCCCACATGCGTCCATCTGGCAGCGTCATAGCTGTAGGGGAGAAGCGGTGGCCTCCCAAGTGGCTGACCTTGAATAGATCAATATTGTTATCTTGTTCTTCAATTTGGCCTGCTAAACGGGTTCCTTTGCTGCCGCAGCAGATGTCGTGACTTCCTTGTGTGCAGAGGAGAACTGCTTCTTTGTTTTCCTTAATTTGTTTACTGGTAGTTATATCTTTAGGTTTTGAAGAAATTAGAGTTTCGATTAATTCCATAAGAGAGTCGTTACTTTCTAATTCAAAAACCCATCTATCAAAAGTTGCATCTTCTTTACAGAAGACCGTAACTGTGGTTACTTGCCCGTTGGAGCGTGGTTGGCAGGTTAAAACTCTCGTTACTCCCATTGAAGTATCGATTATAGATTCAAGACCTATTAAATCAGGGTGCATGAACACTGGTTTCGGCCACGGTAGAGGCAACTCAATTAGAAAGACTGCATCAATATTCAAAGCAGTACCACACGGATCTAGACCAATGGCTTGGCTGTGTTCAGAACAAGTTGGCGCATTGGTAGGTAAAGGCAGGAGGTGGCCGATGTTTTCAGAAAGATTCTGCACAGGATTATTTTACTAGACAAAATTGCGCACTTTTGCGAGAAAAATTTAAAGATAAGTTAAGAAAATTTGAGAAAGGGAGAAAGTTAACCCATTGATGTGTATCGATCTGGCTTTATTACGCCTGTAATCCGATCTTCGATTGGAGCTGCATGTTCGCGTGGAAACTGTTCCTCGTTTCGGTATTTTTTTGCCATCGAGTCAAGAAAATCAAGAGCCCCTTCTGATTCCCAGCTCACGAGTCTTCCTCGAATCTCTAGGTAACGTTCGGGATTTCCCGGATCAGTAGCTGACAGAGAAACACGTGCATCGCTTTCCAAGTTCTTCCATTTTTGCCTTCCAGATTTATGAGGAAATCTGATATGTGTACCATCAAAATCTGCCCACACTGGAGAAACATGAGGTTCTCCGTCGGGACCTATTGTGGCGACATGCCAAACAGTAGGCATATCGAATAAATCTAAATGACTTTCTGGAATCGAATTCATTAGTGTCCTTTCCTTTAGTAAATGGCTACAAGCCATTAAACAAAATCAGAAAAATTGGTCGGGATGGGGAGATTTGAACTCCCGACCCCCTGCTCCCAAAGCAGGTGCGCTGCCAGACTGCGCCACATCCCGAATAGATAAGTGTAGAGGCACATTCACGTTCTGGAGCTAAGCAATCCATCCGCGAGTACATAAAAAGTGATTTAAGCGGTTATTTTCTAGAGATGGATGAACCAATTTATGATGCTAAAACTTTTTGGGAATTGTTTTTAAGACGAGTTGAACTCAGTGGTGATAAAAAAATGCTTATTGATGATTCTGACCGTTCCTTAACTTTCTCCGAGGTTAAAGAAAAAGTTGAAAAAACAGCTGCAGGTTTCATGGAACTCGGAGTAGGAGAAGGGACACCAGTGACATGGGTTTTACCAACTCGGATAGAAACGATAGTTACCTCTTTAGCTTTGTCGAGAATAGGTGCGGTCCAGAACCCAATTATTCACATTTACCGTGAAAGAGAAGTCGGGTTTTGCATTCGCCAAACAAGTTCCGAACTAGTTCTGGTTCCAGGTGAATGGAACGGTTTCGACTATCAGGAAATGGTGAGAAATTCGACAGCAGACATAGTGAATCCACCGAAGATAGTTCAGATATATGACAACCTTCCTGAAGGCGACCCTCAGAATCTTCCTGAAGAAAATAATTCAAATTCAGAAGAACCTATTAGATGGATTTATTACACATCAGGTACAACTTCAAACCCCAAAGGGGCGATGCATACAGATTCAACTCTGATAGCTGGTGGAGTAGGCCTAGCAAAGGCTCTGAATATGGGAGAGCATGACATAGGGTCTATAGCTTTTCCTTATGCGCATATTGGAGGTCCTGATTATCTTGTGTGCATGCTCGCTAACGGTTTTCCGGCAGTTCTAATTGAGAAATTCGATCTTGAGTCAACTATTGAAACTTATAAACGTCACGGAGTGACAATGGCAGGAGGAAGCACAGCTTTTTACTCGATGTTCCTCGGAGCTCAACGCCAACAACCTGACACACCTCTAATACCAAGCCTCAGGCTGCTCTCAGGCGGGGGTGCTCCAAAACCACCTGAGATTTATCATGAAGTCGTAGAAGAAATGAGTATTCCAGTAGCACACGGTTATGGCATGACGGAAAGTCCGATGATCTGCCAGGGGTCACCTCAAGACAATCCAGACCAATTAGCCCATACAGAGGGAAAACCAGTTTTCGGTGTTGAAGTGACAATAGTCAGACCTGACGGGTCAGCATGCAACTCAGGGGAAGAAGGGCAGGTAGCAGTTGGAGGTCCGCAACTATTTAAAGGTTACAAAGACCCAGAACTTAACAGCGAAGCGTTTGACTCTCTTGGAAGATTCCTCACAGGTGACTTGGGAGTGATGAGAGAAGACGGGCATGTTTCAGTGACAGGTCGTGTGAAAGACATCATTATTCGAAAAGGTGAAAACATTTCGGCAAAAGAAATAGAAGATATTCTCTACACCCATCAAAAAGTTGCAGCTGTAGCAGTCGTAGGTCTTCCAGATAAAGAAAGAGGGGAGAGGGTTTGTGCTGTTGTGGAAATTACAGAAGGCAGCGACCCTCTAGAGTTCGAAGAAATGATTAAAATTTGTGAATCTGAAGGACTGATGAAACAAAAAATACCAGAACAACTAATTAACTATGACGGCGTATTGCCAAGAAATCCGACATTGAAAATTCTTAAATACCAGTTACGCGATGAGATTTCCAAAATTGACTGGCCTTAATTAGCGGCCTTTGAAGTTGCCTTTTCTTCTCTCTTTGAAAGAATCAACTCCTTCTTGGGCATCTTCGGTTCCGGCGAGTATTACTTGATCTCCACCTAAGGCATCAATAGCCGCTTGTTCTCCATCAACTACATAACGCATTGAAGAGCGCTTAGTTGCTTGAACTGCAAGAGGGGCACCTTCACAAATAATTTCTGCGATTTCAATCGCTCTTTCAAGCTCAGATCCAAAGGGAACAATTTCCTGCACAAGCCCCACACGGAAAGCCTCTTCAGAATCAAACACATCGGAGGTGAGAAGGTGATACATGGCATTACCCCAGCCACATCGTTGAACAAAACGTATCGTCGCTCCACCAGCAGCATGTATGCCACGTAACGGCTCCAATTGTGAAAAACGGCAATTGTCAGCAGCGACAACAATGTCTCCAGCAATCATTAATTCAATTCCTAGCGTATAAGTCACACCTTTTACAGCTGAAACTATAGGTTTCGTACACCGACGGCCTAATGAAGTTGGGTCCACTTTCCCTTTTCCGCGACCCCTTTCACCTTTTTGCATTCTCTCTTGAAACTTTGGAAGATCGAGACCAGCAGTGAAATGATCACCATGAGCGAAAAGCACTCCACACCAAAGCTCGGGATCCTCTTCAAGTTTTGTATAAGCATCAGAGAGATCATCCATCATTTCTGGTGTGAAACCATTCATTTTGGAAGGCCTGTTAATTCCCATTAAAAGAATCCGTCCCTTCGTCTCTACAGTAATTCCACCTTCTAAATTATTTTCAGACATTTAAGACACCCGTGTTAGTTGTTCAGTCAAGAACATTAGCGTATTTTTCTCGTTTTAGTAAAAGTTCTTTCAGACGACTTCCGTAAGCATATTCACCTACACTTCCGTCATTCCGGACGACTCGGTGACAGGGAATCAGTAGAGGAATAGGGTTTGCTCCTAGAGCGGAACCAACAGCGCGTTGAGCTTTGGGATTATTGATGTCTTTAGCAATCTTTGAGTAAGTGGTGGTTTCACCAAAGGGGATTTGAGAACAACTTCTCCAAACTTTTTGTTGAAAAGATGAGTAATCGGAAATTTCGAATTTAAGTTTTGCAGAATAACCTTTTACTAGCCATTGGTTTATGCCTTCTTCTATGTCGTTGGACAAAGAGTCAACTTTTAAAAAATTGTTCCCTGTTTTTTCTTCCAGGTGGTTCTTGAATTCTTTGAGATTGATCTTTTTTTTGAATTCAGAAGCACAAATACCCGACTTGGTGAAAGCTAACCAAAGTTGTTCTTCAAGGATTTCTACAAGCCCAATATGGTGAAAGGGTTTTATCACCAAGAACGCACCGAGCTTTTATTCATCTATTAGACCTGTACGAACTATTACGAGAGGACAGGGACTGTGATGAGAAATCGCTTGACTAACTGAACCTAGTCTGAGCCCAGCGAAACCACCTCTTCCGCGGTTTCCCACTACAAGCATGTCAGCGCCTTCAGCTATGGACATTAAAGTTTCCGGCGCTCTTCCTTTTTGAATTGTTTTTTTGATTTGAACATTTGGATTCCCTGCGATTTCTAAGGCAGATTCAACAACGTCATTCTGGAGTTTTTCAACTTCAGTCACCAGGTTTGTTCCATCGAAAGGTACATATCCAAGATCAGGCGAAGATGGTATGTAAGTAGGCGAATAGCAGGTAACAACTTCGACTAGGGCATCGTGGTGCAACGCTTCTTCTAGAGCCCAAACTAAGGCTGCTTTGGCATAACCGGACCCTTCGATGCCTACAACGATTCGACGCTCTTTCCCCATTTGGCCCCTTAATCGATCTAAAATAATCCGGTTGTTATACCGTAACTACATTTTGCTACTCAGTGAGAGCGTCTTCAACTTTTTCTAAAGCCTTTTCTTCTGAAAAATTAAGTGCAAATGCGAGTTCTGATACAAGAATATTGAGAGCTTTGTTGTAAAGCGTTTTTTCTCCAGCTGAAAGTCCCTTTTCTTCATCACGCAAAGCCAAGTTTCGCACTACTTCCGCAACCTGATAAACGTCACCACTTTTTAGTTTTTCTTGATGATTTTTAAAGCGACGAGACCAGTTAGCTGGTTCTCTTACGTCTCTTTTTTCAAGAACTTCAAACAAATCTGGGACATCGCGTTTAGCGATAGGCCAGCGCATTCCTACTTCTTCGGCTTTGTCAGCCGGAACGGAAAGAACCATGTCTCCATGAGCCATATGTAAAATCAGGTATTCAGTAGTTTTACCGAAAGCTTTTTTCTTTTCTTTCTTCTCAATTACTGCAGCACCATGATGTGGATAGACAACTTTGTCACCGGGCTTGAATGTCAATTTGGCCTCCGAAAGTGGTAGATCAGAGTTGTAGGATACCTACCTACGACTCCAATGGTAGTTAAATTCAAAAATTAGTTAGGCGCTTAAACGTTCTCTAGCTGCTCTACTGCGCTCTAGAAGATGTTCAGGAATACCATGTTCGTTTCCGCCACTTGAAACCGTTTCTGATGAAGCCTCTTCTGTGAGAGTTTCTTCGGTTTTATCAGGTTCGTTTTCAGCGTTTGTTCGGTCAATTTGGAATTGTTCCCAATCTTCGACTTTTACTACATTTTCATGGTCTACACGACCCAGTTTTGTACCGTTATCAAAATCAACCCAGTAACGGAACCATTCGATTCCGTTTGCAACACAAATTTTCCCTTCTGTTCCTTCAGGAACACCAGGGAGATCTATTGTTGCTACAACTTTCTGTTTCCTTTTTAAAGGATTCAAATCTTTCACTTCCAGTAATTTTTAAACTCTTCAGGCGAAACCTTATTCCAAAAATTGTTGCCTCATGCGGTTAAATCTTGTTGTGAGGAAATTTTTTCTAATAAAAAATCTCTTACTTCCTTAACACTTATCTCAGTCTGAGTTTTTTCTGGATCAGAACGATCTAAAAATTCGACCATCCCATTTTCTAAACCGCGTGGCCCAATAGTCACTCGAAGAGGTATGCCTATTAATTCAGCGTCAGCGAATTTCACTCCGGGTCTTTCTTCTCGGTCATCAAGCAAAACGTCTATACCGTTAGTTTTCAAATCTGTATAAATTTCGTCTGCTATTTTCATTGAGTTTTCGTCATCAGTTTTCACAACAGTTAAAACAACTTCGTAGGGGGCGACACTCATAGGCCAGATCAATCCTGACTCATCGCAGTGTGTTTCGGCTATAGCCGCCATAGCGCGACCAACACCTATCCCGTACGAACCCATAGTGGGAGTTTGTGATTTGCCGTCTGAGTCGAGCACAGTTACACCCATCGCTTCAGAGTATTTACGACCCAATTTGAAAATGTGGCCTGCTTCAATGCAACGGACGACCTTAAGTGGCTCTGAGCAGGAAGGGCATCCTTCACCGTCAACTATTGATCTCATATCAACCCACTGATCAACTTTTATGTCTCTTTCAATATTTACACCTAATAAGTGGGAATCGTCTTCATTCGCACCTGTAGTCATACCGGATCGCCCTTTTAGAGCAGGGTCGGCAAAAATTGGGATTCCGTCAATTCCAACAGCACCAAGACTTCCAGGTGAAGCTCCTAAAGCTTTTTTAATAGCGTCTCCCTCAGCAGGAGTTATCTCCACTGATGAGGTGGCGTCACAAAACTTTTGTTCTTGGAACTGATGATCACCGCGTAACAAAATAAGCGAAAGTTCACCATCCACCATGTATACAAGGGTTTTGATTTGATGTTCAGGAGGGTGACCCGCTTCTGAAAGGGCTTCGATAGTGCGAATATTAGGAGTATCAAATTTCTCAAGAGTCTCATTTTCTAAACGGTTTGCAACTTCGGGGATCATCGAAGTTGCACGCTCCACATTTGCTGAATACTCACACGAATTGCATACAGCCACATCGTCCTCTCCGGCAGGAGATTCAACCATGAACTCGACAGAGTCGCTGCCGCCCATAGCGCCCGATGATGCCTCAACAGGAATTGCATGCAGGCCCAAACGAACGAAAATACGTTCGTAGGCTTGGTGGTGAAGGTTGAACGATTTGTCTAAACCTTCGTCATCTATGTCTATCGAGTAGGAATCTTTCATATCGAATTCTCTAACTCTTAGAAGTCCTGATTTAGGTCTTGGTTCATCTCGAAATTTTGTTTGTATCTGATACCACATTTGCGGAAGATCTCGATAGGAAGACAACTCAAGAGCGACAGTAGCTATGACTTCTTCGTTGGTCATTGCCAGAACCTGATCTGCACCCTTACGGTCTACAAATCGAAACATGTCATCCCCAATTGCATCCCAACGACCTGATTTCTGCCAAACACTCGCAGGATGTATGGCAGGAAGCATGACTTCCTGAGCACCTATCAAATCCATTTCCTCACGAAGGATTTTCACAATTTTCTTATTGATTTTCCATGCGAGAGGCAGCATTGAATAATGCCCAGATTGTAATTGCCGTATAAAACCGCCACGAACCAAAAGTTGGTGACTAACTGCTTCCGCTTCAGCTGGTGCTTCACGAAGAGTGGGTATGAAAAGAGATGTCCAGCGCAATTGTTAACTTTCTTATAAATTTTTTATTACAGCATTATCTTAGATGATTTCGCTCGACGTAGTTGAATTGTTATATAGCTGACAGAATCAATGTATGAGTGAAATTAACATTGAAGAAATTAAAGCAGAATTGTCTGAATGGATTCAAGACAATTGGGATCCAGATATCACTGTTTCAGAATGGTGGAAGCGCCTCTCTGATGCGGGTTGGTCAGCAACTTCTTTACCTCTAGAGGCAGGTGGCAGAGGGTGGGGTCGCTCCGAAACAGGAATGGTTAAGTCGACTCTATTTACTCACGATGTAATTGGACCTCCTACAGGGTTAGGAATGATGCTTGCTGCTCCTACGATCGCAACGCATGGTAATCCCGATCAGATTGAAAGACTTATACCGCCAATCATTGATGGTTCCATTGCATGGTGCCAGTTGTTCTCAGAACCAGGTGCCGGATCAGATCTAGCCGGACTTCAAACTCGAGCAGTTAAAGACGGGGATGAATGGATAATAACTGGACAAAAAGTTTGGACATCAGGTGGGCATCTAGCTGAAAAGGGAATGCTCATAGCCAGAACTGATATTGACGCCCCTAAACACCAAGGCATCACTTATTTTGCTTTTGATATGGACCAACCAGGTGTTGAAGTTAGACCTCTTAAAGAAATGACCGGTCGCGCCCTGTTCAATGAGGTTTTCATCGATGAAGCGAGAGTTTCAAATGATGATGTGATCGGCGGAATTGGAAACGGTTGGGCGGTTGCAAATACAACACTCATGGTCGAACGGTCGAGCTTAGGAAGCGGAGGTCCTGAGCCTGTAGCAGTACCGGCAGGAGGGAAAGCAGGTCGACTAGAAAGAAAAGTCGGTGAATATGTTCTAGGTGCGGGAGGGAATATAGAAAGCGACGGCGGGCGTGGTTTAGATGTCAGATGGCTTTCAGATTTAGCTCAAAAAGTTGGATCAGCAGGCGACCCCGTAGTCAGACAAGAAATCATAAAATTACACATATTGGGTGAAGTGAATCGTTTAAACATGCTTAGAGCCAAAGCAGGGGGTAGCAAAACAGGGGCTGAAGGTAATTTGGCCAAGCTGGCCATGAGTGAACTTGTGCGAAGAAGTAGAGACGTAGGAAATTTGATCATCGGTGCCGATGGCATGTTGAGCAGCTCTTCAAGTTCATTTGATGGCAGAGTTCAGGAAGCAACAATTTTTAGTCCCGCTCCTTCAATTTATGGAGGCACTGATCAGGTGCAAAGAAACATAGTCGGGGAGCGAGTTCTAGGTCTTCCAAAAGAACCAGGCCCAAACAAAGAAACGCCTTTTAAAGAACTGCTACAAAACTAATTTTGTTTAAAAATTTGAAAAGCTGTTCACCAATACTTGACGGACTTTTTTAGGGGCTTCAGTCATTGACATGTGACCCACCCCTTCCAACTCGACGACCATAGGGTTTGTTAGTGCATCAATAAGAGGTTGAGCAGCACGTCTTGGAGTCATTTTGTCACGGGAACCAAGAATTAAAGTCGTTGGACATTTAACAGATTGTGCCTGTTCAAGGGTTTCTTCATAGCTGGAACAAATTGAAAGATCGAGGCTTAATATTCCAGGTTTAGAGTTTTCTACCACGGCAGTAGCTCCTCCTATCATCCAAAGTCCAGGGGTTGGGTTTCCGCCTAGGTGTTGGTCGGGACCATGACCCCAACCGGCTATAAAACTAGCTCCTTTAGGTAAGTTGTCGTCAGCAGCTGTTTGCAAGTCAGGGTGAACAGGCATTCCTTCAGCTACAGCAATTAGTGTCGCCGACAAAACAGAGTCAGGGTGGTTCGCAGCGGTTGCCAAAGCTATAAATGAACCCATTGAATGCCCAACAATGTGGGCTGGTCCTCCGAGTCGTTCGATAATAGAAGAAATCCAGTCAGCCATTTCATTAATCGTTTCCAAGGGAGGTCCTTCAGTGCCTCCATGAGCTGGAAGATCTACAGCAAAACACCTGTAACCATGGTGTGAGAGGAAACGTGTTTGCTGGAACCATACAGTTCTATCCATACCTGCACCATGAATTAAAATAACCAGAGGATCCTTTTCGTTCATTTCCTCTAAATCAAT